>ERZ772906.1341-NODE-1341-length-13545-cov-2.875019_pt1 | contig 13545 bp, 10 predicted proteins | sample MGYA00511338_ERZ772906 | MGnify/ENA primary metagenome ERZ772906 (study PRJEB29015, sample SAMEA2738076) | human oral metagenome | biome: human oral; feature: human-associated habitat; material: saliva | place: China | collected 2212 ... | reverse complement strand
TCATGCCCGACAAGGAGGAAGAGGTGGAGCTCTACGACGAGTACGACGATGAGGACGCTGACGACGTTGACGACGACGTCGAGATCATGAGCACCGAGGACGACCATGTCGCCTTCCTCGAGGGCTTCCCCGTCCCGCCGCCTCCGGGCAAGTCCCTGCCTCCCTCACCGCGTGCCCGCCGCGCCGCCCTGGCGGCGGAGGCGGCTACCTCGGCCGATGACTCCGAGACCGGGGCGGCCACCGCCGTCGGCCTCCTGGAGGACACCGACGTCGATGACGACGACGCGGCCGGTTCCGCGGATTCCGCCGCCTCTGCCGAGTCCCCCGACTCGGCCGGTGCGGCCGGCACGACAGTCCCGGCCGGTAAGGACGCAGCCACCGCCCTGCCCACCTTCACCCTTGACCTCAAGGCCGACCCGGCCGGCGGCAAGGACACAGACACGGCCGCTGAGGCACCCCAGGAGGGAAAAGATGACTGATCGCCCCCACCGTTCCCGGGGCTCGCAGCACGACAAGTGGTTGCGCGACGCTCCCTCCGCCCTGGCCCGGGCCTTCGCGCCCGTGGCCGGCTACGGGGTCACCATCTCCTCGATGTTCCGCCCGGTGGTCACCGAGCAGTACCCCTTCGAGCCGCCGCAGGTGATGCCCCGCTACCACGGGCGCCACCAGCTCAACCGCTACGACGACGGCCTGGAGAAGTGCATCGGCTGCGAGCTGTGCGCCTGGGCCTGCCCCGCCGACGCGATCTACGTCGAGGCCGCCTCCAACGAGCCCGGCGCCCAGTACTCGCCCGGCGAGCGCTACGGTCGCGTCTACCAGATCAACTACCTACGCTGCATTTTCTGCGGATTCTGCATCGAGGCCTGCCCGACTCGTGCCCTGACCATGGGTCACGATTTCGAGTTGGCTGAGTATCGCCGCGCTGATGACATCTATGAGAAGGACCAACTTCTGGTTCCGCTCTCAGAGGGAATGCTTCAGCCTCCGCACCCGCAGGTGGAAGGCTTGAGCGATGGTGACTACTACCGCGGCGCGGTACAGGGCCCCACACAAACTCAGATTGATTGGGTACGCGAGCATCGTCCAGATGATCCTTCCCTTGCAACTGCCCGTCCCGTCAATGAGGAGGCGCGTCAGGCATGACCTTAATGAATTGGCCTGAAATGGCATCGACGGGGGAGGCGATCCTCTTTGGCTGCGTGGCGGTCTTCATGGTCGCATGCGCCCTGGGCGTCCTCTTTTTCAAGAAGGCCGTTTACTGTGCGATCTGCATGGTCGGAGTCATGCTCGGCCTTGCGATCTTGTACCTCATGCACGGGGCAGCATTCTTGGGCACGGTCCAAGTTGTCGTCTACACCGGCGCAATCATGGTCCTCTTCCTCTTCGTCATCATGATGATCGGCTTGAGCGCCTCTGATAACTACGCGCGTCAATCGCGTGGACGCATCGTCACCTCGGTGCTGATGGCCCTTGGCCTGGGCGCGATCCTCATCGGAGCAATTGCTCGCTCGCGCACCGCGGGAAGCTCGGCTTCGCTCAGTGACGATCCCTACTCGAACGCACCGATCACCGACTTGGCGGCAACGCTGTTCTCGCGCTACTGGTTCTCAATGGAACTCGCGGGAATTCTGCTGATTACCGCAGCAATCGGCGCGATGCTACTCACTCACTCCGATCAGCTCGGTCCGGTACTCACGCAGCGCACGACAGCAGAAGCGAAGATGCGCGCCTTCAAGGCCTCGGGACGTCGAATTGGACAGCTCCCGGCCCCCGGTGTGTACGCCCACTCCAACGCGGTCGATGTCCCCGCACTTTCGGGCGAAACTCACGAACCCGTTGAAGAATCGGTTCCCAGGGTTCTGCGTGTGCGTGGCTTGGATCGTGTTGTTGGTCAGGTCGAACCCGAAGTTGCACAGTCGCTGGCACTGGCCAAGGGTGGATCTCTCGACCACACGATCTTCGATCCGGCTCACCCCAGCACTCACGAGCGTTCTCAGGCATGGGGTATGCCGGGTGCCGCAGCTCCCACTGGTCTGAAGCAGCCGCAGGCGCCCCAGACCACTGAAGAAGGGAAGGAAGAAGAATGAGCCTTGCAGCCTACTTGGTGCTCTCGGGGATCCTCTTCGCGATCGGAGCAGCCATCGTTCTGGTCCGTCGCAGTGCGGTGATCTCCCTCATGGGAGTCGAGCTCATGCTCAACTCCGCCAACCTTGCCTTCGTGACCTTCGCACGAATCCACGGAAATGTGAGTGGCGAAATCATGGCCTTCTTCGTCATGGTCGTTGCTGCCGCGGAAGTTGTTGTCGGCCTGGCAATCGTCGTGTCCATCTTTAAGTCACGCGTCACCACAAACGTTGACGACCTCGATCTGCTGAAGAACTGAGGAGTAAGCCGGAATGACATTGACACTTTTCAGCACCGCGGCACAGGTCGCAGCTCCTGGCCAGCCCACGGGAATTATTTCCTTGGCATGGCTCATGATTGCGATCCCCGCTGTTTCCAGTGCACTTCTCCTTGTATGCGGACGCCGCTCCGATCGCTGGGGTCACCTCCTGGCCACTCTGGCATCGTGGGCATCCTTCGCTGTTGGCCTCGGCGTCATTATCGCCATGCTCTCCGCAGCCCCCGATACTCGCCGCTTTGACCTCCCTCTGTTCTCGTGGATTCCTGCGGGCGAGTTCTCGGTGAACTTCGGCTTGATGATCGACCCTCTGTCAATGACCTTCGTCATGCTGGTCACCTTCGTTGGTTCGCTCATCCACGTCTACGCCATCGCCTACATGGCTCATGACGATGCGCGTCGCCGTTTCTTCGCCTACCTCAACCTCTTCATCGCCGCCATGCTCATCCTGGTGCTTGCGGACTCCTACGCGGGTCTCTTCGTCGGATGGGAAGGTGTGGGCTTGGCCTCGTACCTGCTCATCGGCTTCTGGAACTACGTTCCTGCCAATGCGGTTGCCGCGAAGAAGGCATTCGTCATGAACCGCGTCGGTGACATGGGTCTGCTTATCGCGATGATGGCGATGGTCGCTAACTTCTCAACCGTCAACATCGAGGAAGTGAACGCAGCGGCCGCGACGGTTTCTCCCGTTCAAGCAACCATCATTGGTTTCTTCCTGCTGGTGGGCGCGTGCGGTAAGTCGGCGCAATTCCCCCTGCAGGCGTGGCTCGGCGACGCAATGGCCGGCCCGACCCCGGTGTCCGCGCTTATCCACGCGGCAACGATGGTTACCGCTGGTGTCTACCTGATTGTTCGTTCGGGTGCGATCTTCCAGGCATCGCCGATCGCGGCCACCGCGGTTGTTATCGTCGGTGCGATCACGCTGCTCTTTGGTGCGATTGTTGGTTGTGCCAAGGATGATATGAAGAAGGTTCTTGCGGCCTCGACCATGAGCCAGATCGGTTACATGATGCTGGGTGCAGGTCTTGGACCCATCGGTTGGGTCTTCGCGATTTTCCACCTCTTCACTCACGGTTTCTTCAAGGCGCTCATGTTCCTTGGTGCGGGTTCCGTCATGCACGGAATGAATGACCAGGTCAATATGCGTCGTTTTGGTGCTCTGCGCACCGCCATGAAGGTCACTTGGCTGACCTTCGCCTGCGGCTGGTTGGCAATCCTTGGTATTCCTCCCTTCTCGGGATTCTTCTCCAAGGACAAGATCATCGAAGCAGCATTCGGTGCGACCTCCTTCGCCGGTCACGAGGCCGTCTGGGCAGGTTGGGTCTTCGGCATCGTCACCATGGTTGGCGCTGGCATTACCGCCTTCTACATGTCGCGACTGTTCTTCATGACCTTCCACGGCACTGCTCGCTGGACCACCGAAGCCGAAGGCAATGGTGTCCACCCGCATGAGTCGGGTCCGCTGATGACCATCCCGATGGTGATCTTGGCGGTCTGCGCAGCTGTGGTTGGTGGCCTCCTATCAATTGGTGATGTCTTCACGACCTGGCTTGAGCCTTCGCTTGGTGTTGCTGAGCACGCTCACCCGGTTGCTCCTGAGATTGCCATCCAGATTGTCACTTTGCTTCTGGTGCTTGCCGGCGCAGCAATTGCCTGGAACATGTACGGTCGCAGTGAGGTTCCCACCGCCATCCCGGCAGGTAATGCGCTCACGCGCGCTGCTCGCGTTGACCTGTACCAAGACACCGTTAATGAAGCGCTCTTCATGACTCCGGGTATCGCCCTGGTGAAGACCGCCACCCTTGGTGATGACAAGGCGATTGACGGCGTTGTCCACTTGGTTGAAGCGGCATCGACCGGGACTGGCCGAGCGGTTGGTTTCACTCAGTCCGGTCGCGTGCGTACCTACGCCTCTTACATTCTTGGCGGGGTCGTGTGTGCCCTTGCCGCTGTCCTGGCATTTTCGCTGTGAGGAAGTAAGGATCTATGCAGATGTCTCAAATGCTCAGCGCGCCACTACCGTGGCTGTCGATTCTTGTTGCACTTCCCGCACTGGGTGCTGTGCTTCTTCTGGCGATTCCATCCCTGCGGCAAGCGGGGCGTGCCTTCGCGCTCATTCTTTCGCTGTGTGAGCTGGTCGTAGCCATCGTTGCTGCGGTTGCATTCGACTGGTCGCATTCCTCCACCTACCAGCTTTCCGAGGCCTATTCCTGGATTCCTCAGATTGGCCTGAGTTGGGCGCTGGCCGTGAATGCTCTTGGCTTGGTAATGATCCTTCTGGCTGTCGCCTTGGTACCGCTGGTCGTCGTGGCCGGATGGAATGAGGACGAGGATCCGGCTCGTACGGGTGCTTACCTCGGTTGGGTTCTGTTCTTGGAATCCTTCATGGTTCTGATCTTCGCCGCTTCGGATGTCCTGCTTTTCTACCTGGCATTCGAAGGAATGCTGGTTCCGCTCTTCGTGATGATTGGACGTTACGGAGTTGGTGAAAAGAAGGCGCGTCAGCGTGCAGCAATGAAGTTCTTGCTCTTCTCGCTGGCTGGCGGTCTGGTCATGCTCGGCGGCTTGGTCGCTATTTGGGCACTGGCTGCTCGCCGTGGCGACACGCTCTTCATGATCGATACTCTGTCGTCCGGAACCGTTGGTCTTCCCGTGGGAATCCAAGTTGGTCTTTTCGCGACCTTCTTCATTGCCTTTGCGATTAAGGCTCCAATGGTTCCCCTTCACACCTGGCTGCCTGACACCGCTGAAAATGCCCGTCCGGGCACTTCGGTGCTGCTTGTTGGCATCCTGGATAAGGTCGGTACATTCGGCATGATCACCCTGTGTCTGCGTCTGTTCCCGCTGGGAGCCGCAAGCCTGCAGTGGTGGATCTGCGGATTCGCTGTCCTGTCAATCCTCTGGGGCGGCTTGGCTGCTATCGGTCAAAACGACATCATGCGCCTGGTTTCCTACACCTCGGTTTCGCACTTTGGCTTTATGGTTCTGGGTATTTTCATCGGCTCGCAGATCGCGCTGACCGGTGCCATGGTCTACATGGTCGCCCACGGTGTCTCAATCGCCGCGATGTTCCTGCTGTCCGGCTGGCTGTCGAGGCGAGGCGGAACCCAAGACATGCGCCAATACGGCGGTATGCAGCGCGTGAGCCCCGTCCTGGCTGGCCTGTGGCTCTTCTCTGGCTTGGCCTCGGTTGCGCTTCCCGGCCTCTCGGGCTTCGTCCCCGAGTACTTGGTTCTGATGGGCACGTGGAAGGTTTCGACCCTTCTTGCACTCTTTGCAGTGCTGGGAGTGGTCCTGGCCGCGCTGTACATGCTCATGCCCTACCAGCGAGTCTTCACCGGCCCTCCGCGAGAGGATAAGAAGCATATTGCTGATCTGAACGGACGTGAAAAGACCGTTATGACCCCGCTGGTCATTGCAATGCTTGTTCTGGGTATTTGGGCGGCACCTCTGGTTTCTGCTCTGGCACCCATCGCCGATGAGGGTTCACATCTCCTCACCGCAGCGACCGCAACTCTGAGTGAAGGGAGCGCACAGTGAATTCTGTTGCAACGGCCGTTAACTTTACGGTCCCCGAGATTTCCTGGGCCGCGCTTGCACCGGTTCTGTGCGTTCTTTGCGGCGGGATCCTTGCGGTACTGGCCGAGTCCTTCGTGCCGGTGCGTGCACGCCGCGCCTCGGTCTTCGCAATCGCCGTCGTCGCGCTGATCGCTTCTGCAGTCGCTCTGGTGATGCGTTGGGCTGCCGTTCTTGGATCCCCTCAGTCCCTGGGGGAGTACATTGAAGATCCTTTGACGGTTGCAGCTCAAGGAATCTTGGTCCTGATCGCTTTCTTCGCGGTTCTGGTTATTGCCGATCGTTCCGAGGCCGGAGACGGTGCTTTCGCCGGCCAGCCTTCGGATCGTCCCGGTTCCTCCGATGAAGAGCGTTCCGATTCAAAGGGCTACCAGCGTTCGGAAATGTTTGCTCTGGTGCTCTTCTCCACCGGCGGCATGATGATCTTTCCCGCGGCGAACTCCTACATTGCGCTCTTCGTGGCTCTGGAAGTCATGTCTTTGCCGCTGTACATCCTGGCCGCAACGGCACGTCGTCGCCGTCAGCTCTCGCAGGAAGCTGCCCTGAAGTACTTCATCTTGGGTGCATTCTCCTCTGGCTTTATGCTCATGGGTTCGGCCTTCCTTTACGGTTACTCAGGCTCGCTGCTGATCTCCGATGCGGCGACTCCCACGACTCAGACCGCTGGAATGCAGATTCTTCTGCTCATGGGCACGGTCATGGTCATGGTCGGTCTGCTTTTCAAGGTCGGCGCTGCTCCCTTCCACGCGTGGACTCCTGATGTCTACACAGGCGCGCCGACTCCCGTTACGGGCTTCATGGCCGCCGCGGTTAAGCTCGCAGCCTTTGGTGCAATGCTTCGCTTCTTCCAGGTTGTCGCAGCACCCCTGCAGTGGAGCCTCATCCCGATCATGGTTGTTGTCATCATCTTGACCATGCTGGTGGGCACCTTCGCCGGTGTCGTCCAGATGGATGTCAAGCGCATGCTTGCCTACTCCTCGATCGCCCACGCGGGCTTCATCCTCATGGGTGTGATCTCGCTGCTGCGCTACTCTGCCGGACACGTTCTCTTCTACGTTCTGGCCTATGCGGTTGCAACCATCGGTGCTTTCGGGGTTATTACCCTGGTGCGTTCGCGCGACGATCAGGACACCATCGGTGGGGAAGTGACGGACCTGCGTCGCTGGGCGGGACTTGGAAAGACCAACCCGGCCCTGGCCTCGGCAATGCTGATCTTCCTGCTGTCTTTCGCGGGCATCCCCTTCACCGGCGGTTTCATTGCGAAGTTCGTCGTTTTCTCGGATGCTTTCGCAGCTGGAAATGCTTGGCTTGTTGCGCTTGCACTGGCCTGCTCGGCGGTCACCGCCTTCTACTACTTCCGTCTGGTTCGCGTGATGTTCTTCTCGGAGCCGCGTGAAGACGTTGCGGTTGTTCGCTCCGAAGGTTTCACAGGTGTTGCCATTACCGTGTGTGCTGTGGGTACGATTGCACTGGGACTCTTCCCGAGTCCGGTTCTGTCTCTACTCAATCAGGTGGTTGTGCTTCTCCCGTGAGCGCCGTAATCGACTTACACGTTCCTGATCTCGAGGCCCGAATTCTTCCGGGCCTCGAGGCCGTTGAGGACCGTTTGCACCAGGCCGTGTCCCACTCTCGGGACCTGGTTACAGAATTGACGTCTCACTTGGCCCAGGCCGGTGGTAAGCGTATGCGCCCCCTGCTGACCTTGGTTGCCGCGCAGTTTGGTGATCCTGAGCGCGCGCTGAGCAACGAAGTCCTCACGGCAGCAACGGGTATCGAGCTCACGCACTTGGCCTCGCTCTACCATGACGATGTCATGGATTCTGCGCCCACCCGCAGGGGCGTTCCCTCGGCTCAACACCTGTGGGGGAATAACCGCGCGATTCTTGCCGGAGACATCCTCTTTGCACGTGCATCGGCCATGATTGCCACTTTGGGCGATGAAACAGTTCGCCACCATGCCATCACTTTCGAGCGCCTGTGCATGGGCCAGCTCAATGAAACTTTCGGCCCCCAAGAGGGGGATGACCCGCTGAAGTTCTACATCCAGGTGCTGGCTGATAAGACCGGTTCTCTGGTGGCATCTGCAGCTGCATTCGGTGCAATGCATGCTGGTGCGGATCAGGCGACAATTGATGCCCTCACTCAGTTTGGTGAGCGTTTGGGAGTTGCCTTCCAGATCGCCGACGATGTTATTGATTTGGGGCCCGAGGCCGGCGCTTCGGGGAAGACCCCGGGAACTGATCTTCGTGAAGGCGTGGATACTCTTCCGGTGCTTCTTCTTCGCCGCGCGCAGTCAAATGGCAATCTGGACCCCGAGGGGCAGAAGATTTTGTCCATGCTGGATGGGGATCTTTCCTCCGACCAGGCTTTGGCTGCGTTGGTTGAACGCCTGCGTGAGCATGATGTTGTTTCGCAGACACGGGAGCTTGCTCGTCAGTGGTGCGATAGCTCTCTTGAATGCATTGCCGACCTTCCAGATGGGGAAGCCAAGCAACCTGATGGTGGACCGCGTCGCCTGAGTGCGGCCGGCGCACATCTTGAGGTGTGCCTCGACCTTCTCAGCTGCCCTGCAGGTCGTCTAATTGTAGGATTGGGACAGGATTAGGGTCACCTTCCTTGGTGGCCAGAGAAGAGGATACGAGTGAGCACCTACAACGTGGCCGTTATCGGCGCTGGACCTGCTGGCATCTATGCATCGGATATTTTGTCCAAATCCGGTTTGGACGTGAATATCGACCTGTTTGAACGCCTTCCCGCCCCCTATGGCCTGGTCCGCTACGGTGTTGCTCCCGATCACCCGCGAATCAAGCAGATCATTGTCGCCTTGTACAAGATCCTGCAGCGCGGTGATATCCGTCTTTTGGGCAATGTTGAGATTGGCCGCGACGTCACGATTGATGACTTGCACGCGCACTACGATGCGATCATCATCGCAACCGGTGCTGACCGCGATGCCCCGCTGAATATCCCCGGTGTTGATCTGCCCCAGTCCTACGGTGCTGCCGACTTTGTCTCTTGGTATGACGGTCACCCGGACTACCCGCGCACCTGGCCGCTGGAAGCGAAATCCGCGGCCGTTTTGGGCGTGGGAAATGTTGCTTTGGATGTTTCCCGTGTCTTGGCGAAGCATGCAGAAGACATGCTCGTGACCGAGATCCCGGAAAACGTTGCAAAGGGTCTTGCTGAAAATCCCATTACTGATGTTCATGTCTTTGGTCGTCGTGGACCCGCCCAGGTAAAGTTCACGCCACTGGAACTGCGCGAGCTGGGGCATGTTCCCGATGTCGACATCATTGTTTCCGAGGATGACTTTGACTTCGATGAAGGTTCCGAAGAAGCCCTGCGCGCCTCGAACCAGCAGCGCCAGGTTGTCAAAACTCTGACGAACTACGCGATGGAGGATCCCGAGTCTCACACGGCTTCGCGTCGCATCCACATCCACCTTTTCCAATCTCCGGTTGAGATCCTTGCCGATGAAAATGGCAATGTCAGCGCGATCCGCACCGAGCGCACCGAGCTGACGGGTGATGGATCCGTGCGTGGAACAGGTGTCATTAGCACCTGGCCCGTCCAGGCCGTCTACCGCGCAATCGGCTACTACTCGTCGCCGGTCCCCGGGCTGCCCTTCGATAAGCGCGCTGGTGTTGTTCCCAATGTCGAGGGTCGCGTGATTGATTCTGATACGACGAAGAATGAAGATGCCCCGGTGCTTCCGGGTATCTACGCAACCGGCTGGATTAAGCGCGGTCCCGTTGGTCTTATTGGTTCAACGAAGTCCGATGCTCAGCAGACAATTTCCCACCTGGTTGAGGATGCCGAGGCCGGTCGCCTGCACGCGACTTCTTCCGAGGTTGGTCACGAGGCCATGGTTGCGCTGCTGCGTGAGCGTGGCGTTGAGTTCACAACCTGGGAGGGCTGGGAGCTTCTTGATGCCTACGAGGCCGCGCTGGGCGAGCAATTCGGCGAGGTTCCCGGTGGGCGTGGAACGCGCGAGCGCGTGAAGGTCGTGTCACGTCGTGCGATGACCGATATTTCCCAGGGCAAGGATGAGGTTCACGAGGACCTGATCGGCGAAATGGGGGAGATGGGTGTTCCTTCAGCCCCCGAGCGTTTTGAGGACTACTCGGGGCCGACTCGCTCCTGAGACGGTTGCTAAGGAGGCGTTATGAATACGCGTCACTATCACAATGGCCTGAAGACCACTGTGCTTTTGGGTGGAATGTGGGCTCTGCTCCTGGCAATTGGCTATGCCATTGCCCTTGGAACCAGACAGTCCATGTGGATTTTCATCTTCGCCGGCATCGGACTCATTCAAATCGTTTGGTCCTATTGGAACTCTGCGACGATGGCCTTGCGTTCGATAAATGCCTATCAGGTGACTGAAGCGCAGCAGCCTGCGATGTATCGGATTGTTCGCGAGCTGTCACAAAAAGCCGGTCAGCCAATGCCCACGCTCTGGGTAGCTCCCACAATGACACCGAATGCTTTCGCCACGGGGCGTAACCCTTCGCACGCAGCGGTGTGCTGCACCGAGGGTATTTTGCAGCTGCTCAATGAACGTGAGCTTCGCGGAGTCCTTGGACATGAGCTCATGCACGTCTACAACCGCGATATCCTCACCTCCTCCGTCGCGTCAGCAATGGCGAGTATCGTGACTTCGATTGCCCAATTCATCTTCATCATGTTCTTTCGTGGTGGAAGTCGTGATGATCGTCAGGGCGGAGTTCTTTCGGCAATTGGCGGAATCCTGCTGGCGCTCCTCGCTCCTTTTGCGGCCATACTGATCCAGTTCTCTCTTTCGAGGACCCGCGAGTACGATGCGGACGAGGATGGTGCCTACCTGACTGAAGATCCGCTGGCCTTGGCCTCGGCACTGAAAAAGCTCGAGTCGGGAAATGCGCAGGATCCTCTTCCGGTGACGCCGCAGACGCAGAATGTCTCCGCGATGATGATTGCAAATCCCTTCAGGGGACAGGGCTTGCGGAACCTCTGCTGGCATGTATTCGAAGTAACCCTCGGGCGGAGCCGCCAACTTCCGCGAGCGGAACGGAGGAACGCCTCGCAGGAAGTAAAGACATTCGTTGCCCGGCAGACGAGAGATCTCATCTGCCGTCATGAGCTCACGACCTGACGAGCGATATGACCGGGACCAGGATCCCTGGGCCCCTCGCTGATCCGAGTTATCTTCCTGGGTGATAGTCTCCTTACCCAGCCTCTTGGAGATGAACTCGGTTGTGGACCCCTCATTTCCTCCTAAGAAGAGCAGGGAGTCACAGTTCCCGACAATAGTCTCCCAGTCATCCTTATAGAGAGCTTTCCCCTGAGAGTAGTTCTGCAGGATGACAGAGGTGGAGATACCACGAGAGCGCATCACGGCAATTTTACGCTCAAAGCTGGGCATTTTTCCGATATTGGCGAACTCATCCATGTAGCACTGCACTGGAACCGGGAGTCGGCCACCAGAATGATCCGCAATATAAATGTTCTTCTCAAAGAACGTCTCATAGAAGATGGACGCCAGGAAGTTGAATGCCTGATGGGTATCGGGGATCACAAGGAACAGTGCCGTCGGGCGCATTCCAATCTGATCCGCCTTGATCGTATCTGATCCCAGTATTCTCCGCATGGGCGCCATGTGGAGGGGTGCCATTCTCACCCCCAGAGAGATGATCACTGACTTCTTGGTCTCTCCAGCGCCCTGCGTGTACACATTGTACTGAGAGCATGCGAACCGAAGACCTTCGATTATCTTGTTGCCGTCCGGGTCGGAGTCTGGATTATTGTCACAATCGGCAATGTACTCCTTCGTGGCAAGGAACAGCTCGTCGACTGGGCTAAGTGCTTCCTCATTTTGCTCAGAAGCTGTCATCATCGACAAAAGCTCGACAACATCAAGAAGTGTCCCCTTCTCACCCTTGGTGAAGTACACCATCGCAACGAGGGCGGTGAGCAGAGCCCTTTCCGCCTTCTCCCAGAAATCGCCACCATCGGAAGGCTTCTTTCCTGTCGTGTTCGTGATGAAGTTCTCTGTCAGAATTGCGCAGTCGACTTCCGCCTGGTCAGGGTTGAAGTACGCAAGAGGATTGAAAGTGTCAGATCGAGCGAAGTCAACAAGGTTGAGGCACCGTATTTCATACCCGAGCTCAAGGAGTTTGTTTCCCGTTGCCGCGAGAACTTCACCTTTGGGGTCCGTCACAACGTACGAGGTGTTTCCCTGATGAAGATTAGGCATGACGAAGTAGCGCGACTTACCCGAACCGGAGCTACCAATGACAAGGACATTAAGGTTTCGCTGCGTCTTCCGAGAATCGAGACTCAAAGATTCGGTACGAGTGAATAGAATATCATTCGACCGATTCCCAACGTAAGGACGAATGTCTCTGGGGCTCGCCCATTTGGCTGACCCGTGCTCCTCCCCTGGGCGCGTGGCTTTTCTGGCACCCACATGATAGGCCCACATCATGAGGATCGCCGCAGCGAATCCCGCTCCGACGAGCATATCGGTCGTATTCCAGGAGATATGAAAAGGATTCTGGAGGTCGAACCAGAATCTGTCCATCACGTCACTGAGAGTGCGCCCGGCGGAACGGTCAGTTCGTATCTGCCAGGATATCTTGTCTCCAACCCACCAGGAAATCAGGGTCACTGACGCGAGAATGACATATCGAATTCTACTCATTATTGTTCCTCCGAAATTTAGTTGCCGTAGAACGCGAATGTCAGCGCGACCCTAATGACGGCGGCTTCATCGGTGCGCCCTGGGGGGCGCCCAGACCAGGCGTCGATCTTGTCCCTTTATTTCCAGGCACATTATTGCGGTTCACATTCTGGCGAGCCTGAGGAATACCATCAATGTGCTTCAGTGGCCCGGAAAGTGCCGGCTTCGGCATGCCGGGATTCATGCCACGAGGAGTTCTGGGGTTCAAATTTGGGCCGCCAATCTTTTGGCTGCGACCACGGAGGATATCGCCGAGGCTTGATAGTCCTTTCATTAAGGAACTGGGATTATTCGCGCTAATACTTACTTGGACGCTGCCATCTCCTCCGATATTGGCAGCAATATTCAGTCCCTGCTGAAGAAGGCCTGCCTGAATTTTTGTGAACAGCGATCTGCTCATCCCTTTGGCGCCCATGCCGCGCCCGAGCGGAGCTTGCTTCCGGGAAAGCGAAATTGTTCCGTTACTGATGGAGTTTGCGTTCGCCAGCATCGCCCCTTTATGTCCGAGTCCGGCAATGTTGTGAAGGCTTGAAGGAGTCAACTGGCCAATACGGGCGAGCAGCTGGGGCGCCCCTCTGACCATCCTGATGGTGACATCCACGGATGCTTTGGCTGTGTCATCTGCGAGCATAACAACCTCTACTAATGGTGACGGAACAGAGTGTGCTGACGTTGGTAGGTTATTATTTCAATAATGTTTGACTGCCTTTCTTGATCCTTGGGCTCAGTTCAATGACGTTACGTCGCTCGTTGACATCGAGGCTGTGAATTGATCGAGGTGAACACTGTCCTTGATTCGGAGAATAGGTTTATCGGCGTGGGTGGTGGGTAGGGGTGGTGCGGGTGGGGG
>ERZ772906.1332-NODE-1332-length-13607-cov-31.369687_pt1 | contig 13607 bp, 8 predicted proteins | sample MGYA00511338_ERZ772906 | MGnify/ENA primary metagenome ERZ772906 (study PRJEB29015, sample SAMEA2738076) | human oral metagenome | biome: human oral; feature: human-associated habitat; material: saliva | place: China | collected 2212 ... | reverse complement strand
GCAAGGTGGAATCAAGTTTATCAATCCTATATTGATCAGTATAAAGACATGGCTATTGAAGGTATGCTAAAGTATGGCGTACCTGCAAGTATTACCTTGGCACAAGGTTTGCTCGAGAGTGGGGCAGGGCGTGGAAGACTTGTTCTTCTTGGTAATAATCACTTTGGTATCAAATGTCATGGTTGGCTGGGTCGTACGATTTCGCATGATGATGATGCAAAAGGAGAATGTTTCCGTGCGTATGATAGTGCGTTAGAAAGTTTCGAAGATCATTGTAAGTTTCTTCGTGATCGTCCCCGTTATAGAAGTCTGTTCAGTTTGGATAGATCCGATTATCGTGGTTGGGCGTATGGGTTGAAGCGAGCAGGTTATGCTACTAATCCTGTCTATGCACAGAGTCTCATTAATCTTATTGAGCTTTATAAGCTTTACGAGTATGATAAGGCGAAAAGCTATGATCGCTTTATGGTTCATCATAGTGGTGAAAACTCTGTTATTCAAGATGGAGTCAAGGGGCGTCCAACTCCTGTTCAGATATTAGGAGCACATCCTATCAATAAGTATAACGAGAACTATTATGTTGTCGTAAGACAAGGTGATTCGTTTAAGTCTTTAAGTAAAGAATTAGATATCAGTGTAAGTAAGTTGGCTAAGTACAATGAGCGTGACAAGCATGATAGTCTTATCCCAGGTGAGTATATCTGGCTGAAGAAGAAACAGAAGAAGGCTCCAAAGGAGTTTAAGAAACGCCCATATTACGTACGCAAGTCAGAGAGCTTATACGATATTGCACAGCGTTATGGTATTCGCTTGAAGAGTCTTGTGAAGAAGAATGAAAATATTGCCGAGCGTGGTCTGAGAATTGGCGATGAGGTGATATTATACTAATCATATATTTGTTCAATATGGTTCATTAGGCTTAAAGTATTTATTAACGCACATATAAAAATCCCTTACTTGTCTGTTTTTAGATAAGTAAGGGATTTTTGTTGTGCGGAAAATTGTTTACATCGCATTCTTAATCCTTAGTGAAAAAGAGTAGAAAAGTCGCCCTTTTAACCACATTTGTAACTATCTTGTTATAAGTTAGTTGCAAGGTTGTGTACGAAAAGGTGCTTAATAAGCTTTCAAAAGGGCGTTAGTAAGACCTCTAAAGGGCATCTTTAAGAAACTAATTGGGCGTCTTTTCAAAGGTATTTAAGCATGAAGTGATTTGCTATGTTTGAATATTTTTGACAAAGTTCTGTGCTTTTATTTCTTGCTTATGCGACAGCTTCTCTTTGTTCGATTTAAGTTATATACACTTCTCGTCTCTATTTGCTATTTGTATCATTATTAATTAAGAATGTCTGTCTTCCTAACTTCGTGTATTCTACTACACATCCGTTACAAAGACAGACAATCAATGTGACAAACAAAATATGTTCTGTTTCTAATAACCAACAAGGATTTAGAACTGATTAGAAATCAGTCAGGCAGGTATCCAATGCTTTAGTGATAGCCTCTTTGTCGAGGTCTTGACCAATAAAAACCAATTTCTGCATTCTGTCACCGTATGGCTCCTCCCAATCTTTCTTCAGTTTAGGATTATTCTCAAGGAACTCACGCAGTTGGAATTGTGGCATAGTTGCATACCACTGACCAGCGTTGCGAAGGCTTACCTGCTTGCCAGCCTGCTCAAAGACATAACAAATATCTTTCTCATTAGAGAAATAACACAGACCCTTACAACGGATAATCTGCTTAGGCCACTGACGTGCTACGAAATCATCAAAGAAGTTAATGTCGAATGGACGACGCGCATTATACACGAAGGTCTGGATGTTATATTCCAAAGCTTCACCGCTTTCTTCATTCTCCAAACCGTGATGATGGTGGCAGTGGTGGTGATGGTGATGACCGTGATGATGATCGTCATGCTCATCGTGGTGGTGCTCATGCTCATCATGGTCGTGATGGTGGTCATGTTCTTCCTCTTCATCATCATGGCCTTCTATCTCAGCAATCCATGAAGCTGAGGTTGCTACTTTGTCAAAGTTGAAGTCTCCTGTGTTGATAATCTTATCCAAGTCAACATCTGCATAATTAGACTCAATAATCTCAGCCTTTGGTTGTAGCGAACGAATAATCTTCTTTACCAATCCTAATTCCTCTTTACTGACATCATCAACCTTATTGAGGAGAATAATATTACAGAATTCAATCTGCTGGATAAGTAGGTTTTCAATGTCATCCTCTTGTAGATCTTTCTTCAAAAGGTCATTACCAGCAGAGAACTCATCACACATACGACGTGCGTCAACAACTGTTACGATAGAGTCGAGTACAGCCTTACCTTTCTTTATGATGTCTGGATACATCTGTGGATAGGCGCAGATAGTCTGGGCAATAGGGGCTGGTTCGCAGATACCACTTGCCTCAATGACAATGTAGTCGAACTTCTGCTGTGACACAATCTCATTCAACTGCTGCACTAAGTCCATCTTCAACGTACAGCAGATACAGCCATTTTGGAGTGCAACGAGTGAATCATCCTTCTGATCGACAACGCCACCCGCCTCAATGAGGTCAGCATCAATATTTACTTCGCCGATGTCGTTGACAATAACGGCAAACTTAATACCTTTCTTGTTGGCAAGAATCTTGTTTACTAATGTTGTCTTACCGCTGCCTAAATAACCTGTAAGCAGGAGGACAGGAGTCTCTTTTATATTCATCTTATTTATCTTTTGTTGTATAATTCTAAGACTACAAAGTTACAAAAAATATGCCAAGTGTACTGTTCTGATAAGTCGAAATCTCTTCTAAATAATAATTCTTCTTCTTTCATACAATAAGAACGGCTATGACTTTCTACTCATAGCCGTTCTTATATAGGTGGTTTTTGTTTTTTCTTCTGCTTATTGATGGAAGAGAGGATGATAGACTTATCCAATAGCAAAGAGTTCTATTTCGAAGATTAGTGTGGAATAGCCAGGAATCTCTCCATCACGTTTTGTGCCATATCCCTCTTGATAAGGAATGTGTACACGCCAGTGGTCGCCCTTATGCATAGCGCAGAGTGCTGTTTGAAAACCTGTAATCAAATCGTTTACACGGAAAGCTTCAGGGATTCCTCTTTGCCAACTATCATCGAAAACCTTACCGTTAATAAGACTACCACGATAATGGCAGGTGACAATAGAGCGCTCCGAAACCGTACCTTCACCGCTTCCTTCCTTTATTACTTCGTAGAGTATACCATTTGAAAGCGGCTTGACGCCTTCTTTCTTGCTAAGTACTTTGAGGTATTCTTTGTTCTTTAATTTATATTCTTGTTTCTTACCCATAAGTCTAAATTATATATTAATGCACGCAAAATTAGCTAATATCTTTTGATTTCACAATTAAATCAATTACTTTTGTTTCGGCATAGTATTTGTTCTATAGCTTATAAACATACGATATGAATTTTGATAGAATAGAGAATGATACACGTCGGGCAGAGCTAATACGAGTGTTGGAGCATTCAATAGAGCGTTTGTCGCTGGCAGAGTTAGAGGCTTTGTATTACGACCTTGTAGCTAAGGATTATATCCGAGAGTAGTAAAATGCAGTTGATGGATAACTGGAATAGGGAGATTCTACGCCTTGCCATCCCCTCTATTATAAGTAATGTGACGGTTCCATTGTTGGGTCTTGTAGACTTGGCGGTGGTAGGACATATTGGTAATGAGGCCTATATCAGTGCGATTGCAGTTGGTTCAATGATATTTAATGTCATGTACTGGCTGTTAGGATTCCTACGTATGGGTACGAGTGGAATGACATCGCAGGCTTATGGACGACAAGACGGACAGGACTATATGAACATACTTGTGCGCACACTGATGATAGGTGTGGGTATGGGTTTGCTATTCATTGTGGCACAGCGTGGTATAGAGTGGGCGATGCTTTGGCTGATGAATACGCCAGAAGGCTCTTGGCAGTTTGTTGCCACCTATTTTAGAATCGTTATATGGGGAGCTCCTGCAATGTTAGGACTTTATGGACTGACTGGATGGTTTATTGGTATGCAGGATACCCGAACGCCAATGATAGTTGCAGTGTTGCAGAATGTGGTTAATATCCTTGCCTCTCTTTTCTTTGTTTTCGTTCTTGGTTGGAAGATTAGTGGTGTTGCTGCTGGTACTGTTCTGGCTCAATGGGCTGGTTTTATGTTTTCTTTATATGCCGCATATAGACGGATTTCGTCTGCGAAGAAACAGGGGCTGATTTCGGAGAAAAGTGGTCTTATGGTGTTGCAGACAACCTTCCGGCGTGTGTTGATTATGAGAGGAGAATGGGGAGAGTTCTTTCGTGTCAATAAGGATATCTTCTTGCGAACCCTTTGTTTGGTGGCAGTGAATTTCTTTTTCACCTCTGCAGGTGGAAAGCAAGGCGCAATGATGTTGGCAGTGAATACATTATTGATGACTTTGTTCACGCTTTTCTCTTATCTGATGGATGGCTTTGCATACGCAGGAGAGGCACTTAGTGGTAAGTACTATGGTGCTGGTGATACAAAAGGGCTACGTATAACAGTCCGTCGGTTGTTTGGCTTTGGTGTCATTATGGCATTGATGTTCACCGCTGTTTATGTCTTTGGAGGTGTAGGGTTCCTTCATCTTCTTACCAGTGACGCATCTGTTGTGACAGCAGCACAGCCCTATCTCTTTTGGGCTTACCTTATTCCCGCAGCAGGAATGGCAGCTTTCGTGTTGGATGGGGTCTTTATTGGGTTGACAGCAACAAAGGGAATGTTATTCTCAACAGCTGTCGCAATGATAACATTCTTTGCAGTTTATTATCTACTTTGGAGTAGTTTTGGAAATGATGCCTTATGGATAGCGTTTCTATCGTTTCTTGGAATGAGAGGAGTTGCTTCTATCCTTTGGGCACGTAGATATTTAGTAATATTTTAATTAAAAAGATTGTAAGATGGGTTTTGGTTGGATAATAGTTTTTCTTTTGGTCCTTTTAACGGGCTGTGGATATGTAAGTTGGCACGTGTGGCAGATTTTGCCTCTTGCTGCGGTTGGTAAGTGGATAGTCGTGGGAGTATTGTTGCTTTGCATCGTATGCTTCTTTACTAATTTTATATTAGGTTTGGATAATAAGCCAATGCCAATAGCAGTGATGCTGTATGAACTTGGCAATTCTGCTGTGTTTATTGGGCTGTATCTGTTGTTATTCTTCCTTGCGCTCGACTTGGGAAGATTACTTCATCTTGTTCCTCGTTCTTTTCTTTATAATAGTTGGATGGGAACGTTGTCAGTTGTAGTCATAATGACAGGTTTGTTCGTTTATGGATATTTCAATTATTTACACAAAGAGCGTGTACCTATGACTTTGCAGTCGGCTAAGCCTATGCAACAGCAGCATCGGTTGGTGATGTTAACGGACTTACATTTGGGCTATCATAACCGTGCCGATGAGTTCCGTAAATGGGTTGATAAGGTAAATGAAGAGAATCCAGAGGCTATTCTCATTGCTGGTGATATTATTGATGGTAGTATTCGTGCGCTGATAGATCAAGATATGGCAGCTGAGTTCCGTCGTCTGAAAGCTCCTATTTATGCTTGTTTGGGCAATCATGAGTATTTAAGCGGTGAACCACGTGCTAAGAAGTTTTATGAAGATGCAGGTATTCATTTGTTGATTGATGACCATGCCTTGATCCCTTTGAAAGGTGGTGATTCAATTCTTGTTGTGGGACGTGATGATAGAACAAATAAGAAGCGTGCCAGTCTACAGTCTTTGATGAAGTCTGCTCCAAAGGGATATTATACGATTCTTATGGATCATCAGCCTTATCATTTGGAGGAGGCACAGCAGGCAGGTGTTGATTTTCAAATCTCTGGTCATACGCATTATGGTCAGGTATGGCCTATAAGTTGGATAGAAGACCTTATCTATGAGGATGCTTTCGGTCCCTTACAGAAGGGAGATACACATTATTATGTATCTTCAGGAATTGGCATTTGGGGAGCTAAGTTCCGTATTGGTACAAGATCAGAGTATGTGGTAGCTGATATCAAATAAGAATAAATTATTTTGAGTATTCTGATTGATAGCTTTTATCTTCTATATTGTATATAAGATATTCTTTATTAATGGTTTAATATGTATCATTAAATGATATCTATAAGCTGTTTTGTCTGTTATCTGTTATGGTGATAGTGCTTCGCACATGTGGTGCTGATGGTAAGCACCATTGGTGCGGAGCATGAACACCAATGGTGTTGATGGTTTAGTATCTTGTAAAATCTCTTTTGGAAGATGTCTATTTCTTGTTAAAAAAGAATGATGTGACTATATGTGAATAGGATGGTTGGTAACAACATGATTAGTAAGATAATGAGTTCATTTTGGTTTTCGGCAGGAGATGGTTTTTAGGGAGAATTATGCTTAATAAGCTTCAATACAATCCTAATATGGCAAGGCATCCGTTATTTTGTGTTGAAGAATCTAAAAAGAAAAACAGGTATTAGTTTGCGGTTATCAGAAAATAGTTGTATTTTTGCAAAGAATATATTTCGATCGATGAAATAAGGATGAAAGTTCCTTTGTTTTCGCTCGTTTTTATTTTGCTAAAATTAATGTTGATAGTTGACTACACGTTATTTGTTCAAATGAAAAAAATTATTTTCTCCCTCATAGTTACGGCTATGATTATGACCATGACGGGATGTGGCTCAAGTAAGGGCTTTACTTACTTAGAAAACGCTGATTCTATTAGCCTTGCTGCTTCACGTGGCTTGTATGATGCACGCATCATGCCAAAAGATGAATTGACGATTACCGTCAACACTACTGACCCAGATGCTGCGGCTCCTTTCAATTTGCAGGTGCGTAATCAGTTGGGTAGTGGTAAGCAGGTTGCTTCAGGTGGTGGTTCTTTGCAGGGCTACTTGGTTGACAACTCAGGTTTCATCAATTTCCCAGTAATTGGTAAGATTCACGTAAGTGGCTTGACAAAGCCTGAGTGTGAAGATCTTATCAAGAGTAAGATTCAGCCTTATCTGGCACGCACAGAGAATCCTATCGTAACAGTTCGTATGAGCAGCTACCATGTGACAGTTCTCGGTGAAGTAGGTCATCCAGGTGTTGTTCCTGTATCAACAGAGAAGATGAGTGTTTTGGAAGCAATTGCACAAGCTGGTGATCTTGGCGTTTATGGAAAGCGTGATAACATTATGTTGATTCGTGAAGATCCAACAGGTCAGAAGCATGTCGTACGTTTGAATCTTAACGATGCAAACTTGCTCAACTCACCTTACTATTATCTTCAGCAGAATGATGTCCTCTATGTTCAGCCAAACAGTGTAAAGGCTAAGAACTCAGGTATCGGTAGCTCTACTACCCTCTGGTTCTCTTTCATTGGTATTGTGACATCAGTAGCTTCGTTGCTTGTAAGCGTATTAAGAAAGTAATATACTGTCCTTGGAGGCTATTCTTATGGCCTTACTATGGATAAAATATAATTGGAATGAGAATATCTTTGACATCCACGTCTTGGATAGCTCCTTGGGGGCTATTAGAAAGAGAGGGTGTGAGAGGTATTCTCTTTTTAAATTTATGGTAAAGGGTTGTTGTGTATTTTTAGGAGTCATTAAGGATAAAGTGTGAAACTTACTTCTCCTAAACAGCAGCTTTAGTCACCTTGACTGCAGAGTCAGAAGTAGATACGAAAGTATTGGTATTAAGTCACTCTACAAATAGGGTAGCCTATGAGAGAGATAGACTAAATTAAAAGTAAAAGATAGACAGAAACCTTGTCAATGGAAAAGAACATTCATGAAGATTGCGGTGTTGCAATGATTCGATTGCTGAAGCCGCTTGAGTATTATCAGGAAAAGTATGGCACCTGGATGTATGCACTGAACAAACTCTATCTGATGATGGAGAAACAGCATAACCGTGGTCAGGAGGGAGCTGGTATGGCTTCTGTGAAACTGGATTCTGAGCCAGGTAATGAATATATGTTTCGTGAGCGTGCAGAGGGTAAGAATGCTGTTGCTGAGATCTTTGCCAATGTTCATAAGCATTATAAGGACCTCTCGCAGGAGCAGTTGTCTGATGTTTCTTTTGCTAAAACAAATCTTCCATTTGCGGGAGACCTTTATATGGGCCACCTTCGGTACTCAACTACCGGCAAGAGTGGCCTTTCTTATGTTCATCCTTTCTTACGTCGTAATAACTGGAAAGCGAAGAACCTCTGTATGTGTGGCAACTTCAATATGACCAATATTGAAGATGTCTTTGAGATTCTAACCGAGCAGGGACAGTGCCCACGTATCTATAGTGATACGAATATTCTTTTGGAATTGATGGGACACAGACTTGATCGTGAGGTTGAACGTAACTTCGTGGATGCACAGAAGTTAGGTTTAGAAAAACGTGCTATCACACATTATATTGAAGAGAATGTCCAGATGAGCAATGTTCTCAAGACAACAATGCAGCACTTTGATGGTGGATATGTTATCTGTGGACTGACTGGTTCGGGCGAGATGTTCTCTATCCGTGACCCATGGTCAATTCGTCCAGCTTTCTATTATAAGAATGACGAGATTGTTGTCTTGGCAAGTGAGCGTCCAGTTTTGCAGACAACATTCGATCTTGAGTGTGATGATATTCAGGAGTTGAAACCTGGTCAGGCACTGATTGTTAATAAACGTGGTGAATGTTCACTGCAACAGATTCTTGAACCAAAGCAGAATGCTGCTTGTTCTTTCGAGCGTATTTACTTCTCACGTGGTTCAGATCGTGATATCTATAAAGAGCGTGAGACTTTGGGACGTCAGTTGACTGAGCCTGTATTGAAGGCTGTTGACTATGATACAGAACATACAGTTCTCTCGTATATTCCTAATACAGCAGAGGTTGCATTCTATGGTCTTGTACATGGCTTTAAGGAGCAAATTGACAAGAAGAAGGTTGAACAAATTGCTGCTTTAGGTTCTAATGCTTCTTCAGAGGAAGTATATCGCATTATTCATCAGGATGTACGCTCTGAGAAAGTAGCGTGGAAAGATATTAAGTTGCGCACTTTTATTACTGAAGGTAACTCGCGTAACGACCTTGCTTCTCATGTTTATGACGTTACATACGAGTGTATTAAACCTTATGAGGATAACCTCGTTATTATTGATGACTCTATCGTTCGTGGTACAACATTAAAAGAAAGTATTCTTCGTATTCTTGATCGCTTGCATCCTAAGAAGATAGTAGTTGTCTCCAGTGCGCCACAGATTCGATTCCCGGATTACTATGGTATTGATATGCCACACCCAGAAGAGTTTTGTGTCTTCCGTGCAGTAATCGAACTGATACGTGAACGTGGTATGGAAGACTTACTTCGTGAGGTCTATGAGAATTGTAAGAAAGAATTGGCAAAGCCTAAGGGAGAGCCAATCTTCAACGCTGTACGTGCAGTTTATAAGCCTTTTACGGTAGATGAGATTAATAAGAAGATCGTTGAGATGCTGCGCCCTGAAGGAATGACAACACCTGTTGAACTTGTATTCCAAAGTGTTGAAGGATTGCACAATGCAATACCTAATCACCCAGGTGATTGGTATTTTACCGGAAACTATCCAACTCCAGGTGGTATGCGACTGGTCAATGAGGCTTTCGTGAGCTACTATGAGCGTGAACATTTAAACACAGTAAAAGCGTAATAATCGCTTGTCTGTATATTATCATCATGATAAAAAAGAATTATTTACATGAAAAGAATTCTTTCTTTTCACGATAAAAAATATTTCTTTTCATGAAAAGAAATTTCAATCCAACAATACTATAAGCAATGAGGAACGTAACTTTAGTCCTAAGTGACGGAACAAAATTCCATGGAAAGTCGTTTGGATACGATGTCCCAGTGGCTGGTGAAGTAGTCTTCAATACTGCTATGATGGGCTATCCAGAGAGCTTGACTGACCCTTCGTATGCGGGTCAGCTACTAACAATGACCTTCCCGTTGGTAGGTAACTATGGTGTACCACCTTTTACTATTGAGGAAAGTGGTATTCCAACCTTCATGGAGAGTGATAAAATTTATGCCTCAGCCTTAATCGTGTCTGACTATACAGAGGAGCATTCACACTGGAATGCTGTGGAGAGTCTGGCTGATTGGCTGAAGCGTGAACACGTACCGGGTATTACTGGTATTGATACACGAGAACTTACAAAGGTGCTGCGTGAGCACGGTGTGATGATGGGTAAGATTCTCTTTGATGATGAGCCTGATAATATTCCAGAGGCTGATTACGAGGGAGTTAACTTTGTTGATCGTGTTTCAACAAAGGAAATTATTCGTTACAATGAGGGTGCAGGAAAGAAGGTTGTCCTTGTTGACTGCGGTGTGAAAGCTAATATTATTCGTTCATTGATTACCAGAGGTGTTGAGGTTATCCGTGTACCTTGGAACTATGATTATACTGGTATGGATTATGATGGTCTTTTCCTCGGTAATGGTCCTGGCGACCCTGATATGTGCAATGATGCTGTTGAGGTTATCCGTAAGCAGATGAGCATGAGCAAGAAGCCTATCTGTGGTATCTGTATGGGTAATCAGTTGCTTTCAAAGGCTGCAGGAGCAAAGATTTATAAGTTGAAATATGGTCATCGTGGACATAACCAGCCTGTTCGTATGGTGGGCACAGACAAGTGTTACATTACTTCACAGAACCATGGTTATGCAGTTGATGCATCCACATTAGACAAGGAATGGAACGAACTCTTTGTCAATATGAATGATGGTAGTAACGAAGGTATCTGCCACAAGGAGAACCCTTGGTTTACCTCTCAGTTCCACCCAGAGGCTTGCTCTGGTCCGGTTGATACTTACTTTATGTTTGATAAATTTGTAGACACACTGAAATAATGAAAGACGAGTCAATAAAGAAAGTCCTGATACTTGGTTCAGGCGCATTGAAGATTGGTGAGGCTGGTGAGTTTGATTACTCTGGTTCACAAGCGTTGAAGGCATTACGCGAGGAGGGTGTTTCTACGGTTTTGATTAACCCAAATATTGCTACTGTACAGACATCTGAGGGTGTAGCAGACCAGATTTACTATCTTCCTGTTCAACCTTACTTTGTTGAGCGTGTTATTGAAAAGGAGCGTCCTGATGGTATCTTACTATCTTTCGGTGGACAAACCGCATTGAACTGTGGTGTTGAGTTGGAAAAGACTGGCGTTCTTCAGAAGTATAATGTAAAGGTTTTAGGTACTCCTGTTAAGGCTATCATGGATACTGAGGACCGTGAACTCTTCGTAGAGCGACTCGATGAGATTGATGTAAAGACTATCAAGAGTGAAGCTTGTGAGGATATTCAGCAGGCACGTGTGGCTGCAAAGAACCTCGGTTATCCTGTTATTGTTCGTGCTGCATACGCATTGGGCGGTCTTGGTAGTGGTTTTGCTGATAATGAGGATGAGTTGAATACACTCTGTGAGAAGGCTTTCTCCTTCTCTCCTCAGGTGTTGGTTGAGAAGAGTTTGAAGGGTTGGAAAGAGATTGAATACGAGGTTGTTCGTGACCGTTATGACAACTGTATCACAGTTTGTAACATGGAGAACTTTGACCCGCTTGGTATTCATACTGGTGAGTCTATCGTTATTGCACCATCTCAGACCCTTTCTAACAGCGAGTATCATAAGCTCCGTGCACTGTCTATCAAGATTGTACGCCACATTGGTATTGTTGGAGAATGTAATGTACAGTATGCTTTCGACCCAGAGAGTGAGGACTATCGAGTTATTGAGGTAAATGCTCGTCTTTCACGTTCTTCTGCTCTTGCCAGCAAGGCAACTGGTTATCCTCTTGCTTTTGTTGCTGCTAAGTTGGGTATGGGCTACGGACTCTTTGAGTTAAAGAACTCTGTAACAAAGACCACCTCTGCTTTCTTTGAGCCAGCACTCGACTATGTAGTCTGCAAGATTCCACGTTGGGACCTCAGTAAGTTCCGTGGTGTTGATAAGGAGTTAGGTTCAAGTATGAAGTCTGTCGGTGAGGTAATGGCTATTGGTCGTAACTTCGAGGAGGCTATTCAGAAGGGACTTCGTATGATTGGACAGGGAATGCATGGCTTTGTTGAAAACAAAGAATTGCAGATTGACGACCTTGATGCTGCTTTGCGTGAGCCTACAGATAAGCGTGTTTTCCTTATTTCTAAGGCAATGCACAAAGGATATACAGTTGATCAGATTCATGAGTTGACCAAGATTGATCGTTGGTTCCTTAATAAACTTAAGCATATCATAGATATTGATGAGGAACTGAAGACTAAGAATATCAATACACTTGATAAGGAACTTCTGCGTACAGCAAAGGTTTATGGCTTTACAGACTTCCAAATCGCACGTGCTGTTGGACTGGAAGAAGAATGCAAACACATGCACGAAGCGATGCGAATCGTTCGTCGTCTGCGTAAGAGCTTTGGTATTCTTCCAGTTGTTAAGCAGATTGATACATTGGCTGCGGAGTATCCTGCACAGACCAATTATCTCTATGTAACATACGCTGGTGTAGCTTCTGATATTACGTTCCCTAATGATCGTAACTCGGTTATCGTACTTGGTTCAGGTGCTTATCGTATTGGTAGCTCTGTAGAGTTCGACTGGTGTGGTGTTCAGGCATTGAATACTATTCGCCGTCAGGGTTATCGTTCTATTATGATCAACTATAATCCAGAGACTGTATCAACGGATTACGATATGTGTGACCGTCTCTACTTTGATGAGTTGACCTTCGAACGTGTCATGGATATCATTGATGCAGAGAACCCACATGGTGTGATAGTGTCTACTGGTGGACAGATTCCTAACAACCTTGCGATGTATCTTGATGAGGAGAACGTGCCAATTCTTGGTACTTCTGCAAAGGATATCGATAACGCTGAGGACCGTGCTAAGTTCTCGTCTATGCTCACAGAGAATGGTATTAACCAGCCTGAATGGAGCGCGTTGACAAGCATGGACGATATTGATAAGTTCGTTGACCGTGTTGGCTTCCCAGTACTTGTACGTCCATCTTACGTTCTTTCTGGTGCTGCAATGAATATTTGCTCAAATAAAGACGAACTTACTCGCTTCCTTCAGTTGGCTGCAAATGTTAGTGTAGACCATCCAGTTGTGGTAAGTAAGTTCATTGAATATGCTAAGGAGATTGAGATGGATGCTGTTGCACAGGATGGTGAGATCTTGGCATACGCTATTTCTGAGCATATTGAGTTTGCTGGTGTTCACTCTGGTGATGCTACAATTCAGTTCCCACCGCAGAAACTTTATGTTGAAACTATGCGCCGTATTAAGCGTATCAGTCGTCAGATTGCGAAGAAGTTGCATATCAACGGACCATTCAACATTCAGTTTATGGCACGCGATAATGATATTCTCGTTATTGAGTGTAACCTCCGTGCGAGTCGTTCATTCCCATTCGTTAGTAAGGTCTTGAAGATAAACTTCATCGACTTGGCTACGAAGATTATGCTCGGTGCGCCTGTTGAGAAGCCTAATAAGAACCTCTTCGACCTTGATTATGTAGGTATTAAGGCATCTCAGTTCTCTTTCAACCGCTT
>ERZ772906.1329-NODE-1329-length-13619-cov-13.404084_pt1 | contig 13619 bp, 7 predicted proteins | sample MGYA00511338_ERZ772906 | MGnify/ENA primary metagenome ERZ772906 (study PRJEB29015, sample SAMEA2738076) | human oral metagenome | biome: human oral; feature: human-associated habitat; material: saliva | place: China | collected 2212 ... | reverse complement strand
GTAGATGGCCTCGGCGGGACCCAGGCCGAGCGAGACCGTGGGGAACTCCCAGAAGTGCTCAAGCTGGCGCGGGTGCGGGTACGAGGGCAGGCCGTGCTCCGTGGAGACCTGCTGGCGGAAGCCGTCCATCTCCTCTTCGGAGAGACGACCCTCGAGGAAGGCGCGGGCGTAGGGGCCGGGGGAGGCGTGTCCCTGGAAGAACACGTGGTCGCCGCCGCCGGGGTGGTCCTTGCCGCGGAAGAAGTGGTTGAGGCCGACCTCGTAGAGGGTGGCAACCGAGGCGTAGGACGAGATGTGGCCGCCGACCTTGACGCCGGGGCGCTGGGCGCGCGTCACCTGGACGGCGGCGTTCCAGCGGATCCAGCGGCGGTATTCGCGCTCCATGGCTTCGTCGCCGGGGAAGTACGGCTCCTGGTCAACGGGGATGGTGTTGACGTAGGGGGTCGTGTATTCCTGGGGGAGCTGAACGCCGTTGCGGCGCGCTTCGTCCAGCATGTGCAGCAGGATGTAGCGCGCGCGGGGGCCGCCCTTTTCGTTGATGAGCCCGGACAGGGACTCAACCCATTCGGCGGTCTCCTGGGGATCGTTGTCGGGAACCTGCGGAATCAGGCCGTTGACGACGGGGTGGGACTCGTGGAGTTGGCTCACGGTGTACCTTCTCGCTTGACTCGGTGCTGCTCGCGCAGCGTGCGTGAGCGGTGTCCTCTGGCGACACCGCACATATCGGGACCATTGTCCCACTATTGGCAGACCTTTGCGAGTGTTTGCCTCGCATATCCACTATGACGTGCGTATCACCGGTTGGTAGGTGTTCCGCGCCGAGTGAATCCGCTGCTCAGGCGGGCCAGTGATTACAGGGGTCTTTTATCGTGGTCCATCCCTTGCATTCCAGTAGCTCCAATGCCCTAGGATAAAGGCGTGAACGTTGATATGACACTGAGCGTCAGCTCGTCGATGGGCGGTGCTGCGTGATGGCAGTGAGCCTGGGTTTTGCGTCCGATGCGATCGTGCAGGAGTTCTACGTCGATGATGACGTCGATCAGAAGGTGCGCGAGTCGATTGAACAGGAGACCGGTCATCCGCTGGTTGACGTCGATTATGGCGATGTCGTAGACGGCGCGATCGTGTGGTGGCGCGCGGATGACGCTGAGGAGGAGGACCTGGCCGACGTCCTGGTGGACGCCATGTCGAACCTGGATGACGGCGGCCTGATTTGGGTTCTGATTCCTAAGCCGGGGCGTCCTAATTCGGTGCGCGTGGGCGACGTGGAGGAGGCCGCAAAGATCGCGGGCCTGCATGCGACGACGTCGACGGCGCTGGGCGAGGAGTGGGCGGGCGTGCGCGTGACCGCGCGTCCTCGCTCGCGTCGCTAGGTTCATCGACGAGGCCGGGGCGGGGAGCGCTCTTTGGTGTTCCTTTCGCTCGGGTCAGAAAGTGACCGTGCGCGCTCGATCTGGTAGATTGGCGCGTGCGTGGGGCCTTTAGCTCAGTTGGTTAGAGCGTCTGGTTTACACCCAGAAGGTCATCGGTTCGAGCCCGGTAGGGCCCACAAAACGGTCGGGGCCGGAAGCGAAAGCTTCCGGCCCCAACGTATCTTTCGGCGGCGCGCGCTACTCGGCGGCTGAGTCCTCCTCCTGCTGCTCCAGCTCCCGCTTGGCTGCTTCGAGTCTATCCCGCACCTCTATTGTCGATTCGTGGTCGGGCCCATATATTCGTATATAGTCGTTGTGCAGGTCTTCGTACATGCTGATGGCTTTGGGAAGATCGCCTGCTTGTTCGTATGTCTGCGCGAGATCGTTGCGCGTGATACGCGTGTGGTGATGCGTGCTGCCTAGGGTGCGGATGCGTGCTTCTAACACGTACTCGTACATCTTGATGGCATCGTTGAGGCGGCCGGCGGATTTGTATGCGTCGGCGAGGTTGTTACGTGTAACGAGGGTGTGTTTGTGGTCCGGTTTCAGGACTCGGTCGCGGTCTTTGACGACCTGCTCGCCCAGAGCGATGGCGCGCTCAAGCTGGCCGTCGTCCGCGTATGCGAGGGCAAGGTAGCTGCCCGTCATTAGCGTGTCCTCGTGGTCGCTGCTCAGGATGCGCGTGCGGTCGTCGAGGACCTGCTTGAAAAGATCAATAGCCTCGTCGGTGTGGTCCCCCCAGTAGTAGGCGTATGCGAGATCGTTGCGTGTGGAGAGAATGTCACGGTGGTTAGGCTCTAGAATCTGTTCACGAGTGTTCAGTACTTGCTTGTACAGGCTGATTGCGGCGGGGTAGTCACTCATGTACATGTGGGCGTATGCGAGCTTGGCGAGCAAGCTAAGAGTCTCGCGACTGTCTCCAACTTGCTTGTGGAGTGTGTTCACAAGCTCTTTGAGTGCGAAGACCTCGGGAACAAGCCCGATATCACGTGCATGAGTGAAGGCTCGGCAGAGGACAGACGTAAAGTGCCGATAGTCTCGGAGATGAAGGAAACAATCCTGAGCGCCAAAGGCACGAAGGTGTTCGATGAGGTTGCGTGTTTCTTGGAAACGTGCATCCGAATCGTCTGCGCGGAATCTATCGATGTCTACAGAACCGAGCAGCGCGGCAGCTGATTCGCATGCTTGTTCACGTTCTTCTTCGCTCCAGGAATCGCGCAGCACCTGCGCTTGGAGGCGATGAAGCATCGTCGTCGCTTTGTCTGCGCTCTGATGAACGATGGACCTGTGAATGAGTTTTGTGAGCGCGTCATGTGCGTCCTCATCCGTGTCCCGCTGAGTGTCAGGAGACTCGTCGTCATCCAGCTGCTCAACAGTGGGGTCAAGCCACCGGGTGGGCACACCGGATTCCGCAAGCAGCGCGAGCGCACGCAACTGGCGTCGAGCCATCTCCTTCGTGCCGTTCTTCATACTGTCGACGGCGGCTTCGACGGCCATCCACAGTACCATGGCCACGTCGTCCGTATACTCATCTCCAGGAATAGGGCGAATGACAAGTTCCTCGCCGCGGGAATCCAATCGCTGGAGATACCGTGCCAGAGACAGGTCTTTGTTACGTGCGGTCGCAGCAGCCTGGGCAACAGCGACGGGCAAATCGCCGAGGTGCTCGGCCAACGTATCCGCGGCCTCACGATCATCGGAGTTGGTGACCGTGAGGAGGTATTCGATCGACGTGTTGCGATCGAACACCCCGACCTTGATGCTATTCCACCCCTGGTCTTCCCAACCCACCTTGTTTGTTGTCGTTGCGACCACGCGCATGCCGTCGCCGCTCGGAATGAGTCCCGTCAGGTAATTGATGTCTTCCACGTTGTCGAAGACGATGAGCCTGTCGGCGGGGCCAACAGACTGCAAATGGTTGAGGCAACGGCGGATGACCTCGTCCTGAGTGGGCAGGTCGCTCGTGTCAATCTTGAGTCGCTTGGCGAGTTCGACCAGGTCGCTCTGGATTGATTCGCGTGATACCGCGTTGATCCATGCGACGAGGTTCCAGTTTGCGTTTTCGCACTGTTTGGCAAGAGAAGCAGCAAGCTGGGTTTTCCCACAGCCACGCATACCCAAGAGGACTGTCTTATGCCTCGTCGGATCGGTGATCACCGCTTTCAATTGTTCGTGCTCGTCACGCTCGACAAAACGGCCTCCCACTACCACGTCCGGTCGGCTACCGAAGTTGACGCGCTTGGTATGGGATGGCTTCCTTAGTTCTTCGATTGCTTCTGCTAAGCTCTGGAGTAATTGAAGGATCTGGTCGAACAGCTGGCGGTCCTCCATGTGATGGATTGTCATCTGTTCTTTCATGCCGGTGAATTCGTCAAGCATCGATTTCAACGCCGATACGACGAAACTGTCAGACCAAGGTGCGATTTCGACATACGTGGCGGCAACTACCCGCACGAGAGCATCAAAGTACGGTTCGGACTGTTCCTCGATTTGCTGGCGGTGTTTAGCCGCACGTGTCGTGAAGAATTTTTCAAAGCCTTCGGGATCGCGCACAGCGGATAGAACGACAAGGTCTTCTTCAGCATCAGTTGAGATGAGTGCAGCGACCGCACTTTCGGCCTGTGCAAGGAGCGAGGCATCAATTCCGCGGTCAAGACACTGCTCGCGCGCTGCCTTGACTTTCTTCGTCAACACCTCGATGACGCGCTTGCTGAGCATACTGCGGTCTTTGACAAACTCCGGCGATGAGGTGCCTACGTCATTCACCGCCTGCCTCGCTGTGGCCACGAGAGTAGCTACTGCTTTGAACGACGGCGAGGCGGCGAAACAAAAGACCTCCAAGACCAGATCCGCGAGGGAAAGGCCGATCGTCGATAGTTGTTCAGAACGCGTCACCATAGACGTAGTCTATACCGAGGTATCTCGCGCCTGTAAACACGTGACGGGACGTATGGCAATGGGGCCGGAAGCATCAGCTTCCGGCCCCAGACCGTGTCTGTCTGCCTGTTTGTCAGTGTGACTTGGCAAAGCGCCCGGTGGTGCGTCTGAGTGTGCCGTCAGCACGCGACGCGCGTCAGTCCTGCTCCTCGGCGACGTCCTCGCCAACGACGAGCTTGCCGGATGCACCGGCGCCGAGCTGCTCCAGGGCGAGGCGGCCCACCAGCTGCTGGTTCGTCGTGGGTGCAATCTACCATGAAGCGTGTCTCTGTTGGCACTCCTGTAACGCTGCCTCCGCCAGTGCTACGACAATTTGTTCATCCGTGTGCTTAGGAAACTCCCTCATGGTCATCCATTCTGCCCGGCCACAAGCAGCCGGGACTACTCAGAACAACCCTCTCAAAACAAACGCTCCGAAAACCCAGACCCCTCCAAACGCCTACGCGGCGCCGCTTTCGGATTCCGAAACCTCATCAACTACACCACCCGAGCGCTCCTCGAAACCGCCGGATTCAGACCCCAACGACACTTCAATTACAAAGAGCCGGTTTTCATGTAGAAGGTCAGCGGTTCGAGCCCGGTAGTGCCCACAAACGTCAGGGGCCGGAAGCGACAGCTTCCGGCCCCTGACGCGTACCCGCAGGCGTCATTCGGTGATTGGCTTTGCTTTCTGCTGTTTCAGCTTGTGCTCGGTCGCTTCGAGATTCTCGCGCACTGTTTTGGTGAGCGGGTAGTCTTCGTCCAGGACACGAGTACAGTCAGTGAGGACCTGCTCAAACTGGGTGATGGCTTCAGTGATGCGGCCAGCTGCGGCATATGCGCAAGCCAGGTTGTTGCGCGAGGAGAGTGTTTCGGGATGGACTGAGCCAAGGACACGGATGCTGTTGGCGGAGACCTGCTCATAGAGATCGATGGCCTCGGTCAGGCGACCCTCCTCCTGGTATGCGTATGCGAGGTTGTTGCGTGAGGTAAGTGTATGGGGGTGGTCTTCGCCCAGGGTCCGGATACTGTCGGCGAGGATCTGCTCAAATATGGGGGTTGCTATGGTGAAGTTACCCGCTGACACGTATGCGTATGCGAGGTTATTGTGTGCGGTGAGTGTCTGGGGGTGGTCTTCGCCCAGAAGACCGGTACTATCGGCGAGGACTTGCTGCAACTGGGAAATCGCTTCGGTGAAGCAGCCAATAGACTGATACGCGTATGCAAGGTTGTTGCGCGAGGCGAGCGTGTCGGGGTGGTCGTCGCTCAGGATGCCGATGCGGTCGGTGAGGACCTGCTCGTACAGAGCAATAGACTCTTCTGGACGGTTCGCGGCCAAGTAAGCGCCTGCAAGGTTGTTGCGCGAGGCGAGCGTGTCGGGGTGCTTGTCGCCTAGGATTCGAATACGGTCGCTGAGGACCTGCTCGAACAGTGTGATCGCCTCATTTAGGCGGCCCGCCTTCTCGTATGTGGTTGCGAGATTATTCTGAAGGGCCAGAACATCCGAGTGGGCCGATCCCATTAGGCTCTGGATAATCTCCACTCCATGTTGGAGCGTGAGTGCCTCATCCGTCAGCCCAAGTTCGTTAGCATCAACGAAAGCACGCATAAGACAGGAACGGATCTGTTCAGTGTCGAAAAGCGGGTGTGATTCCTTCTGTGTGCCGAGGGCACGAAGCTGTTCAATAAGATCTCGTGTTTCTTTGCGGAGCGAAGCTGTTGCATCCCTTGGGAAACCCTCAATATCGACGGATCCCAGGAGGTTGGCAGCTGATTCGTTAGCTTGTTCGCGTTCTTTGTCGTTCCAGGATTCGCGCAGCACTTGTGCCTGGAGTCGGTGCAGCATTGTCATTGAGCCGTCTGCGGACTGTTGAATGATGGATCTGTCTATCAGCTCAGTCAAAGCGTCATGTGCATCGTCATCTGCGGCACGGTCACGGTCTCGAGGGTCTTGGTAGTGATGCTCCTCGGTCAAGGGGTCGAGCCATCGTGTAGGTATACCAGATTCGGCGAGCAGAGCGAGCACACCCAAATGGCGCCGTGCTGCCCGACTCATGCCGGCCTCTAGTTCTTTGAGTGTGTCGTCAATGGCAACACGCAGTGCTGTGGCAACATCTCTTGCGTAGTAGTCTCCGGGGACCGCAGGCATGACGTGCCCGCTGCGGTAGGCGTCCAATCGTTCCAGGTATTGGGCCAGGTCTAGTTTACGTTTCTGAGCAAATGCTGCGGCCTGGGTAATAGCGAGAGGCAAGTCGCCGAGGCGATCAGCTAACGCATCCGCGGTGTCATGTTCGTCGGACTTGGTGACCGTAAGGAGGTAGTTGATCGACCTCTCGCGATCGAACACACCGACCTTGATGGTGTCCCATCCCTGATGTTCCCAGCCGGTGTTGTTCGTCGTCGTTGCGACGACGCGCAGGCCGGTGCCGCTCGGTACGAGTTCTCGAAGATCGTCGATGTTCTCGACGTTGTCGAGGACAATAAGCCTGTCGGCAGGAGGCGCGGACTTCACACGGCTGAGGAAACTGCGGATAATCTGGTCTTGAGTGGGCTGGTCGCTCGTGCCAATTCCGAGTTGCTTGGCGAGCTCGACAATGTCACTCTTGATGGAGTCGGGTGAACTCGCATTTACCCAAGCGATGAGACTCCAGTTCGCATCTTCGCACTGTTTGGCGAGAGATGCCGCAAGCTGTGTCTTTCCGCAGCCGCGCATTCCTACCAACACCGTGCGTCGTCTCGTTGGGTCGGCAATTAGCGAGTTCAACTGCTCTTGCTCTCCACGCTCGATGAAACGGTCTCCCGCTACCACGTCTGGCCGACTACCAAAAAATAATCGGCTCGGAGTTGAAGAAAGGCTGCGCTGTGCTAGCTCTTTGACGAGCCGATTCGTTTCAAGGCCGGTAGCCCGATTCTCCTGGACTCCACGCTCAATGCGATCCCTCTGCTTCTTTGCTGAGAGGTTGTCGCGCAACAAACTAGCAAGCGCAACCTTGTCGAATCTATCAAAGTCTTTAGCGCGTTCGATAAATTCTGCCGACACACGTTTGAGAAGCTGTTCGTACAGTTTCCCAATTGTGTCGTCGCACCAGTCGGGAAGTGGTTCTGCCCTATGTACTAATATTTTGAAAAAGCTGTCCGGCAGCCGTGCTGCATCCAGTAGGGCGTCGTCGTCCTGTGCGAGCTGTTTGACCGTGAGGCGCGTTGTCTCGATCAGCGCGTCAGCAGTAGACTCAATCTTATCTTTTCCTAGTCCCTGATCTTTGAGATCGGCCTTGATACTGCGAACCTCCTCTTCCATCGCCCTGAAGAGTGATCGAATCAAGTCCTTGTTGGGGTCTGAAACTGTTTCGTTCATAATGTCTTCGATAAGACCAATACAGCCTTTGGCTCCCTCAATCGCACCCAAAATGCGGTCTGCTTCGGGTCCCAGGCCAGCCGCTTTCAGTAAGGTAACAACAATGGTGATTGCCAGATCTGCCGCTTTGACATTTGCACTCATGCGCACAGTTTACATACGTACGGGAGCGCATGAGGCCGGACGTAAGATGGCGTGTCAGTGGGGCCGGAAGCTCTCGCTTCCGGCCCCACACCATGCCTGTCTGCCTGTTTGTCAGCGCGCGTTTGCTGTGCCCGCAGGTGCGCCTGAAGAGACTGTAAGAGCGCGGCCCGCTCAGGCCTCGTGGATGCGCTCCTCGACGACGTCCTCGCCGGCGACGAGCTTGCCGGAGGCACCCGCCCCGAGCTGCTCCATGGCCAGGCGGCCCACCAGCTGCTGGTTCGTGGTCGTGCGCTGGGGGCGTGCGCTGGACATGAAGCTGAAGAACCAGCTGACCAGCGTGCCCACCTGCGACTTGAAGCTGACGATGTAGAGCAGGTGCAGGAAGCACCAGGCCACCCACGCGGTGAAGCCCGTCATCTTCGTGTTACCCATCTTCACGACCGCCTTGAAACGCGCGATCGTCGCCATCGAGCCCTTGTCGTTGTAGACGAACTCGGTGGCCTTCGGGGCGCGATCGGCCAGGCGGGCCGCGATCGTGTCGGCGGCAAAGCGGGCGGACTGGATCGCGCCCTGCGCGACGCCCGGTACGCCCGGGAAGGCCATCATGTCACCGAGCACGAAGATCTCGGGGTGACCCGGCAGGGTGAGGTCCTTGTTGACGGTGACGCGGCCTGCGCGGTCGACCTCGGCGCCCGTGGCCTCGCCCAGCGCCCGGCCCAGCGGACTCGCGGACACGCCCGCAGCCCACACCTTGCACACGGACTCGATCCGCTCTTCCTCGCCGGACTTGTACTTCAGTGTCACGCCCTCGGCGTCCACGTCCGTCACGAAGGCGTTCATCTTCATCTCGACGCCAAGCTTGGCCAGCGCCTCCTCTGTCTTATGCCCGAGCTTCTCGCCGAACGGGGGGAGTGGGTGCTCGGCACCGTCCACCAGGATGACGCGAGCCTTCGTCGGATCGACGTTGCGGAACTCGCCTTTCAGCGTGTGAGAGGCGAGCTCGCGGATCTGCCCGGCCATCTCGACGCCCGTCGGACCCGCGCCCACGACGACGAAGGTGAGCAGCTTGCCCACCAGGGCAGGGTCGGTTTCAATCTCGGCCAGCTCAAACGCGCCGAAGATACGTGCGCGCAGCTCGAGCGCGTCGTCGATGGTCTTCATGCCCGGCGCGAACACCGCGAAGTGGTCGTTGCCGAAGTAAGACTGGCCGGCGCCCGCCGCGACGATCAGCGTGTCGTATTCGGTCTGCTCGTACTTGTTGTGGTTGCGCCACTTGACGACGCGCGCCTCGACGTCGATCTCCTCGACGAGAGCCTGCAAGACCGTGACGTTCTTCTGGCGGCGCAGGATCTCGCGCGTGGTGGGGGCGATGTCGCCCTCGGAGAGGATGCCCGTGGCCACCTGGTAGAGCAGGGGCTGGAACAGGTGGTGCGACGTGCGAGCCAGGATGGTGATATCGGCGTCGACCTTCTTCAGTCGACGAGCAGCCGTGAGGCCTGCGAAACCGGAGCCGATGATGACGATGCGATGGCGGGACATAAGATCTCCTTCGATAAAGCAAGGCTAATCTTACCTAAATGTGGCTCATGTAAATTGTGAGGTCGCCCGCACTTGTCTCTAGTGTCTTGACGCCATCAAAATCTCGGCAGCAGCAAGGGGATCGGGCTTGCCCGTGGGCGTCGTCGGCAGCTCGTCCACGACCACAATCCGCCGCACCTTCTCCCAGGGTGCCAGGGTCTCGCTCAGGGCCTCCGACAGTGCTGCGGCGTTCATCGACGAGGCCTGGGCGCGGCCCGCGGGGGAGGGGACGACGAGCGCGGCGACGATTTGCCCCCAGCGCTCGTCCGGCAGCCCTACGACGAGGGCGTCGGACACAGTGTCCAGGGTTCGCAGCGCGCGCTCGACGGTGGGGGGAGCGACGAGTTCCCCAGCCGTGTTGATCATACGGTGGGCTCGTCCCACCAGGTGTAGCCAGCCGTTCTCGTCGCGCGTAGCAAGGTCGCCGGTGCGCAGCCACTCCTCGCCGCGCACGACACCGGGGCCTCGCACCCAGATCTCGCCCATCTCGCCTGCGTCGGCCTCGCGCTCGGGAGTGGCCATCACCCGCAGGTCCACGTAGGGGAAGGGGGCACCGAGCGACCCGGCGGGCGCACCGCAGTCGGGCGTCGCGACCGTTCCGGCCCCCGAGGTCTCCGTCATGCCCCACACGTGGATCGGGGACAGGCCGACCGCTCGCATCGCGTCCGCCAGGTCCGCCGTCATCGCGTCGCCGCCAATGAGGGGCCGCACCCACGACGACAGGTCCCCTCCGCCGCGCTCGAACTCCTCAACGAGGGCGCGCACAATCGCGGGCACAGCAAACATCATCGAGATCCGATAGCGACCGATCGCGTCCAGCACGCCGCGCGCATCAAAGGAACCCGGGAAACCCAACGTCACCAGCGTCCCACCGTGGGTCCACACGTCCATCGACGTGCCGTTGAAGCCGCCGATGTGGCTGACGGGCGCGCACACGCCCACGACCGACGAGGTCGGCGCGTAGTCGAAGCCCTCACGAAAATTCGTCGACCCCCACCACATGACCTCGTGGGTCAGTTCAACGGGACGAGGCGTGCCCGTCGACCCCGACGTGAACAGGACGGCCGCCAGCTCGCTCCCGCAGCGTGCGGGCGCGGTGCGCATCGGCGTCGCGCGATCCACCCAGGCAGCCAGGTCGCCAAACGACGCTCGGTGCAAGCCCGCGGAAGCCAGGGTGAGCGCAGTGGGGGAGGAGACCTCGTCGTGGAAGACCCACGAGGCCCCCACCTGCGCGCACATTGATGCGAGCACGGAGGCGGGCATGCGCGGGGAGAGCGGAACCGTCACCGAGCGCAGCCACGAGGCCGCGACGTGCACGATGTAGTGCCACGGCGAATTCGCGCCGATGACGGCCAGGCGCATGCCCTCGCCGATGCCCGCCTCCGCGAAGGCACGAGCCAGGCGAGCCACCGTGTCGGCGGCCTCCCGGACGGTCCACTCCTGGCCCGTCACCGCATCCACGAGGGAGAGCCGATCCGGGTGCCTGCGCGCGGCCGCCAGGAGGGCCCGCGCGGGCGAATAGTCGGGGGTCACGAGGCTGCGGCGGCCTTCGCGGCAGCCATGGCCGCGTGACGCTCCGAGCGCTCCTTCAGGCGAGCCAGCACCGACCCGGCCTCCTGCAGCGTCGAGCCGGAGTTCGCGATGTGTTGCAGCTGCTCGGGGATCTCGAAGCCGCGGGCACGCATGCCCTTCGCCCACAGCAGGCCCGCACGGTATGAGGAACGCACAAGGGGGCCGGCCATGACACCCGCGAAGCCCATCTCCTCGGCCTCGGCGGCCATCTCCACGAACTCCTCGGGGTGCACCCAGCGGTCAATCGGGTGGTGCAGAGGCGAGGGACGCAGGTACTGCGTGAGCGTCAGCAGATCGCAGCCCGACTCGTGCAAGTCGTGCATCGCCGCGCTGATCTCCTCGCGCGTCTCGCCCATGCCCAGAATCAGGTTCGACTTGGTGACCATGCCGCCGTCGTGGGCGCGCTTGATCATCGCAAGCGAGCGATCGTAGTTGAAGGCGGGGCGGATCTTCTTGAAGATGCGCGGCACAGTCTCGAGGTTGTGCGCGAAGACCTGCGGGCCGGCCTCGATGACCATATCGATCGATTCGGCCTGACCGCGGAAGTCATCGACGAGGAGCTCCACGCCCGTGCCCGGGTTAAGCTCGTGGATGAGGCGGCACGTCTCGGCGTACAGCCACGCGGCGCCGTCGGGCAGATCGTCTCGGGTCACACCCGTGATCGTCACGTAGCGCAGGTCGAGGTCGCGCACGGACTCGGCAATACGACGCGGCTCGTCCTTGTCGTACTCCGTGGGGCGGCCCGTCGCGATGTCGCAGAAGTCGCAGCGGCGCGTGCACAGGGCGCCGCCGAGCAGGAAGGTCGCCTCGCGGTCCTGCCAGCACTCGTAGATGTTGGGACAGCCGGCCTCGGCGCACACCGTGTGCAGACCCTTGGCGTGCGAGAGCGAGCGCATGTCCTGGTAGTTTTCGCCGGCCTTCGCGGTCGTGCGAATCCACTCGGGCTTCTTCTCGATCGGAGTTTGCGAGTTACGCACCTCGATGCGCAGGAGCTTGCGTCCTTCGGGATCGGGCAGGGTACTCATAGCGTTGACCTCGTCGTGTAGGAAACAGAAGTGGGAGTGGTCGCCAGGCAGGGGGAGATGTGCTCCACCATGCGCGGGAGAAGTTCGGATGCGGCGTCGGAGACGGTCGTGTGGATGCCCTCCCACGACAGGGAGGTCACGTCGGCGTCCGTGAGGCCGCAGGGGATGATGCCCTCGAAGGCGTGAGCCGGGTCGATGTCGACGTTCAGGGCGATGCCGTGCAGGGTCGCGCCGCGCGCCACCTTCAGGCCGATCGCGCAGATCTTGCGGTCGCGGCGTCCCTCCTCGGTCAGCCACACGCCCGCGCGTCCCTCGAGGCGGTGCACTGGCAGGTCCCAGGCCTCGCGCACGGTGTCGATCACCGAGGCCTCGACCGCGCGGATCCACTGCACGAGGTCGACGGGCTCGCGCAGGCGAACGACGGGGTAGACGACGACCTGTCCGGGGCCGTGCCACGTTGCGGAGCCCGCGCGATCGGTACGGATAACAGGGATCGTCGTGGAGGGAATATCCTCGGGCTTCGTGTGACGTCCGGCCGTCCACGTGGGCGTAAATTGAGAAACGATGAGTGTGTCCTCGCCGCCGGCGAGGACCTCCTCGTGCAGGGAGCGCTGGAGCGCGTCAACCTGCGTGTATTCGACCAAGCCCTGGTCGAGTAGGCTCAAAATCTGCACCCTGTGATCATAGTCGCGGGCAGGGTCCCTTGCTAGATGGGGGTCCGGTATGCTTGACGCATGCAGTCTTCGTCTCAGCTCAACGGCCGTACCACCACGGTCGATACGTCCGCATCGAAGTGGACTGTTGGCGACGTCATGGCCCTCATGGAGTCCTGGTACCCGGCGGCTACCGCCCAGTCGTGGGACCGCGTCGGGCTCATCGTCGGCGACCCGGCATCCCCCGTGCGTTCGATTCTCCTCGCGCTCGATCCCACCGCGGCTATTGCCGAGCAGACCCTCGCGGGACCCGACGGGGACGGCGTCTCCTACGACATGGTGATCACTCACCACCCGCTGCTCCTGCGCGGCGCGTCCTTCCTGCCAGTGACCGACCCGAAGGGGAGCGTCGTCACGACGCTCATCCGCGCCGGTATCGCCCTTTTCAACGCGCACACCAACGCCGATGTGGCCTGCGACGGCGTCGCGACGGCACTCGCCGACCTGATCGGGCTTTGCGATACCGCGCCGCTGGAGCCGTGTGGAACCGACGCCGAGGGACACGAGATTGGCCTCGGGCGCGTCGGCACCGTCGACAAAACCACGCTCGGAGCCTTCGCAGACCACGTGGCATCCGTGCTGCCTGCGGGTCCCTCCGGTCTCTTCGTCGGCGGCGACGAGAACGCGACGGTTCGGCGCGTGGCAGTCCTGGGCGGCGCGGGGGATAGCGCGCTTGAGGCGGCTCGCGCCGCGGGAGTTGACGTGTACCTCACGGCGGACCTGCGCCATCACCCAGCCTCCGAGCACCTCGAGGGCGGAGCTCCCGCGCTTCTGTGCGGATCCCACTGGGCGACGGAGTCCCCGTGGCTTCCCGTTCTCGCACGTAAGATTCGCGAGGCGGCTCGCTGCGCCGATGTGGAACTTCGCGTGGAAGTCTCTACGATTGTCACCGAGCCATGGACCA
>ERZ772906.1307-NODE-1307-length-13764-cov-8.801080_pt1 | contig 13764 bp, 9 predicted proteins | sample MGYA00511338_ERZ772906 | MGnify/ENA primary metagenome ERZ772906 (study PRJEB29015, sample SAMEA2738076) | human oral metagenome | biome: human oral; feature: human-associated habitat; material: saliva | place: China | collected 2212 ... | reverse complement strand
AATGGTCCTGGGAAGTTTGCTTTATCTAAGTATTTAGCTTGTACATCTACTGTATCTTTTGTATTCTCCATTACTGCTTTTTTTACTTCAACTGGAGTTGTTTGTGGTTCTGCTACATCTTTTGCCTGTTTTATTAAATTATTCACATCAGTTTCTTTTGATTCAATACTTACTTCTTTTTCTGATTTTACTTCAGGTTGTTTCTCAGCACTTACAACATTTTTTGCTTCAACTGTACTTTTCTCAACTTGTTTTGCTTCTTTTCCTACAGTATTTACTTTGTTTTCAATTACTTTAGATTCAGTTGCATCATCTACTTGTTTATTTTCTACATTTTGAACTACAGGAGCTTTATCTTGTAAATCACTCGCATGAGCTTCTCCACTGCCAACAACTATAAAAATTCCGCTAGCAATTGCAGCTGACACCACACCAACACTAACTTTTCTGATTGCCCATTTTGTAAAATTTTCTGATTTAATAAAGTTATTTTTCATTTGTATTTCTCTCCTCTTATTTAATACTTTATTACCAAAACTTTTTGTTTGATGAATACAGTATACCTTATGGATATTAACTAACTATTAGTAAAAGTTAAAATATTTCTTAAATAGTTATTATTAAAATATTATCTTTAAAATATATTAATATATATGGTCTTCCTTAGATTTCTGACAATTTCGGAAAAATTTTTTAATTTTTTTCACTAGAAAGTGTTGACAAAGAAAAAAACTTATGTTACTATTTCTCTAACAGTTTTAAAAGCGAAGAAGTGAAGAGCAATATTACTTAATTGTTAGAGACCTTTTGGTTGGTGAAAAAAAGGATTTGGGTGTATTGTAAATGGTCACAGAGCTGAACTAATGACTATTAATGAGTTAGTTCCGGTTGATTACCGTTAATAATCATTGAGGTAAGATTAAAAGTTTATTTTAAGATTATAAAATTGGGTGGTAACACGGTCATTTCGTCCCTTGTGTTACTACCCTTTTGTCGTATTTAAGACTGAGTACAAATTATTTTTACAAATTAATATAATATAACATTGAAAAGATAAGTAAAAAAAAGGATTTACACCAGAGAATCTCGGTAGCTGAAAAGAGATTAATGAGTTTTTTTGAAAATGGTCTTTGAGTTTTAATTATTGAGCTGAATAATATCCGGTAAAATAATTACGCATTAAACGCGTTAAAATTACTAATGAGGTGATATCTAACTTAAGATATCATAAATTAAGGTGGTACCACGTATAAACGCACGTCCTTACGCAACATTTTTTTATGTTGTTTAAGGGCGTTTTTATTTTACAATTAAGAAATTTATATCTACATTTTAGGAGGAAAGAAAAAATGACAAAAATTTCAAGTTTAGGATACCCACGTTTAGGGGAAAAAAGAGAATGGAAAAAGTTAATTGAAGGATATTGGGCTAGAACAGTTCGCCAAAATGAACTATTTGAAGAAGCTGGAAAATTAAGAAGAGATTTCTTACAAAAACAATATGACTCTGGATTAGATTTAATCCCTGTAGGAGATTTCTCACTGTATGATCAAATTCTTGATTTATCTGTACAATTCAACGTTATTCCACAACGTTTTGAAGGAAGAGAAGTTGACGTAGATTTATTCTTTGATATCGCTCGTGGTAACAAAGATAATGTTGCATCTGCACTTAAAAAATGGTTTAACACTAACTACCACTACATCGTACCTGAGTGGCAAAATGTTGAACCTAAGTTAAATAATACTCGCCTACTTGATTTATATAAAGAAGCACGTGAAATAGTTGGTGATAAAGCTAAACCAGTTATTACTGGTCCTATAACTTATGTTGCTCTATCTAGTGGTTTAGAAGAAGGAGAATTTGAAAAAGCTGTAGATAAACTACTTCCACTATACACACAAGTGTTTAAAGAACTTGCTGAAGCAGGAGCATCATACATCCAAGTAGATGAACCAATTTTTGTAACTGACGAAGGTAAAAATTATGTGGAATTAGCTCATAAAGTATATAACCACTTCAATAATGAAGTAAATGCTAAATTCATCTTCCAAACTTACTTTGAAGCTTTAGTAGAAGCTGAAAAACTTGTTGATTTACCAGTAGCTTTCGGTTTAGACTTCGTTCACGGAAGAGAAGAAAACATAGCTAATGTAAAAGCTGGTTTATTCAAAGATAAAGAAGTATTTGCTGGGGTTGTTGATGGGCGTAACGTATGGAGTAACGATTTCGAAGATAGTTCTGCATTATTAGAAGAAATTAAAGCTAATGTTGCTGAATTAGTAATTCAACCTTCATGTTCATTACTACACGTACCAGTTACTACTAAAAATGAAACAGAATTAGAAGAAACTTTATTAAATGGTTTAGCATTTGCTGATCAAAAATTAGTAGAGCTTAACTTACTAGCTAATAAATTAGATGGTAAAGAAGATGCAGCATACCAAAAACACGTTGAAGACTTCAACAAATTACAAAATGCTGACTTCAGAAACCTTGAATTAGAATCAAGTGAAAATGTTCGTTCAACTCGTCCATCTGATTACAAAGTTCGTCGTGAAGTTCAAAACAAAAAATACAACTTACCATTATTACCAACTACTACAATCGGATCATTCCCTCAATCTAAACAAGTACGTCTACAACGTGCCCTATGGAAAAAAGGTGAATTATCTAATGAAGCATATGAAAAATTCATCGAAGAAGAAATCGCTCGTTGGATTAAAATCCAAGAAGATCTTGATATCGACGTATTAGTTCACGGTGAGTTCGAACGTACAGACATGGTTGAGTTCTTCGGTCAACGTTTCGCTGGATTTGCATCTACTAAATTTGGTTGGGTTCAATCATACGGTTCTCGTGGGGTTAAACCACCAATCATTTACGGAGATGTAAAACATGTTGAAGCTGTTACAGTTAAAGAAACTGCTTATGCTCAAAGCTTAACTAACCGTCCTGTTAAAGGTATGTTAACTGGACCAGTTACAATTCTAAACTGGTCATTCGAAAGAACTGATATTTCTAAAGCAGAAATCTTCAACCAAATAGCTATCGCTCTTAAAAATGAAATTGAACTTTTAGAAAAAGCTGGAATTACAATTATCCAAGTTGACGAACCAGCTATCCGTGAAGGATTACCTCTAAGAGATAATAAAAAAGAAAAATATCTTGAAGAAGCAGTATTCTCATTCCGCCTAGCTACTTCATCAGTTCAAGATGATACACAAATTCACACACATATGTGTTATTCTAACTTCGATGAAATTATCGATTCTATTCGCGCATTAGATGCTGACGTTATTTCTATCGAAACTAGTAGAAGCCACGGAGAATTAATCTCGGCATTCGAAACTGCAATCTATCCTTTAGGTATTGGTCTAGGAGTTTACGATATTCACTCTCCACGTGTACCAACAAAAGAAGAAGTTCGTACTAACATCTTACGTCCACTTCAAAAACTATCTACTGAGCAATTCTGGATTAACCCTGACTGTGGATTAAAAACACGTGCTGAAAAAGAAACAATCGAAGCATTAGAAGTTTTAGTTGAGGTAACTAAAGAAATCAGAAATGAACTTGCCGCTAAATAGGAGGTTCATATGAGAAACTTACTAGAGAGATTAGAAAAAAATGTACTCGTAGCCGATGGAGCTATGGGTACAGCTCTCTATAGTAATGGATTGGAAAGTTGTCATGAATATAATAATATCTCTAATCCAGATTCTGTAGAGAAAATTCATAAAGCTTATATTGAAGCTGGAGCAGATATAATTCAAACAAATACTTATGCTGCTAAAAAATGCCAGCTTAAAACATATGGTTATGATGATAAATTCGAAGAAATTAACATTCGTGCTGCTGAAATAGCACGTAAAGCTGCAGGAGAAAATACTATTGTCTTCGGTACAATTGGAGCTATTAGAGGACTTCGTGAATGTGAACTTTCTTTAGAAACTATTGTTAACGAAACAATTGATCAAGTGAAAGTACTACTATCTACTAATAAAATAGATGCGTTGTTATTTGAAACTTATTATGATCAAGAGGAAATTCGTGCTGTATTGACTGAAGCTAGAAAATTAACTGACTTACCTATTATTACTAATATTTCATTATTAGAAGCAGGTATAACTCAAAATGGGGAAAAAGTAACTGATGCTCTAAGTGCACTTGTTAACTTAGGAGCTGATATCGTTGGATTAAACTGTCATCTTGGTCCTTATCATATGATAAAAAGTTTAAAACAGGTTCCATTATTTGCTCAAAGTTACCTATCAGCTTACCCTAATGCCAGCTTATTACAGTTAACACAAACTATTAATGGTAACGAATACCGTTTTAGAAAAAATTCAGCTTACTTCGAACAAAGTGCTAAGTTACTTGTAGAAGAAGGAGTAAGATTAATCGGTGGTTGCTGTGGAACTACTCCTGAGCATATTCGTGCTATTAAAAAAGGGATAAAAGATTTAAAACCTGTCAAAAGGAAAATAATCACTCCTTTACCGGCTGAAGAGGAACTTGTAAGAGTAGCAAATAATAAACCAACAATAGTTGATAAAGTGAAAAAACAAGTAACAATAATAGCTGAATTAGATCCACCAAAACATTTGAATGTAGATAAATTTATTGAAGGTGCAAAAGCAATAGATAAAAAGAATATCGAAGCTATAACTTTAGCAGATAATTCTTTAGCTAGCACTCGAATTTGTAATTTAGCTGCTGCTACGCTACTTAAAGAGCACATTTCTACCCCTACACTTCTACATTTAACATGTCGTGATCACAACCTTATCGGATTACAATCTCGCTTAATGGGATTTGATCTTCTTGGAATTAATAATGTTCTTGCTCTTACTGGAGATCCAAGTAAACTTGGTGACTTCCCTGGAGCTACTAGTGTATATGATATGACTAGTCTTAAATTAATTCCTTTCATTAAACAACTTAACGAAGGACTTGGATATAACGGAGCTTCTCTGAAAAAAACTACAAACTTCACAGTTGCTGCTGCTTATAATCCAAATGTTCGCGATTTAAGTAAAACAAAACGTTTAGTTGAGAAAAAAATTAAAGCAGGTACTGATTACTTTATTACACAACCTGTCTTTGAAGCTGAAAAAATTGAACAATTAGCAGAATTTGCTGCTGATTATCCAGATACACCATTCTTCGTAGGTATAATGCCAATTACTAGCTACAACAATGCTGTATTCTTACACAATGAAGTACCTGGTATTAAGTTGTCAGAAGAATTCTTAGCTAAATTAGAAGAAGTTAAAGATGACAAAGAGCTTTGTCAAAAAATTGCTTTAGAAGAAAGTAAAAAGTTACTTGATGTTGCTTTAAAACACTTTAAAGGAATTTACCTAATAACACCATTCTTTAGATATGATCTTACTTTAGAATTAATAGATTATGTTGAAGAAAACAAAGATAAATAAAAGTTAAATGTATAAAAAAATCACCTAGAAAATTAGTTTATCTAGGTGATTTTTAATTAATAAGACGAAGGGCGTGACTCAAAAACCGATTTTTTCGAGTCACCCCCTCCGCGTTATACCTTATTCTATTTGTTTCCGTATTTTTCGAAAAGTTCATCTAAAGGCTTGTACATTACTTTGTTTAAGTCTTCAATTAAAAATTGTAACTTTTGTTGAGTTTGTACAAACTCTAAGAATTTAGCATTTTCTAATAGCTTTTGTTGAATTTCTTCAAACACTGATAATTCTTCTTCTGTTGGTTCATTTCCTGCTTGAGCAGACTCCATTAAATCTTTTTGTTTAGATACAAATTCTGTATATAAAGCATTAGCTTCTTCATCTGCGTATAATTCTTCAGATGCTGCTAATGATGCTTTATACTCATCAGATTCTCTTAATGCTCTTTCAAATTCATTTGCTTTATCATAAATATTTACCATAATTATTTGCTCCTTTTATGTTGTATTCTAATTATAACATAGTTTTACCTTCTTTGACAATAAATCGTTTGCAAATTAGAACTATGCTATATTATTTGGAGAAAGAGAGTGATTCAAAAATTATAATTTTCGAGAAGTTGATTTTATTGGATTACTCTCATATTTATATTATATATTCCCTACTTTATGTTAACCTTATACTATAGTTAAACTTAAATCAAACCCATCCTTATTCTTAAATATGAAGAAAGACCCATCTGAAAGATGAGCCTTTTATCTTAATTAAAGATATTATTTTCTCTATTTCATTAATACCACCAAAGTTTTTGGTATCTATGTCCTATTTGTAATGATAAATCTTTTTTATTTTGGTCAGCGCCATTAATATATAATTTACCAGCTTCATACATATCAATCATTTCATTTGGTACACTAGAAATAACTATACTTCCATTATTATCACTTTCTACTTGTGAGAATTTCACACTGTAGTCGCCTGCTGGAAGATCATCGAAATACCATCGAAGAGTATATGTTTGTAGTGGTACTTCCCAATACAATTCACGATAAATAAATTCATGTTCTCTTACAACTTTATTATCTTTTTTGTCTATTATTTCTACTTTATACTTCGAATTGTTTTTCTCGTCATATGAGGAAATATATCCTCGAACATAATTGAAGCTTCGATTAGCTTTAAATGTTTGTTCTACCTCTGTATCCTTATTTACTCTAACTATTCCATCTCTTAAATAATTATCCGTTGCATAAATACTAATACCATTTATTACACGTGAATCATAGTCTAAGTTCATCGAATAAGATGGTCTTAAGAAACTATCACTTCCTACCTGAAGAGCAAATACTACTCCAAAAGCAATATAAAGTTTTTTCTTATACTTATCAAATATAGTCGTCTCATATCTTTCAGCAAATAGTATTATACCTTTTGCTCCTAGAATAAAGATTATCGGCATCCACGCATAAACATATCTTGGTTTAGCTTCCCAAATTAAATGGAACATAAACACTCCGAAGATAATAATTTGGAATAAGAAGCACGAAGTAATATACTCTTTTCTACGTTTATAAATGTAATATACCATACCAAAAATAATCACAACATACATCATTTGAGAAAGATATATGAAGAAACTATTATTACTTCCATAGAAAAGTTGCCACAAGAAGCCATCACCATCTCTTAGTGCACGTGTACCATTCGTATAGTTAATAGTACCATCGCTCCAGTTACCTCTTACTTTAAGAACAATCATAAGTAAATTAAGGAAAATTGGTCTATGAGTTAACCTATTAAAGAATAAGCCCAGATCATCTGCCATTTTATTTTGACTAAGATATGTAAATTGAAAATCCTGCCAGTTATAACTTCCACCTTGAATACTCATCCCCATCATTACCCAGTGTAACATCGGAAACTTATAACCATCATCTTTCCAAAATCCATAGTGTGCCCACAGCATATCAAACCCTTTTCCAAAGAATACAAATGCAATTCCAAAGGTCACTAATAATATAGCTAAATTTTTATACCATTTAAAAAATAGTAAGTACACTATTAACGCTGGTAAAATAATGATAATATTAGATCTTAAGTTCCATGCAAATGCAACTAGGATAGCTACTGCTACAATATGCTTTGTTCTAAAAATAAAACTTCCATCTGATGGTATAAGAACATATATTATTAAAGCAACCATAATTACCATTAATGTATCAGAATAATAGAATAAACTATACATTTGGAAAGGAATGTATAATATCATTAATCCTAAAATTATCGTTTGTTTTTGTTTTGTAAGTAATTTCCCAGCTGTTTTATATGTTAAAAATATTGTCGCCGTTGTTACTAAGAAACAGAATATATGTAATGTCCACACTTCTGATATATGTAAAAATGCAGCTACACGATATATCCAGTATAGAATAATTGTCGGTGTAATATTATTCGGATAAACTAAAAAATATCTTTCACCAGAGAATTTTCCATAGTTTAACATATAGTGTGCTTCGTTTTCTATCTCAGCACCATCTGAAAAGTTTAGTGTATCCATAGATAAAATAATCGCCTGAAATACTAAATATACTAAAATTATAATTCTATTATATTTTTTCAATCCAACTTCGTCTGTTGCTAACACTTTTTTTACTGCATAAATAAACAGTATGAAAACCACTGGAACTCCTAACAGAAGTGCCAACGGATTTAATATTCTTTCATACACAAATGGTGCAACATATGCCCAGGTTAAAGCTATTGTAAACAAGGCTATGAACGCATATGAAAACACATTATGTAATATTCGCCTCATAATTATCTCCTATCCTTTCTGTTAAGATGATTTGCAAACATTATCGGAGACATTGCTATCATCGTTTTATTTATGAATGTGTCATTATCAAAATAGTTTTTTCTTGATTTTATTAGCTCTAAAATCTCTATTTCCTCGGACATATTTTCATGCATTCTAAGCACATCAAAAAGTAAATATCCACAAAGTAAATTTAAACTCTCCTCATATTTTTTATTTTGTTTAAATTCTTCAATCTTATTAAATGCAATCATTATTCTTCTTGTTGAAGCTTCAATCATTGCATTATTTCTTACAGATTTACTTTCTTGTAAATCTTTATAACCTACTTTTGCTACTTGACTTACTTTACCTGCAACATCAAAGACACGTAATTTGAAGTACAAATTCTCTAAAGCTAACATATCTTCTTGGAATCTTAAATTATAAACATCTAAGAATTTTTTCTTAAAAATACAAGAAGTAACATTATAATTCAAATCACTTTTTAATCTCTTAATTTCTTCTATAATGTAATCTTGCCCTGATGATATAGTCTCATTTAATATAATTGGATAACCATTCCTTGTTAATATTGCTATATCAAGATTTTTCTGTGATACTTCATTAAATAATAATTCCAAATAATTAGATCTTAATTTTGAGCTTTCTTCAACAAAAACTACATATTCCCCCTTAGAAAAGTCTAACGCACAGTTTTTTGCTGAAGAGTTAGAACCTAGTTGTTTTTTTATGTAGTTAATTTTATTATTATCTAATGTAACTACCGCTTCTTCAATCTCTGATCCAGAAAGGTCATCAACTACTATTATTTCAAATTCTTGAAAACTTTGATTATATAAATCCTTAATAATACTTTCCAGTCTCTCTACATTTCTGTAAGCAGCTAAGATTACAGTGATTTTAGTCTTATTAGTTGTTTTTATTTTTTTCGTTAATATTTCATTTCCCAAAAGCATTGTATCTAAGAAAATGTCTTTGGTTCTATCTAATGTTTTAACCATAATTTATCCTCTATATTTTAAGGTTTATCTTTTTATTATATCATAAATACTAAGTTTTTTCATTTAGTATGAGAAAACAAACAAAAGAAGTGACTCAAAAGTCTCGACTGCATTAATCAATTCCTTTGAATCACTTTATTAAACTTTTTAAAATATGAATCTTATAAAAATAACTTAGAACGTTCTCTTTCTCTACTTAATTTATTGACACTATAACTCCGTGCAAGGCATAATAAAAAGACAGTTTAATGTCATATCTAGGACGGAAATTTGCATAATAAAAACACCTAGTAAAACCTACTGAGTATTTAATAATACATATTTACCTCTATTTCTTCTGTTTCTCCTGAAGAGTGATCCATCAGTTTTAAATATTTTTCAAATTCTTCTTTTGCCCATTCTGGAGCATCTTCTTTTATTTTTAATTCATCTCCACCGGTTACCCAATACTTATATCCTTTAGGTTTTAACAGCATTTTTAAAAACCTCCTTTATTTTATCTTCTAATACCTTTCTAAAATCATTAGCAATCTTTCTCGGTGTTTCTCCGTATACTTCAGCAATAAAAATACCTAACTAAATATCGAGCGTTTTTATTATAATCCTCTTTTATCCCATTCTTTTTTTATTCTTTCTTCTTCCTCTTTAGACCAACCATCCACAAAACGTGTTGCTCTTAACTCTTTGTCCGATAGATTTTCTATGTCAATTTCTTTTTCAAATTTGATACCTCTTGTTTTTTCTATGTCTTGCATTATAATATCACTAAATTTCATATTATTTCTCCTTTACAATATTTAACATAGATACTAATTTTTATCAATTATCGATGCTTTAGTTATAATAGAATTACTATTTTTCGCTAATATTGTATCATTTTTTTCTATGACATATGCATTTTGACCTTTTTATCTCTTATTTTAATTTTATCGAATAATCATTAAAATAATTTAATTCTGCAACTACACTAAGAAAAAATCTACTAAGCATTTTATAATCAACCTACTATTTATTATATCTATCCCCAAGCTAGAAAATGTTCTTCCGGAAAATTATTTGATTCCCACATCTTTCTTAATGCTGCTTTTGCTTTATTAGCTAAATATAAACTATCATTTTCAATATCATATTTAGAAAGTTTGATTATAGAGACATCTCCGTTTTCTTTTAATTCAACTATACCAGGGATTTTTGTATCATTAGGATAATAATAATAATAATATCTAATATTAACAGTGTTTTCAATTTTTCTCAACTTCAAATACATCTAAATTACCTCTCTTTCATTGCCATTTTTCTAACTCTTCAAAATAATTATATATTTTATCAGTTTGATCGTGTGCTTCAGCGCAACTCATTCCTTGCTCCGTGAATTACATCATTCTCATTCATACCTTTATTATACAGCTTTTTAGTTTTCTCTTCAAAAGTTTTCTTAGGTAGTTTCCAAATAACTGTTGAATTCTCCAAAAATCCAGATAATTATGTCTTGTAATTTACACCAACTATAAATGGTATCAGATAGTGTCCACAGTTGATTCCTAAACAACCACCAAGACTACCATATTCATAATCTGGTCAACTAAACACTCTTTCACTTTTTATTCTCCTTACTACATCTTATAAAAAAACTAAATTATAAAGTTAAATATACAAAAAATAGAGATTAAGTAATACTACAAAATTTGTAACTACTTAATCTCTATTGAAAATTATATTCTATAAAAATAACTTAGAACGTTCTCTTTCCCTACTCAATTTAGTAGAACGTGCTTTTAAACTAACTAGAATTGCTCCACCTATAAGAACGATAATTAGATAGATAAATAATATCTTAATATCACGTTCTACAGCTGGAATATATACACCACCTACCGCTTCACGTAGTAAGCCTATAGAATATGTAAATGGTACTTTTGGATATAACGCTTGGAAAAATTCTGATGTCATTTGAATTGGGAATGTTCCTCCTGAACTTCCTAATTGTAATACTAACAGCACTATACAAACTGCTTTTCCTACATTTCCTAAAATACACACTATTGTATAAATAATCGAAGAAAATAGAAGTGAAATCAGTAATGCATATAATACAAATCTATATGGTGATGTTGCCTGTGTTCCTAACACATACATATCCCCTAATGTAATTATTAATGTTTGGAATAACGATATAATTACAAATAATAATCCTCTACCAAAATACTTTTGATATGGTTTATATTTGTTTTCCTCATCCTCCACCTTAGTAGTTAATAACGAAGACATCAATAATGAACCAACCCAGATAGAAAGAACTGTATAGAATGGCGTCATCGCTGAACCGTAGTTTTCTATATGATAAAGTTTATTCTCTTGAAGTTTAACAGGATTGGCAAAAAACTCTGCCTGTTGTTTATAGTCAACCTTTAATAAATTAAATAGTTGATTTTTATCTATTCCGCTATCTGCTTTTTTAATCTCATCTGTTAGTTTTTGAATTTTACTCTTCGCAGATGGCATTTGAGCTTGTAACGATAATAGCTTCCCATATGCATTACTTATTTTTACCTCAGTTTCTGATAATTTTCTTTCTACTGCAGGTAGTTCTCCTTGTGCCCCAGCAATTATGCCACTCACCTTATCAATATTAACCTCTGCCCTACTAAGAACTTGAGAGATTAAAGGTGCAACTTCTACATTTAATTTTGAATTCATATTTGAAGAAACTTCATTAACTCTAGCAGATTTATTTACAAATTCCTCTTTTACAGTATTCGCTATTTCATCATAATGATCCATCTTATTGTAGATATTATTATTTACTTCTTTTATCGTCATGATATCATTCAATAAGGTAGTTACTCTTTCAAGTTGATTATTAAATAATCTTTCATTTGATAGATTATTAAAATATTCAAAAATATTCTTCACGAGTTGTAATCTTTCTGTACTAGCTTGTAATCTGCTATCTAAAGCTTTCTGTCTTGCCTTTATTTCTTCTGTTTTATCTGGTTTTTGTTGTATCTCTTTTGCTATGACATTAGCTTCTTTCGATACTTCCTCTACAACATTAAGATGATTATTAATAATTGGTAATAATCTTTCATTGAATCCCTGAATATTATTAATAGTAATTCCAGCCTTATCAGCAATCATAATACTATTTGTGGCTACCCTATCTATTTCTGGAAGTGTATTTTGAACATTGTTTAAAATATTATACCCATATTCCACTTTTCCAATTAATTCACTTAGGGTACTTTCATATGTAGAAAAGTTATCATTTAATTTAAAGATTTCCTCTTTTGCTTTTTCAATTGATGGAAGATTTTCTTCAAATTTTATCCCCGCTTCATGCAGTTTTTCAAAAATTATACCATTAGCTGTTTCTACAAAGTTTTTACTAATATTATTTGCTATTGCCGAAGCACCACTATTAGTGATTTTAGGACTAATCGCATTTATTTTCTCATTTACCGTGTACTCGATAGTCGCTCTTTGAGGTTCTGTTCTACTGACCGATGTCATATCTTTACTGAAATTTTTCGGTACAACAATACTCGCATAATAATCACCTATTCTTACTCCGTCTTCAGCTTCTTGTTTATTAGAGACAAACTGCCAATCAAGATTTTTATTGTTTTTCAATCCTTCGACTAAACTATTACCTAAGTTTAAATCTTTGCCATCTACTGTAGCTCCCTCATCTTCTGAGGTTACGGCAACCTTTATATTGTTAGTATGTCCATACGGATCCCATGATGATAGTATATTTGGCCACGCATACATTGATGGTAAAAATATTAATCCTACTATAATTATCCACGTATTAGCTTTTCTAAATACTTCTTTTATATCCTTTCGAAAAATCTCTATAATATTTTTCAACTTTTTATCTCCTCTCTACAGTTTCTTAATAAAAATAATTAGAGATGTTTTGCACCCCTAATTATTGTTTTTATTATTATATCATGAAATAACTACTAATTAAAGTAATCTCATGATATTCAAACTTACTCCATATACAGTATTATATTATTATTACTAGAATTTTTCAAATCTATAATTCTTTGATTGCTACTTCCTCTAAATCTAAGACTTAAATCTTTCAGATAAATCATAAATGGTCCGTCTACCAAGACATCACATAAACTTAATAATTCTTTTTTATCCTCACTACCATTTAGGAGTTGTTCATATGTATAACCACTATAAACCCAAATATCTTTTGTTGAACCGAATTCATCTCTTACTCTTTTCGCTAAAGAGTTAGCCACCTGAGTATTAAGAAATGGCTCTCCTCCCAAAATTGTTAGTCCTTGTACATAAGAATTACTTAAATCCTGGATAATTTGATCTTCTATTTCTTTCGTGTATAATTGTCCCGCATTAAAATTTTGGATACTTTCGTTAAAACATTCTTTACAAGCGAATAGACAACCACTTAAGTATATCGAACATCTTACTCCCTCTCCATCAACGAATTGAAATGGTTTATAATCAGCATATTTTTTCTTAGAATAAG
>ERZ772906.1305-NODE-1305-length-13770-cov-36.465767_pt1 | contig 13770 bp, 13 predicted proteins | sample MGYA00511338_ERZ772906 | MGnify/ENA primary metagenome ERZ772906 (study PRJEB29015, sample SAMEA2738076) | human oral metagenome | biome: human oral; feature: human-associated habitat; material: saliva | place: China | collected 2212 ... | reverse complement strand
TTTGAAATTCTAAATTTCACTACATTGCAATATAAATCAACCGAATCACTACCTTTTTCACTACCTTTTTTGAAATAAAAATAATGATTCGGATATTTAAAAGAAGAGGAACTTTAGTGTGAAGTTCCTCTTTTTTTTTGTTCTTTTACTTACAAATCGTAAGACCTGATTTCACAAGTCTGGGTTTCAAGTAATTTTAGATTAGCTTTATCTCAATTATCAACAAAGTCCGACATCTTTTTCATTCAAAAATTTAGAATGAGTTTGATTGAAGGAAGGGAAATATCAAATAAACAACTTACCGGTTAATCTCCGTCAATGTGCAAAATCTATTGAAAATTTATCGGTTATAATAATCTCAAACGGAATACTTTTCCCATAACAAATTCCATTCTTGACTAGATATGCTTCTACATAATGTCTACCAGTGTAAAGAGTACTTTCTTTTCTAACTCTTTTACCTTCTACTAACTCAGAATTGTAAAAACCGCCTCGTAAAGAATTTGCTAATTCAGCTTCCCTGCCTGTATTTGTCACTTGCCACCAAATTTCATACCCTAGTATACTATTAGCCTGTACTTCAAATTTAAGACTACCATGTTTATTCAATTTTGTTCCGCTTTCAATCTTTTTCCACCTAAATCCTTTATATAGATAACTTGCCTTTATTGATACATCTTCTATCAAAAACTCTTTCCATTTTGAATTTTGATGATGACTTATAGAATTGACATTAACAATTGGGAATTGTTCTCCACTATTCTTAAATAAGCTAGTCCTTATAAATTTTATTTTATCTAAATAAGATAAATTATAATTTGCTACATTAAAGTCTAATTTAAGTTGTTCCAACCATTTTTCAAATGCTTCAAAATAGCTACTATCTTTATCCCATTTATTAGATAGAACTTCGTCCTTATTTACAGGATTATATACACAAGGTTTTCCATTTCTAAATTCAATAGCATCCTTCAAGTGTTCAATAACATAGTTTATAATATCTAAAAAATCACTATAAATTGTACTGGCAGACTGATATTGCTTTGCTGCTAATGTCGTGATGATTATAGAGCTTGGTTTATATTCAATATCTTTTTCAAAACAAACCTCAGCATGTCTCTTCAAGATTTGAACAATCCTTTGCAAGGGAGTTCTAACTCTATATTCAGGAACTTTTTCAATAGATGCATAAAATCTTTTAGCAACTTCTTTTTGATAGATAGAGAACTTTGAAAGATCTCTAAACCACTTAGCGTACTCTTTTGGGTTACTTGTCTCCCAATTAGAAGTAATTTTAAAATAGTTTTCATGAGTTTTATCCGTAATTGCTATAAACCCATCATTTTTTTCGTTTAAAGGGACTGACGGCAGTATGTCTATATGAAAATTGCTTTCATCAACATATTTTAATGTCCAGCAGCGTTTGCTTTCCTCTGGCTCACTGGACATTGACTGAGCCTTAGCGTAACTCTTAACAATTTCCCCAAGATTATTTTTCAAAGAATATTGAGATTGGTCGTTTCTTCTTAACTTTGTGAAGTTGCAAACTATATCAATATCAAAAGCTCCATCTTCTGTTAATGGCTTGATGGCTGTTCCCAATTTAAACGATCCTTGCAAGTATATATCTGGGCTGTTTTTGCTAAGTTCTGAATTTTTGATATAGTTAGCAATAGAATTGTATCTATTAGTAGCTATTTCATATTTTGAATACGAAACATCCAATTCTTCAATAATTGATTTAATCTCTCTTGAGATAGTAATATCTGTCAAAGTATCTTCCTCCTAAACAATATACTTCGAGGTTGCCGAAATCTTTTTAGAAAGTCCGTCTTTAGCAAAACAATTTTTTTCTATATCCTCAGCCTCTATTAGACAATAATCATCATTTTCTAATACTTTGTCTAATATTTCTGTAGGTATTCTTGCTTCAAAAATGTCAAATATTTTTAATTCATCCATTTGAAAGTAAGTTGAAAACATGATTGGTTCTTTGACAGTTTTAAGATATTCAACTTGCGACTTTGTTACTAGGTCCTCTATAGAAATTCCAGCAGGTTCTAATTCTTCAATAAGCTCTCTAATTACAGTTACTTCCCTATTTTTTCTCGTATCAAACCAGTTAATAAACTGTACAAGGTGCTTCCCTTTTGTTATTAATCTTAGATCTCCACTTTCATAAAATCGAGTCTCAGATTCATCTTTCAACTCGAATTCTTCTTTTAGCCCTTTGAAGGAATCGTGATATTTATAAACACCTCCTATAGGTTGATATTGGTCTATTCTTCTCCCTTTTATCAGCAAATAGCGGCCATTAGTCTGTTTAATTTGAAATAGGTAAGCACAACTCAATCTTATATCTTTGTTCCATCGAATAAGAGACTGAGACCATATTTTAATTCTACGTCTATTATTAAATATTGTCGAGACAAAAAAAGTAATAACTGCAACAACTAGATTAACAATTAAGTCATGTAATATCTCCAAAACTACTCCTCCACTTCAAACTTCGTAGACTATTGACCAAGTTCACCGAGGAAGGAATCAATGTCTGACTTTTGGTTACTATGATTATAAAATTTAACCTGAATAGCGTCCAGCTCACCAGTATGCCAAGAGACCTATAGGATTGTTTAAGTATGTCAGTACTTAACTAAAGGCTCCTTAGTGATTATAGTTAGAACTATTATAACCTTTTTAAGTTCAAAAAAATAGCATTCACTGCATAGTAACGCTATTTTGAACCTATATACCAATATTTTCTGATTAAGTTATTATCTTGTCCACTTTCTATTTTTAATTTAGGAAAACAATAACGATTCTTTACTTTTTTGCGATTTCTATTCCATAACGATCAATCAATTTAATCATGTACTGAAGATTAGAAATGTTTATCCCAAATTGATTAGAAAGACGTCTAAAGCTCTCTCCTTGCTTTCTCAATTCATATATTTGAACTTTATCTTCATAAGTTAATTTCATAATAAAAGCACCCCAAAAGTTAGATTTTTTCTGTCTACTTTTAGGGTGCCGTTCATTGATACAATGAATTTTTTTCATTTAATTCTTAACTCACCATAGCCAATATTCTCAGAGTCTTCCTTAAATGGCTCGGAATTCCTCATTAATTGTAATATGATGCTCTCAACATCTCTGTCTTGATAAATATTTTTAGACAGAATCACTGCAACAGCAGCACTCACAGCAGGGGCTGCCAAGCTTGTCCCAAAGGAAAGAGTATACCCTTTTGGAAATCCAGCTAAAGAACCAATTATAGATTCTTTTGTCAATGGATAGTAAGTCATCATCATTTCACGGGCATCAATTTGACCTGTTGTCGCATATTGTTCTCCAAAACTTCCTGTAGGGCTTGAGATACTAATTATAGAACCATAGTTTGAGTAATCTGCTTTATTACCCTTCTTATTAGTAGACGCTACAGTAATAACTGAAGGAAGACCACCAGGAACATGCATGTTATTGTTACTGAAAGTATCAAGATTAATTGATTCATTTCCTGCCGAAGCTACAATAATTGTTTTGTTCCTTCGGGCATATTCAATTGCTTTTAAAAATGCAATAGTTGTAAATTTTTCCTCCCCCTTCGTATAATTCTTATAAGATCCTAGACTAACATTAATTATATCCATACCATCATTGGTAGCATCAATTATAGCTCTAATAACATTTAGAGACTCCCCCTCCTCGGCTCCCATAACTTTGTAAGATGTCATTTCTACTCCAGGAGCTAGAGTATCTATCACACCAGCCACTTGAGTCCCGTGACCCAACTCATCTGTCTGATCATCATTTACGTAATTCTTTTGTTTAAGATTATTGTCTACTAGATTAGGGTGGTTAAAATCAACACCCGAATCAATTATTCCAACTTTAATTCCCTCTCCTCGTATATCCCCATTTAATATTCTATCTGATAAAATTTTCTTATATGGCCAATTAAAACTATTGTATTCCTCTGAGAGAATATCTGTTTTTCCATATATTGAATTACTTACTGAATCATTATGGATTGATTCAGTTTGACTATTAGAAATAGTATCGACCTCAATTTCTTTTTGTATATCTATTTTTGGAAGAGAATTGCCTTTTTTTAAATCGAAATATTTGGAGATTATATTCTGATCCTCATTATCTAAATTATGAAAACTTAAAAGATTAATTTCAGGAATATATGATATTTTATTTGAATCTATTTTTCTTTTAATTTCTGAAATCTTCCAAACTTCTCTATTCGTAATCATATAAGAAAGATTACTAACATTTTCAGCATATACTTTTCCAACGCAAAGAAAACATACTGATAATATAACTAAGCGAAATAATAATTTCATTTTCCATTCCCCTCTACGATGAAATTTATAAATTTATAACGTCAAACCTAAACAATCTCCATAATAAGATAATAAATAAGAACCGAAAACAGTGTTATTATTACCCCAACAATGACCGTATATAATATTATTTTTGTTTGACTTAAACTACTTATAAAGTTTTTTACCCTTTCATCTGATTCTATCATTTTATACTCTTCGGTAGTTTTATCCTTTAATAAATCCGATACAGTATTTAAGTTGTTTTGCTTTTTAATTTTCTCAATCTCGAGCGACGTCTTTACAGTCCAAAAGAATAAGATTGCATAAATTATAAATCCTATTTTCCCAAAAATCATAACAGATGGAAAAATACTAAAACATGTCACTGCCATCAATACTATAAATTTTTTAGTAAGATATGTACTTCTATCATTTTTCATTTTCAAGCTCCTTTATTTTATAATAGAGGCTGTTGTAATAAGGGCAATTTTTAATTAATCTACTGTGTGAATCAAAGCCTTCGATTTTTCCATTTTTAACAATTAATATTTTGTCAAACTTATCAACTAAAGAGATTCTGTGCGAAACAACCACAACTGTACAATTTATTTTGAAAATCAACTCCATCATTTGTTTTTCAGACAATACATCCATAGAACTCGTTGGTTCATCAAGAAATATTATTGATGGTTTTGAAATAAGTGTTCTTATTAGAGATATTTTTTGTCTTTGTCCTCCAGACAGATTATTTCCATTTTCCGATATAATGGTATCCAGTCCTAATGGAAAGCTATTTACCAAATCGATTAGACCAGATCCTAACATGATATCCCAAATTTCTTTATCTGAGATCGGTCTTCCTAAAGTTATATTTTCCCTAAGCGTACCACTAAATAATCGATCCTCCTGTAAAACAACTCCAATTTTTTCCCTAAAACTTTCAATATCGAATTTATCTATTGGGTGTTTATCAAAAAGGATTTCACCGCTACTAGGTTTATAAAATCCAGATAATAATTTTAATAAAGTTGATTTTCCAGAACCACTCTCTCCTATAATAGCGATCTTCTCACCTTCTTGAATATTAAACGAGATATTATCCAAAACATCTGATGAAAATTTACTATATCGAAAGCTAAGATTATTAATTTCAATTAAGCCAGATAAATTCTCAACTCTATAATCACCAAATAATAATGCCTCTATTGGCGTTTCCAAAACATCCAATAATCTATTCACATAAATACTAATTGAAAAAATTTGATTATATGAGGACAAAATCGAAATCAATGGAGAAATAAATGATACTCCAATTGAAACAAATCCTACAATACTCCCAAGTGTTAATTCCACTCCTGCTTGATTCAGTTGAATTCCTACAATATAAATTATCAAAGTATATAATACTTGAACACTATGTGAAAAGTTAATAAAAATGGAACTATAATTGGCACGCTTAACCTCATAGTAAAGTTGTTCTTCAAAATTATTTACCCAGTTTTTAAATATGTTATCTTTTGAAGCCGTTGATTTTATAGTTAATATATTGTTAATCATTTCATTTATATTATTCTGAGAATTAGATAATGCAGTTATTTCATTCTGAGTCAATTTTTTATTATAAAAAGAATTTATAAACAGTGATCCACTTATTAATACCACTATAATCAAGGTTACAAAGGTTAATGTAGTATTTATTAAAAACATTGCAATCAAATATAATAATGCAAAAACAAAATTAATAATTAGTTCAATAACTTGGTCAATAAGTATTTGTCGAATATAACTATTTGAGTTTAAAGTATAAACTAAATCTCCTTTATTACGATTAGTAAAATATGAATATGGTAAGTCCAATAAATGTTTAACAACTGTCGTTACCAAATCTCTATCAATTGTTGTTTGAAGTTTAGCTATTAACTTAATTTTAATATAATTAGTTCCAAAATATAGAAAACTTATTATTATTAAAGTTAAACCTAGAATTGAATGATCAAGTGCTTTCCACATCATCGGATCATCTATTATTGACCGGATAATATACGGAATTGATAGTGCCAATAGCTGAACACTGAATGAAATAACTAAAACAGAAAAAACAATTTTAAAATGTTTGAGCAAGTTTTTAAAATAGTAATTAAAAATTCCAAAGGTGTTTCTTTTTTTTGAGTATTTTCTGTCTATGTATAAAATTGCTTTCGAAAAGCATTCCTTAAATTCTTCTTCGTTCAAACAGAACCTGCCTAATGCCGGATCAACAATATAATATTTCTTCCTGTCAACCCTTTCAATAATCACAAAATGGCTTTCCTTCCAAAATGCAATACAAGGTGTAGGAACACTCCTAATTCTGTCATAGTCCACATGAATACATCTTGTACTAATGTTATAATCACTAAATATTAAGGTTAATTGAGCAAAATTATATCCACCATTTGGGACACCATACTTCTGTCTCAAATGAGTTAGTCTCATATTTTCTGAAAAGTAATCAATCAACATTGCTACACATGCAAGACCGCACTCAGAATGTTCACTCTGTTGTTGAAATCTAATCTTCAATGTTAACTCCTCACTTTAATCTATGTGATAAATAATCACTATATGAATCAAAACTTAACATTCCTGTATCTTCCCAAAACTTCAATTCGTTAAACTCCCAGTCAGGAAAACGAACGGCCATTTCTTTTTGTTGTAGAATATTAAATTTTTCAGCGATAAATGCTGTTTCTAAAAATTGATTTGAGCTAGGTCGTTGACGAGAATATTGTTTTATTCGCTCAGAAATTTCAATAGATACCTCAGAAAGCCACAAATTATTATTAATCTGATTTGGAAATTCAGAAGCATTCGCATTTGCAATTACATTCCCTCCCATCGCAGTCATTATCTCACTTAGGGGTTCTGTAACCGACCTTTCACCGTTTGAACCATTTGTACTTAACACTACTACAGGTTTCCCTTGCAATCTCATCGTATGGGTCCACCAGGATAATCGATCTAATATCCTTTTTAAATCTCCTGTCATATAGTGTAAGTAAACGGGAGAAGCAATGATAAAAATATCGGATGATAGAATTTTATCTTCTAATAGCGAAATATCATCTCTTAAAACACATTTAGCCTGTTGAAAACAATTATGGCAACCAACACATGGTTGAATATCTAAATCTTGTGGAAAACAGTAATCTACATCAAAATCACTAAGATTGCTGATAATTGATTTTACAAACCTGTATGTATTACCTTTTTTCCTCCTGCTACCTATAAGTATAAAAATTTTTTTCACAATATACATCCCTTCTATTTAAGTTATATTCTTGTGATACATCTTAACTAGCTTCAATAAAGTAAATATCTATAACCAAAAAAATCTCTATCTATACTCTAATAGTCAGTTTATAGGAACACAACAGATTGAAACTAAGTAAACCTTATATATTTTTTATAATCTAAAATGTTTTACCATATTAACAATTAATTCTAGTTATTCAACTTTTTCTTTAAAATATGGTTATAGTGTTTATCATAATAATCACAATACTACTATTATATTTATAAAAAAGAGAAACAGGTTCAAAGTACTTCTTTAACCCAATATTGAACCTGTCCCTAATTTAAAATAATTAATATTAACATTTTACAGCTGAAATTATTGCACCTGAAATTGCACTTGAAATTGCACTTATTGCATTAGCGCAACTTGGTGAAGAAGCTCTAGCTGTATAGATAATACTAGCGAAACAGGCTGGTGTAGTAGGAGTAAGTTCTGCGCTCATATCTCCAGAACCTTGAACCAAAGTCATCTCTGCTATACTCATTTCTTCAAAGGAATCACCAGCGTACTTATTTACATCAATTTCATTTATCATCTTCTCCTCCTAACACTTCCCTTTAAGGGTTTTCACAACATTTACTGAAAAACTAAAACTTACTGCCGCACCTGATAAAGCTTTACTAATTATTAACAAACAAGCTGGAGAAGTCTCAGGAGAAATATCCCCACTCCCTTGCACTCGAGTCATTTCAGCAATTGACATATCCTCAAATGCTGCCCCAGTTACAATTGAATCTTGAACATCTAACATTGTTAATCCTTTCCATTTCTTAGAAAACACATGTCACAGTCAAAGTTTATATAATTAAACCATCTTAACCATCTCCTTTTATATGCTGTAAACATATTTAGAATCCGAGCATCATTATATTAGAACATTTATTTTCTAAAAACAAATACATCCACCCTATTCCTGCAATTCCATCAAATAGTCCAAGAGAATAAGTTTTTCCAACCCTAGGAAGCAGATAGGAATCAAATAAAGAATTCAATTTTAATTTATAGAGTTGGTTTTTCAACATATCATTCCATTTTTTTTCACCAGTGAATTTATAAACTAATGATAAAGTAATAATCACTCCGGCTGAACCATGACACAAACTATCATCATCAATCGAACTTACCATTAAACTATGTTCAAATTCTTTAAATAATACATATAAATCCTTGATATTAATATAAGATGAAGCATTATAGTACATTGACAATTTTGCTTGAATGATACCTGCTAAACCCAAACACCACTTATATCGATCAGATAATTTAGGTAAATTATCTACTTCTAAACTAGTATAATTATAAGCAAACTCCTCTAAACCTTGATCTAAAGATCTAGAAATAGCCAAACCAGCAATCCCATGCGCTAATCCAGGTTTACTTTTTAACTCCTTATCTCCTTTTGATCGTTCCATGAGTACTTGATAAAACATTCCTATTATAGTAGACGATATTTTTAATGGATAGACTAGATTAATCTGATGCAACAAGGTAATCACGCCCGAAATTCCAGAAATATAATCAATCTTTTCTATTTTATATACATCCTCTGAGGTTAGAGTATTTAGTTTATCGATTGTAAATCTAAAATATTTTTCATCTACAAGTGTAGAATTATATTTATACTCTAGAAGGAGCGGGAACATTGGGGAAAGCCAACCAAAAAATGGGCTTTGAAATGTTGTATTACGAGTTTGTAGGATTGCAGAACTTATATAACCCTTATAATAATGGAAATAGATAGGTTCCTTAGTCACGTTATATAGTTCCAAAAAGAATAGAGCTATCCCACTTAATCCACCATAAAAACTTTCATTCATTGGTTGAAAACTCCAATGATATTCTCTATCACTATCAAGATTTACCATGGATATCATCTCTTCATACTTTTTTGTATTATCCATCAAATATTTAGCAATTTGCTTAGCCTCGCGAATGTAATTAATGCTATAGTTTTGGATCTTTCTATTCGTTTTTTCTTTTCTAAAACTTAAATATTCATCATATAAACCAAGCTCCATAAATAGAATATCCTTTTGTTTATCCACAATATCCTGTGACAAACTAGCTATTAGTTTCTTATACTTATCTAACCCAGACTCTAGGAAGTAATTCTGGTATATATTTCCTTGACTATCTATTAAATCTTTAGAACCTATATTATTATAAAATATCGGTATATCTCCGAACAATAAATCACGGACTTCACTCTTAACAACTCTCTTATCCAAATATGGATACGCCCAAATATTCATAAATAGTCTCTCTCTATATTTCATCCTCTTCCCATAATTAGGATGACTTGAATATCTAAGCATACTCGCATACTTCTCAGTACCTTTAAGCAATATTCTAACTTTTATATTTTTAAATTGTTCAACTCTTCTAAGTAGTTCTATTTTATTCTTTAAAACAAAATCAAAAAAATCTTCAAAGCCTTCTATTATCTTAAATCTATAATCTTTCGAATCTACTTCTTGTCCTTTATATATCGGAATATTGTTACCTGACGAAAAAAATACATTTTTTTCCGAATATCTAAAATCATCGCTATTAATATTTATCGGGGTTGATACTGTACTACTAGTTTCACCACCCTTACCAATTAGTGCACTTAATTCAATTGCCCCATCCATTCCAACTGGAATTTTTCGTGGTAATAAACACGAACCTTTTATAGAATCATGCTCCAGCTCTTGTAAAATATTATTAAAAATATCGTCCGGGGTTATTTTAGATGATAAATGAAACGCTGTTTCAATATCAATTACTATTGGATATTCACTGCTTGCTACAACGTTTTCCAAGTGGAGATCATCAATCCCCAATAAATAACACAACGCTATTAAATAACCAAACCGTATATAAAACCTTTGTACCTCTTCAATACAATTACACGGTTTTCTATACACGAACTCATTATAAGTGTAATTGTTCCTGTATAGTCCTTTTGGAAGATGCAGATCTAAGAGCTCTTCACTGCTAAACCACTTTAATAATTCCGATATTCTTTCTTCAATTTTTAAATTTTTAGGTTTATATACAATTTTCTGAATATGGTTCACTTCAAAAATGATTACTGATTTACCATTTTCATGAGAATCTCCAGCTGCTAGTTCTAGGTCAGTTATCACTACTTCTGATAAATTAAAAAATTTTTTTAAATCATAGGTGTCATTATTGAGGTTATTAAAAAAATTGCTAATATTGTCTATAAAAAATTGAGTCCGAACTGTTAATAATCTAGCAGTAACAGGGTATTCTTCAAAAAACTGAATAAACGACTCTTTAGAATAGAACTTATCTTCCAAAAACTTTTCAAACACGCCATTTCTATTAGAAAAATTATTTTCCTTTTTATATTCAGCTAACTTCAAGGCCATAATTTTACCAATCAAATTGAACAGCTCATCATTCTGATATAAAATTATCTTGTCGAATATTTCTTCATCAACCCTAAAATTATCTAAATTACTAATTTTACTCTTAAGATTATCTAAAGTATATTTACTGAACGGCAGGGTTAATACACTTATACCAGCCTCATAATTAATATTGTTATAATCATAATTTTGTATAATAAATAAAAACTTATCATACCATTCTGGATTATCGGCAAATTCGTTACTTTCTTGTAAAGAATTTGCAAATTCTTCCAAAGTATACCCCTCTTCCTTTAACATAAGTTCAAACAACTCGTCTGTCATTAGTGTTCTCACATTTCTCCATTCCTTAAGAAATGTGTAATCAATTTCAATATTTTCGTTAAAAAACTTAGACTTTTCTCTAATTGTTTGTGCACTACTAACTATATAATCATGCATTTTTAACCTCACTTAAAAATCTATCAATATAATAACCCTTGATCTGAAGCAACAGTTTTAAACAATTCCAGGTATATTATAAGTCCATTACATCGACTTAAAAATTCTCATATTAAATAAAGTATTATTTTTAAAAATATCAATATTTATGTAAAAAATGTGATTATACATGAGAATCCGCCTTGCCATCAATTAGTCCTAAACGCTCTGATTCGACAATTTTACCTAAATATATCTCACTAGATACATTATCATTTACATTCGAAACATTAATATAAATGTTACCAAAGTTAACTAAAAGTGAAAATCCTAATAAAGTAATAAATAATTTCCTCATTTTGAAACCCCTTTCACATCTTTCAAGTGAATTATATAACATTAATTTTTATAAGTCAAATTATTTTAGGTTGTTCGCGCTATTTTATTTATTATATCTCATTCGAGATATTTAACTGAACATTTAAATTACTTATTCTTAGTGGTTATTGTTTTGAATTTTAACTTTGTATAACACTATAACTGAATTTTAATCTTTGACAATATATCTGTTATGAGATAGAATAAGTTCTAGTAATTAATTTAGCAATTTCAATATAAAAATTCAAACGAGATTTAATATGCAATCAATAGGTAATAAAATTAAAACAAAAAGAAAGTCACTAGGACTATCTCAAAAAGATTTGGCTGATGGAATTTGCGAACAAAGTCTAATTAGTAAAATCGAACGAACAAACTATTTTCCTTCCGCTGATGTTCTTTATAACTTATCACAAAAACTTCAGGTGGATATAAATTACTTTTTCGATGAGTCGTATGAGACTGTCTCTGATTTACGAAACTTTATTGCCATGTCCTCAAAGCTTTTAGAACATAGAAATTACAATGATTTAGAGTATCTTTACAACCTTGAAAAAAGCAATCAAAATTCATTTAATGAGGATGAACAATCTTATTTAACATGGATTGAAGCTATTATACTCTTTTACAACTATGATCAAAAAGATAGTGCAATTGAGTTACTTAAAAATCTCATTGACTCTTTTCTTGACTATAAAAAAAATATTTATTTAAAAGCTCTGAATACTCTAACAAATTTCTACTCAAATATAGGCTATAACGAGGAATATGAAAAAAATTACAAGCAACTTCTTCAAATCTATTCAACAAAAGATTTCCAATTAAAAGAGGATATAGAAGGATATATCCGGTTAAAATATAATTTTGCACATCATTTAACGATTAACGGTCAATTACTGGATGCTTTAGAAACAGCATTAGAAACCATAGATTTTTGTAAAAATAATAATACAGCATATCAAATGCCTTCTCTACTCCTTCTCGTTGCTAATTCTTGTGAAAAATTTCTATCTAAAGAAGAGATTTTACAATATTACACTGATGCAAAAACACTAGCTAAATTATACGGAAATGATGTGCTCTATCTTAAAATAAAAAATTACCTAATCAATTACAATAGTGATTGAATTCTTTTTAACTAAACTGAGCTTCATTATCTTAATATTTTCCAATACTAAAATAATAGTAGCATTCAGATTAGTCTTTAAAAACATTATAACAACCGTTTTCTTGTATAACTAGGTGAGGTACTTATTCATTCGTTTCCTCGGGTTCACTAGTTTATGATGGATTTAGCCCCTTTCGATAATTGTGTTTAGGTTCCAGAAGATACTAGTACAGAATTTGAAGTTAGCTTTTACAGAAGTGAGGCAAGCATTCAATACGAATCAATACAGAAGAAAAACGCTGATTTCAAGCGTTTTTTTCTTTTTGCCGAATGCGATATATTGCACTGTATTTCAATTCAAACTCTACCTTTTCCTCACCTAGTTTAGCTATGATTTTAATCAATAGTATATAATATAAAAAAGGAGAAACAATCGTGGAAAAGAAAGCTAATATATCTAAAGACAAAATTTATCGTTACACACTGTCTCGAACTTGGGACTCTACAAAACCTACAGTTTTATTTATTGGATTAAACCCTTCAATAGCAGATGAAAATATTGATGATCCTATAGGAAAAGATAATGATCATTATCTTTTAGAACGTGTAAAACAGTCTGATTTAATAATTGCTTGCTGGGGAAACAATGGTACTTACATGGATAGGGAAAAAATTATTAAAGAATTAGTACCAAATCTCTATTGCCTTCAGAAAAACAAGAATGGAACCCCACATCATCCCCTTAGACTCTCTAGAGATATTAATCCAATACCATTCAATTTCTAATATCGTTTTTCCGAAAAATAGATATTT
>ERZ772906.1289-NODE-1289-length-13869-cov-2.529825_pt1 | contig 13869 bp, 9 predicted proteins | sample MGYA00511338_ERZ772906 | MGnify/ENA primary metagenome ERZ772906 (study PRJEB29015, sample SAMEA2738076) | human oral metagenome | biome: human oral; feature: human-associated habitat; material: saliva | place: China | collected 2212 ... | reverse complement strand
TATAATATAGTTGATAATGTAGTAAATAAATATAAAAAAGACTATAATGTAGATGTAGACAAATATCTACTTCTTGCAGTATTACTTGCTGATAAAGATCCATCATTTTATAGTACTAATCCATCTGATAGTAGTACATCTAGACAAATAAATGAAGCATTAAATGAGAAATATGCTAATATTTTAGCTTCTTTTCAAATGGAAAGAGTAACTAAATGTGATTTGTTTAGTAGAAATAAAAGAGAAATAGCAGGAAATGATGAAGCTAAATCTAAGACAATAGATGAACTAGAAAAAAATGAAAAAAATTGGAGAATTGCATCTAAAAATGAAACAGAAAAATTTTTAAAAGAAGGTTTGATTGATAGAGCGGTAACAAGAGATTTACCATATGGGATAGAAATTCCAATTAAAGGTTTTGAAAATAAGAGAATGTATGTATGGGTAGAAGCAGTACTTCGGATATATTACAGCAACAATGAAAATATGCGAAGAAAGAAATATATCTTGGGAAGATTACTGGAAAGAAAGTGAAAACTTAAAAATGTATATGTGTCATGGAAAAGATAATATACCGTTTCATACAATGATATTACCAGGATTATTACTTGCACTTGATGAAAATTATCATTTACCAGATGTAATGGTAGCATCACAATATGTTAATATAGACTCTGAAAAGATATCTAAAAGTAAGGGAAATGGAATAACAATTTTAGATATGATAAAAGAATATGATGTAGATTCATTAAGATATTATATGATAGCATATGGACCAGAAAATGCAGATATTAATTTTACAATGGAAAATTATATAAATGTGCATAATTCGGATTTAGTAAATAAGTTTGGAAATTTCGTAAATAGAACTCTTAATTTTAAAGGATTAGAAACTATAGTTTCAGGTAAGATGGATGATAAAATAACAGATATAATAGTTAATAAGTATGATATTATTTCTAAATATATAGAAAAATTAGAATTTAGAAAAGCATGTGCAGAAATTATTGATTTAATTGAAATAGGGAATAAGTATTATGATGAAAGAAAACCGTGGATAGATTATAAGGAAAATATAGAATTGGTAGCGTTGGGGACTATTGCGGATGTGGTATCTTTAACAGGGGAAAATCGGATACTTGTCAAAGAAGGTATGGCACGTTTTCTTTTGACTCCTATAAAGGGTTTATCGGCACTTCTCCGTATTACCGGTCTTGTGAATGAAGATACGAAAGAAATTCTTCATGCGGATTACATTTCTTTTGGGCTTGCACCACGATTGAATGCAGCCGGTCGTATTACTCATGCGAAATATGGTGTGGAATTGATGACTACTGAGTCTGGGGAGGAGGCTGAAGCACTTGCACAGATATTATGTGACACCAATATCGAGCGGCAGCATATTGAACGTGAGATTTATGAAGAGGCGTTGCAGCGGATTGCTGAACTGCAAATTCAAGATGATCTGGTACTTGTTATTGACGGAAAAGACTGGCATCCCGGTGTTATAGGAATTGTAGCATCGCGTATACTTGAGTTATATCATCGTCCAGTATTGGTTATAACAGTCAGGAATGGAGTTGGAAAGGGGTCTTGCAGAAGCATTTCCGCTTTTAATATACATGAGGCTTTGGAAAAAATGGCAGGATTTCTTATCCAGTATGGTGGGCATAAAATGGCAGCAGGTTTCAGCATTCCTGCAGAGAAAATTTCCGAGTTTAGGAAGCGGATTAATGATTACGCAAAAGGGATTATAACTGTGGATGACAGGATACCTGTACTGGAATTAGAAGAATCTTTACCTTTGGATGAAGTAAATATAGAATTTATTCGCTCATTAGATTTGTTAGAACCTTATGGCAGCGATAATCCTAAGCCTCTGTTTGCCAGTTTCAGGGTTTTTGTGGAAACTGCCCGACGAATAGGAAATGATCGTAAACATTTTAAGTGCAGATTATCACAAAATCGTGAACCAGTAGAAGCTATTTTTTGGGGGATAGGAGATAAAGACCCCTGTTGCCCGGGAGATATTGTAGATATTGTATATGAACCGGAAATTCATGATTGGTACGGTGAACATGTCCAGTTGATCTGTAAAGATATCAGACCGGTAAAAGACTATTTTTTAACCAGAGATTTTCTGATCGATGTGTTTGTTCGTCTAAGAGAATTGATTCCTAATAGTAAATCTGTGGCTGTATTTGAGATACAAAACAGATTAAAACGGTCTTTTGAGGGGAAATATAGCAGGCAGTGTTTATGTACCGCCTTGTCAGTGTTTGAAGAGTTGAATATACTATATCGTTTCAATAGGAATGGCGTTGACTATTACCGGAGAAAGGGTATAAATAAAAAACTTGATTTATTATCATCGTCTATTTATAGAAAATATAGAAAATAAGGAGTTGGGATTACGTGAGTGATAGAAGAGGGACTCTTAAGCAGGCTATTACGAATATAGTTGACCATCAAGATATTTTGTCGCGCAATTTGAATGAAGAGTCACTTCGTACTGACGCATCAGCGTCAACCTTAGCTGAGTTTTTAATTCATCAGGATGAATATATAAAGATTGAATCAGGTAAAAAAGATTTTTCGATTGAAACAAGCCATGAATATAACAAACTGATGGAGAAATTAAAGACATATATTCATGAAACTCAAAGCATGGAAACCATCCAGCATGCGTTTGAAATCGCGCAAAAGGCACATGAGGGACAGATTCGCGCTACTGGAGAACCATATATTATTCATCCGTTAGCAGTGGCATATATTCTGGCAGAGTTGGAAATTGATGCACAAGGGATTATTGCAGCTCTTCTTCATGATGTAGTAGAAGATACTGCGTATACGCTGGAAGACATCCGCCGTATTTTTGGGGATGAAGTTGCTTTTATAGTAGATGGGATTACGAAATTATCACAGTTCCATTATAAAGACAAAGAAGATCAGCAGACGGAAAATTTTCGAAAAATGTTTTTGGCTATGGCGCAGGATATTCGTGTAGTAGTTATAAAATTAGCAGATCGTCTTCATAATATGCGTACACTTGGCATTTTTAGACGTGAAAAACAGATACGCATCGCAAAAGAAACCATGGAGATATATGCCCCTTTAGCCCATCGTCTGGGTATTTATAATATCAAATGGGAGCTGGAAGATTTATGCTTTCATTATCTTCATACTGAGGAGTATTATGATCTTGTCCGACAAATGCGGCAGAAACGCAAAGCTCGTGAAGAAATCGTAAATGACACTATGGAAGTGCTTCATCAAAGTATAAATGATGCGGGAATTAAAGCAACTATTACCGGTCGTCCCAAACATTTTTATAGTATTTATAAAAAAATGAAACGAGATAATAAAGATTTATCTCAAATTTATGATTTATATGCAGTGCGTGTAATCGTAAATACAATTCCTCAGTGTTATGCGGTTCTTGGAATTGCGCACTCCCTCTGGAAACCATTGCCTAATCGGTTTAAGGATTATATCGCTGTACCTAAGCCCAATATGTACCAATCTCTTCATACAACTGTAATCGGTACAAAAGGACAGCCTGTCGAAATACAAATCCGTACTTGGGAAATGCATCATATTTCAGAATATGGTGTAGCCGCCCATTGGAGATATAAAGAAGGGAATAAAGCAGGGACAAAAGATTTTGACCAAAAAATCAGTTGGCTTCGTCGGCTTTTGGAATGGCAAGATACTTCCAATTCAAAAGAGTTTTTAAACGCTTTAAAGTTAGATGTATTTTCTGATGAGGTTTTTGTTTTTACTCCCAAGGGTGATGTTATTAATTTGCCTAAAGGATCTATTCCTATTGATTTTGCCTATCGTATTCATACAGAAGTCGGGAATCACTGTGTAGGGGCAAAAGTTAATAATAAAATTGTTCCGCTTGATACCAAATTAAAAAATGGGGATATCGTTTCAGTGATTACAGCAAAAACCGGAAAACCAAGTTATGATTGGATTAATATGGTAGGCTCGACCGAGTGTAAAGCCAAAATCCGAAGCTGGTTCAAGAAAGAATACAGACCTGAAAATATAACACATGGGCAGGAACTTCTTATAGCGGAAACAGAACGGCAAGGATATAGATGGAAAGAAATTACGTCTAAGAATCACCTGGATGATGTGCGGAAATATTTTAACAATATTTCAAAGGATGATCTTTTTGCTGCTGCGGGATATGGTGGCCTTTCAGTAAAGACTATCGTACTTAAATTGATTGATCTTTATAAAAAAGATCTTAATGAACAGAAAATCACCGGGTTAAAGACTTCAAAAGATTTTGAAAACTTAAGAATGCGGAGCCTAAAAAAAAGGGTAAGCAATGGAATTCTTGTAAAGGGAGAAGATGGATTGGTAGTTCATTTATCCAAGTGTTGTAATCCTGTTCCCGGTGATGAAATCATTGGTTATGTTACACGCGGCAGAGGAGTATCTGTTCATCGTACAGATTGCCCTAATGCAATTAATCTTTCGGACAAAGACAGAACCATTGAAGTAGAATGGGAACAGGAAACCAGCGGTATGTTTTTAGTTACGATTGAAGTTATTGCCTATGATCGGACCGGTTTAATGGCCGATATTTTGGCGGTATTAATGGAACTGAAGCTTTCTGTTTCTACAGCTAATGTAAAAGTTGAGAATACCGGGATAGCTGGAATGAATTTGGGAATACAGATTAAAGATTTGCAACAATTGGAATTTATCATGACAAAAATACGTCGTATAAAAGGTGTTCATTCAGTTCATCGTATGCGTTCTTCTCGTGGAGGATAATATGAGATCTGTTATTCAAAGATGTAATTGGTGCAGAGTACTTTCTGAAGGGAAGGTGTGTGGAGAAATAGGTAAGGGGCTGGTTGCCTTGCTGGGTATTAAGCGTGGAGATACGGAAGAAGATGCATTATATATATCTGATAAGATACTGCATTTAAGAATTTTTGAGGATGAAAATAATAAGATGAACCTGTCGCTTTTGGATACGAAAGGAGCGCTTATGATTGTGTCACAGTTTACCTTATATGGAGATTCCAGACATGGGCGTCGGCCAAGTTTTACTGAGGCGGAACTTCCAAAACAGGCGAGTAGGCTTTATGAACATGTGGTGCGGAGCTGCAGGATAGAAGGAATAAAAGTAGAAACCGGAAATTTTCAGACATATATGCAGGTAGCACTTGAAAATGACGGTCCGGTTACTTTGCTTCTTGATTCGGAAAAACTTTTTTGACACTTATCACAACTTCAATTTGGGAGGGAATTTGCATGAAAATAACCTATCTTGTCCTCGGTCCCTTTATGACCAATACATATATCATATATGATGAAAATACAATGGATGCTGTCATAATTGACCCCTCCTTTACTCCTGAAAATATTATTCGTGCAGTAGCTCAGCTAAAAGTGAATGTTAAAGGAATCTTTCTGACACATGGACATGTAGACCACATGGCCGGACTTAACAAGTTAAAAGGAGTTTATAAAGAAGCCCGTGTATATATGAATATCAATGATAAAGAGTATTTATCGGATCCTAAAAAGAATCTTTCTGATTCATTCCCTCAGCCAACGATTTGTAAAGCAGCAGATTATTGGGTAAGTTATAGAGAGCATATAAAAGTAGGAAAACTTGATTTTACCGTGTTGGATACATCGGGACATACTCCCGGAGGAATTTCTTTTTACATGGAAAAGGAAAAGGTTGTTTTTACCGGAGATTCCCTTTTTCGAGAATCTATTGGACGTACGGACTTTCCCGGTGGAGATATAAAAAGGCTTTTGCAGACCATTAGAAAAAATCTTTTTTCATTATCCGATGAAGTAATTGTTTTGCCTGGACATGGGGAGGCAACAAGCATTGGATATGAGAAAAAACATAACCCGTTTTTGGTCGGAGGTTGATGATGAAAAGAACCGCAGAATTTTGGATGCGTATTTCCATAACTTTATTTTTTATATTACTTGCGCTTTCAGCGCCGATTATTTTTTTCCCGTTCGGAATATCTCTTATCCTATCTATTTTGCTTACACCGCTTGCTCAAAAATTATATAAATGGATAAATATGACCGGGATAAAGAATATCCCTTATGATATTCCGATTATTATATCTTTTGGTATATTTATCGGAATTATATATCTGATTGCAATTCATATTTTTGTACCATTCATCACGGAGTTAAGAGCGTTTACAAGAAGTATTCCTGCTACATTCTCTGCATTGCAGTCAGCAATTCCCGAGTTGGAAGCAGCTTATCATTTGAGTTTGCTTCCTGCGGAGGCGCAAGGTTTCATTGCAAAAATGATTCAAGAGATAGGGGAATATACATTGAGACTTGCACAATTCAGTTTGTCAGCAATATTTTCTTTTGCCAGTACAGTAATTGAATTGATTGTTGTACCTTTTATTACTTTTTACATGATGAAGAAGGGGAGAACGTTTTCCAATAAGTTTGCTGAACTTTTTCCGGAAAGGTATCATGCACACATAAAGAACTTGTTTAAGGAAATTCATTTTGTTTTAAAAGCATACATACATGGACAACTTCTACTGTCGGTACTCATGGCGTTCCTTGTTTTTATTGGAATGTGGATTATGGATATTCCATACCCATTGGTTATTGGACTTCTTGCCGGGGTTGTGGAGATGGTGCCAATCATAGGTCCAATTATTGGGGCTGTCCCGCCTATACTTCTCGGTCTTTTGCAGGGAAGCAGTGTTATGATTCAAGTTATTATTTTCTATGTGGTTGTACAACAGTTAGATTCTCATTTTATTATGCCGAAACTTATGGGATCGATTATTGAAGTTCACCCAGTGGCAATTATCGCAGGAGTGCTTATTGGCGGAAGCCTAAAAGGAATATTGGGGATGATGATAGCCGTCCCTGCGGTGGCAGTTCTTCAAATATTATTACGCCATATGTGGTATTACGATAGATATAAAGTCTTGCGCTAATGGAGGGTAAAATGAAAAAATCAGCAGTAATGAATACGTTAAAGAAAAAGATTCGTGAACATAAATATAAGTTTACGACACAGCGCCAAGTTATTTTACAGGCATTCCTCGAAAGCAAAGAAAACCATATGTGTGCGGAAGATGTATATGAATTTGTTCGGGATAACAATCCGGAAATAGGGCTTGCAACCGTATATCGTTCGCTTGAATTGTTTACATCACTTGAGCTCTTAAAAAAATTGGACTTTGGTGATGGCAGAAGTCGTTATGAATTAAATGACCACAATTTGGCACATTCGCATTATCATTTAATTTGTCTTAAATGCGGAAAAGTGATTGAGTTTTCCTATGATTTTATGAATAAAATGAAAGAAAAAATAAAGAAAGAAAATGGATTTGCTATTGTCGATTATCAGTTAAAATTTTATGGCTACTGCGCTGATTGTGAAAGAAATGATAAAACTGATAAATGATTTATTTGCGTATATATATATATAATGTTAGAATTATTGCGTTAATGCCCATTTGAATTTTGAGGCATTACTTGATAAGTATTCTTTTATGAGAATAAAGAGGTGTTGAGGATCTTGCAGGCATTAAGAGGTACACAGGATATTCTGCCTGATAACATCTATAAATGGAATCATGTAGAATCCGTTATTAAGGAATTATGTGCTCTCTATGGGTATAGTGAAATTAGAACTCCTATGTTTGAGGATACAAAGTTATTTCTTCGTGGGATTGGTGATACTACGGATGTGGTAGCAAAGGAAATGTATACGTTTGAAGACCGGGGAGGACGATCAATTACGTTGCGGCCGGAGAACACCGCAGCCGTAGTCAGGTCCTATCTTGAACATAAATTGTATGGGGATCAGCAGGTACATAAGCTATTTTACATTGGATCAATGTTCAGGTATGATCGTCCGCAGGCAGGGCGATATAGAGAATTCCACCAGTTTGGAGTGGAAGTTCTTGGAGCATCGTCCCCAGCAGCAGATGCGGAAGTAATAAACCTCGCTTATACGCTGTTTAAAACGCTCGGGCTTAAAGAATTGGAACTTCATATTAATTCTATTGGAGACTATAAATGCAGGCCCATATATAGACAGAAATTAATAGAGTTTTTTGAAGAAAAGGAAGATCAGCTTTGTGATGACTGCCAGGCTCGTCTTCATAAAAATCCACTCCGCATCTTGGATTGCAAAGAAGATAGCTGCCGACGTGCCTCTGCTGGTGCACCGAAAATAACAGATTATCTTTGTGATGAGTGCGAGAAAAAATTCGAGGCGGTAAAACGATATCTGGCAGCATTGGAGATCCCTTATTCAGTTGATTCCCGTTTAGTGCGGGGGCTTGACTATTATACAAATACTGCGTTTGAAATTCAGTATCCGCCATTGGGAGCCCAAAGTGCGATATGTGGCGGTGGTCGTTATGATGGATTGGTAGAGGATGTGGGTGGTCCATCGACACCGGGAATAGGATTTGCTGTGGGCCTTGAAAGACTGTTGCTTGCGCTGGAAATGCAAAAACTGATTCCGGAACCGGCAAATCGCAAGAAAGTATATATTGTGACACTAGGGGAAGATGCTATTGTGGAAGGCATCAAGATACAGCAACACCTTCGTGACAAAGGTGTTATTGCGGAAATTGATTTGCAGGATCGCAGTATAAAAGGACAAATGAAACAAGCCGGTAAAAATAATGCGGAATATACGGTGATTATCGGTGCTAATGAGATGGAGAAAAAAGAAGCTGCCGTAAAAAACATGGAAAACGGAAAGCAGCAGGATATTCCATTTCTCAAAGTATCTGATTTCATTACAGAGTCGAGCAGACAGTAAATAACTGCAAAATATTTTATATTATTAACGTTTTAAAGAGGTGCTCAAATATGGAAACAATGGCAGGTATGCACAGATCCTGCGGATGCGGCAGAGTTACAGAAAAGGATTGCGGAAAAGAATTAACCTTGGCGGGATGGGTAAATACCCGTCGGGATCATGGTGGATTGATTTTTATTGATTTACGGGATAGGAGTGGCATTGTACAGGTTGTCATGAGTCCACAATATGGAGAAGACGCGTTTCATAAAGCGGAAGATGTGAGAAGTGAATATGTATTGGCGATAAGAGGGATTGTTAGAGAAAGAAGTCCTGAAACCGTCAATCCTAAAATGCAGACAGGAAAAATAGAAGTGGTTGTTTCAGAAATGCGTGTTTTAAATAAAGCTAAGACACCTCCTTTTTATGTTGAAGATGGAATTGATGTAGATGAAACCGTAAGGCTGAAACATCGTTATATTGATTTGCGCCGTCCTGAAATGCAAAGGAATTTGATTATGCGCCATAAAATTGTTCACGAAATGAGACAATTTTTGGATGCACACGATTTTCTTGAAGTAGAAACTCCGATCTTAACCAAAAGTACGCCTGAAGGTGCGCGCGACTATTTGGTACCAAGCCGTGTTAATCCTGGTAAATTTTATGCATTGCCTCAATCACCGCAGCTTTTTAAACAGCTTCTCATGGTATCCGGATTGGAAAGATATTTTCAGATAGCGCGTTGTTTTCGTGACGAAGATCTTCGTGCAGATCGCCAGCCGGAATTCACACAGTTGGATATAGAATTATCCTTTGAAGATCAGGATTTTATCTTGGACTTAATGGAACATATGATGCAGAGAATTTTTAAAAATGTCCTTAATGTGGATATTCAGATTCCATTTAAGCGTATTACTTGGGATGATGCCATGAATCTATATGGTTCCGATAAGCCGGATCTTAGGTTTGATATGCATTTTTATGATATTTCGGATTTACTTCGAGACACCGGTTTTAAAGTATTCCGTAATGTACTTGATAACGGTGGGATTGTAAAGGCGATTACCGTGAAGGGGGACGCTGCAATTCCCCGCCGTGAATTGGATGGCTTAGTGGATTATGTCGGGAATTATGGCGCGAAAGGGCTTGCATGGATCGGTCTTAATAAAGATGGCAGCTTGAAATGCCAGATTACTAAATTTCTCGGAGAAGATAAGATCCGCGAAATTGGTAAATTCTGTGAAGCGGAAAATGGAGATCTTATTCTCATTATTGCAGATAAGCCAAAAGTTGTCGCCCAGGCGCTTGGCGAACTCCGCCTCGAAATGGCGCGCCGTATGAATCTCATTGATGAAAATGAATTCTGCTTCCGCTGGGTAACTGATTTCCCGATGTTTGAATACAGCGAAGAGGATAAACGCTGGGTTGCAGAACATCATCCCTTTACTGCTCCGCGTGATGAAGATGTCCAGTACTTGCTTACTGATCCTTCAAAAGTATATGCTAAGGCCTATGACATGGTTTTAAACGGAGTTGAGGCAGGTGGCGGTTCACTTCGTATTTATCAGGAGGAACTGCAGGAAAAAGTTTTCAAGGCGATTGGGATAACACACGAAGAAGCACAGGAAAAGTTTGGGTTCCTTTTGGATGCTTTCCGCTATGGTGCGCCGCCGCATGCAGGGATTGCCTTGGGACTTGATCGGCTTGTAATGCTTATGCTTCGTTTAGGGTCCATCCGTGATGTTATTGCATTTCCAAAAACACAGAGTGCTATCGATCAAATGACACAGGCACCTTCAGAAGTTGTTGATATGCAGTTAAAGGAGCTGCATATCAGAGTAGATGTTAAAAAGGAAAAGAATTTATTAATTTAATTTATACCTACTGCAAAACGCATTTGTCATTTTGAAGAAAAAGACAAATGCGTTTCTTGTATGATGATGGCAGAAACTTGTAAAACAGAATACTTTTTGCTACACTAATATTAAAGATAAAACCCTGCTGTGCACGTGTCGCTTTATATTTTGAACCAACACCTTTAAAAAGGGAGTTCAGAATCGATTTGTGGATTCAATGCCCTTCTTCAGGGACTGAAGGAACAGGTCATGAGGACACCCACCTGCATCTATGCAGACTCAAAATACAGCATTAAACGACATGGTGGGGTCATTAAATGCAATGCCGCTAAGGTTTACTTGGCGGCTTATTCTTATGGGGAAGAAAAGATGGAATCATTATTTGACATATCAGATGAATCAAACGCATATGCTCCGCTGGCGGATCGAATGCGTCCGGAAATACTTGATGATATCATAGGGCAAGACGAGTCTGTAGGGAAAAACTCTTTCCTTTATAAAATGATAGAAAGAGATACAGTACCATCTCTTCTTCTCTTTGGGCCGCCCGGATGTGGAAAAACGACAATTGCATCTGTTATTGCAAAGATGACTAAGTTCAAATTTTTAAAATTAAATGCGACTTCCAGCGGAGCTAAAGAAATTCGCGACATCGTTCCCGCTGCCCAAAAAGAATTGCAGTACTATGGAAGAAGAACTATTGTATTCATCGATGAAGTTCACCGATTTAATAGGGCACAGCAGGATTTATTACTGCCTTATGTGGAAAATGGGACTTTCATATTGATTGGAGCAACTACGGAAAATCCTTATTTTGAACTAAACGGTTCGTTACTGTCCCGGATAAGATTGATTCATCTTAAACCGCTTAGCATCGATTCAATCGTCCTTATCCTCCAAAAAGCGCTTACAGATAAAAATAAGGGATTGGGCATGCATGATTATCATGCGGATGAAATAGTTCTTAAAAATATTGCTGCATATGCGGCAGGTGATACTAGAATCGCGTTAAACTTATTGGAGCAGGCTACAACAAGTTTGCCATATGGCGGGGTACTGACTGAAAAAGAAGTACAGGGGGTTGCCGGGGAACAAATGTCCGTGTATGATAAAAAAGGTGATTATCATTACGATATTGCTTCCGCATTTATTAAGAGCATGCGTGGAAGCGATCCCCAGGCAGCTCTTCACTATCTGGCAAGAATGATTGCAGGGGGAGAAAAAACCTCTTTTATTTCACGGAGAATTATAATCTGTGCGGCAGAAGATGTTGGATTAGCGGATCCCGATGCTCTTCGTGTGGCAGTGTCGGCAGCACAGGCGGCGGAAATGGTTGGATTCCCGGAAGCGCAGATTATTTTGGCGGAAGCAGTATTATATATTTCGCTTGCTCCTAAAAGTAATAGTACGGTTGTCGGTATTTCTGCTGCGATGACAGATATTGCAAAGAAGAGTAACTGGTCTATTCCGCGGCATTTGAAAGATGCACATTATAATGGAGCGAACAGGCTGGGATACGGAATAACTTATAAATATCCACATGCATATGGGGGATGGGTTAAACAGCAGTATCTGCCTGATGAACTTTGTTCTGCTGTGTATTACCGCCCTGTATTGAATGGTGCAGAAGCGGAGATTGTAAAAAGATGGAATAAAAGGATGAATAAGGAGTAGGAAGGTTTACCGAACTGATGAAAAAGAAAGTACATATTACACGCGAAAAGAAAAAAGGCCAGGGGACGAATAGAGTTGAAATCACGGGAATTGTTATGATTCTTTTGGGTTTCTTTGTATGTCTCAGTTTAGGCGGCTATGGCATGGGAATTGTGGGAAATCTGCTGCGGAATGGATTTTATGTACTCTTTGGAGTGGCCTCATTTGGGGCGGCCCTTGTTCTTATCTTTACGGGAGCAGTATACGTATTGACAGGACATGCGCCAAATATGACACGTCGTCTTGTTTTTTCTTTAATTGCCGTATGGATACTTCTAGCCGGCTATCATCATCATATGCTCCCTGCCGGTAGTAACTTTTCAGTAGCTTCTTTTATGACATATGGAGGAATGTTTTGTGGGATCCCGGTGGGCATAATACGTTTTTTAGCGGGAAATATAGGGACGACAATCATTTTGACCGGTTTGTTTGTCATAGATATTTTACTGTTAACACATTGGTCAGTTTCAAACGGTGCTAAAAAGGTTGGGGAACAAACTGAAAAAAGGATTGGTCATGTTAAAGCGAGAATACGTGAAAAGCAGGAAGCATATCATAGCGCCCGTAATGCGGCGGAAAATGCAGGAGAACAATATAATTTAACAGATTTTATTTTCCATAAGCCTACCATTAAAAATATAAAAAAAGATGATACGGAAGATCTTCCTGTTAATGTATTTTCTCCTGCTGATGAAAAAGGGAAACCTGTATGTGGTGAAGCAACAGACCCAACTGTTTTCGAGAATGCACAGATTTTATTGCCTGAAGATAATATTGATATGCTGGAAGGACATAAAGTCTGCGAAGAAAATACAAATGATATTAAAATAAATAGTAAGGCAGACATGCCTGAAGCAGAGAAAAATAATTTTTATTCATTTCCACCTCTGTCTCTTTTAAAGGAGGGAGAAAGCTCCGGCAGTTTGGAAACGAATGCTTATGGAAAAGCGAATCGTCTTGAGACAACATTAAAAAGCTTTGGTGTAAATGCCAAAATAGTTCATGTAAGTATAGGACCTGCTGTTACACGTTATGAACTTGAACCTGCTCCGGGGGTACGCGTATCTAAAATAGAAGGTTTGTCGGATGATATAGCGCTTCAGCTGGCAGCCACCAGTATCCGAATAGAGGCGCCCATCCCCGGGAAATCTGCAGTAGGGATTGAGATTCCTAATGCCAAAACAGCTGCAGTATCATTGCGGGAAGTTCTTTCCAGTAATGCTTTTCAAAAAGGGAAAGGAAAAATACTTGTGGCATTGGGAAAAGATATTGCAGGGAAGGTAGTAATTACTGATCTGGCTAAAATGCCGCATCTTTTGATTGCCGGGCAAACCGGAAGCGGAAAGTCGGTTTGCATCAATACCATAATTACCAGTATTCTCTATCATAGTCTTCCTGAAGATGTAAAATTAATCCTGATCGATCCCAAAGTGGTTGAACTGTCTATATATAATGGGATTCCTCATTTGATGGCACCAGTTGTAACAGATATGAAAAAGGCAG
>ERZ772906.1282-NODE-1282-length-13907-cov-4.905212_pt1 | contig 13907 bp, 18 predicted proteins | sample MGYA00511338_ERZ772906 | MGnify/ENA primary metagenome ERZ772906 (study PRJEB29015, sample SAMEA2738076) | human oral metagenome | biome: human oral; feature: human-associated habitat; material: saliva | place: China | collected 2212 ... | reverse complement strand
CCAGACCTCCCCGGTCAGAGCATCTGCTCTGACTGGGGAGGTCTTTTTCGTGTCCCATGACGGGAAAGGGCGTAGCCGACCGTCAACATGAATAGAAATATGAATGACACTATTTCCGCGTCTTCGTGATTCCGATGTAATGAATGGTGTCGCAATGCCATAACGGACGATTTCAGATCCGTCACCGATCCTGTATTGCCCGGATACGTCAACTAAGTTAATCCCTGTTGCCAAGGGCATGGAGTCGACGCCTATGAGAAGGCGGTCCCAGCGCTGTTGGTCCCTCATGAATTGGAGTGTTCCCTTTGCTGTCTCGTCGTGCCATCAAGCCTCGCCTGCGTAAGCTCGTCGCCGGCGCTGCGGCACTCACCTGCGTCGCAGCGGCGCTCGTGGGCACTGAGCAGCCTTCTGCCGGGGCGGCCCCGAGGGGGCTTCCAGCCGATGCGCTTCCGGCGGTCTTCGCCCAGGGCGGCACCAGCTGGTACCGGGACACCATCCAGTGGCTCCAGTGGGCGGACTACGACCAGAACTTCGCCGGCCAGACCAAGCCGAATGTCCCCGTGCTCGACTACGGGCAGCGCAAGACCTTCACCAACTACCGCGACATGGGGGAGGCCGGCTATCTAGTCACCACCTGCAACCTGTCCAATCTCAAGCACATTGGCCATCAGAAAGGGTTTCCTGACGATCTTGCTCGTGGCCCGCTGGTCGCCACCATTCCCGGTACCTGGGCCGGCGACATCCTCGACAACCTCTACAACATCGGGGGCGCCGGGGGCTGGAGCGACGGCAGCTCGGAGTGGCATAGTGGTTTGAGGTACCCGGCCAACTACGTCAACCACAACCAGATGGTCATTGGACTGGCCAACGGTTACGCCTACAACGGGGACAAGACCTGGGACGGTAAGGACAAGAACGATCGGGGGGCCGATCGCACTCCTACGGGCGGTTACTCGAGGATCAGTTTCGACGTCTCCTGCTCGGCGACCCTCCAGGCCCCCGACGGCAGCTCCACGCCGGTGGGCCTCAACGGTCTGGTCTTCGCCGACGCCGAGGCCTCCAACCCCGGGAGCACCAATGAGCCCTTCGACGGCGAGTGGATCCAGGCCGAGGTCCCCAGCAACCAGCGAGTCACCTGGCGCCTCCTCGACGGCGGGCGCTCCAGTAACTGTACGGACACCAGGGGAGGTACCGGGCGGCCGGTCACGACCCGGGCGACCTTCTCCAACGGGAACCGCACCCTGAGGCTGGACAATACGGCACAGGAGTGCGTCTACCAGAACGGCGGAGGTTACTCCAAGCCCAACGGCATCGGTGGTCCCGCGGTCTCCATGTTCATGGAAGGGGCCACCAGCGCCACCATCACCATGCAGGGGTCGGGTTACTCCGCCGTCGCCCTGGGACTGGTCCTGGCCACCGACTTCGGCGACGCGCCGGTCTCCTACGGCAGTGCCTCCGCTCTTCTACAGCCCAGATGGGACGGCGGTGAGGTCACGTCTCGCAATGGCTACGACCTCTTCGGCGGCCGCCTCATCAACACCACCCGCATGCAGCCCACCGGGCCCTACCTGGGCTCGGGTACTGACGCCGAGTCCCAGCAGCGCTTCAGCGACGGGGCCGACGGCGACGACAACGACGGCTGGTACGGCAACGACGAGGACGGTGTCTCCATCCCCGACGCAGGCATCGCAACGGCCCCGGGACAGCAGTACACCACCAACGTCCGCTGTGGCGGCCGGGGAGCGGTGGCCGGTTGGATCGACTGGAACCACAACGGCGTCTTTGACGCCACCGAGAAGAGCGATCAGACCACCTGTGACGGCTGGGGCAATGCCACACTGCGTTGGACCGTCCCCGAGGACGTCGTGCGCAGCATTGACGGGGAGGCCGGATCCCAGCCCCACACCTACCTACGGGTGAGGACAGCTGAGGCAGGAGTGAATCTCAAGCCCACCGGCAGCACGATGGGTGGCGAGGTCGAGGACTACCGGATCGCGGTACGCGTCCCCACGATCCGGCTCGTGAAGAACGTCCAGGCCCCCTACGCCGGGCAGGTCAGGGCCCTCGGGGCCGACCAGTGGACCCTCAAGGCCCAGCAGGGCAACGGTGGGGCGGCGTCCCAGCAGGTGACCGGCAACGTTGACACCGGGATCAAGGCGGTGCGTCCAGGACAGTACGTGCTCAGCGAGTCCTCCACGAACCCCCAGGCACCGGGCTACGAGGCGAGCGCATGGCAGTGCGCCCAGACCCCCGGGACGCGCGGCAGCTGGAGCCGCTCGAGCCTGACAGGATCCAACATCCAGGTGCGGGGCACCGATCGCCTCACCTGCTCGGTCACCAACACGACCAAGCCCGGGGCGCTGTCCTGGACCAAGGTCGATCAGGACGGCAAGACGCCCCTGGGCGGCACCACGTGGACGCTCACCGGTCCCGGCGTCCCCGCCGGCACCGTCGTCGAGGACTGCCAGGCGGCCGGCTGCCGCGGCGGCGCCTACCGGGACACCAACCCGGCTCCGGGTGTCTTCGAGGTCAGTGGACTGGCGTGGGGGAGCTACTCCGTCACCGAGAGAACCGCCCCCAGTGGATACCAGCGCCTGGACAAGACCTTGGCCTTCAACGACGTCTCCGGCGCCAACCTCAAGGCTGGGCTCAAGGACACCACCGGTGTCACCAGAGGGGCCGTGACCAACCAGCGTCTGACCGGAGCCGTGTCCTGGAAGAAGCAGGACACGAGCGGGCACGCCCTTGGCGGCTCGGAGTGGACGCTCAGCGGCCCCGGAGTCCCGGCCAGGACCACCGTCACCGACTGCGTCATCGCCGGTGGTAGGGGACGGTGCCCGGGCGGCCCCTACGCCGACACGGACCCCGCGGCCGGTTCCTTCACCGTGACCGGCCTGCCCTGGGACACGCGCTCCTACTCCCTGGTGGAGAAGCGGGCTCCCGCGGGCTACCGGCTTGACACGACGAGCCGCAGCTTCGCCATCAAGCCCAATGCCCTCCAGTACTCCTTCTCGAAGGCCTTCACCAACGAGAAGGCGGCCACCCCCCGCCTGCCCCTGACAGGCGGACGCGGTGCGCACATCTTCCTGATCGCAGGAGCGGTCGTCTCCGCTCTGGCGATCTCCACCGGACTCCTCAGGAGGCGCCGTCACTGCAACCTCGACTGATCCGCCCACCGACCCACGCATGAAAGGTCGGAGGCGCCGGTGACGCCGTCGGACAAGACGGAGCCGTCCACCGGAGAAAAACTCCCTATCCATACCTCTGCCACGCGTTCGCATCTCCCCGCGGCGCACAGTGAAAGGAAATCCCAACCCATGAAGCACAACGCCAGCACGCTGGGGCGTCGGGCTGCTGCCGCAGCCGGTGTCCTCACTCTGGCCGTGCTCGGTCTGGCCCCCATGGCTCAGGCTGAGGACGCCAACTACGGAAACATCAAGGAGAACGCTCAGGGCTCCTTGGTCATTCACAAGCACCTCAACGGGGACGGTAACCCCATTGGCGCCGTCGATGGTGGTGCTGCCGGTGGTACTGCTGGAGCCGCAGTCGCGGGTGTTCAGTTCACCGCTTACCCGATCACTGGGATCAACCTCAAGGATCCCGCGGGCTGGAACAAGGTCAGTGCCTTGTCAGCGTCCGGGGCGATTCCGGACAGCGCCTGCGCAGACCCGGCCAGCCCCAAGCTGGATGGCTACGGTTTCGAGGAGGGGATGGCGTCGCCGGATACGGATACCTCCGGTGTGGCAACCATCAGCGGTATGCCGGTCAAGGCCTACCTCGTGTGCGAGACCAAGACCCCCAGCAACATCGTTCAGAAGGCCAAGCCCTTCGTTGTCACCGTCCCCACCCCGAACACCGCAGCGGGCCAGGAGGGTAACTGGGTCTACGACGTCAACGTCTACCCCAAGAACGAGAAGATCGAGGTCGCCAAGACCATCCAGGACCAGAAGGTCAACGGCTACGCCGTGGGTTCCAAGGTCCGCTTCCCGGTCACCTCGACCCTGCCGAAGCTGGACGCCAAGTCCTACTACAAGTACTTCCAGCTCAGGGACACCATGGACACGCACCTGACCGAGGTGACCGCCACGGATATCACGCTTGATGGAGCTAAGATGGATCCCGGTGACTACAAGGTGGTCACCAGCGGTCAGACCGTGACGGTGACCTTCACCAAGGTCGGTCTGGGCAAGCTCAAGGAGGCTGCGGGTAAGCCCGTCCAGGCCGTCTTCGAGGGTAAGGTCGCCTCCGTCAGTAACAATGGTGACATCACCAACAAGGCTCAGCTGATCTCTGACACCACCTACGCCGAGCAGCCTCCGGAGCCGAGCGATCCCCCGGCCAACCCCAACAACCCGCCGACGACCGAGACGGTGACCACCTACTGGGGTGACCTGACGATCAAGAAGGTCGACAGCCACGACAAGAATGCCAGCAAGGCAGGCCTCAAGGGCGCTGAGTTCCAGCTGTACAAGGCCAAGGATGCCTACGCCGGCACCTGCTCCAAGGACAAGGAGGGGGACGCGATCGCCGTTAACGGCGAGACCACCCTCACCACCGACGACACTGGTGCCATCAATATCCAGGGTCTGTTCGTCTCTGACTCCATTGACGAAGCGGGCCGCGACAACAAGGTCAACGCCACTGAGCGCTGCTACGTCCTGGTGGAGACCAAGGCGCCCGCAGGCTTCGTCCTGCCCTCGGGTGACGATGCCGTGACCGCTGTCAAGGTCAAGGCCGGTACCGTGACCACGGACGACGTCACCGTTGAGAACACCAAGCAGTCGGTTCCGGGCCTGCCCCTGACCGGTGCCAACGGCATGCTCATCCTGACCGCCTCCGGCGCGTCCCTGCTGATGATCGCCGTCGGCTCCGTCCTCGTGGCCCGCTACCGCGAGCGCAAGCAGAACGCGAACCTCGCGCTCTGATGACACCGGCTGTCGGTCGGGACCAGTGAGCCCCGGCCGACAGCCACGACCGCAAGGGCACCACCTCACCCACGTCGTGACCGGTTCTGAACCCGTCTCGATCGTGAGGTGGTGGCCTGAGCGGCACCGGTGCAGGCACTTGACGGACCCCGATCCGTCGAGCGCCTGCACCGTCATGTGCGACCCCGCACCATCCCCACCCCGTCTACCCGACCCTGGAAGCGCACGAGGCCCCATGATCTCCCGCAAAGCACGCACACCCCGCACCGCCCGGACTCCGCGCACCCGCGCCTCGAGCCTCCAGAAGCACCGCCGCCCCCGCGCCTGGCGCCTGTCGGTCTCCGCCCTGGTCACCTCCATCATGGCGGTGGTGGGCATGGGGCTGCTGACCTATCCGACGGCGGCCTCCTGGGTCTCCCAGTACAACCAGTCGAAGGTGACTGCCGACTACTCCGCCCAGGTCGATGGGGCTCGTCCCGATGCCAAGACCCAGGTCGAGCAGGCGCACGCCTACAACGACGCGCTCTCGGCCGGGGCGGTCCTGGAGGCCAACAACCACGTCCCCACCGGCGCCGGCTCCAGCACGGACAGCTCCCTGAGGTACGCCAACATCCTCAAGGCCAACAACGAGGGCCTCATGGCCCGGCTCAAGATTCCCTCCATCTCCCTGGACCTGCCCGTCTACCACGGCACGGCCGACGACACCCTGCTCAAGGGCCTGGGGCACCTGGAGGGCACCTCGTTGCCGGTCGGGGGAGAGGGGACCCGCTCGGTCATCACCGGGCACCGCGGCCTGGCCGAGGCCACCATGTTCACCAACCTGGACAAGGTCAAGACCGGTGACAGTCTCATCGTCGAGGTCTTCGGGGAGGTCCTCACCTACCGGGTCACCAGCACCAAGGTCGTCGAGCCCGAGGAGACCGAGGCCCTGCGCGTCGAGGAGGGCAAGGACCTGCTCACCCTGGTGACCTGCACGCCCCTGGGCATCAACACCCACCGCATCCTGCTGACCGGCGAGCGCATCTACCCGACCCCGGCCAAGGACCTCGCGGCGGCGGGCAAGCGCCCCGACGTTCCCCACTTCCCCTGGTGGGCCGTGGGTCTGACGGCGGGACTCATCGTCGTCGGGCTGTACCTGTGGCGCTCGGGCTACGCGGCGGCGAAGGTCAAGGAGCGGGGCCTGGCCAGGGCCCGTGAGGCGGAGCAGGAGCCGCGTCCCCAGACCTGGGCGGAGCAGATGCGGATCTGGATGGACGACGACGCCGGCGTGGAGCCCCGGCGCTGGTTCACCGACCTGCCGGTCCCGCAGGAGCTCTCCGAGGCCGAGAACCTGGCGCTTCTGGAGGAGATCGCGTCCCTGTCGGAGCCGTCTGGTCGATCAGATGATCAGGAGCTCATCGACACGACGGAGATCCCGGTGGTGGGCGCGACACGCCCGAGCGCGGGTGCCAGTGGGCGGACTCACAGCCTCTAGGTCCTGTCTCGGGTTCCGCTGCCCGTGCGAGCCCTGATAACGTAATCCGGCCGGCCAAGGGCACGCTCACGCATGCTCATGGCTGTGCCGCCCCGGGGGTCACCCGGGATCCATTCTGACGGACCCGTTCCTCCTGAACGGGTTTCCGTGTGTCCAGACCGGTTCACCGCCTCCCATCACAGGAGCGGCGCGCGTCCTGAAGCGACACGCCCGAGCGCGTGGACCGGCCAGAAGCAAGTACAAGAGAGGTTAGGCGCCATGGCGGGACAGAAGATCCGCATCCGGCTCAAGTCCTACGACCACGAGGTCATCGATTCCTCGGCGCGCAAGATCGTCGACGTCGTGACCCGCGCTGGCGCGACGGTCGTGGGCCCGGTGCCGCTGCCGACCGAGAAGAACGTGTTCTGCGTGATCCGGTCGCCGCACAAGTACAAGGACAGCCGCGAGCACTTCGAGATGCGCACGCACAAGCGGCTGATCGACATCGTCGACCCGACGCCCAAGGCCGTCGACTCGCTCATGCGTCTCGACCTGCCCGCTGACGTCAACATCGAGATCAAGCTCTGAGGACTGCCATGACAACGCTTAACACGCCGGCTGCCGCCGCGCCTGCCAAGGCGCTGCTCGGCACCAAGCTCGGCATGACGCAGATCTGGGACGAGAACGGGGTCCTGCGCCCCGTGACCGTCGTCCGGGTCGACACCAACGTCGTGACCCAGGTCCGCACCATCGAGACCGATGGCTACGAGGCCGTTCAGCTCGCCTTCGGCGACATCGACGCCCGCAAGGTCACCAAGCCGCTCGCCGGCCACTTCGCCAAGGCCGGGGTCGAGCCCCGCCGCCACGTGGCGGAGGTGCGCACCTCCCTGGCCTCGGAGTTCACCCCCGGCCAGGAGCTGGCCGCCGACACCTTCGAGGTCGGCCAGCTGGTCGACGTCACCGGAACCTCCAAGGGTAAGGGGTTCGCCGGTGTCATGAAGCGCCACGGCTTCGCCGGTGTGGGCGCCTCCCACGGTGCTCACCGCAACCACCGCAAGCCCGGCTCCATCGGTGCCTGCGCCACCCCCGGCCGCATCTTCAAGGGCCTGCGTATGGCCGGCCGCATGGGTCACGCGCGCCGCACCGTCCAGAACCTCAAGATCCGCGGCGTCGACGTTGACAAGGGCGTTCTGCTCGTCAACGGCGCGATCCCCGGCCCCAAGGGCTCGGTCGTCGTCGTCCGCACCGCCGTGAAGGGAGCCTGAGACCATGACTGAGGCACTCACCGTCGACGTCGTCGACTCCGCGGGCAAGAAGACCGGCAGCGTCGAGCTGCCCGCCGAGGTCTTCGACGCCCCCCTCAACATTCCGCTCATGCACCAGGTGGTCGTCGGCCAGCTGGCCGCGGCCCGCCAGGGCACCCACGCCACCAAGACCCGCGGCGACGTCCGCGGCGGTGGCCGTAAGCCCTACCGCCAGAAGGGCACCGGCCGCGCCCGCCAGGGCTCGACCCGCGCCCCGCAGTTCGTCGGCGGTGGCACCGTCCACGGCCCGCAGCCGCGCGACTACACCCAGCGGACCCCCAAGAAGATGAAGGCCGCCGCCCTGCGCAGCGCCCTGTCCGACCGCGCCCGCAACGGCCGCGTCCACGTCATCACCGAGTTCGTCACCACCACGGTGCCCTCCACCAAGAACGCCCTGGTCGCGCTGCGCAACCTCACCGACCGCAAGGCCCTGGTGATCGTGGACCGTCAGGACGACCTGTCCAGGCTCAGCCTGCGCAACGCCCCCGAGGCGCACGTCCTGTGGGCCGACCAGCTCAACACCTACGACGTCCTCAAGTCCGACGACGTCGTCTTCACGGCCTCTGGCCTGGACGCGTTCCTGGGCAAGGGTGAGGAGGAGTCCAAGTGAGCCTCGAGAAGTCCAAGAACCCCCGCGACGTCATCATCGCGCCGGTGGTCTCCGAGAAGTCCTACGCCTGCATGGACCGTGGCCAGTACACGTTCATCGTGGCGCCGGGATCCAACAAGACCGAGATCAAGCAGGCCGTCGAGGCCATCTTCGACGTCAAGGTCTCCTCGGTGAACACCATCAACCGCAAGGGCAAGACGCACCGCACCCGCACCGGGATCGGCAAGTCCAAGGACACCCGCCGTGCGATCGTCACCCTGCGCGAGGGGACCATCGACATCTTCGGTGATGTGGCCTAGTGCGCCACGGAAGGTAAAGGATCGATATGGGAATCCGTAAGTACAAGCCCACGACCCCGGGTCGTCGCGGCTCCTCCGTGGCCGACTTCGTGGAGATCACGCGCAGCACGCCCGAGAAGTCGCTGGTGCGCCCGCTGAGCAAGTCCGGTGGACGCAACTCCTCCGGCCGTATCACCACTCGCCACAAGGGTGGTGGCCACAAGCGCGCCTACCGTCTCATCGACTTCCGTCGTCACGACAAGGACGGCGTGCCCGCCAAGGTCGCTCACATCGAGTACGACCCCAACCGCACCGCGCGCATCGCCCTGCTGCACTACATGGACGGCGAGAAGCGCTACATCATCGCCCCGAACAAGCTCCGTCAGGGCGACGTCGTCGAGGCCGGCCCCAGCGCCGACATCAAGCCCGGCAACAACCTGCAGCTGCGTCACATCCCCACCGGTACGGTCGTCCACGCGGTCGAGCTGCGTCCCGGTGGCGGGGCCAAGATCGCTCGCAGCGCCGGCACCTCCGTCCAGCTGGTCGCCAAGGAGGGCAAGTACGCGCAGCTGCGCATGCCCTCCGGGGAGATCCGCAACGTGGAGGCCGCCTGCCGCGCCACCATCGGCGAGGTCGGCAACGCCGAGCAGTCCAACATCAACTGGGGCAAGGCCGGCCGCATGCGCTGGAAGGGCGTGCGTCCGACCGTTCGCGGTGTCGTCATGAATCCCGTCGATCACCCGCACGGCGGTGGTGAGGGCCGTACCTCCGGTGGTCGCCATCCCGTCTCACCGTGGGGCAAGCCCGAGGGCCGTACCCGTCGTCCCAAAAAGTCCAGCGACCGCCTCATCGTGCGTCGTCGTCGGACCGGCAAGAAGCGCTGATAGGAGCCTGAATCATGCCGCGTAGTCTGAAGAAGGGTCCCTTCGTCGACGACCACCTCCTCAAGAAGGTGGACGCTCAGAACGAGAAGGGCACCAAGAACGTCATTAAGACCTGGTCCCGCCGTTCGGTCATCACGCCGGACTTCCTGGGGCACACCTTCGCCGTCCACGACGGTCGCAAGCACGTGCCGGTCTTCGTTACCGAGTCCATGGTGGGCCACAAGCTCGGTGAGTTCGCTCCGACCCGCACCTTCCGCGGGCACGTCAAGGACGACCGCAAGTCGCGTCGCTGACGGACGTCGGAAAGTTTGAGAGGCAGAGAACATGGAAGCCAAGGCGCAGGCCAAGTACGTGCGCTGCACGCCGATGAAGGCGCGCCGGGTCGTGGACGTCGTCCGCGGCAAGCGCGCCGTCGAGGCCGTCAACGTGCTCCGATTCGCCCCGCAGGCCGCTGCGGTGCCGGTGCGCAAGGTCCTCGAGTCCGCAATCGCCAACGCCCGGTTCAAGGCTGAGCGTGACGGTGAGCGTTTCGACGAGAACGACCTGTTCATCATCGAGGCGTTCGCCGACGAGGGTCCCACCCTGAAGCGGTTCCGTCCCCGTGCGCAGGGCCGGGCCAGCAGGATCCTCAAGCGGACCAGCCACATCACCGTCATCGTCGGGGACAAGTCCGACGCCGCAACGAAGGAAGGAGCCCGGTAATGGGGCAGAAGGTCAACCCGACCGGGTTCCGCCTGGGCATCACCACGGACCACCGCTCGCGCTGGTTCGCCGACTCCACCAAGCCCGGTCAGCGTTACCGCGACTTCGTGGAGGAGGATGTCAAGATCCGCCGCCTCATGGAGGACGGCATGGAGCGGGCCGGTATCTCCAAGGTCGACATCGAGCGCACCCGTGACCGCGTGCGCGTCGACCTGCACACCGCCCGTCCCGGCATCGTCATCGGTCGCCGCGGCGCCGAGGCCGAGCGCCTGCGTGGTCAGCTCGAGAAGCTGACCGGCAAGCAGGTCCAGCTCAACATCCTCGAGGTCAAGAGCCCCGACCTGGACGCCCAGCTGGTCGCCCAGGGCATCGCCGAGCAGCTCGCCTCCCGCGTGTCCTTCCGTCGCGCCATGCGCAAGGGCATGCAGTCCGCGATGCGTGCCGGCGCCAAGGGCATCCGGGTGCAGTGCTCCGGCCGCCTGGGCGGCGCCGAGATGAGCCGCAGCGAGTTCTACCGCGAGGGGCGCGTGCCGCTGCACACCCTGCGCGCGAACATCGACTACGGCTTCTACGAGGCCAAGACCACCTTCGGCCGCCTCGGCGTCAAGGTGTGGATCTACAAGGGCGACATCACCGAGCGCGAGTTCGCCCGCCAGCAGGCCGAGTCCGGCTCCCGTGGCCGGGGCCGGGGCGAGCGCCGCGGCGGCCGTCGTGGCGACCGCGGTGAGCGCGGTTCGCGTCAGAACACCGAGCAGCAGCAGGCAGCCGAGCAGACGCCGGCCGCCGAGACCGCTGCCGCAGACCAGGGAACGGAGGCCTGAGCCGTGCTCATCCCCCGCCGGACCAAGTTCCGCAAGCAGCACCGCCCGCACCGCACGGGCCTTTCCAAGGGCGGCAACCAGATCGCCTTCGGTGACTACGGCATCCAGGCCCTCGAGCCCGCCTACATCACCAACCGCCAGATCGAGGCGGCCCGTATCGCCATGACCCGCCACATCAAGCGTGGCGGCAAGGTGTGGATCAACATCTTCCCGGACCGCCCCCTGACCAAGAAGCCCGCCGAGACCCGCATGGGTTCCGGTAAGGGTGCACCCGAGTGGTGGATCGCCAACGTCAAGCCCGGACGCATCCTGTTCGAGCTCGGCGGTGTCGACGAGGCCCTCGCCCGCGAGGCCATGCGCCGCGCACAGCACAAGCTTCCGATGAAGACCCGTTTCGTGGTCCGCGAGGGTGGTGACAACTGATGGCAGATAAGGGTCTGACCACCGCCGATCTCGATGCCATGGACGATGCACAGCTGTCCAAGGAGCTTGAGAAGGCAAAGGCTGAGCTCTTCAACCTCCGCTTCGCGCAGGCAGTTGGCTCCCTTGAAGACAACGGTCGTATGAAGACTGTTCGTCGCAATATTGCCCGCATTTACACCATCGCGCGTGAACGGGAGCTTGGCTACCGCACCGCACCTGGCACTGAGGAGTGACAAACATGGCAGAAACCACTGTGCGCAACGAGCGCAAGGTCCGTCGTGGATACGTCACCAGTGACAAGATGGACAAGACCGTTGTCGTCGAGATCGAGGACCGTGTGAAGCACGCCCTCTACGGCAAGGTTATGCGCAAGAGCAAGAAGGTCAAGGTTCACGACGAGCACAACGAGTGCTCCGTTGGCGACCTCGTCCTGATTATGGAGACTCGTCCGCTCTCCGCCACCAAGCGGTGGCGCGTGGTCGAGATTCTCGAAAAGGCGAAGTGACCTTCGCCTAACAGACCGAAATCCGTTCGGCAAGGCTCGGCCCCGGAGGTAACTCCGGGGCAGAGAACCGGCTCGACGACAGGAGTCAGTAGAAAATGATCCAGCAGGAGTCGCGACTGAAGGTCGCCGACAACACAGGTGCCAAGGAAATCCTCACCATCCGTGTTCTCGGCGGATCTGGTCGGCGTTATGCCGGAATCGGCGACGTGATCGTCGCCACCGTCAAGGATGCAATCCCCGGCGGAAATGTTAAGAAGGGGGACGTCGTTAAGGCGGTCGTCGTGCGTACGCGCAAGGAGACCCGTCGCCCCGACGGTTCCTACATCCGTTTCGATGAAAACGCGGCAGTCATTCTCAAGAATGACGGTGAACCCCGCGGTACGCGTATCTTCGGCCCCGTGGGCCGCGAGCTGCGCGAAAAGAAGTTCATGCGAATCGTTTCTCTCGCACCGGAGGTGATCTGATGGCAGCGAAGATTCGTAAAGGTGACTTGGTCGAGGTCGTTCGCGGACGTACCTCGGACGAAAAGGAACTCGCAAAGCGCAACGCACGCCGTGCCGAGCAGGGCCTCGAGCCCCTCAAGCCCGGCGACAAGGGCAAGCAGGGTCGCGTTATCCGCGTCTTCCCCGCTCAGGAGAAGGTCCTCGTTGAGGGCATCAACCTGAAGACCCGCCATGTGCGTCAGGGACAGACCCAGGGCCAGGCCGGTGGCATCATCACCGTCGAGGCTCCGATCTCGCTGTCGAAGGTTGCTCTGGTTGATCCTGAGACGAAGCAGCGCGTTCGCGTTGGCTTCCGTGAGGACACCGTTGAGCGTGACGGCCGTACGCGCACCGTTCGCGTTCGCGTCACCCGTGGCGGAGCCCGTCGCGGCATCGAGCAGGGCAAGGAGATCTGATTATGGCCCCGCGTTTGAAGGAAAAGTACAACTCCGAAATTCGCGATGCTCTGCGCGCTGAATTCAAGCACGCAAACCCCATGGAGGTGGGCGGTCTGACCAAGATCGTCGTCAACATGGGCGTCGGCGAGGCTGCTCGTGACTCGAAGGCACTTGAGGGCGCAATCCGCGATCTCACTGCCATCACCGGTCAGAAGCCTCAGACGAGCAAGGCGAAGAAGTCCATCGCACAGTTCAAGCTGCGCGAAGGCCAGGTTATTGGCGCATACGTCACCCTCCGTGGCGATCGCATGTGGGAGTTCCTGGACCGCCTCCTCTCGACTGCGCTCCCGCGTATTCGTGACTTCCGCGGTCTGTCCTCGAAGCAGTTCGATGGACACGGCAACTACACCTTTGGCCTGACGGAGCAGTCCATGTTCCACGAGATCGATCAGGATTCCATCGACCGCGTTCGCGGTATGGACATCACGGTCGTTACCTCGGCCTCCACCGACGAAGAAGGCCGTGCTCTTCTGCGTCACCTCGGCTTCCCGTTTAAGGAGGACTGACCATGGCTAAGACGTCACTGAAGATCAAGGCTGCGCGTAAGCCCAAGTTCGGCGTGCGCGGCTACACCCGGTGCAACCGCTGCGGCCGTCCCCGCTCCGTGTACCGCAAGTTCGGCCTGTGCCGCGTGTGCCTGCGCGAGCTCGCCCTGCGTGGCGAACTCCCCGGCGTCACCAAGAGCAGCTGGTAAGAATCTGACGTCGCAGGTCCCGGACTCCGGAGAAACCGCGACGAGGAAGGGGTCAATCCCCAATGACAATGACCGATCCCATCGCAGACATGCTGACGCGTCTGCGCAATGCGAACCGCGCGCACCACGACACGGTCTCCATGCCGTACTCGAAGCTCAAGAACGCGATCGCGAACATGCTGGTCGAGGAGGGCTACCTCGCCTCGACCTCCGTCGAGGATGCCCGCGTGGGCAAGACCCTCACCCTGACCCTCAAGTACGGTTCGCACCGCGAATCGGCAATCAAGGGTCTACAGCGCGTTTCTAAGCCCGGTCTGCGCGTGTATGCCAAGTCCACCAACCTGCCTAAGGTCCGCGGCGGCCTCGGC
>ERZ772906.1275-NODE-1275-length-13958-cov-3.288715_pt1 | contig 13958 bp, 20 predicted proteins | sample MGYA00511338_ERZ772906 | MGnify/ENA primary metagenome ERZ772906 (study PRJEB29015, sample SAMEA2738076) | human oral metagenome | biome: human oral; feature: human-associated habitat; material: saliva | place: China | collected 2212 ... | reverse complement strand
AACAGACCTATAAAATATAGTGTTTTACCAATATTTTGTTCTTCGGTTCTTTTAAGATTCATTTTAATTATATAATTTTTCTATGTTAATTTTATAGCTAGTAATATTATTCATAGTTGAGTCTATTAATTTTAATTTTTCTTTATAGTTTTTTAATTTATCTGTATTTTTCAATAGTCCAATAATTATTTCTTCAAACTCTAAGTCACTAGAGAAGAGATAGTTCTTATCGATGATATCTAAGAGTCCATCTACTGGTGTGGACACGACTGGAATATTGCAAGCAATTGCTTCTAGGGCATTCATTGGCATTCCTTCGTATTTTGAAGTAATCACTAAAATCTTAGAATTGAAGAGTATTTTATATGGATTAATTTGATTGCCAAATAATACAATATTTTTATTAAGCGAAAGCTTGTCTATTTCTTCTTCTACTTGGCTACGCAATGAGCCATCTCCGACCATGGCCACTTTTATCTCCTGATGTTGTTTTATCTTCTCTATCAGCTTCACGAAGCGTAGTGGGTCTTTTACGTCTTCTAATCTGCCGAGAAAAATAATATCAAAGTTATAGTTGTTTTTATCAGTTTTAGCAATGGATTTTAGTTGATTGCCGTCTACTACATTTTGAATGACGTATGATGGTAATGTTTTTGGTATATTTTTTGCAAAAACATATTCGTCTTTTGCTGAATTTGACACCCAGATTATTCCTGTAATATGTTTTTCGATATAAAAATGATAGATTAGAGATTTTAGGGTTATTTTTCTCATGTATCGATGATTTGAATGTATGTGCGAAATGATGTTCTGTTTTTTATTGGTAAGAACTGCGGCAATAGTCGCTTTTGGGTCGTGGGCCTGGATAATGTTTGGCCTAAAAGATGAATAGGCTTTTTTGATAGATTTTAGATTAAATCTATCTAATTCTGTGGTGTTAATGCCCCTACATTTCAAAGCTTCTTCATTTTTGCCAATTACAGTACAATACGTCATGATGTATTCTTGATCGTCTTTGAATAGATTAGTGATTTGGCATGCTACATTTTCAGCTCCTGAAAATACATCGGTGCTAATTAAGTGCATTACACGTAATGGCTGTTGGTAAAAATTTTCTAATATATTAACATTTGAACCAATTTGGAAGTGCTTTGAAAATTTAATATTATTACGATTTTTTACTCTGTTCGCTATAGCTTGTTCTAGCGTCTGAAGATAGAAATAAATATTTTTTATTGAAGCATAATATGCGTTATTGGTTGCGTCTGCTTCGATAGTAACTTTGTCTGAATAGACGCATGGTAGTCCCGCTGCTTGTGCCTCTATACCTGCTACCGGTAGACCTTCATATAAGCTTGGCAAACAGAAAACATCCATCACGGAATAAAGTTTGTTGATGTCTTCACGTTGACCTAGGAATAAGACTGAATCTGTTAGATTAAGTTTTTTAACTTTGGTTTTAATCTTTTCTTCGAGTGGGCCGGCGCCAATGAGGAGAAGTTTAGAGTCTGGGTTTTTTGTGTGATATTCTTTAAAGACGTTGACTAGAAAATTATGATTTTTAGTTTGGACAAAACGTCCGACATGTCCGATAACGGTAGTTTTTTCGTCAATATTTAGTTCTTTACGAAGTTTTTTGCGGGCTTCTGGATCAAATTTGAATTTATTAAAATCGATGGCATTATGGATGATTTTTACTTTACCCTGGTCGAAGGTTTTATCGCCAAACAAATAGCGTCCTGCTAGTTCGGAGCAAGCAAAATAATCTGTGGCGTATTTTTTACTGAATGGACGCAAAATATTTTTAATAATATTACGTTTCCACTCTTTAGGATTGCTGGTGGAATGACTGTGAGAAATGCGGATAGGCACCCCAGCCTTTTTCGCGGCGTAAAGTGGAAAAACTGAGAGGGTATTTACGTTGGAATGAACGATACGATATTGGTTTTTACGGAATAGATCTTCGAGTGATTTAAGATACTGAGTGAGTTTTTGGTATTTTGGCACCAGGAAGACGCGACCACCGAGTTTCTTAATTTCATCATATGGAATACGTGTAGAATCTTCGTCACAAATAAAATCAAACTGGACCTTGGTACGATCGAGATGGCGATAGTAATTCATGATGACCGATTCGACGCCACCGCCAATCCATTTACCCATAATTTGGGCAACAATAACTGGTTTCTTGGATTTTTTTGTTTGGCTCATCTTGTGAGTCTCGATCTTCCTTTATTTATAAAACTACAATCTCAACTTTGTAGTTTCTTGTTATTAATTAATAATATTCTATAACTTTTTATAGATAGAGTCAACTTGATAACAGATAAAAATACATCAAAAGCAAATGGGGCTTCTGGCCCGAGGTTTTTATATAGACTTGGAATTTTTATCCTATAGATTTTTGTACATAAAAAGAACCGAAGAAGACTCCGGCTCTTAGAATATTTTAAGTTGGGTGATTAGCCAGTTTTTACGATTAGTTTTTGATTGGTTACAAATGTTCGTGGCATTATTTAGTCCCCCCTAAAATTTAAAATTGCGCGGCTTTTTGTATGGCTCTAAATCACCGCTTTTGGAACGAATTTTTTCATCTAACTTTTTCAATTTAGTTTTCTGAGTTTGAATTTCACTAAAAGCACGATTTTTCTTTCGCATAAGATTTTCGATTTCCGATTTTACAATACGCTGCTCTTTGAGTAGGCTATCAAGTTCCCGATTCAGTGTCGCGATAAGGCTTCTATGCGGCTTAGATTTGAGATTTTCAGCGGCAAGCTGAATTCTAAGTCTCTCAATCGGCCCATAAAAGGCACTGTGACGCTTAATAGTAGTATCGTACTCGGCACGAATTAAATCGTGTTTAGCTTCGGCCTCCTTAATACTACGATTAGTCTCACGGTAATTGGCTTTCAAAACGGCAATTTCAGAATTTTCTGACATAAACACCCTCCTTGTTAATGTGCACGCCAAAAAATATAGGCGTAAATACGATACACCTATATTATACCAGATTTAGTTAAAAACGCAAACTTGACGATGGGGTTTAGCCTTACGCTAATAAAAAATATAGTTTCGGAATTAGGTACGGTTTTTCGGATTAAAATAAACTGTAAAAGTCGTACGTGAGTTTTGATTGCTGCATCTAATAGTCCAGCCGTTCTGGTCACAGAGAGTTTTAGCGATAGCAAGTCCAAGGCCGGAACCTTCCTTGGATTTATCGGTTTGATAGAAGCGATCAAAGATTTTTTCGAGATCCTCAGTTTTTACCTTGGTGCCGTCGTTTGAAATAGAAAGAGAGGTTTTGGTGAGATGGATTTCGAGATTTTGTTTACCGTATTTGATAGCATTATCGAGCAAAATATCGAGAATTTGGAGAATATCCTGTTTAGGCAATTGATGGATGAAAGAGCCGGGGAGGCTAGTGTAATGGATTTTGCCAGAGAATTTCGGGGTGAACATCTCGATGCGCTTTTTGATTTCGGCATTGAGATTGACGCGTTCGGTGGTGCTTTTCATAATACTGCCGGCATCCATTTTGGCGAGTTGCAAGAGGTCTAAGACTAGTTTATTCGCGTGATTAATCTCGGTTTCGATATTGTCTTTCCAGTGCTGATTTTCTTTGTTTACCTTGAGTGCTTCCATATTAGCTTGAATGACAGCGAGTGGAGTTTTTAGTTCATGAGAGGCGTTGGCGATGAAGATTTTTTGACGTTCATAGGAATTTTTCACCAGTTCGACGATACGCTTTGAGGCGTAGACGATAATAATTAAAACTGTGGTTTCGACAATAATATCGACAGCAATTAGCGAGGCTACGAGGCGGCCCTGACCTTCGGCACGATCAGACTGGATAAAATTGAGTAGCTCTTCGTCGTCGAAATGATGCTCGGAGGAATTATTTTGGAATTCTGGCTCGTGATGAGGCCCGGGTGCAGGACGCGAAGCGGTAGAAAAGACTAGAATAAGAATACTAGATAAAACCAAGACCGTCGTGGTGACGGCCATGGTGATAATAATGATGCGCTTACGAAGTTTTTGAAACATAAGTCTATTATATTACTTATCGGTTAATTTGTAGCCAAGCCCGCGCATGGTGACAATATTAGTTTTACTCTTGATTTTTTTGAGTAGTTTACGAATTCGAGAGATATAAGACTCAATGTAGTTATCTTCGCCGAAACCGTCTTCACCCCAGATTTTGGCCAGTAGATGTTCTTTATTAATCAGAAGTTCTGGAGATTTGATAAATTCACTGAGAATTTCGACTTCCTTGGCGGTCAATTGCTCGCCATTCAGAGTGGCATTAGTTTTATCGAGAATGAGGTCGCTATAAGAAATGGTATTGATATTAATGTTCTTTGGACGACGTACCAGGGCTTTAATGCGGGCAATCAATTCGGCAGTTTTAAATGGTTTGGCGAGATAATCGTCAGCGCCGTGCTCGAGATTACTGATTTTAGTTTCAACTTCTGAAAGAGCAGAAATCATGATGACGGGAGTTTGAATTTGCTTCTCACGCATACGTTTCAAAATGTCGGTGCCGGAAAGTTTCGGCAACATAATATCAAGCACTACACAGTCATAAATTTCGTCTACGGCTTTTTCGAGGCCGTCCTCGCCATTATTAACGTGGTCAACAGTGATACCTTGTTTTTCTAAATTATGTTTGACAGCTTCGGCGAGAAAGACGGCATCTTCGACATAAAGTACTCTCATGTGATTCTCCTTATTTATTTATAATACCATTTTGCGTCGGTAACTTGAAATGAACCTGAAAAAAAATAATTTGTGAAATTTTCAGGTTTTATTCAGGATACGCCGGAATAATAGGGTGGTAAACAACTAAATAAGGAGCGTTTTCAAATGGAAAATGAATCAACCGATCATAAATCTAACCGTAAGGACAAGGCTGGGTTGGTGGTGGCTGGCGTGTTAGCGGGGGCGGTGGTAACTTTAGCTGGATGTCTGGTCTATACTAAACTCGCAGCGAATAATAATCCTGGAGGCATGCCACCAATACAGCAAATGCAAAATGGCATGCCAGGTGGAATGAACGGCCAGGGTGGCCCACAGAGAGGTCAGCAGGGCGGCCCATCTGAAAACCAGCAGGGCGGACCAATTGATCAAAATAATAACCAAAATAATGGATCTCAAGGCCAAGGCGGCCCAAGTGGTCAAGGTGAACCAAATGGTCAGGGTGGCCCTTCTGGAAATCAACAAGGTGGTCCAGGCGGTAATCAACAGGGTGGTCCAAATGGTTCAAGTAACGGTCAAGGAGGCCCTGGTGGTCAGGGTGGCCCACAAGGTAGTCAGCATGGTGGATCAAATGGGCAAAATAACGGCCAAGGCGGTCCTTCCGAGAACCATGGTACTCCACCAAACTTTCAAAATGGTGGCGGGAACGGCGGTCCATCTAATCAAGGTGGTCAACGCTAGTCCATTAGATTTAATCCCCTCTTAGACTCTATAATTTAAAACCTCGCTTAACTAAAGATAAAAATGGGAGCCTTCTGGCTCCCGTTTTTTTGTTGGGCTAACTATGTAGTTACTAAATTTTGTAATTATTTTAAATTATATTAAATAATCAAAAATCTTTTGAATGCTAATTTCTTAAGAGTTCCATAAAAGCATCGTATTGCTTGTGACGTAATTCGGCCATATAGGCATACCATTCAGCTTTATCTTCGTGGTAACCTGCTTTCTGGTAATCGCAATTAGGATATTTATCGTGTTCTTTATAACATTCATCAAAGTGATGATTAGACTTATGATCATTAATACGCCATGAACGTTCAGCTGTGGCTGCGGATTCATGCAGCTCAACTACTTGACCAAAAGTAAGTCTACCATCAGGCGTACACTCTAATATTCCAGGTATCATGCACTTCTTATCAGTGGCAGTTAATGTTCTATAAGGTAGATCCTCATGTTTAAAATTCATCATTTTACATTTCCCCCTTTGTAGGTAAGTGCCCAACAATATTTATATTATACATCTTTTTGGATGTTTTGGCAAGCGGAATTAGTGTTCGGTTTCTTGTAGTAGATATATCGAATTGATTTCGCGGTTAGGTGAAGCAATTATTGACTATTCTTTTTGTCTTGGCGTTTGCCGAGGCGCTTGGAGGTGCGGCTACTGGAGAAAACGACAGCTTTACTGAGAGTGTAGTTTACGATAATAACAATAATATTACAAATAACTTTCCAAATGAGTTTGTTCTGTCCGCAAACATCGACGGAGAGCCACATGATAAAAACTTCAATGCCGAGTGTAACTAGGCGCGCAATGAAAAAAAGTATCGCTTCACGGAGGATAGCGGCGTGAGTTTTGGCGGTACTTTCGAAAACATAGAGACGATTGGTAATAAAAGCAAAAGCTACGGCAACGACCCAGGCCCAGATGGTGGCTGGAATGGTTTCAATCTGGAGAATTTCGGCAAAGATATAAAAACTAATAAGGTTGACGACGGTAGTGAGGACACCGAAAACAAAATACAACACAATATGCTTATTGTAGTTAATAAAACGTTTGAGATAAGATGGTGATTTTAGGGCTTTAATCAAATTTTTGAGATTGATTTGATAAAGCACTGCGGATTCATTAGATTCTGCCATGGTTATATTATAGCGGATTTTGACGGAATTTTTCTATTTTTTGTTCAATTTCGCTTATGTTGGGTTATAATAGTAGAGATTGCTTATGTTAAACAATAGAACCTAGAATGGGGGTATTTTTTATGCGTAAAGAAATGACAAAGTTTTTTGAGAGATTCAATAATCAACATTCAAAGACTGCCGGCATCGAATTAAATCTGAGTAAAGAATTAGGTTGGAGCTATTTCATCATCAAATACACTCAGGAGAAGCTGCCGGATGAGGTGGAATTTAGATTACTAGAAGATTCTCTTGGCACATTTACGGGGGCGGAATTAACTTTTCTCTCGAATTATCGGGATTTTAAGGAAACCAAAACCATCGTGGTGCGCATTTCGCAGACCTATCGACATCTAGCGACCTGCTGGATTCGTGATTTTAGTAGTTTTCTCGTAGAAAACTATAAACTTGAAGCAATGTCTGCCTAGCCCGTGATTCACGGGCTTTTTTCTCGGCATAAAAAAATACTCTCTTCGCATAAAAATGCTTTCTTGTCATAAAAAATACTCCCCAGATGAGGAGTATTTTCTTTTGATTAACGCTTGGAGAATTGTTCGCGTTTGCGAGCAGAACGTAAACCGTATTTTTTGCGTTCTTTTTCGCGTGGGTCGCGCTTGATGAGACCAGCTTTCTTCAAGACTGGACGCAAGTCTGGGAATTCCAAGGTAAGAGCCTTAGAAATTGCCAATTTGATTGCGTCAACTTGACCGGCTAGACCACCACCGGAAACCAGGATGGTAACATCAAATTCTTTTTGCTTGTTAACGAGAGCTAAAGGATCGGTCACTTCAGCAAGCAGGCTTTTGTTTAGAGAAAGATACTCTAGAGCTGGCTTGTTATTGATGGTGATTTCACCTTTACCCTTAAATAGACGTGCGCGAGCAGTAGCTGCTTTGCGACGACCAAGTCCGTAGGAATATTTGGTTGCCATTATTTAATCTCCTTTGGATTTTGAGCGGAATGAGTGTGCTCAGCGCCATTGAAGACACGGAGACGAGCTAAACGATCGTCAGCGAGCTTGTTCTTTGGAAGCATGCCTTTGACAGCTTCTTTGATGGCGTAAGCTGGATTCTTCTCGATGATTTCTTCGAGCTTGAGCTCGGTGAGACCACCTGGGAAGCCACTGTGACGGTAATACATTTTTTCAACCATCTTGTTGCCAGTAACTTGAATATTCTTGGCGTTCAAGACGATAACGTAGTCACCATTGTCAATGTGTGGAGTGTAAGTAACTTTAGACTTACCCATAAGTTTGTCAGCGATGACAACAGCTAATTTACCAAGTGGTAAAGAAGCGGCATCGATAACATACCATTCGCGCTTGATTTCAGCGGTTTTTTGGCTAAAAGTCTTCATTATTTAGCCTCCTTAGTTAGGTTGATAGAATCGACAAATGAGATAGTACCCATTTCAGCGTGGTCACCCTTGCGGAAGCCAGCGCGTTCAATTCTGAGGTAACCAGAATCACGTTCGATTTGAGGAGCGATAACATCCATCAAGAGGTCTGCAACTTCAAGGTCATCCAATCTTGCGATGAGGAGACGGCGATTAGCGAGACCACCTTTTTTGGCGATGGTGATAAGCTTCTCGGTGTAGCGGCGCATTTCTTTAGCGCGAGCTAGAGTCACGGTGATCGACTGGTATTTGATCAGAGAGCACATCAGCCCACGTAGTAGTGCCCTTCTCTGGTCGGTTTCACGGCCGAACTTGCGGCCTTTATATCCGTGGCGATGCATTAGATATTTAACTCCTTAAGTTTATTTTTGACTTCATCAAGAGCCTTTTGACCGAAGCCTTTGAGGTCTTTGAGGTCGGTTTCAGATAAGACAACGAGGTCTCTGATGGTGTGAATTGCGTTGTTCACAAGAGCGTTAGCAGTACGAGCTGAAAGACCTAATTCTTCGATTGGAAGCATTAGACCAGCATCTTCCTGTTCGTTCTTGGAGCCTGGGGCTGGAGCGGTGTCAGCGATGGTTTTCCCAGCAAGAGCCTGGTATTGATTCACAAGAATCGCAGCGGCTTCTTCGAAAGCTTCACGTGGGGTGATAGTACCATCGGTTTCGACGGTGATAGTCAATTGTTGAAGATTGATATCTTGACCAACACGAGTGTTTTCAGCATTGAAACGAACGCGAATTACAGGTGTGAAGACAGCATCGAGAGCGATCATGTCGCTATGAATGCGTTCTTCGGCTGAGCGCTCAATGGTAAGATAACCACGGCCAGATTCGACGATGAAGCGCATCTTCAAAGTGTAATTTGGATCATCGATGTGACAAATTACCTGGTTTGGGTTAGCGATTTCAACTTCGTTAGTAAGTTTAATATCGCCGGCGACAACACGTGCGTCACCATCTTTTTTGGATTGTTCGCTACCTTTGATTTCAAGAGTAAGCTCGACTGGAGCGTCGGAGTGGCTCTTAAAACGAATGTTTTTAAGGTTGAGCATGATGTCGACGACATCTTCACGAATACCTTCGATTGCAGTGAATTCGTGAGTAGTACCTTCGATACTGAAGGAAGTAATTGCAGCACCCTTAATACTTGAGAGTAAGACGCGGCGGAGAGAGTTACCTAAAGTGTTACCATAGCCGTAGTAAAGTGGCTTGATTACAAATGAGGCACAGTTCTCGGACACGTCGATGACTTCTGCAAGATTTGCTTCGTGAATTACTTTTGTTGTCATTGTTCTCCTTAGCGTGAGTAATACTCAACGATTAGTTGTTCGTTAATGCCTGCTTCGGCTTCTTCGCGTTTTGGCTTGCCAGTAATTTCGATAGTCATTTTCTTAGCATCAGACTTCATCCAGCTGAGTGGAGTAACACCACTGGCAGCGACGATGTTGTCGAGATTCTTGAAGTATTCAGACTTTTGAGACTTAGCGCGTACTTCGAGTTTGTCACCAGCCTTCAAGCGGATTGAAGGAATGTCAACACGGCGACCGTTAAGAGTGAAGTGTCCGTGAGAGACAAGTTGGCGTGCTTGGCGACGAGTAGAAGCGAAACCAGCGCGGAAAACAACGTTATCTGCGCGGCGTTCTAGGAATTCTAGAAGGATTTCACCGGTTAGACCTTCGGTCTTTTGGGCTTCTTTCATCAATTTAGCAAATTGTTTTTCGAGAAGACCATAGAGTCTACGAACTTTTTGCTTTTCGCGAAGTTGGGTAAGATACAAACTACCACCGCGAACTCGCATATCACCGTGCTGACCTGGAATACCAGATTTTTTAGCCATGATTTTGTGAGCTTTTGGTGCTAGGGCAAAGCCCTCGCGACGACTTTGTTTGACAATTGGAGATTTATCTCGTGCCATTACGGTTTCCTCTCTCCTTTAGGACGTACACCACCATGAGCGATAGGTGTTTGGTCGGTTATACTATCAATTTTAATGCCAAGACCAGAGATAGCACGGATGGCGCTATCACGACCGAGACCGATACCCTTGACGTAAACGTCGACGGAGTTCAGACCGTGATCTTTTTTGGCGATTTCACCAGCTTTTTCAGCGGCGATTTGAGCAGCGTAAGCTGTACCCTTCTTGGAACCTCTAAAACCGTTAGCACCAGCAGATGACTGAGCGAGGACTTGGCCTTTCTTGTCGGAAATGCTAATGATGGTGTTGTTAAAGGTGGCCTTGACGTGGACCTGACCAGAAGTGACAATACGCTTGCCTTTCTTGGTTTTGACTTTGACTTCTTCAGTTCTAACTTCTTCTGTCATAATTTACTCCACTAACTAGGTTTTACTTGCTGCTTTTGGTTGTGTTCCACCGACCGCGATCGCCTTACCCTTACGTGTACGTGCGTTCGTACGAGTACGTTGGCCGTTGACTGGAAGACCAGCCTTGTGGCGGATACCTTTATAAGAATTGATATCCTTAATGCGTTTGATATTGTTTGTTACGAGGCGACGCAGATCACCTTCGACTTGATATTTACTAGAAATAATGTCGTTGATTTTCTGTTCCTCAGCCTCGGTGAGATCTTTCACCCGAGTGGTAGGCTCAATTTTGGCCTCCGCAAGGATGGCTTTTGAGGTAGTGCGTCCGATACCAAAAACGTAAGTAAGGGCAATCCATACTTGTTTTTCGGAAGGGATGACTACGCTAGCAATTCTTGCCATGCTTAACCCTGCCTTTGCTTATTCTTAGGTTTTTTCTTGTTGATGACACGCAGTACGCCTTTGCGACGAACATAGATATCATCAGGGGAGATTTTCTTTACACTTGCACGTACTTTCACTGTGTAAAAATCCTTTCCTTGTTAATCTATTTCAGGTACTAATGAAAAAGCGGAAATTTTTTCAGAGTTCGCCAAAATAGGGTTGATATTATTTAAGGCGGAAGCTGATACGGCCCTTAGTAAGATCATAAGGGGTGAGTTCAACCTCTACCTTGTCACCTGGCACAAGACGGATAAAGTTTTTGCGCATTTTTCCGCTCATGTGCGCAATAATAATATGACCATTCTCAAGTTCTACTCGAAATTGAGTATTTGGTAATGCATCGACGACAGTGCCGCCTAATTTGATCACTTCCTTTTGACTAGCCATAAATTATTTACCTATTTTACCAGAGATTTTTAAAAATGTAAAGAGGTTAAAATCTGAGAATTTGGTGCTAAAATTAATAAAAAAGGAGGTAAAGTGTCCGGGGAGAGACTGTCGAATTCTAATAGTCAAAATAAAAATACGAGTGCATTCGATGGTTTTGCGGAACGCGTCAAGCGTGAGCAGGAGTTTGTTGAGCGTAGACGTGAAGATACAAGGCACTGGGCGCGTTATTATGTGGGTGCGGAACAGGCTTTCGATAGGCGAGTGAAAGCTAATAAGATTTCGGAAACCGAATTCATGAAGTGGGAAGACGAAGTCGGTGGGGCTTTTTTCAAGATGAAAGAAGCTGAGTATGATGCTTGCTATACGTCGAAATACGAGAAAGATCGTGAAGAAAGAATTGGTACGGTTAATTCTAATATGTCCGTTGAAGTTTATGCGGGTAATTTTTATTATGAACGAAGAAATGCTTTAAAACAGAAAATTTTACAAAATGAAAATCTAGAAGAACGCGATGCGCACCTTAAAATTCTGGGCGACTTATATGATAGAGTTTGTGCGCATATAGAATGTAAGCGCGATTTTGAATTGAAATCAAAGGATGTAAGTGCATTTGATGAGGCACGTAAAAATGCTCATAATAGTTTAATTAGAAACATGAATCAAATCAATAATCTGGCAGACGAATATGGTGTAAAAAGATTAACGTTTCGAAATTTTCTAATAAATGACGAAAAAAATTATAATAAGGCCTATGACATCTATCGCGATACTGATGCGAGATATGATTTTGACCGTAGTAGTGTAGAAAAATATACGATGATAGCTTTTGCTGATTTATATAAAAAGGCCGAAACGGACGGCACATTGAAAGTTGATCCTTCCAAAGTATCAGAGACCGCTTATTTTCACAACATGGGTGAAGATTAAAATTGCCCCGGGGGACCGGGGCGAGGAGGGGTAAGAGGATTACTAGTTTAATTCTTCCATGGTACGCTTGGAAAAAGCGAAAGAATATTCTTCTAATTCCTCTTCTTTTGGGATGGCAACCTTGCAGTATTCTGCAATTTGTTTAGCAATTTTTTTTCTTTCCTCGTCAGAAAGGCATTCTGGTCCTAGGCATCTGAGCCAAGAGAAAGCCTTGGTGTGTACGAGTTTTTTGAAGACTTCATCCTTGAAAATGTCTTCGGGTATTTGGTAAACATTTTTCTCAATTCTGGTCATTTCTGTTTTTGACATAACATCACCTCGAATCTTCATAAAGTGCTTCCCTGCAGTTATAATGTGCGACAAAATGTAAAAACTTTATATTCAAAAAGAATATTATGATATGATATCACTATTTGTAGATTTTGTCAAGAATAAAGCTAGCGCTTAGAGGTGGTAATAATTTTTTGTGGTTGGATTAGGATTATTGATAACCTATTGGCTTTGTTTGGTGGTCTCTTGCACGAGAGTGGCACGGAGGAATTGACGAGAAAGATAGGTCTTCTGGACGTCAGACCAGGCGCCGGTACAGGTAATAATGCTAATGGAATCTTGGCCAGTGACTGGTGATTCGAGCATAGCAGACATTTTTTCATTGGCTTCAGCTAGGGCTACGGTTTGGTTTTCGTAGACGCGATAGGTGAGTTTGGTGCCATCGCCCATTTCGATTTGAATTTGGTCACCTGCGACGAGATTATTTAGGTGTTTGAATACACCAGAGGCGGTAGGCCCACCATTATGCCCGACGAAGAGGGTGGTCTTGCCGGTGAGTGGTGGAAGCGTGCCGGTGTACCATCCGACATCGAAAATACTGTTCGGGGTGCTGATAGCGCCTTTTCCGGTGAGCCCAACTGGTAAAATACGGGCATTTTTTACGCCTAATTTTTCAATACTCATAAAACGAGGCTTATCGTAGGCAACAGAGTAAGAATTAGTTTTATCTTCAGAAATTGGAGTTTCATCCACGGAAGCTTGGTCGGCTTCGAGATCGAGGTTGGATTTCGGGAGCATTCTTTCACTACCTTCTTTGGTTTTATAATAATGGTCTTCCCAGAAATATAGACGCGCGGTGACGATGGCAAAAATTAGAGCCAAGATGATGAATGGTAGATTGATGAGGATTTTGGATTTTGATTTAACTTCGAGAGACATCCCACCCAGCTTTCTTATTTATAATCGTCGTAGGTTACCATGAGGGCGCGGGAATCGAGCTGACGGAGATTCTCAAGTGCAACTGTCACCACGATAAGCAGTCCGGTACCAGAGAGGGAGAGACCCATCGGAGCGTCGCTAAGCATGATGGCGACATAGTCAGTAATGAATGGAATCATGGCAATAAAGCCGAGTGCGAGAGCGCCAAAGAGATTAAGACGAGTCATGACTTTTTCTAGGTAATTAGCTGTGGTTATACCTGGACGGACACCTTCGATGAAACCACCTTGTTTTTGAAGATTATCAGCAATTTCTTTGGTATTGAAAATAATGGAGGTGTAGAAGTAAGTGAATAATACTACCAAAAGGAAGTAGAGGGCAGGGTAAATAAACCATCGCTCATTAATGCCATTTGGATAAAGGGTTTTGAAATTTGAGGCGTTTGGCATAGTGAAGATTTCACTAATGGTTTTAGCCATGGCGTTTCCCTTATCCATACTAGAAATCAATTGTCCAACGAGAGCTGGAAGCGAAAGGAAGGCGGTAGCGAAGATAACTGGGACTACACCGGCAGAAATAAGCTTCAAAGGTAAAATTGACTTAATTCCACCATAG
>ERZ772906.1272-NODE-1272-length-13987-cov-11.793353_pt1 | contig 13987 bp, 16 predicted proteins | sample MGYA00511338_ERZ772906 | MGnify/ENA primary metagenome ERZ772906 (study PRJEB29015, sample SAMEA2738076) | human oral metagenome | biome: human oral; feature: human-associated habitat; material: saliva | place: China | collected 2212 ... | reverse complement strand
GCTCGTCGAGGGCACCGGTCAGCCAGAGGACCTCCTCGAAGCTATGCACGGGCTTACGACCCATGAGGCCGAGTCGCGAGGCCAGGGGGAAGGTGTGGCGCGCGATGGCATCTGGCAGGCCGAGAGGTGAGGGCACCGGAATCTCGAGCGTCGGTGCGATAGGATCGGCACAGTTGCCGTCGTCTCCCCACGCGAGCGTAACCTCGTGGCCGGCGTCCTGGAACGCACGTGCGACGCGCTGCACGCGCGACCACGGTCCACCCATCCGCGAGCGGGCAACCATGGGAACGACGAGAACCTTCACGTGTCAAGGGTACGCCGCCCGCAACAGGGCGCTGACGCTCACCGAGCGCCACACCCCCGCCACGTCCTCGTTTCTTCCCACGAACGAGGCCGGCGCTGAGTCTTAGGCCAGATCCACCGGCTCATCGCGACTAAGCTGGTTCTCAATCGCGCACGCCCGCAGCGCGCCCACGCACTGACGCAAGGAAGGTCCACCATGAACGCCGATAAGATCGAGGACGTCATGTCCGAGTTGCTGGGCGAAGGCTATCGAGTTGTCGAGGACAACGGCGAACTCTCACCCGTCATCGACTGGGTCGACTGGATCGAAGACCCGGAGGACGAGGACAAGGAGCAGGTTGAGGTCACTTTCCAGGACGGCTCCACCCGGACCTTCGACAAGGGCGTCCCCATGCGCCAGATCTGGTACGAGAACGTCGACTGAGCGGCGTGGCCACCGTATCCTGAGTGCAGGGCCCAACATCGTGAGTCCCCTGAGATGGAGGTTTTCATCATGAGCAGAATCGACTGGGAGGGGGCGGCGAACCAGCGAATCACGCAGGAGAGCGCGGAGACGCACATGCCGAGGCTGACATGGTCACAGCGATCGATGTTTCCTTGGCCAGGTAGAAGATCTGCACGCTGCTGTGGCTGCCGACAATGGCAGACGCTACACGCACGCGCAGGTCTGCATGGAACTGGGGTTCTAGGCTCCTCAAGCTAGACACATAACCGCCAGCTACCCTCCGGAGCGCTACAGCTCCAGCCTCATGTGCACGAGCTCCTGGTAGCCCGAGGACACAGACCGGTAGCCACGTGGGTTGCGCCCATACTCCTCGAACCCCGCGCGCCGGTAGAGCGACAGCGCACGTTCATTGTCAGTCACCACCTCGAGCTCGAGTTGGGTATATCCCGCCCGGAGCGCACAGCCGATACAGGTCTCCATGAGCACTCGGCCGATCCCCAGCTCCCAGTACTCCTGGAGCACGCTGATGCCGAAACGCGCCCGGTGCAACACCTTGCGTCTGCCTCCCACCGTCGTAACTCCTGCGCTCCCCACGATCCACCCATCGACGACGGCGACGAGCTCAACCTCATTGTCACTGCGCTCCGTCTCCGCCAGCGAGCGCGCCTCTTGCTCATCGTCGAGGCTTTGCTCGTCCGGATAGGACAGCAGGTAGTCGGTCTCCGCGTGCGTGCGCTGCATGATGTCACGCAGCGCGCGGGCATCCGACGCGACGGCGTTCCGCACGAGGAGTTCCACCCCATTCTTCAACACTACCGTTTCGACATACCTCATCGTCGGACTCCTTGTCTCACTAGCGGCTTGAACTCATCATGAAGTAGCGGAGTCTCAACGCCAATGCCTGGACTACTGATCGCAGCCTTAGAGTCCGGGGGCGTGGACAACCCACACGCCCGAACGGGGACTGCCCTGACGCTCGAGCACGCCTTCTTCTTTGAGCTGTGCGACCGTGCGCTCGGCGCTCCGCTTCGAGCACCCAAGATATTGCGCAAGCTGAGTGACAGTGGCATGCGGGTCGCCGCTAAGGAAAGCGAGCGCGCGGATTCGAGCCATATCCTGCGAGCTCGACGGCTTCGCGTACGGCAGAATCGATTCACGAATCGCCTCGAGCATAAACTCCACGAAACTCTCACACGAACCGTTCGCACCCGAGCGGGCCAAGGCCTCGTAATAGTCCGCCTGTCGCTTCCTGATAGCGGACTCAACGGGCAACCACGCCAACACCGGACGCCACCTGGACAGGAGCAGCGTCTGCCAGAGACGCCCCGTCCGATCATTGCCGTCAGAGAAGGGATGACAGAACTCGAACTCGAAGTGGAAGACACACGAGGCGAGCAGCGGATGCAAACGCGTCGTGCGCAGCCACTCGAAGAGGCCACCCATGACCTCGGGGACGTAGGCCGCCGGAGTCCCCGCATGGATAAGGGCATCCCCGTTGAACACGCCGACATTGCCCGACCGAAAGCGCCCAGCATCGGGGACGAGGCCACCCATCATCACGCGGTGAACGCGCAGCAGATCCGCCAACGAATGAGGATCGAGTTCAGGAATAAGGTCGTAGGCGGCGCGCGCATTTTCGACTTCGAGGATGTCGCGCCGGTCTCCGAGAACCCGCTTGCCGTCGATAATCGCGCTCACCGCGCGCTCATCGAGTTTGTTACCTTCGATGACGAGCGAGGAGTAGATCGTCTGGATCCGCAGCTCCCGACGCAGTGTCGGGCTGGTCGACAGAGGAGCTTGAGGCGACAGCATGCCGACGAGCTCAGCGATCTCCATGCACAGCGCATCGATGAGGTCGGTACGTTCGAACGACGGCTCGTAGGCCATGACCACCCCCTATTACCGCCACAATTATACCGCCACTGGCGGTAATCAAGGAGCGGTAACCACAATCAGCATCACCCACCAGGGCCAACACCATTGCACATTGGCACCAGAGAGAAATAGAATACGTTGTATTCAGCTCTAGGAGGTCACCATGCCCACCATGACCATGCGCCTTGACGAAACGGACGCCGAGGTCGTGCGCAAGTACGCTGAATTTGAGGGAAAAACAATCTCCGACTTCATTCGAGACGCAGTCTTCGAGAAGATCGAGGACCAGCAGGACCTCGCGACTCTGCGCGAGGCGATCGCTGCAGACAACGGCGTTCGCTACACCCACGAGCAGATACTCGCAGAACTGGGCCTGTAAATGCCCTACCACGTCGAGTACAGCGACACAGCCCTCAAGCAACTGAAGAAAATGGACCGATTCGACGCGCGACTCATTACGTCATGGATCGGCAAAAACCTCGAGGGCTGCTCGGACCCCCGCATCCACGGCAAAGGCCTCACAGCCAACCGATCAGGCGAGTGGCGCTACCGCATCGGCAACTACCGCGCCCTGTGCATCATCGAGGACGACCGCCTCATCATCGAAGTGTTTTCCGTCGGACACCGCCGACACATCTACCAGTGATCACGCGGCCACACCAGCATCATCCAGTATTACCGCCAAATTTATACCACCACTGGCGGTAATCACGTGGCACCAAAGGGCAGATAACCCACACAACGACAGGAGGCCTCGTCCATTGACGAGGCCTCCTCGAAGTTAGCTCTTCACGCTCGTTGCCTTCGGATACGGGATCACCTCGAGATGCCCGCAGACGAGCTCCCCCAGGAACACCTGCTTGACCGAGGAATACCCCAACTTCTTGAGTTCCTCCTTGATCCACGCTTTATCTTTGCCGGCGAGCAGGAGACCATCGGGCACGAGCTGACCGTCGGTCACAAGCGGCAGGAGCGAGCGCTTAGAGCCGTCACCGCGCACACGAATCGTTAAAGACCCGTTGGTTTCCATGATCGCTGCGGCAACGTCGCCAACACTGGCGATCTTCTGCTCACGCAGGCTCCTACTGAGTCCCTCCGCGGTCATTCCCACCTTCGCACAGCGGGCAATATCCACTTCACCATCACGAACGATCAGCTCAGGCTGACAGGCTGCAAGCTTCTTAAAGATTTTACTGCTATCGATGAGGATTTTCGTCGCGATAACCACGAGTGACCAGATCAAAATGATGATCAGAAACTGGAGCACCGTCACCGACGAGTTATAGATAACGCCGCCGATGATGCCACCCAGCACGTAGTTCTGCACCTGATTGAGAGGCGTATTCAGCGAGAAGTCGCGCTTTCCCAAGATGTTGATCTGGAGCAGCATCGTGAGGATACCGAGTGCGAACTTGATAGCCGTCAGCGTGTAGAAGTCCATGTCAGCGCTCTCCGTTCACATAGACGCCATGGTCGATGACATGCGTACGTTCCAGAGTGAAGGAATTGTTGTCATTATTGAGGTGGACGGTGTAGTCCTCCTCGTTAAACCGCACGATCATCCCGTCCTGCAGGGACGTCTTATTCACCATGACCTCACGCGCCTGGACGCCATGATCGATGGCAACACCCTCCATGAAGCCCACGAGCAGCTGCGCCTGCGACTGCTGATCGCTGACCTTCAGGTATTGCTCGGTCTGGATTCCCAGCAGGACGAGCGAGAACACGAAGAGCCCAATGCCCGCGTCACGCCAGCGTGTTTTCACCCGGTTATGCAAATACAGGGCACTAAAAGCGAGAGCCACAACGAGCAAGACGATGATCGCTGCTAGACGCCGTGTCGCATCCAAACTCTGGTGCGACACAATGTAGTCGAGGGTATAAAAATTCATGTGCCTTCCCGGTTCATGAGTGCCGTGTAACGGGCTAACACTAGCACCGGATGACCCGCAGACAGAGGGCCTATCCGCTCCAAGATTCGCACGATGAGCCACACGCCGACGCAGCCAACGACAGGAAGCCTCATCCATCGCCGAGGCCTGGGCCAAGATCGCGTGAAACACTCAGTTGATCCCGTGAAACACTCAGTCGGTTCCGTGGAACGCCCACGCGCGACCGCGAACGCCGCGCGCGATGTAGCTGGCGCCGGCGAGGCTCAGGGCAAGGCCCAGGCCCGTATAGAAGAAGGCGATGAACCACTCAGGGAAGAGACCAGCCGCGCGCATCCCAATGCCCATGGACATCATGATCGCCATCATGATGTAGCCCTTGCGATCAAAGAAGCGGAAGGGGTTGTGGCACTCGCCTTCCAGCTCGTAGATGCGCTGGGAGTTCTTTTTGACGAGTTTGCTAAACATCGAGTGGAATCCACAGAACACAGCAACCGCTCCCCCAGCAATAGCAATGAGGACGATAGCGGCGACGTCGCGCATGTCGATGGCCGCGCGCACGCCCAGGACCGCCACATTCAGGCCGGCGAGCAACCAGACCACGCCAGCCACGGCGATCAGCTGATTCTTCTTGATGTGCAGTCGGGTCATCGATTCTCTTCCTTCTCATTGGCGGACGCACCGTCGTACAGGGAGGCATCGAGGAGGGCGAACAGCGTCTCACACTCGGCACCCTCCATCAGCGAGGCAAAAATAGCGCGCAGGGTTAGGCGGGCGACGCTCTCGGAGTTCATAGGTCCGACGAGGCGCGAGCGATCCACGGCCTCGTCCGCGTCGAGGACACACTGAAGTCCACGCTCCATATGGGCGAGCATCGGGCCTCGCACTTCTTCGAGGGCAGCGTGCTCCTTGCGGGGCAGGCGGCGCATCTCCGCGAACCAGTCGACGCTCATAGAGGCGCGGGCCTCACTCAGGGTCGCGCGGAAGCGCCGAGCATAGCTGGTGAAGCGCTCCCCTGCGCGCACGACGCAGAATTCCTCGGAGAAGGTCTCATCGAAGAAGCGCGTGAGCACGGCGGTCGTCAGGTCGGCCTTCGTCGGGAAGTAGACGTAGACGGAGCCGACAGCGATGCCGCAGGCGGTCGCGACCTTGCGCACAGAAAGCGCGGAAATACCATCATTCGAGGCGATCTGGTAGGCCTCGTCGATCAGCTGGTCTCGGTCGATCACTCGCTTAGGCACGTGGGACGCTCATCTTTCTGCGCGTAACCGTCATTAATGAACGACGTTCATTATAGTTCCAACCATACCTATAGCAAAGAGAACCACAGAACCTCACACGCAGCTCGCCCACCAATTGACAATGTCGCCGTTTTATTCCCACGTGGACACACATATGCTGAGAGCGCAACCCACTAGAACAGCGTTCATGCAGTTCAGTAGGCTTGACACCAATGCATAGTACGATGCAGTAAGGAAGAAGGAATCCCCATGAATCGCATTACCCTGAATAATGGCGTCGCCATCCCCCAGGTCGGCCTCGGCACCTACCTGCTCGAGCCGGACGACGCCCAGTCGGCGGTCACCTACGCACTCGACAATGGCTACACGCTGATCGACACGGCGAACGTCTACGTGAACGAGCGCGCCGTCGGGCGCGGAATGCGCGCGTCCTCGAAGGCGCGCGATGAGATCTTCCTCGAGACGAAGCTCTGGCCGTCGTTCTTCGAACGCCCCACCGCCGTCGACGAGACGCTCGAGCGTCTGGGCACGGACTACATCGATCTGATGATCCTGCACCAGCCCGCGGGTGATACTGTCGCGGGATACCGCATCCTCGAGAAGACGTACAAGGAAGGCAAGATTCGCGCGATCGGCCTGTCGAACTTCGACGTCGCCCAGACGCAGCGCATCCTCGACGAGTGCGAGGTCATCCCCACGATCAACCAGGTCGAGTGCCATCCCTACTTCCCGCAGACCGAACTCAAGGTGCTCCTGGCAGAGCACAACATTGCGCTGCAGGCGTGGTACCCGCTGGGCGGACGCGGCAACGACTCGATCATGACTGAAGTCCTCGTCCAGGAACTCGCCGAGAAGCACGGCAAGTCCCCCGCCCAGGTACTACTGCGCTGGCATATCCAGCAGGGACACATCGTGATCCCGGGCTCGAAGACGCCATCGCACATCGCTCAGAACATCGACCTGTTCGATTTCGCGCTGACCGACGAGGACATGGCCCAGATCGATTCCCTCGACAAGGGGAAGCCGTTCTTCGAGCACAACGACGAGGTCTTGGCCGGGTTCCTCGCATACGTGCCCGACGTGGAGGGCCAGAAGTAGTCCCATTCCCTGCGCGCCCAAGCGCGGCGCACGATTGCGTCATTTGATTCCCTCGCGGACTACGCGCACATAACGAGGCCTACCCTAGTTGCGAACTGCCTCCCATTTCTTGATGTCCAAGAAATGGGAGGCAGTTCGATAGTACGAGCATGCGGAATTTCCGAACCGCGACCATACGCGAGAGGCAGAGCACGCGGTCCACTTCCACACCCTACGCTCGCGTGAGCGGGTTGATGCCCTGCGCCTTCAGCTCACGCCAGATGAGCACCGAATACCACACGTCGAAGATAAAGCAGGTAGCTGTGATGACGCCGATGAAGTACCAGTTGTCCGGATGCAGCACGATATGCAGGATTCCCACGGTGAGTGACGTTCCAAACAGTCTGGCCAATGCGGCATAGAACGACTGGCCCTCGATGGGGCGCCCGGTCTGCTTGCGGGCATAGAACATGGTCACGAACAGGATGCTCATGACCGCGTTCTGGACCATGGCAATAAACTTCGCACTTTCAAAGATGTCGCCGTGGAAGTAGTCGCCGGGCGCGAAGAAGGGCCCACCTGCAAGCATGACGAGCTCGGAGAGCACGAGCGCTACAGCAAGCGCCCCAAAGAAGGTTCCGCGGCCCATCCCGAATCCCTCGCTGAAGTACTTCGGGCCATTCTTGATCAGTGCGACAAGCAGGAGGACGTCGAGCAGGAACCAGATAATGTTCCGCGCCACGAAAACGGGCGGCAGGCTCTCGGGCGGGAAGATGAACGAGAACGTACCCTCCCACGTGATATTGAGTGCCAGCGCCGCCATAGGCATGGCGTAGGACTTGTCCCTGAAGCTTCGGTAGACAAGCAGAGCATAGGCGATCGTCCAAAGGGCCCCGCTGACCAATCCAGCAACTACTACCATGAGAATTCATTCCTCTCAGAGATGTTGCCCTGATGGGCACCAGTACTTAACATGGACACATGTCCATCTCAATGAGGCAGCGTAGTCGTGGCAAAAACGCAGATCAAGACATGTGGGAAGCAATGGACACATTGGCATAAGTGTCCGATGGGAGGGGACATGGAGATACGCAAGAAGGATTGCAAGAACCTCACGCGCACGCAGGTGTGCATCGTGAACGCACTCTTGCGCCTCATGCAGGGCGACGATTTCACGGCGCTCACGGTGAGAGAGATCGTCACTGAGGCCGAGGTCGCACGCTCTACCTTCTACCTGAACTACAAATCGAAGGAGGATGTGCTGGGAAGCTACGTCGACGAGCTGTTCGCGCAGTTTTCCGACGCGATCGCCCAAGAGACGAGTCCGGACGCATACCATCTGGCCCTGTGGCACTTCCGGTTTTGGGGGCAGCACCTAACGACAGTTGAACTCCTCGCCCAGCAGCGGCTACTACCGTTTTTGTTGGAACGATACGAGAGCTGGATGGGTGAGCTATCCAGGAATTACCCGGCGCATGAGGCTTTCGGCAAACAGGTGGAAACCCAGGCGGAGATGCGCTATCTACAGGCATTCTGCGCCGCGGGACTGTGGAACCTACTGAAGAGCTGGACACTCTCCGGGGCGCGCGAAACGCCCGAGGACATGGCGCGAATGTACTACCGCTGGCTGTCAGCCTCTACAGGCAGGTAGGCAGACCTCATTGCAGCTATCTGACTCTATATTCTCCTACGTCGAGTGGACAGCTCCGTTCCGAGCACTATGTAGGACGACTATCCCTCCATGTTGACCGTTCTCACCCCGTCCATCAGGGTTCCGTAGGCCGTGACGCAGTGCCCGAAGAACATGTCATCATCGTCGAAGTATGCGGAAAATGAACCGTCGGCGTCCATCACGATGCTGCTCAGTTTGATTCGGCGCGTGAAGCTCTCTTCCGTAATCTCCGGAACATCCTCGTCGGCAGAGTCGTGCCATTCGCATGCAAGTTCGGTCAGCTCACGCGCAGCGAACGCCCGCATGTCACGGTCCCACCGCTCCTGGTCCGCCAGCATCGTCTTCATCGCTTGCACGGCTTGTTTCCAGGTTTCCTCGCAGCCCGAATCGACCTCCAGAGATACAGAGATCCGCTCTCCTCGCCACGAGACATCCCCATCGAACAGGTACAAATCCTTGTTCAGAGTGAGTTCTCCCAGCACCTCATCGCTTAGAACAACCGGCCTGAGGTACTCCGCCAGGACCTCCTCCAGCTCCGGGCACGCAGCATCCTCCTTGAGGATTTCCACGATGAGGAACTGGTTGCACCAGGAGGCGGTCATACCCTCGGGCACTTCTGCAGACTTCTTCTTGCGCGCCTTCACGCGATAAATGACCTGCTCAGGAAAGCGACCTAGCACGTTACCCGCGGCATATTGCTCGTCACTCAAAGGGTAGACCAAGCGGCCTTAATTCACGTGCAGGGCACCAGTCGCATAGTCAACATACGCTAAGAAGTAGTGCGAGACGTCCCAGAATCCGTTCCTCTTGCCGGCACCTGCACCACCGGCGAGCAGAACAAGAATTTCCCGAGCATGCTCCTCGAAGGTACATTCCCATTCCGCTTGTGTCATGCGGTTTTTCGCACGCATGTACTCAAGTAAATTCATGTGGGTTCCTCCTTGAACGGCCAGGCGGGTACATTACAACGAACGCTACTCTACTCAAGGATCCGCGAGCTCAACACGCGCTTTGATCTACACATAGATCTGTTGGTTCATTGTGGTACTTGGCGTTCAATTGTAGATTCCCAGACAACGAAGCACCCCGTTCCGAGCGCTAACTATTTGCCTCGCCCATGGCATCTCCCGTACTTCATTCCACTTCCGCATGGACAGGGTTGATTCCTCGCGATTCTTCCATACTGTTCTACATACTTGGCGACTCGAAAATCACCCATTCACTCGCCGCGCCTTCTCAGTTCGCCAAAACGAGATGAAGGGATCTGAGAAAGGGTGATTGTTCGCATATCAACCGTTTGGAGGGCTAGGCTCGTATCGAATCTAAACGACAACAACATGCGTTCGTCTTCTCTGTTCGCTAGAAGGATGGTTGCAACATAGTCGAACATTTCTTGATCAGACATGACGTCAGACAATTCATCTTGAAACACGAAACACGTCAGACGAAGTGAATTCCCGGCGCCTGAGAAGGAAAGAACGACCTGTCTGCCAGTTGTGGCTTGTCTCTCCAGGGACATTTCAATGCCGTCAGATAGTTGCTCACGTGCTTCGCTGGAGAAATCAAGCAGGTACGAGGAAACGTGAACAGCTTGAGGATTGCCAGAGCTGAGCAACACGTCAATTATTTCACGAAAGCGCTTAGGCATACTTTGCCGAGGCTTCCGAAGCTGGGGCAAAAAAGTGCCAAGCCGCTCGAAATATTCGTCCAATTCCTCTCTGTAACCTGAGACATAAATGGTCTTATCTTTCGCGACGCTGTCAACTTCTAGCGAATAACAATTATGCGCAATGTACATGCCAAGGTGGTCGAGTTCGTCTTTGAGGATGAGCCTCTCATTGAGGGCCGCAATTTCTCTCTGTTTGAGGAAGTGGATGAATTCTAGCGGATTATCAAAGTATTCCCTGAAAGTCATGAGGTCGTCGATTGCGATGCAAGACACGCCTTCTTCAAGGTCTAAAAAACCAAGTTTCTCTGCACAAGCCGCATAAGTGTTAATGTTGTCTACCGTTACGGAGAGGCAGAAGATGCTCTTGATGTCCGAGATATCAAGTATTTGCTTCGGCTGCATGTGCTCGTCGTAGAGGACCAATTTAGCGTTGGAACGGCGAATATAATCTCTCATCTGAGCACATTGACTATTTGCTTTTCCTATCAGCTCTTTATAGCGGTTGACGTGCGAAGCGTAACCCGACACCGGCGGAGCATCAGTAAAGCTGCCAGCTTTAACTTCGATCACCAACAACGCATCTCTATACCTAATCAGAAGGTCGTTTTCACTTCGATGCTTCTTGCTGCCGTAGTAGTTATCCCTATGCGTGGAGCACCCTGGAAGCATCTCCTTGAAAACCGATTCGACCATTCTTTCACTAGCCTCTTTTTGTCTTTGCTGCCATCGCTCTGAATAGTCGAAATCGGTACGCAGAATTAATTTCTGGATTACCCTATAGAAATTATCGGTAAGCGAGTAGTAGTCGAAGCAGTAGCTATTTCCGCCTATCTTGATGAATGGCCGATCTACGATCGGAAGCGTAACTATCGGCCAATACTGCATTTCTCCTTCTTCGAAGAAACAAGCCTCACCCGGAGCAAACGACAGGGCATCGATAAAAGCCTCGGGCCAACCAGTAATCCTAGTGACATTGAATAAGCTCACGGAGAACGCGTCTTCAACTGCTTTCACATCCTCGTCAGGAATACTCGAAATATCGAAGTCGTCAGCCAATCTTGCCTTGTCACAAAGCTTCCTCAAAGCATCCAGGCCTTCAAGTCGGCCGTTTAACAACGCTATTTCAATTTTTTCATATCCAGCGACCACTTCATTTGCCGTCACACCGAACAATTTTTGAAATTCATCATCGTGAGCGAGCACAAGTGGCCGAAGATAATCAATCTGAAGGAAGCGATATCTATTCCCTCTAACCATATGCATTAATTGAGCTTCGAAGGCCAGCTGACTTGTTTCACTGTCATCTCCGAGCTCCCAGTACCGGTACGACAAGTATTTTAGCGACTTAAAAAACAGTATTTTTTGGTCATCAACATACCTATGCGCCAGTCGGTCAATATCTTCATCAGAGACATGGGCACAGATTGTGTTATCCGTTGCAGCGATGAGACTTTGCAGGTATTCGACGGGACGGGACGGCACATCATCTTGCCTGTAGAAGAGGACATCACCTTCAGGGATAGGATTACTGAAAGTCGTGATATCGCTAACGGCCATTAGCAATATCTCTTGTCGATCAATTTGAATGTATCTTCGAATAGATTCGATGCGCTCGTTAATTTCTTCAGCCAGCTGTTTCATTCCGGCCGACGCTTCATTCTTAATTTCATTGCCATTCACATTTGCCCCTTGGAACACAACGCGCCACACCATTAACACAGACGAACGCTAAGTCAAACACCTTGCCATTTCAGTTCTTATACTATTTGCCGCAGAGCTTAACTGCCAATGTTGGTCAACTCTTCGAGAACGGCCTTTGCCGTCTTGCAGCACTCTTGAAACGAAATTCCTTTTGCGAACGGATTCTTCCTCACATACTTCACCCACTGCGCTTGCATGACTGCGTCGCCGGCAACATCGTCGAGCACCTCTGCCCAGCGCTCAATGGCGGCTTGACTATTCCTTTTCTCGCACGTCGACACCAAAGCGTTTTTCAACATTCCCATATCGACATCACTTCTTTTGACTCCCAGCAGGACATGGATGTCATAGAAGTCTCGCGGGCGGGTGTTGGCAACGCCGCGGGATACCACGGTCTCAAGTTTCTCCGCAAGCACCGTCTCAATCGGGTAGGCCATGAGGCTGATAACGCCCTCATCAAAGAGGAGCGGGTAGCTATATTCCACCGCGTCCGGCGTAATCCGGTCACCAGTGGTAACGTCCACTGTCAGTGGGATCACCATGGGCGCGTAGATCCCCTTCAGGTGCACACGAATACCCGTGTACTCATCGGTCTCCCGAATGTCTTCTGTCCTGTCGAACTCGAACTTCCAGTCATCGTCTGCTTGCACCGCTGCAATGTCACGGAACGCTCTTTCTGCGGATTCGTGAGTAAGGGCGAACCCTCTGACCGTCGTATCCAGGTCCATTGTGGTCCTTGACCTGACGCCGACAAGGGAGGAGATGAGCACGCCTCCCTTGATAATGACGTTATTCCTCCACTTCGATCTCGAGAGGCGTTCGAGCATCCTCTCGAGGAGGTAGCTCTGCATGAGCGCTTGCGCAGGAATACCCGCCTCCTTGGCCATGCTATTCACGCGCACCTTAAGCTGCATTGTATTCCTTGTCCTCACAGCAGCACCTCCAGGTAGTTCCGGATCTTCCTCTCGACGCCGAGCTTGCGTGCGTACTCGATGAGCTTCGCTAAATCTCTCTTTGGGCTTCTGACATAGGTCTGCATCGCCGGGGTAACTACCTGCGAATCGACCATACGCTGCCCCCTGACCAGGTCACAAAGCGTTCTCTCCAAGACGTATGCCCTGACGGCGTTGCCGTACTGGGTAGTCAGTTCTACCAACCCTAGCTCGAGCACCTCATCAGCACAGGAACGGCAGACTATCCCCAGCTCTCTGGCGGGTGTGGCATTGTAAGTTCTAGGAAAGGTCATGGTGAGCGAAAAGGGCGCACGGTCGGTCATACCATGCAGGAAGAGCGCCGTGTCATCGGAAAATACACCGCGCGAGAATCGGTGCTGGGCAACGAAGTATGGGTCCTCCCATGTCTCCGGAAGAGCGTAGAGGCCGCGTCCAGCTTGAACAAGCTCTCCTTTATCAACTGCCTCAGTGAGCTTCCTTCTGGGAATGCCAGCTTCAGTGGCCTGCGATGCAGACACGTAGCCGTTCTGCCCTTTCGCAATCTCAATTAAGGTCATAATCGCCTCTTTTTAGCTCGTACATCTATGCGGAATATTACCGCATATTAAGCATAGATGTACGCTTTTGGGTGATTGAGCCTCAAACTTCCACAAGAGAGCTTGAACAAGAGAATTGGACCCGGGAACACTCACCAGAGCGCTCCCGGGCACACACGTTTAAACCGACGCGGAAGGTTTACTCCCACTCGATGGTGGCCGGAGGCTTGGAGGTCACATCGAGGACGACGCGGTTAACCTCGGGCACCGAGTTGGTGATGCGCGTCGAGATGCGGGCCAGGACGTCGTAGGGCAGGCGCGTCCAGTCGGCCGTCATCGCGTCCTCGGAGGACACGGGGCGCAGCACGATCGGGTGGCCGTAGGTGCGGCCGTCACCCTGGACGCCCACGGAACGAACGTCGGCGAGCAGGACGACCGGGCACTGCCAGATCTCCTGATCCAGGCCGGCAGTTGCGTAGTGCGGACAAAACACGCAAACCCTCTGCAGGCGCCGCGCACCAAAATCCCACCGGCATACAATGACTAAATGACTGAAACAAGCAGGAAAGCACAGTGGTTTTCCGATAACGAACGCAACTGGGACGACCGCGCCGAGCTGCACATGG
>ERZ772906.1271-NODE-1271-length-13987-cov-15.301680_pt1 | contig 13987 bp, 2 predicted proteins | sample MGYA00511338_ERZ772906 | MGnify/ENA primary metagenome ERZ772906 (study PRJEB29015, sample SAMEA2738076) | human oral metagenome | biome: human oral; feature: human-associated habitat; material: saliva | place: China | collected 2212 ... | reverse complement strand
GTGTTTTTAAACCCAATCGTGGAAATCAGTTCTCACCTGAGAAAGACTACCAGCTCTTCCTAGAAGTCTTTCAAGGAGGAAGTTGGACCAAGGCGGAGCCAAAGAAAAAGGCTCGTATGGAGGAAGTTCTTGAAAAATGTATCAAACCCTTTTTACTTGGAAAATCAGATGACCAACTTTATCTTGTCAAATTAGGCAAAGAGAAAATTGACTACGAACAAGAACTCCGTATCCAGGCAGAAAAAGAGCGTAAGAAAAGAGATAAAATCGCCAAGCAATATGCAGACAATCTGGTCCTAGCCATGGGACCAGCAGAGCGGGCTTATCAAGACTACTTTGGCTTTACAGAGACCCTTACTCAAGAAGAACGCAAGTGGGAGAAAATACTTTTTGGTAAAAATCGAACAGAACGGGCTATCAAGGCCAAGCAATACCAAAAAGAGTTGGAAAAAGATCAACGAATTGCGAGTCAGGATCCAGTTGAAAGAAAGCAGAAGCAGACCTGGCTCCTCAATTCCTATTTCCGTGAGCTTCCTGAAGAAAAATCTCGATTTGCTCGGCTATTATTAGCATATCGAAAAAGTGGAGAAGTACCCTTTTCAACTGAATACCTGTCAGATCAACTCATCGACTTTTTCTATAAAATGAAAGCCTTTGAGTTTGAAATTTCACCAGAACAAGTTAGAGATTTTCTAAAAGAAACCCTTCAGACAGAACATCTATCCTCAGCACAAGAAAGCTGGATAGATGGAATTCTTCTCAACTGCATCAAACCATTTTTAGAACGATTATTGATATGAGTAACACCTACCGTGGAAATGCCAGGGTAGGTTACATTTTATCCAAAAAAATAATAGGGAGTTGCAAAACTACTACTTGGTATTTTATATATAAAACAAAGTATGAAAACGCAACCCAATTTTAAGACTTTTTGGTAAATTAAGAGTATAATTAAAGTGTGACGCCTTTTTTATAGATAATACACTAATATATTAAAGGTCTTCGTAACATAAATATAAATTTTATTTCAAGGAGGAATCATGGAAAAGTATTTTGGTGAAAAACAGCAGCGTTTTTCATTTAGAAAATTATCAGTAGGACTTGTATCTGCGACGATTTCAAGTTTATTTTTTATGTCTGTATTAGGTAGTTCATCTGTAGAAGCTCAAGAGACTAAAGGTGTTCACTATAAATATGTGACAGAGTCAGAGCTATCATCAGAAGAAAAGAAGCAACTTGTCTATGATATTCCGACATACGTCGAGAATGATGATGAGACTTATTATCTTGTTTATAAGTTAAATTCTCAAAATCAACTGGCGGAATTGCCAAATACTGGAAGCAAGAATGAGATGCAATCCCTAGTTGCTGGAGCTAGCTTAGCTGCTCTGGGGATTTTAATTTTTGCTGTTTCTAAGAAAAAAGTTAAGAACAAAACGGTACTACATTTAGTATTGGTTGCAGGGATAGGAAATGGTGTCCTAATTTCAGCTCATGCTTTAGAAAATAATCTTTTGCTAAATTACAATACTGACTATGAATTGACCTCTGGAGAAAAATTACCTCTTCCTAAAGAGATTTCAGGTTATACTTATATTGGATATATCAAAGAGGGAAACATAACTTCTGAATCTAAAGTAAGCAATCAAGAGAAATCAGTATCTAGTCCAACAACTCAACAAAAGGTGGATTATAGTGTTACACCGACTTTTGTAGAACATCCATCAACAGTACAAGCTATTCAGGAACAAACACCTGTTTCTTCAACTAAGCCGACAGAAGTTCAAGTAGTTGAAAAACCTCTTTCTACAGAATTAACGAATCCAAGAAAAGAAGAGAAACAATCTTCAGATTCTCAAGCACAGTTGGCAGAACACAAGAATCTAGAGACGAAGAAAGACGAGAAAGTTTCTCCAAAAGAAAAGACTGGGGTAAATACATTAAATCCACAGGATGAAGTTCTATCAGGTCAGTTGAATAAACCTGAACTCTTATATCGTGACGAAACTATAGAAACAAAAATAGATTTTCAAGAAAAAGTTCAGGAGAATTCTGATTTAGCTGAAGGAACTGTAAGAGTCAAACAAGAAGGTAAATTAGGTAAGAAAGTTGAAATCATAAGAATATTCTCTGTAAACAAGGAAGAAGTTTCTCGAGAAATTGTTTCAACTTCAACAACTGCGCCTGTTACAAGAATAGTCGAAAAAGGTACTAAAAAAGCGCAAGTTATAAAGGAACAACCTGAGACTGTCACAGAACATAAGGACCTACAAGCTGGATCTATTGTTAAACCCGCGGTCCAACCAGAGTTACCAGAGGCTGTAGTAAGTGATAAAGGCGTACCGGAAGTCCAGCCAGCGTTACCGGAAGCAGTCGTAACAGATAAAGGGAAACCTGAAGTTCAACCAGCGTTGCCAGAGGCTGTAATAAGTGATAAAGGAGAACCAGAAGTTCAGCCTGAATTGTCAGCAGCAGTAGTGACAGACAAAGGCGAACCAGAAGTTCATGAAAAACCAGAATATACAGGTGTACAAGCCGGAGCTATTGTTGAACCTGAAAAAGTTGAACCGGAATATGCTGGAGTACAAGCTGGGGCTGTAGTAGAACCAGAGAAGGTAAGTCCGCCAAAAGAGTACACAGGTGTGCAAGCCGGAGCGATAGTCGAGCCAGAAAAAGTAGAAGCACCGAAAGAATATACAGGAGTACAAGCTGGGGCGATAGTCGAACCAGAAAAAGTAGAACCACCGAAAGAGTATACAGGGGTTCAAGCTGGAGCGATAGTCGAACCAGAAAAAGTGGAACCACCGAAAGAATACACAGGGAAAATTGAATCACCGAAAACAGAGAAGCCTAAACCTGCAGTAGAGTTAAACAATACAACAGAAAACAATAATGTAGAAAAAAATGCTAGTGCACTTCTTCGAATGAATTTTGTTAAAGATAACAAAGCATTATCAGGAACGGGTTCAGCTACTTTTATAGCTCCTAACGTATTGTTGACAGTAGCGCATAATTTTATTAATAATTCTTCAGATAACACTACTGGTGAGTTTAGGGGAGATAAAGCTAAAAACACATATGAATGGCAGTCACCTGATGGACAAAAAGGTTCATTCACTTCAGATGATATTCACTTCTATAATCAAAAAGATTATCCAAAAGGCTTTATCTACGATTTAGCAGTTATTAAATTACCTGAATCTACTAGAAGACAGTATGCCAACTTAGTAGAAAATTACTCGAAAGTAAATGTTAATGACAAACTAAATGTTCATGGATATCCTGCTGGGCAGTATACTCACTTAAAAGATACTACTGTAGAAATGGAACAAAAATACGCTAATAATACTTATGGTGTCCAATACCAAGGTGGAAAAGCTGGTATGAGTGGTGGAGGAATCTTTAACTCTAAAGGAGAAGTCATTGGTATACACCAAAATGGAGCTGAAAATCGTTCAGGAGGATTGATTTTATCTCCAACACAATTAGCTTGGATTAGAAGTATTATAAACGGTAAAGAAATTACACCTAAATATGATGCTCTTGAACGTCATAAAGATGAGAAAAAAGATGACACTAAAGAAGAGAAAGAAATTGTTAAAAAATTAGAACTTAGAAATATTTCTTCTGTTGAACTATATTCGAAAGAAGGAGATAAGTATCGTCATGTAACTTCACTTTCAAGTGTGCCAAACATCTCTTCAAATTACTTTATGAAAGTTAAGTCAGAGAATTTTAAGGATGTAATGCTTCCAGTTGAAAGTATTACTAATGATAATAAAGATAATAGAGAAGTCTATAAAATAGTGGCTCGCGTAAATAATTTGATACAACATGAAAATGATAGAGTATTAGATAATTATACATACTACCTACCTAAGACGGTAAGTAGTGAAAATGGTGTTTATACATCATTTAAAAATCTTGTAGATGATATGAATAGTAACCCACATGGTACATTTCGTCTAGGGGCGACTATGGATGCTCGTGAAGTAGAACTTTTGGAAGGTCAAGAAAGTTATATTAATCACGAATTTAGTGGTACATTAATAGGTTCAAACAAGGATAAGAACTATGCTGTATATAACCTGAAAAAACCGTTATTTAACGTTTTAAATCATGCTAATATTCGAGATCTTTCAATAAAAGAAGCAAATGTTTCTTCTAAAGAAGATGCTGCTACAATAGCGAAAGAAGCGAAAAATGGTACTAACATTACTAATGTTCACTCATCTGGTGTAATTGCTGGTGAACGTGGCATTGGTGGTTTAGTTTCACAAGTTACAGATTCTAAAATCTTGAATAGTAGTTATACTGGTAGAATAACTAATACTTATGACACAAAGGCTACTTATCAAATAGGTGGTTTAGTTGGTAAACTTTCAGGAGCTAGAGCTTCAATTGATAGATCAGTTTCGTCTATTGATATGGCGACAAATGCTAATCAAGGAGACCAAATTGTTGGTGGTATAGCGGGAGTTGTTGATGATAGAGCGACAATCAGTAATAGCTATGTTGAAGGTAATGTTAATAATGTGAAACATTTTGGTAAAGTTGGTGGAGTCGTTGGTAATCTTTGGGATAATTCAGGAGAAGTTGAAAATTCAGGTCGACTATCTGATGTGCTAAGTGATGTTAATGTTACTAATGGGAACGCTATAGTTGGTTATGATTTTAATGGTATTAAAGCATTTAAGACATATAGTAATAAAAATAATAAAGTAGTAAATGTAGTTCAAGTGGACGATGAACTTGTAACTAAAGATTCAGATGTACAAAGAGGTACGATATTAGAATCTGACAAAGTGAATGCTAAAAAAGTTGAGTTAGTTTCTAAACAAAGTACTAAAGTAGAAGACTTCAATTTCTCTTCTAGATATGTAACTGACTATAGAAATCTTGAAAATGCCGATTCATCAAAAGAACAAGTTTATAAAAATATTGAAAAATTATTACCATTCTATAATAGAGAAACAATAGTTAAGTACGGGAATTTAGTAGAGACTAGTAGTAATCTTTACAAAAAAGAATTATTATCAGTAGTTCCTATGAAAGATAAAGAAATAATTAGTGATGTTAACGGAAGTAAATCAAGTATAAATAAACTATTACTATATTACACGGACAATACATCAGAAACGATAAATATACAATATCAAAGTGATTTTTCAAATGTAGCAGAGTATAGTTTGAATGGTACAAAATTAATTTACACACCAAATACATTACTTCGAAATTATAAAAATATTTTAGATGAAGTATTACCAGAATTAAATAAAGTAGAATATAAATCAGATGCAATTAGAAAAGTATTAGATATTTCTAAAGGTATTAGTTTAACAGAGTTATATCTAGATGAACAATTCGACAAAACAAAAGCAAACATTGAAGATAGTTTATCAAAACTTCTTTCTGCTGACGCGGCAATAGCTGAAAATAGTAATTCAATAATTGATAATTATGTAATAGAAAAAATTAAGAATAATAAAGAAGCGTTACTTCTAGGTTTAACTTATCTAGAACGTTGGTATAATTTTAAATATGATAATGCAAGTGCTAAAGATTTAGTTATGTATCACTTGGATTTCTTCGGTAAATCAAATAGTTCAGCCTTAGATAATGTTATTGAACTAGGTAAGTCTGGCTTTAACAATTTATTAGCGAAAAATAATGTAATTACTTATAATGTATTATTAGCGAAAAATTATGGAACTGAAAGTTTATTTAAAGCATTAGAAGGATATAGAAAAGTATTTTTACCAAAAACTTCTAACAACGAGTGGTTTAAAAAACAAACAAAAGCTTATATAGTAGAAGAAAAATCTACGATTAAAGAGGTAAGTGATAAACAATCAATAGCAGGTAGTCCATATTCTATTGGTGTATATGATAGATTAACTAGCCCATCATGGAAATATCAAAGTATGGTGTTGCCGTTATTAACACTACCTGAAAAATCTGTGTTTATGATAGCGAATATCTCTACTATTGGATTTGGTGCATATGATAGATATAGAAGTAAAGAATATCCTAAGGGAGAAAAATTAAATAAATTTGTTGAAGAGAATGCACAAGCAGCGGCTAAACGATTTAGAGACCATTATGATTATTGGTATAAAATTCTAGATAATGAAAATAAAGAAAAATTATTTAGAAGTATCCCAGTATATGATGCATTTAGATTTGGAAATGATGAAGATAATAAGTTACAAGAAGCTAACTTTGAAACTAATCATCCAGCAATAAAACATTTCTTTGGTCCAGCAGGTAATAATGTAGTTCACAATGCTAATGGTGCATATGCAACAGGGGACGCATTCTACTATATGGCTTATCGTATGCTTGATAAATCTGGTGCGGTAACATATACGCATGAAATGACGCATAACTCAGATAGAGAAATTTATCTTGGTGGCTATGGTCGAAGAAGTGGCTTGGGACCAGAGTTCTTCGCAAAAGGCTTATTGCAAGCACCAGACCATCCAAATGACGCAACCATCACCATCAACTCGATCTTGAAACATTTAAAATCGGATAGCAAAGAAGGAGAACGATTACAAATACTCGATCCAACTACGAGATTTAATAGTGCAGATGATTTGAAGCAATATGTCCACAATATGTTTGATGTTGTCTATATGTTGGAATATCTTGAAGGACAATCAATCATTCAACATTTATCTAATTCAGAGAAAATGACTGCACTGAGAAAAATTGAGAATGTATTCGTCAAGGATCCAGATGGAAATAACGTATATGCAACAAATGTTGTCAGAGATCTAACAGTAGAAGAAGCTAAAAAACTACGTTCATTCAATGATTTGATTGATAATAATATTATTTCGTCTAGGGAATATGCGTCAAAAACATACGAAAGAAATGGCTATTTTACTATAAAACTATTTGCGCCGATTTATGCAGCATTAAGTAATGATGACGGAACGCCAGGTGATCTAATGGGACGTCGTATGGCATATGAACTATTAGCTGCTAAAGGCTTTAAAGATGGTATGGTACCATATATTTCAAATCAATTTGAACCCGATGCTAGGGAAAATAATAAAACGATTAGCTCATATGGTAAAACAAAAGGGTTAGTGACAGATAAATTGGTACTTCAGAAATTATTTAATGGACAATACCACACTTGGAGTGATTTTAAAAAAGCTATGTATACAGAGCGTCAAACTAAGTTCAATAAATTGAACAAAGTTACCTTTAATGATACAACACAGCCATGGACTTCCTTTGCAAGAAAAACTACTAGTAGGATAGAGGATTTACAGAGTTTAATGGATATTGCTGTCCGTCAGGATGCAGAAGGAACTCATTGGGATAACTATAATCCAGAGACTGACAGTGCGGTTCATAAGTTGAAGAGAGCGATTTTTAAAGCTTATCTTGACCAAACCGATGATTTTAGAAGTTCAATTTTTGATAATAAAAAATAGTATTTACTATTAGGAAATAAAAAGCAAATGTAGAGGATTAGAATTGTCATTATTAAAAAAAGATAAATTTTCCATTCGGAAAATAAAAGGTATTGTTGGTTCAGTATTTCTTGGGAGTCTTTTATTTGCACCCTCAGTTGTGAGGGCATCCACATATCACTACTTGGATTATGCTAATTTGACGCAAAATGAACGTGCTCACCTGAAATCAGGTACTCCTGATGAATCAAAAGAGTCATATGCCTTGATTTATGAAAAAGACGCATTACCAAACACAGGAAGTTCTCAATCTATTATGACTGTATTTGGTTTATTGACCATCGCTAGTCTTGTTGTAGTTATTACAAAAGATAAGAGAAATAAAAAAATAGCTACATTTTTGATTGTAGGGGCGACAGGTTTAGTTACACTATCAACTGCTTCAGCACTTAATTTGAATGCTAACATCCATAAGTCTGGTCGTGATGGTGTGTTGCAAATTTCTGGTTACAGATATGTTGGTTACTTGGAGCTTGATGATAGAACTGTTTCGTCGGTTTCTCCGGCATCAAGTGTTTCGCCAGTTGAGCAACCCAAAGTTGTGACTGATAAAGGCGAATCTAAGGTTCAACCGGCATTACCGGAAGCTGCTGTGACTGATAAAGGGGAACCAGAAGTTCAACCAACATTACCTGAAGCGGTTGTAACCGAAAAAGGGAAACCAGAAGTTCAACCAGCATTACCTGAAGCGGTTGTGACTGATAAAGGCAAACCGGAAGTTCAACCAGCGTTGCCAGAAGCGGTTGTGACTGACAAAGGCAAACCAGAAGTTCAGCCAGCATTACCTGAAGCGGTTGTGACTGATAAAGGGGAACCAGAAGTTCAACCAGCGTTGCCGGAAGCGGTTGTGACTGATAAAGGAAAACCGGAAGTTCAACCAGCATTACCTGAAGCGGTTGTGACTGATAAAGGAGAACCAGAAGTTCAACCGGCGTTACCAGAAGCGGTTGTGACTGATAAAGGGGAACCGGAAGTTCATGAGAAACAAGAATATACAGCTCCAATTGACGGTAATCTTGTTGAACCAGAAGTTCATGAAAAACCAGCATACACGGAACCTGTAGGCACCACAGGAGTAGATGAAAACGGAAACTTGATTGAGCCACCTGTTATCGACATTCCAGAGTATACTGAACCAATATCTACAGTTTCAGAAGTTGCACCAGAAAGAGAAGAGTTACCTTCTTTACATACTGACATTCGGACAGAAACTATTCCTAAAACGACTATAGAAGAATCTGATTCTACCAAATTTATAGGCGATGATTCTGTTAAACAAGTTGGTGAGGATGGCGAACGTCAAATTGTTACTAGCTATGAAGAGTTACATGGCAAAAAAATTAGTGACCCAGTTGAAACCGTAACTATTTTGAAAGAAATGAAGCCTGAAATTCTTGTAAAAGGTACAAAAGAAAAGCCTAAAGAAAAAACAGCTCCCGTTTTGACTTTGGAACGAACAGACACAAATGTATTAGACCGCTCCGCAAATCTTTCTTATCATTTGGTTAATGCAGATGGAGTCAAGATCAATAAAATTACTGCGACAATTAAAGATGGAAATGAAATTGTCAAAACAGTAGATTTAACTTCAGAGCAGTTAAATAAGCAGGTAGAAGATTTAAAATTCTACAAGGACTATAAGATAGAAACCACTATGACCTATGATCGTGGTAAGGGAGAAGAGACTGCAACATTAGAAGAGAAACCACTTCGCTTGGATTTGAAAAAAGTTGAGTTGAAAAACATTGCCTCAACAAATTTAGTAAAAGTTGAAGAAGACGGAACAGAAACGTTGAACGACTTCCTGACTGAGACACCAACAGAGACTGAAAAATACTATCTCAAAGTGACTTCTCGGGATAACAAAGTGACTCGTTTAGCAGTTGATAAAATCGAAGAGATTAATCAGGCTGGCCAAGTTCTCTACAAAGTAACCGCAAGAGCTGTTGACCTTATTCAGCATACTGACCCAAGTAAGATACGAAATGAGTACGTTTATTACATGGAAAAACCACGACCAAAGGTTGGAAATGTATATTACAACTTCAAAGAACTCATTGAAGATATGCAGAAAAAACCTGATGGTGAGTTTAAACTTGGGGCTGACTTAAATGCAACTAACACCCCAACCCCGAACAAATCATATGTGACGAATGTGTTCAAAGGAAAATTATTGAGTGATGGAAGTAATCACTTCACTATCCATAATCTAGCACGGCCATTATTTGCAAGAGCTGAAAATGCTCACATCCATGACATTAATCTGGGTAATGTAAACATAAACATGCCTTGGGCTGACCGAACAGCACCACTCGGTGAAAACTTTAAGAATTCAACAATAGAAAATATCAAAGTGACTGGCCAAGTTGTTGGTAACAATGACGTGACGGGTATGGTGAACAAACTTGACGAATCCATCATGCGCAATGTTGCTTTCATTGGTAAAATCGAAAGTGTGGGTAACAAAGGTTGGTGGTCTGGTGGACTTGTCAGCGAAAGTTGGCGAAGTAATGTTGATAGCTCTTATGTAGATGCAAATATTAAGGCAAACAACGCCAAATTCGGTGGACTGATTGCGAAAATCGACCACGGTGTAAACCCTATGGATGTAAAACAAAAAGGTCACTTGACTAAATCCGTTGTTAAAGGATCCATGACTCTCAAAACAAATAACCAAAGCGGTGGACTCATTCACGATAACTACAATTGGGGATGGGTTGAAAACAACGTCAGCATGATGAAAGTAAACAATGGTGAAATCATGTACGGTTCTGGTTCAGTGGATTCGGGCGACCCAGACTTTGGATTCCATTACTTCAAGAACAATGTATATGTGAAAGATGTTGCGTCAGGCAATGTTTCATATGAACGTTCAAAACAAATTCAGGGTGTAGATCAAGCTGAAGCTGATAAACGTATCGCAACCTTCAATATCACTGCTGATAAGTATGAAATCACAGATCCTCTTGTGAATATACTTAACAACCTAACAACTCGTGATAATGAGTATAAAACAACTCAAGATTATGACGCAACGCGTGAGCAGGCATACCACAACATTGAGAAACTACAACCCTTCTACAATAAAGAATGGATTGTAAACCAAGGTAACAGATTGGCTACAAGTTCAAACCTACTGACTAAAGAAGTGTTATCTGTGACAGGTATGAAGAATGGTCAGTTTGTGACAGACTTATCAGATATTGATAAGATTATGGTTCACTATGCGGATGGCACTAAAGAAGAAATGGTAGTTACCGCTAAAGCTGATTCTAAAGTAGCTCAAGTAAAAGAGTATGATGTAGCAGGTCAAAACATTGTCTATACACCAAATATGGTTGTTAAAAATCGAGACAAACTGATTGCAGATGTGAAAGAAAGACTTTCAAGTGTTGACCTAATTTCAGCTGAAGTACGCGCGTTAATGGATATACGTAAGAAGGCAGAAGAAAATACAGATGCTCGTAAAGATGGATATATTCGTAATCTATACTTAGAAGAAAGTTTTGCCGAAGTGAAGCAAAATCTAGATAAGTTAGTCAAATCCTTGATCGAAAATGAAGACCATCAATTGAACGGTGATGATGCCGCGATGAAATCGCTACTCAAGAAAGTAGAAGATAATAAAGCTAAGATTATAATGGGACTGACTTATCTCAATCGTTACTATGATATCAAATATGGTGATTTGAGTATCAAGGATATGATGATGTTCAAACCTGATTTCTATGGTAAAACACCAAGTGTCATCGACCGTTTGATTCAAATTGGGTCAAGAGAGTATTTCTTAAAAGGAGATCGTACACAAGATGCCTACAAAGAAGTGATTGCTGGTGCAACTGGTAAAGGTGATTTACGTAGCTTCTTAAACTATAACATGCGTTTGTTTACAGAAGATAAAGATTTGAATGACTGGTTTATTCATTCTGCGAAAAACGTTTATGTGGCAGAGCCTGAAACAAGCACAGAAGCCTTTAAAGATAAGCGACACCGTGTATTTGACGGTTTAAACAATGACGTTCACGGTCGTATGATTTTACCATTGCTCAACTTGAAGAAAGCCCATATCTTTATGATTTCAACCTATAACACGATGGCTTATAGCTCATTTGAGAAATATGGTAAGAACACTGAAGAAGAACGTAAGGAATTGAAGAAACGTATTGATGAAGTCGCTAAAGCGCAACAAACTTACTTAGATTTCTGGTCTCGTTTAGCTCTTCCAAGTGTTCGTAACAAACTTTTGAAGAGCGAATATATGGTGCCAACACCTGTTTGGGATAATCAATCTTATACAGGAATTAAGGATGCAAATCGTCAAGGTTATGGAAAAGGTGGAGCCGTGGTATCCCCTATTCGTGAACTATTCGGCCCGACTGACCGTTGGCATCAAGTTAATGGAGCTATGGGAGCGATGGCAAAAATCTACGAAAAACCGTGGAAAGATGAGCAAGTATACTTCATGGTAACCAATATGCTTGACCAGTTTGGTATTTCTGCCTTCACACATGAAACCACACACATTAATGACCGTGTAGCTTACTTTGGAGGACATAACCATCGTCAAGGTACGGATTTGGAAGCCTTTGCTCAAGGTATGTTACAAACTCCTGATAAGTCAACAACAAATGGTGAGTATGGTGCGTTAGGTATTAACATGGCCTACCATCGACCAAATGATGGAAACCAGTGGTATAATCCAGACCCTGACAAACTTCAAACACGCGACCAAATCGACCACTACATGAAGAACTACAATGAAGCTATGATGATGCTTGATTATGCAGAAGCTGAAGCTGTGCTTCCTAAGGTTAAAGGTGACAATAGTAAGTGGTTCAAGAAAATTGACCGCGAAACACGTCGACCTATGGATAGAAATAAACTAGGTGCTCCTCACCAATGGGACAAAGTGCGTGACTTGACAGATGCTGAGAAAGCAACCAAGTTGGAAACCATCGATGACTTGGTAAATAATAATTTCATGACCATTCACGGAAATCCAGGCAATAAAGTCTTCCACCCAGAGGACTTTGGTACAGCCTATGTCAATGTTAATATGATGGCGGGTATTTACGGTGGTAATACGAGTCCAGGTGCCCCCGGTTCTCTATCCTTCAAACATAATGCCTTCCGTATGTGGGGTTACTTTGGCTATGAAAATGGATTTATCGGATATGTATCTAGTAAATACCAAGGTGAAGCGGATAAACAAAACCAGGGTAGATTGGGTGATGATTTCATTATCAAAAAAGTTTCAAACAACCAATTCTTAAACCTTGAAGATTGGAAGAAACATTGGTATCATGATGTGAAAGCCAGAGCTGAAAAAGGATTCACAGAGATTACAATTGATGGACAAACCATTCACAATTATAACGAATTGAAAGCCTTATTCGACAAAGCTGTCACAGAAGACCTCAAGAAAGCTGGAAACTACTCAAATACTGAGAATTTGAAATCCAAGGTATTCAAAGCCCTTCTTAAAAACACAGACGGTTTCTTTGATCAACTGTTTAAAAAAGACATTTAAATGTTTAAAATATAAAGGAGGCAGTTTTTTGCTCCCTATGAAAAGTCATCATTTGATGGCTTTTTTCTATACAGGGAGCTTAAAAGGCTATCATCAGACAAAATAGAGAAGGCATGATATAATATAAGGTAGATTTCTATGTAATTAAACAGGAACTGTTTGGACATCATTTGAAAACTCTCTATGTTCAAGCTATAGTAAAATAAAATAAGTTCTCTAAACCCTTGCTACGAAAGGAAAAAAACTCAATGGCTACTATTCAATGGTTTCCTGGTCACATGTCTAAAGCTCGTCGACAGGTGCAGGAAAATTTAAAATTTGTTGATTTTGTGACGATTTTGGTGGATGCACGCTTACCTCTATCTAGTCAAAATCCTATGTTGACCAAGATTGTTGGTGACAAACCAAAACTCTTGATTTTAAATAAGGCGGACTTGGCTGATCCGGTAATGACCAAGGAATGGCGTCAGTATTTTGAATCACAAGGAATCCAGACGCTTGCTATTAACTCCAAAGAGCAAGTGACTGTAAAAGTTGTAACAGATGCGGCCAAGAAGCTCATGGCCGATAAGATTGCTCGCCAGAAAGAACGCGGTATCAAAATTGAAACCTTGCGTACCATGATTATCGGGATTCCAAACGCTGGTAAATCAACTCTCATGAACCGCTTGGCTGGTAAGAAGATTGCCGTTGTCGGCAACAAGCCTGGTGTTACCAAGGGGCAACAATGGCTTAAAACCAATAAAGACCTGGAAATCTTGGACACACCAGGGATTCTCTGGCCTAAGTTCGAAGACGAAACTGTCGCTCTCAAACTAGCCCTAACAGGTGCTATCAAAGACCAGTTGCTTCCTATGGATGAGGTAACTATTTTTGGCCTCAATTATTTCAAAGAACATTATCCAGAAAAGCTGGCTGAACGCTTCAAACAAATGAAAATTGAGGAAGAAGCGCCTGTTATTATTAT
>ERZ772906.1268-NODE-1268-length-14010-cov-9.531709_pt1 | contig 14010 bp, 12 predicted proteins | sample MGYA00511338_ERZ772906 | MGnify/ENA primary metagenome ERZ772906 (study PRJEB29015, sample SAMEA2738076) | human oral metagenome | biome: human oral; feature: human-associated habitat; material: saliva | place: China | collected 2212 ... | reverse complement strand
GGGCCCCCGTCAATTCCTTTGAGTTTTAGCCTTGCGGCCGTACTCCCCAGGCGGGGCACTTAATGCGTTAGCTACGGCGCGGAAAACCCGGAAAAGGCCCCCCACACCTAGTGCCCAACGTTTACGGCGTGGACTACCAGGGTATCTAATCCTGTTCGCTCCCCACGCTTTCGCTCCTCAGCGTCAGTAACGGCCCAGAGACCCGCCTTCGCCACCGGTGTTCTTCCTGATATCTGCGCATTCCACCGCTACACCAGGAGTTCCAGTCTCCCCTACCGCACTCAAGCCGGCCCGTACCCACCGCAAGCCCCCAGTTAAGCCAGAGGATTTCACGACAGACGCGACCAGCCGCCTACGAGCTCTTTACGCCCAATAATTCCGGACAACGCTCGCGCCCTACGTATTACCGCGGCTGCTGGCACGTAGTTAGCCGGCGCTTCTTTACCCACTACCCTCACCACAACCCACGTCGCGGCTTGACCATGAGCGAAAGAGGTTTACAACCCGAAGGCCTCCATCCCTCACGCGGCGTCGCTGCATCAGGCTTGCGCCCATTGTGCAATATTCCCCACTGCTGCCTCCCGTAGGAGTCTGGGCCGTGTCTCAGTCCCAGTGTGACCGTCCACCCTCTCAGGCCGGCTACCCGTCACCGCCTTGGTAGGCCATCACCCCACCAACAAGCTGATAGGCCGCGAGCCCATCCCCCACCAAAAACACCAAAAAAGGCGCAATCTTTCCCAGGCCCACCATGCGACAGACCCAGAATATCCCGTATTAGCCACACTTTCATGCGGTTATCCAGAAGAAGGGGGCAGGTTACTCACGTGTTACTCACCCGTTCGCCACTCATCCAGAACCAGCAAGCTGGTCCCTTCACCGTTCGACTTGCATGTGTTAAGCACGCCGCCAGCGTTCGTCCTGAGCCAGGATCAAACTCTCCAAACAAAACCAACAAAACCAGGCCCCAACCAACCACAAACAGCCAGCCAGAACCCAACGTCAGTACAACAGTCCAGAAAACCAGACCAGGCCCAACCCAACCCCCACAACAAAAGAAATGAGGACCAGGCAAACCAAAACAAAACAAGCCCCAAAAACCACACACAACCAAAATCATGCGCAGCCCCCAGGGCCATGGCATAAAAAACATGACACACTATCGAGTTCTCAAACAACACACCCACCGAGATTTGAGACTAGGAAGAATTCCTTGCTTGCCTCTCGAAGGCGACCGGACTAGCATAAGCAGGTTGTCGTTCGGGAATCAAATTCGGATCGCGTGACCCTGATCTCTGAACTATTCTGCTTTTTCCGCGCCGGTGAGGATCACTCCTTCCGACTCGGCGTTTCCGCCGTCCGGTGCCGCCGTCGAACCGTGAGGTCGCGTCGGCAGCGAGGAGTACTATAGCCAGGCCTGACCGCCTCCTGTCAAACGACTTTCGCGCGACCTGTGTCACACCTATGTTCCCAGGATGTCAGGTCTGTTCTCCCCGCTCCGACGCCTCGCTTCACCACTGCTCCGCTCGGCACTGCGGGGCGCCGAACCACGCGGACCCTCAGGAGGCGCGGGCGCGGGAGGCCTGGTAGGCGGCCCCCACGATGCCGGCCGTGTTGAGCAGCTGGGCCGGGACGATCGGGGTCTTGAGGTCGAGCAGCGGCAGGTACTTCTCGTGCTTGCGGGAGACGCCCCCGCCCACGACGAACAGGTCCGGGGAGAAGAGCATCTCCACGTGGGAGTAGTAGCGCTGGAGGCGCTTGGCCCACTTCTTCCAGGACAGGTCCTGGGCGGTGCGCTGCCCGGCCGAGGCCCGGCTCTCGGCGTCGTAGCCGTCGATCTCCAGGTGCCCGAGCTCGGTGTTGGGGACCAGGGTTCCGTCAACAATGACGGCCGAGCCGATCCCGGTGCCCAGGGTGGTGACGATGATGGTCCCGGGCACGTCTTTGGCGGCACCGAAGGCGACCTCGGCCAGGCCCGCGGCGTCGGCGTCGTTGAGCCCGGTCACCGGCCGGCCCAGGTGCTCGCGCATGAGCTCGGTGAGGTTGACGCCCGTCCAGGACTTGTCGAGATTGGCGATGAAGGGGACGGTGCCGTGGACGATCGGAGCGGGCAGGGCCACGCCGACCGGGACGTCGTCGCCCACCTCGAGCTGTTCGAGGAGCTCGCGGCAGACCTCGGCGACGGCCGCGGGTGTGGACTCCTCGGGAGTGTCGATGCGGACGCGCTCACCAATGAACGTGCCCGTGGCCAGGTCGACCAGGGCGCTCTTGACGCCCGATCCGCCGATGTCGATCCCGCATGCCACGGAAACTGCTGGTGCTGTCGAAGTCATGAGGTCCTCCTGGTACTACGCGTCCTCGCGGCCGCCGCCCAGCCTAGTGCAGGGACGGCGACCGCGAGGACGGTCGGAGGAAACGATGGCTGCCGCAGACTCCAGCAGCGCCCCTCAGTCGCGAGTGCTCTCCTGGCGGGCGCCCCGGTAGAGGTACCACAGGGTGCCGACGAACAGCACCACGCCCACCCAGGGGGCGATGCCGGCGAAGCCCTCGGGCATGATGGCCAGCGGGTCCGCCTTGCCTCCGAAGGCCACGACGATCCCGGCGTAGACCACCCCGGCGAGGCTCTCGCCGACGATGAGGCCGGTGGCCATGAGCGTGCCCATGCGCTTGGCCCGCTCCGGGTTGGCGGTGCGCTCGGCCCAGCGGTCGTAGAGGTGACCGAGGGCGGCACCGATCGGGATCATGACGGTGACGGCAGTGGGCAGGTACATGCCCATGCCGACGGCGAGCGGCGGCAGGGAGTACTTGCTGTTACGGCGCAGGATCTCATCGATGGCGATGACGACGGCGCCAATGAGGGCGCCCAGCCCCAGCAGGCTCCAGTTGAGGTCCCCGCCGAGGACGCCCTGAACCAGGTGCTTGATGAGGTTCGCCTGGGGTGCGGCCAGAGCGTCGTCACCGGCGTCGGGAGCTCCGGCGAAGCCGAAGGCGCCCTGCATGAGGCTGAGCACCGGCGGGATGACGATGGCGCCGAAGACGACACCGATGACGAGCGCCACCTGCTGCTTCCACGGGGTGGAGTCGACGAGCTGGCCGGTCTTGAGGTCCTGGAGGTTGTCGTTCGAGATGGTGGCCACGCCGAAGACGACCGCGGTGACGAACAGGGTGTAGGCCACCAGGGTGCGGACGTCGTCGGGCGAGGAGCTGCTGGCAATGGTGCGCACCAGCGCGGCCGCGGAGACGGCCACGAGGATGCCGACGCCGGAGATCGGCGAGTTGGAGGAGCCGATGAGGCCGGCCATGTAGCCGCAGACCGAGGCGACGACCAGGCCGGTCAGCAGGATGAAGAGGATGGAGACGATGATGAGGCCCGTGGCGTGGTGAGCCATGGAGGTCCCGTGCAGGAACAGCCACAGGAGCACACCGATGGGCAGCATGGAGCCGACGGTGACACCGATGACCGTCTTCATCGACAGGTCGCGCTCGGTCAGGGGGACCTCCTCACCGGCGTCGCGCTTGGCGCTGGAGGCCAGGGACTCGCGGATGCCGGTGACGATGGGACCGAGGATCTTCAGGAAGGTCCAGATGGCGGCGATGGCGATGGCGCCGGCACCGACGATCCGCACCTCGCTGGCGAAGGTGGCGCCCACGAAGTCGGCGAGGTCCTTGTCGGCCACTGCCGTGCCCCAGGTGCGCATCGGGAGCAGCACCCCGTAGGAGATGAGCAGGCCGACGATCATGGCGATGCCGACGCCGACACCGACCAGGTGGCCCACGCCGGCCAGCGCCAGGGACAGGGAGGTGCCCATCATCGTGGCACCGGCACCGACCCGGAAGACCCCGGAGATGTCGACGCTGATGGCCTTGAGGGCGTTGAGGAAGTACAGGGCCGCCGAGGCGATGGAGCCCCGCACGATGACACCCAGCCCACGGCTGGACTCCTCGGCCCCCTCGCTGGTGTCACCCACGCGCAGGACCTCGGCGCCGGCCACGCCCTCGGGGTAGGGCAGGTCGGAGTTGGTCACGAGCGCGCGCCGCAACGGGATGGAGTAGGTGACGCCGAGGATGCCGCCCAGGATGATGACCAGGACCGTCTGGAGGTAGGGGAATCCGGTCCACCAGCCCACGATGATGAGTCCGGGCAGCACGAAGATGATGGCGGACAGCGTCCCGGCCGCCGAGGCGATCGTCTGGACGATGTTGTTCTCCTGGATCGTGTGATCGGAGAAGCGGCGCAGGATCGCCATGGAGATGACGGCGGCCGGGATCGAGGTGGCGAAGGTGAGCCCCACCTTGAGGCCGAGGTAGACGTTCGCCGCGGTGAAGACGAGCGTGATGATGCCGCCGATGATGATGCCGCGGGCAGTCAGCTCCTTGACCGGGCCGGAGCCGGCACTGGACGGCTTCGCCGCAGTGGAGCCGCTTGAGGTTGTTGTGGACATGGTGAGATCTCTCGATGTCGGGATGATTCCGAGGGGAGAGTAGCACTGTGTCCGAATACGATCGTTAATGGTCCATTCTCATCAGTACAAAGCAGACGTAGCGGCTCAAGGCAGGGTAGTGCTCCGCTCAACCGCGTCTGCCCCACCACTGGGACTCACCCCTTGATCGCCGCGGTGTCCCAGTATTCGCGAACCTCGCCGATGAGCCCGCCCTTCATGGTGACGACGCTGACGATCTCGCTGGCGATGGGCCCTTGAGCGGTCGGGAACACTCCCTCGGCGTGCACCACGGCACCGTGCGGGGTCTCGAGCTCGGTGCGTATATCGGAGATGCGTACACCGGAGTCGCGCACTCTCCTCAGATGATCCACAACCGCCTCCTTCCCGATGAAGGTCTCCTGCACCCCGAGCGTGGGACCGTAGGGGAAGCTCCACTGAACCTTGTCATGGAGCACCTCACTCATGTCACCCGCGTTGAATCGCTCCAGCATCCGAGGCAGTCGATGCACGGCGGCAAGACGTTGGAGATCACCGGCCGTGAACAGGTGGGGGAATACTGATCCGCCAGGATCGAGCAATGATGATTCTGCGAGCGTCCCAACAAATACGGGCACATATCCGGTAGCCTCAAGGAGGCTTTCAATTCGCGGTCGTTCCTCAAGAGCATCGGTGGCATATCCGACCGCCCAGACTCCGGGATTCTTACCTGCTCGCGACACGAGCAGCTCCTCCTGAATATGGGAGAAGGCGCGCACAACCACTGAGTCCGGCAGCATCTCGGCCATCCACTGCCCTTCAGTGCGTCTATCCGGCAGCGTGGAGACGATCTGCCCCTCCCGCATACCAGCGGCGTTCATCACGTCGAAGACCATCGCCCCCTTGAGGAGCGGCGCGAGACGATCTACCACGTCCTGCGCAGCACTGTGCTTGACCGCCAGGACCACCACCTTGTGCCGGGCGGCCTCCTCAAAGCTGACGACACGCACGCTCGAGGGAACACTCACACGCCTCGCCGACTCCGGCGACCGCGCACCGAGCTGAACCGTGTAGCCGGCCTGCGCCCACAATGTCGCCAGCCCCTGTCCAATAGGGCCGGACCCGATGATGCCAATCGCTTCGCTCGACTTGTCGGGCATACTGCTTCACTCCTCCTTGGTTACTATTGGTAACTACCCGAGTCGACAGTATGGCGAACCGATGAACGCGACAAGAAGGCATCTTCATGGCCGATAGGCACACGAGAGTAACCGTCAATGAGACCTCCTCACAGGAAGGCGACTGCGAGCCCGACAGCACTGTCTGCGGCCTGCGCGACGTCCTCGATCGGATCGGGGACACCTGGTCGGTTCTCGTCATCATTCAGCTGCGCCTGCACGGCCGGCGCAGGTTCGGGCAGCTGCTGCGCTCAGTCGAGGGAATCTCCCAACGCATGCTCACAGTCACCCTGCGTCGACTCCAGCGGGACGGACTCATCAGCCGGACGGTCCTGGACACCTCCCCACCGCAGGTCGAGTACGCGTTGACTGGAACCGGTGAATCTCTCACAGTCGTTCTTCGCCAGCTCGTCGACTGGGCAACGGACAATCGCGAGAGCATTGCGGCTGCTCGCCGACGCTGGGACCGGGGTGTGGACACACCCACCCACTCTCTTTGACTCCACAACAACCAAAACGTCATGTACGGGGTCCAGGTCCTGCAGGACCCGGCGGATGGATGACTGCCGAGGGCGGGGCCCGGCCCCGACTCCACCCCCAGGGGCCGCAGGTCGGAGGCGGTCAGGTCGATGGAGTGCTCCCATATCGCCGTCAGGCTGCGACATCCGGCCAGTACCCCGGTCACGGCCAGGAACAACACCGTGGGCAGGTCAAGGCGCACACCGCGTCTGTCGCGTGGGTCGGTGATGCTCCTGAGAACCTGGATCAAGGGCTGGTGCGACAAGGCGTTCGTGGTGGAAGCTGACGTCAGCGCGGCCTCCCAGAACAAAGGGATTGATTAAGCACCACTCACCGTCCCCACGGGGCCCACGCCCCCGCCCCAGCGACACACCACCCCCATCAAAGCGCCTCCCCCCTCACCCACCAACATTGGCCCCCCTGACCCGGGGCCGCGTCCCTTACGAGGTTTTGGTCGAGGTCGAGAACCCGGCCAGGTAGGAGGCGGCCATGTCCTCGTGGGCGTGGCCGGCGTCGGCGACACGGTCGAGCCGGGCGGAGAAGGCCTCCATGCCATCGAGCCTTAAGCCGGCTTCGCGGGCGAGCTCGAGGATGAGGTGGGCGTCCTTGCCGGAGGTGTCGACGGCGAAGTTGGCCGGGCTCAGGGCGCCCCGTTCAACGAGGTCGGCCTTGATGCGCAGGAAGGGCAGGTCCAGGCCACCGCCGTCGAGCACCTCGAAGAACTGGGCCGGGGGCACACCGATCGCCTTCGCCAGGGTGACGATCTCGCCGGCGGCGTTGGACACGGCGATGACCCAGGAGTTGACGACCAACTTGAGGCGGGTCGAGGGGGCGGCGGCACCGTCCTCGCCGGTCCACACGGTGCGCGACCCGACGGCGTCCAGGACCGGAGTGACCAGCTCGCGGCCGGAGGCAGGGCCGGCGGTCATGATGACAAGGGTGCCGGACTCGGCGGGCTGGCGGGTCCCGGAGACGGGCGAGTCGTAGAAGAGGACCCCGGCGGACTCCGCGATGGCGGCCAGGACGGCCACATCATCAGGGCCGACAGTGGTCATCTGCAGCCAGGCGGCGCCGGGGCGCATGGCGGGGGCGGTCTCGCGCATGACCTCGGCGACGGCGGCACCATCGAAGAGCATGGTGATGACGACGTCGGCCCCCTCGACGGCGGCGGTGGCGGTGGGGGCGACCTCGATGCCATCGTCGGCCAGGGGCTGGGCACGCGAGATCGTGCGGTTCCAGGCGCGCACGGCGTGGCCGGCGCCGGCGATGTTGCGAGCCATCGCCGAGCCCATGATTCCGGTGCCGAGTACGGCTACGGTCAGCTGAGACATACTTCTCCCTTAATTGTCTCTGATCGAGCTGTTGTCGACCTGTCCTTGGTCGGCCACCCGCCTGGGCACCCTCCGGCGCCCGGGATCGGACTTGTTGCCGCCCTTTGCACACGACCATAGGCGCCCGAGTCACTCGGAAGCCAGGGCGCCAGCACCCCTGTAGATGGCGATGGCCAGGAGGAATGCGAGACCAGTCATGAGGCTGGGGCCCCAGAAGCCGGGGAGTCGGGTGAGAAGGTCTCCGCCGACGGCGCCGGCGACCGTGGCGCCGAGGTACATTGCCGTGTTCGACAGTGAGGAGACGGTTCCTCGCGCCTGGCCGGCGTGGGCCTGCAGCTGCCCCATGAGAACCGGCAGGAGGAAGCCGGCGACCACCAGGGCCGCGGCGAAGGCGATGACAGCACCCCACATGGTGTGCGCAATGAGCGGCATCGCCGCGGCCAGGAGGTAGAACGCACCCTGGACGAGAATGCCGGCCCACAGTGACCGCCGCTCACCGACCCTTGCAACGAGCCGCGGACCGAGGATCGACCCCAGCGCAGTTCCCAGTCCGATCATCATCATGGCCTTCCCGATAGCGGTCTGCGAGGCACCGAAGTCCTTGGCCAGCCAAGAGCCGATGAAGGAGAACGAGGCGTAGTTGCCGGTCTGGAACACGAGGTAGGCGAGGAGCGACCACCGCAGCACCCGAGAGCCGAGGACCCTTCGGTAGGAGCCGACGACGTCAACGGGCTCCCCGACCGGCCGCACATGCGGGAACGCGAGGAAGAGAAGTCCCCACAGGACGACGCTGACCGCCGCGACCACGAAGAACGGCAGCTGCCACCCTCTGACCGAGAGGTAGGAGCCGATCGGCACTCCGGCCACCTGTGCAACCGCCAGTCCCGCAGTCGCATAGCCCATGACCTTGATGACGGACGGCCGGGGCACCGTCACCGGGATGGAGGCCCAGATCTGGGAGCTGACGAATGCAGCACTCACGCCGGCCAGGAAGCGGGCGGCGACCATGCTCCAGAAGCTCCAGGCCAGACCGCACGCGCAGGTGAGGACGGCGAAGGCCGCCAGGCCGGAGAGGATGACCCGACGTCGGTCGTGGCGGTCAGAGACGGGGCCGGCCACGAAGGCAAACAGCGCGTACCCCAAGGCGTAGGCGGAGACCAGCCAGCCTGCCCGGGACAGGGGGACGTCGAGCTCGCGCTGGAGCAGGGGCAGCAGGGGCGCGACGAGGAAGGTGTCGGTCCCGATGGCGAACATGGTGAAGAAGGACAGCCACCCCATGGTGGAGACGCGAGCACTCTTCGACGGCACCCTCTCCTCATCCGCGGACGCACGCGTTGAGATACGAGCTTCTTCAGTCATCTCAAACCTCCTTAGTTCGATGTTTGACGTACTAAGAATTATTCGAGACGCTATCGTTGTCAACCCCATCCCAGCGCACGCCGGGGCGACGGTCGGGACAGACGGGACAGAAAGGCGGGGACGATCCGTGAAAGACAGGGAGCTCTTCCACCCCGAGGCGGGCGACATCTCCCTGGACGCGATCCTGGGCGCCCTGTCCGACCCCATCCGCCGCGACGTCCTGCGCCGGATTGCCAGTGAAGGCGCCCTGTACTGCGGCGACCTGAGCTACGACGTCGTCAAGTCCACGATGTCGCACCACTTCCGGGTGCTGCGCGAGTCGGGGCTCATGCATACCGAGCGCGAGGGCAAGCACCGGCGCATCACCCGGCGCGACGACGTCATCGAGCAGCGCTTTCCGGGCCTGCTGGCCGCCGTCGGCCTGCCCGCCGGCAAGGGGCAGTGGCCGGACTGACGATCACCCGAGCGAGTACCCTGACGGCTCAAGGACGAGCCGCCGGAAACCTGCGAGGTGAGAGATGGCCAGGCCGCGCAAGCCGATCGACCCGACCCGACGTCGTCGCTTGATGCGGACGGCGCGCACGATGTTTGCACTCCGCGGGTACAACGGCACCGCGTTGAGCGACATCCTCTCCGCCGCGGAGTTCCCTCGCAGCTCCTTCTACTACTTCTTCACCGACAAGGCAGCGCTCTTCGACGCGGCATTCTCCGACGGGCTGACCCTGCTCGCCGAGCGGGTGAGCCCACCCGATCCTGCAGCGCTGACCACCGAGTCCTTCTGGCCCAAGATCTTCACCTTCTTCGACGAGCTGGCGGCGGCCGGCGACGACGAGGACGTGGCGACAATCGCGACGCTCTTCCACATGCGGGACGCTCCGCCGAGCGCCTCACGCGCCGATTTCGAGAGGTCCGCCCGGGCGTGGTGCCAGCAGACCGTGCACGCGGGTCGCGAGCAGGGCGTGCTCGACCAGGAGATCCCGGAGGACCTGCATGTCGAGCTCGTGTGGAGCGTTGCCGTCACACTCGATCGGTGGTTGGCCTCGCAGGCCGACAAGGGAGCGGATGCTCGACAGCTGGCGCACACCCTCCTGACGCGGCTGTTCGGGGCGCCATAACAGATCCCTCCCCGCTTGACCGCAGCCACGGGAACGGACAGCCTCCTTATTTGTGGACATGTCTGTCCATAAATGACTACCGTAGTTGTTACCAACCATTCGCAGCCACAACGAGGTTCAGGAGGAATGCACGATGGCGAGCGTTCTTGTCGCTGGGGCGACCGGATACCTCGGCCGGTACGTGGTCGCCGAACTTCACCGCCGCGGGCACCTCGTGAGGGCCGTAGTGCGGGACCGGGATCGCGCCCGCAGGGAAGGGCCCTGGGGCTCACCGTCATTGGACGGCCTGGTGGACGAGTGGGCTCTCGGAAACGTCACCGATCCTCGCTTCACCCGGGATCTCGCAGCCGACGTCGAGCATGTTGTCTCGGCTCTGGGGGTGACGCGTCAGAAGGCCGACCCGTGGCAGATCGACAACCTCGCCAACCTGGCGATCCTGAACTCGGCGCTGAAGCACGCCGTCTCCTTCACCTACATCAATACCCTGGGTGGCGATCGCTGCCCCGCCCGGCTGACGCGAGCGAAGTCGGCATTCGCGCAGACACTCTCGGTGGCGGAGATCAACTCTCAGATCATCAATCCGCCGGCCTACTTCTCCGACATGACGGAGGTGCTGGCGATGGCCAGGCGCGGCCTGGTGACGGTGCTCCGCCCGACGGCGCGGATCAATCCGATCCACGGGGCGGACCTGGCGGTCTACGTCGTTGACCGGATGGAGGAGGGGGCTGCCGGCGCGTGGGACATCGGCGGACCGGACATGCTCACCTGGAGACAGGTAGCTCAGCTGGCGTTCCGCGCCGTCGGCACACGGCCGCGCATCGCCGCGGTACCCGCCTGGTCGCTGCCACCGGCACTGAGGCTGACGGCGCTGTTCAGCCCGCGCCTGGCCGACGTCGCCCAGTTCATGACCTGGAACATGATGCGCGACTGCGTCGCCCCAACGACGGGCACCCACCACCTCGCGGACTTCTACCGCACAGTTCTTGAGAATCAGACGTAGGTAGGCACGTCACTGCGAGGTGACCTCGACCTGCTGGCGGGTGTTCCAGCCCATCTTGCCGCTGGTGACCATCCCCCAGACCCGCAGGGGACGCAGGATCAGCGCGGACCACAGCGTCGCCACCGGGGACAGGAGGAGGCTGGCGTACCTCTGGGGGCCGGTGGTGTCCGAGCGCCACACGGAGATGTACCGCGAGCCCTGCGCCAGCCCGATCGCAAGAGGCACCAGCAGTGCTGCAGGAGGGATCCCATCGCCGACGACGAGCGGACGCCAGAGTACTAGATAGACGAAGAGGGAGATCACCAGCCAGACCTGCATCCACCCGGTGACCTGCCGCCACCAACCCCATGAGAGAACTGGCAGGAAGCGGATGCGCCAGAGCCCACGAATGAAGGAGCCGCGGAACCACCGTTCCTGCTGCCGGTAATGATGACTCCACCGGTCGGGCATCCACGCGAAGGCGAAGGCCGAGGGCTGCTGGACGGTCCTGCCGTGCAGCAGGGCGAAGAGGGTCAGCATGGAGTCGTCGGAGAACTCCACGTGCCGCCCCAGGTAGCTCTCGTTCAGGTAGGTGTCGATGTTCTCGGCCAGGATGGAGCACCGGTAGGCGGCCAGGCCGCCGGAGTTGACCATGACCGAGCCGAGCTGCGACATGAAGGAGCGGTCGATGAGCTGCTGTCCGACGAAGATCACGTCGGTGACCCGGGCGAGCAGGTTCTCCCGGTTGTTGATCGCCAGGATGACACCGGCCACTGACATGACCCGGGGGTCGCTGAAGGGCTGGACGATCTCATGGAGGGCCTCGGCGTCGAGCATGGAGTCGGAGTCGACGGTCACGAACAGGTCGGCGTCACGGATCTTCCTGAAACCGTGCACCTGCGCGTGGCGCTTGCCCTCATTGGGGGTGCGCTGCCAGCTGGCGTAGATGCCGGCCAGCGCCGCCTGCCGGATGAACCAGTCCCGCTCCGCCACATAGGCGCCCTGGGTGGAGCCGTCGTCGACGACGTGGATCTCGGCCGGCGGCGAGCTCTGGTGCAGCAGGGCGGAGAGCATCCGCACCACGACGTCGGGATCCTCGTTGTAGAGCGGCACGAGCACGGCGACCCGATGCGCCTCGCCGCGGCCGATGACACGCCCCTCGAAACCGGCCACCACGAGCGGCACGGCCACGATCACGAAGAGGACATCGAAGGTCCACACGATCCACGCGTCCAGGACGTGGTGCCGACTGACCAGCACCCGCCAGCAGAGCCACCCCGCCACGCCGAGGGCCACGACGACGGCGGGCAGGGGCCCACCGGCCCGCATGAGTGCCCGGGGCAGCCCGGTGGCGTCGGCCGATCGCTGAGCCTCGTCCGGCGTCGTCACCGCGCTGCGCACAGCGACCACCCCACCGCGCCCTGCGCCCCGCTTCTCGCCATATCCCTCTCTGCGGACCGCCCGGAGTCGCGTCCCGCGCTTGAACAGCAGCTTGACCGCGAAGCAGGCCAGCAGGATGACCAGGCAGACCAGCAGCACGAGCGGACCGAAGGACCAGGTCATAGCGTCAGTCTTTCCGTATCGGGGTGCCGGTTCCGCTCCAGGAGGCGACGGCGCCTCAGGCCAGGGCGGGCGACTGGCTGCGCATGACCTCGGGAACCGTCTTGACGGGCAGGCCGGAGTCAGCCACTCGCCGCATGAAGCGCTCGAAGCTGTCCGCTCTGATCGACTCGGGGGCGCCGTCGGTCTGCTCGTCGATGCGGTGGAAGACCATATGGGTCCAGCAGCGGTGCTCCCGGCAGCGGGCCAGCGCCTTCTCAACCTGGGACTCGGTGGTGTAGGAGCCGCAGTAGAAGACGCGCAGCCGGAACGGGTCCCCCGGCGCGAGGGTCTCCGGGGCGTTCTCGATGGTTCGCAGTGAGGTGAAGTAGTCCTGGGAGGTGCGCAGCACGAGGTCGTTGTACCGCCCCATGGGCAGGGCGAAGTGGGCGGCGCCCTCGGGATAGCCGTGCTCGAGAAGGAAGGACCTGATGGTCTCCAGCTCCCGACGCACCCCCGCCTCGTCGAGGGTGGTGAGATCGGTGGAGGCGTGGGCAGCGATGTCCCAGCCGTGACGCTCGCGCATCTCGGTGAGCTGGGCGGTGCTCATGCGGCCGGGCAGCCCGACCTTGTCGGCGATGACGTAGGAGGTCGCCGCACCGATGCCGCAGTCCTGCATGATCGCCCGGGCCGTCTTGTAGTCGCTGTCGTAGCCGTCGTCGAAGGAGATGGAGACGATGCCGCTGGCGGCCGAGGGCAGGGTGGCCAGGTAGCCGAGCCACAGGCGGCTCGAGGACGAGTCGGAGGCGGGGACGATCTTCAGGCGCACTCGCGTCACCCGGTCCAGCCGGGGGTGGCCGACGACGGCGCGCTCGGCGGCGCGGTTGACGGTCACCCGGCACCAGGTACCGGTGCGCAGCGTGCGCATGTCGGGAGCCACGTCCAGGCGCAGGCAGTCCTCCCCTTCCCCGCCGAGCTCGAGCTGGATGCTCTCGATCTGCCGGTAGTCCTCGGCGCGCAGCCACAGGTCCCACTGGCAGTCGGTCATGTCGACACCCGAGAGCGTCAGGTCGGCGCAGGTGGGTCGATCGGGGTCGCCGGTGGTGGTGATCTCCAGCGACTGGGTCCCGTGGGAGTGGGTGGAGGCGTCGGGGCGGATGGAGCCGTGTGGGGATGAGAGGGTCCAGGCGCGCGGGTCCTGCATATCCGATAGCACCTGCGAGGGCGCCGCGGGAGGGCCGGCGGCCGGGGCCGGGGAGGCGTGAGCCGCCGTCTGCAGCTCAGGTAGAAGAGTGCTCGAGGCGGCCAGGGCGAGACCACCCATCAGGAAGTTGCGGCGCCTCATCCGGTCATGCTGCGGCAAGGTACTTCTCCAGTTAACAGTCCACTCGGTTGGTTTCCTGTCCAGGATACGCATGAGATCGCCGTCACCGCAGACAAAAGTCTCGAGCCCCCCCTCCGCGCGCGCCTGCCACATCGTGCTGCCAGCCCGTCACGTCCCCGCAATTCCGCGCACCTCCGCTACTCGACACCTAACATCCGTGACGGAGATCACTTCCTCACCGCCTTCGCCCA
>ERZ772906.1264-NODE-1264-length-14025-cov-3.952398_pt1 | contig 14025 bp, 11 predicted proteins | sample MGYA00511338_ERZ772906 | MGnify/ENA primary metagenome ERZ772906 (study PRJEB29015, sample SAMEA2738076) | human oral metagenome | biome: human oral; feature: human-associated habitat; material: saliva | place: China | collected 2212 ... | reverse complement strand
CGAGGCTCGCCTGGGCGACACCGGTCGCGTGCTGCTGCGTCCCTCGGGCACCGAGCCTCTCGTGCGCGTCATGGTCGAGGCCGCCACCCAGGAGGAGGCCGACCGCGTGGCCCGCTCCCTGGCCGACACCGTCAAGAACAACCTCAGCCTGTGAGCTGACGGAGGCTTCCTCCCCGGGGCCGGTCGCGACTGGCGCCACCAGTACGGTGGCCGGCCCCGCGGCTTACCTTGACCGCTGGAACGCTGCCTTGGGGCGATGAGGGACAATGGACCCGTGACCTCCCCGTACCGCCTGGCTCTCCTGACGGAGCCGCCGACCTGGCAAGGCCGGCCCCTGAGCGGAAGGAGCCTTGACCTGCTCGCCGTGCTCGCCGGTAGCCAGGACGCCAGGGTGAGCGACAACGCCCTCATCGAGGCCCTGTGGCCCGACGACGCCCCAGCCCGACCCCTGCGGTCCCTGCACGTCGTCGTCTCCCGGCTGCGCGCCGTTGTGGGGGAGGGCGTCGTCGAGCGCAGCGGCGACGGGTACCGACTGGAGTTGGCGGAGGCGGAGGTCGACGTCCGGGACCTGTCGGGCAGGGCGCGCCGGGCCCGGGCCTGCGCCGCCGCCGGCCAGTGGGAGCAGGTCCTCGATCTCACCGACCGACTGCCCCAGGTACCCGTTCCCGACGAGGCCGATGACAACGGTGGAGCAGGAGCCGCCCCTATGGCCCTCTTGCGAGAGCGGGCTGCAGCCCTGAGCGAAGGGGCCCGCCGCGACCAGGGGCTCGCCCTGGAGGCCACCGGCGAGCACGAGCGGGCCGTGGACCTGCTGCGTGAGGCCTCCCAGCGCGACGGCGGCGACGAGACCGTCCTGGCCGCCCTCATGCGCGCCGAGTCCTGGGCGCGCTCACCGGCTGCGGCCCTGGAGATCTACGAGCAGTACCGCCGTCGGCTGCGCGAGCTGGGAGCCGTGCCCGGACCGGCCGCGCGCGCCGCCCACGAGGCCGTCCTGGCCGCCGAGAGCCCCGTGTGCCACGGCCTGCAGCCCGAGCCCGAGCACTTCCTGGGGCGCGAGGCGGACGTGACCGGTGTTCTCAAGGCCCTGAGCACCCACCGTCTGGTGACGCTCACCGGCCCCGGCGGGGTCGGCAAGACCACCCTGGCCCAGGTGGTGGCGGCCCGCAGCCGCCGCCCCGCCGTCTACGTCGTCGCCCTCGCCGAGGTATCACCCGGAGCCGAACTGGCCAGGGTCGTGCTCGACGCGATCGGCGGCCCCGCAGTCGTCAACGGTGACCCGCACCGCGATCTGGTTGCCGCCCTCTCTCAGCCCGGAACCGTCCTGGTGCTGGACAACTGCGAGCACCTGGCCGGCGAGGCGGCCGACCTCATCGGGCCGCTCCTGGTCGCCTGCCCCGACCTGCGCGTCCTGGCGACCTCGCGCCGCCCCCTCGACCTGGCCGCGGAGCACGTCCACCGTCTTGAGGCTCTCGATGCGGCCTCCTCCGCCGAGCTCTTCCGCGCTCGCGCTCTGGCCGCTCGCCCCGGCCAGGTCATCGACGATGACGACTTAGGCGAGCTCCTGAGCCGGTTGGAGGGCATCCCCCTGGCCATCGAGCTGGCCGCCGCGCGCACCCGCAGCCTGTCGGTCGGCCAGATCGCCGAGCGACTGCCCGGCAGACCCGATCTGCTCACCGCCGCCCGTGACGCCCCGGCCCGTCAGCGCACCCTGAGAGCGGTCATCGAGTGGTCCTGGAACCTGCTCGACGCCGCCGAGCGTCGCGCCCTGGCCCGGCTGGCCCTGCTCGCCGACGGCTTCACCCTCCTGCCCGCGGAGGCGCTCATCGGTGCGCAGGCCGCCGACCTCCTCGACGCCCTGGTCTCCCACTCCCTGCTCGTGGTGCGCGACCACGGCCTGCCCCGTTTCCACATGCTCGTCACCGTCCGTGACTTCGCCCTGGAGCAGCTGTCCGCCTCCGGTGACGAGGCCGAGGCCCGCGCGACCCTGCGCCAGTGGGCGGTGGACCTGTGCTCCCAGATCCGTTTTCCCGTGGACGCCGGCGACTTCGGCGACGCCCGTCACCCCGAGGCGCGCCGCCACGACCGCCTCTTCCGGCAGGTCGCCCACGATGAGGCCGTCATCCTTCAACAGCTCGACCGGCTCCTGGCACAGGCCGACGGCCACGGCACGGATCACCTGCCGGCGGAGCTGCGCGACGCCATCTGCCTCATCGGTGCCGCCCTCATGCGCCTGTGGAGCGTCACCTGGAGCTATGAGCGCATCGCCGACTATGGTGCGCGCCTCATCGCTGCCGCTGTCCAACCCGCCCAGGACTCACGCGGCAACGAGGCAGGCCTGAGCGTCCTGGCCCTGTGCGTCACCCTCTTCGGGCTCCTGAGCCACGTGCCCGCACAGGTCCGCTCCCTGCTGCCGGCCTCCTTCGACGGAGAGGGACCGTTCAGCCGGGTCAGGCGCTTCCTGCGTGCGAGCGACGAGCAGTGGCCCGAGCTGACCGGCGACGCCGACCCCTGGGTCGCCTGGGCGGCGACCCGCTGCCTGGCCGCCCAGCAGGAGGACGACGGCGATCCTCAGGCCTCCCTGGAGACCATCGAGGCCCTCCTGGGGCGGCTCCATGGCCACGACCTGGCCGGCATTCACCTGCTCGAGCTGCACCTCCACCGGCTGCAGGTGCTCATGTCCCTGGGGCGTTACAGCCAGGTCGTCGACGCCTGCTCGCGCGCGCAGGTGCTCCTGGAACGGGTCCTGCCCAGCTGGGGCGAGTTCTTCCGCACGACACTGCACATGGAGGGGGCCTACTGCGCGGTCTACCTCGATCCGCGCCCCGAGACGGCGGGCAGGCTGCTGGAGAGCCTGGAACCGATCGACCTGCCGGGAACCATGCGCTTCATCGCCCGCTCCGTGCGCGGCGAGCTGGAGCTCACCCGCGGGAACGTGCGCACCGCCGCCCTCATCCAGCGCGTGAGCCTGCGCTACGCCGGGAACTGGCGCTCCATCCTGGGATCGGGCTCCCAGTGGGAGCTCTACATCCTGAGCATGTGCCTGGTCACCGACGTCGAGCTCAGCCCCGACGACGCCGTCGAGCTCGATACCCGAGCCGTTCGCGCCCGAGCCGTGCCCCTGCTGCGTGAGATCCTCTCCGACCCCGCCCCGAGGCAGCGCGACATTCCCACGATCATGGCCTTCGCCGCGGCCGTCGGCCTGTCCGCCGTGGCCGCCGAGGATGCGGGTTCCGACCGGCGGGCAGTGGGAGCCGAGCTGGTCGCCACCGCCCTGGCCGTGGGCACCAACCAGACCTGCCGTCTGCTCTCCCACGACTACCTGCGCAGCCGCACCGAGCGGCTCGACGCCGGAGCACTGGCTCAGGCCGAGGAGAGGATCCGGTCCCTGGACCGCGATGAGCTTGTGGCTCACGCCGCCGACCTCGCCGGCCGTCTGGCGGGCGAGGTCAGCTGAGTCCCTGAGGTGCGGCTCAGGCGTTGCGCCGCTGGTAGCGCACGACCGTCAGGGGAGCCATGACGGCCAGGATCAGGAGTGAACCGATGATCGCGGCACGCACGTCCCCGGCCGAGCCCGCTGTTCCGTCCAACAGGTACCGGCCGCCGTCGACAATGTGCGAGACCGGGTTGTGGCGCACGAAGGCCTTGAGCCAGCCCGGTAGCGTCGAGGTGGGCACCATGGCGTTGGACAGGAAGGTCAGCGGGAACAGGACGATCACCGTGAAGGAGGTGACCGCCTGGGCCGAGGAGAAGACCGTCCCCAGGAAGAGGAAGATCCAGGCGATGGCCCAGGCGCAGCCCGCCGCCAGGGCGATGGCGCCCAGCGCCCCGGACCAGCCGTTGACGGGCCGGTAGCCCAGGACGTAGCCGGTGAGCACGGTCAGTGAGGTGCAGATGAGGTAGCGCAGCACGTCGGAGACCATGGGCCCCAGGACCGGCGCGATACGGGACATCGGCATGGTGCGGAAGCGGTCGAAGACGCCCTTGTCCATGTCCTCGCGCAGGTCCACGCCCACGCTCTGGCTCGTGGTCAAGGCATTCATGATGATGAGACCCGGGACGATCGTGGGCAGGTAGGCCTTGACGTCGCCGGCGATGGCGCCGCCGAAGAGCTCGCCGAACAGGACAGTGAACATGACCGGCTGGATGAGGATGTCGTAGAACTCCCCGGGGTTGCGCACCATGGTGATGAGTGAGCGCCAGGCCATGGTCAGGGTGTCCGGGACGAGCCGGGCCTCGCTGAAACGCCAGACGCCGGGGGAGAGGGAGCTACTGGTCGGTGCGGTCGCGGTGGTGGGGACGGTCATGACTGCTCCTGAGAGTCTGCGGGACGGGAGGACGAGGAAGCGGGTGATGGCGCCGACGGCGCGGCGGCATCGGGTGAGGCCGCGTCATCGTGCTTCGTGGGTTGCCCGGTCAGGGCCATGAAGACCGAGTCCATGCTGGGGCGGTCCACCGAGACGGTTCTGGGGGACAGGCCGGCGTCGCGCAGGGCCACGAGCACCTCGGTGGCCACCGAGGCCTCGCTCAGCGGCGCCTGCAGGTGGGTGCCCTGGTCGACGGTCGCCGGGGCGTGACCGGTCACCCGCTCGATGATCGCCGCGGTGGCCCCCTGGTCCTCGGGGGTCGCCGGCGTCAGCACCAGAGAGCTGCTGCCCACCCGGTCCTTGAGCTCATCGGGGGTGCCCTCGGCGATGAGCCGTCCGGCATCGATGATGCCGACCCGGTGAGCCAGGCGGTCGGCCTCCTCCAGGTACTGAGTGGTCAGCAGGATCGTCGAGCCGCCCTCCACCAGGGAACGGATGACGTCCCACATCTGCTCACGCGTACGCGGGTCCAGACCAGTGGTGGGCTCGTCGAGGAAGATGAGCGGGGGACGGGAGATGAGCGAGACCGCCAGGTCCAGTCGCCGCCGCATCCCACCGGAGTATCCGCTCACCCGCTTGCCGCCGGCCTCGGTCAGGCTGAAGGCGGCCAGCAGCTCCTCGGCCCGCTCCCGCGCCCGACGCCGGCCAAGGCCCAGAAGACGCCCGAAGAGGCGCAGGTTCTCCGAGCCGGTGAGCGTCTCATCGACGCTGGCGTACTGTCCCGTCACCCCGATGAGGCTGCGCACCGCGTGGCGCTCGCGGACGACGTCGTGCCCCAGGACCATCGCCCGGCCCCGGGTGGGGGCCAACAGGGTGGTGATCATGCGCAGCGCCGTCGACTTGCCGGCACCGTTGGGGCCGAGCAGGCCGTAGACGATGCCGGTGGGGATCTCCAGGTCCAGGCGGTCGACGGCGGTGAAGGAGCCGAAGGTCCAGGTCAGGCCATCGGTCCTGATGGCCGGTGCCTCGCCCGGTGAGAGCGATTCGTTTGCTGTTCGTGTTGCCATGCCGCCAAGGCTGGACCCCGGCGGTTTCACAGCGGCTTCAGTGCGATGCCGTCGGGTTTCACGGCCTGAGACGGGGCTGCGTCCGTGCTCGGTTTGATAACGCTGTCGGGTCGAGCGGTAGGGCTACTATCCTCATGAGTCACTCCACAGCACCCCGAGGAGTCCCTAATGACAACGTTCTCGTTGCGAGTGTGGTCACGATGACCGCCCTTCTCCACCACAAGGTCTACGGCTACGGGGCTCGTTCGTGTCGTTGTGGCGGGTACTGGAAGAACGCTGTCGACAACCGCGGGCGCCCCTACCTGACCAAAGAGATGAGCGAACTGCGGGCACGCAACATCAGTGAAGACGAGTGGCAGATGCTCCTGGCCGAGGTCCAGCAGCTGCTCCGGGATGCAGAAGCCGGTCGTCTCAACTACGACAACAGTTACACCAAGGGCGTCGTCTGCAGGGCGCAGAGTGCGCATGACGTGCTCGAGGCCCGCCTGGAGCTGACAGTCAACCTCGACGGAGAGCAGCGCCATCTGCGGCTGTACTTCAGCGAACCGGATGATGAGGACCGTCTGCTGCTCTCGCTCAGCCTCCGCCACAAGCGAGGCGGAATGATCGGGCTGGAGGAGCAGGACGAGCACATTGCCGAGGCTCAGGAGCGTTTCGAGTCTTGGTCGCAGACGCGGCGAGCGAAGTGATGTGAGATGCGACGACACGCTCTCCGCAGGTTCGAAGCAGAGGCTAGTATGTCGTCACCGATATATCCCACAAGGTGGTGAGAGCATATGGACATCTACGAGCTTCTCGGCGAGGATCCGGACGCCCCTGGTCACAAGCACGCGCGCAGTCTGGTCGCTGCCGACCATGCGCTGGTCCGCGACCTCGTCGCCGTGCGCGAACGCAGCGGGATGACTCAGGCTGACGTTGCGCGCATCATGGGCACTAGTCAGGCATCCGTCTCCCGGTTCGAGTCGGGCCACTCGGATGCTCACCTGTCCACGGTGCGCCGCTATGCCAAGGCGGTGGGTGCGCTTATCCGACACGAGGTGATTGCTGTCGGAGAGCATGACGTTCGTCGTGCCGCCCGCAACGCTGGTATGCCTGACTACAGGTGGGAGTCGTCCTCTACGGAAGCGGCGCGACGAGTCTCCACGGGCAAGCTGGTGGGGGCATGATGTCCGCGCCGAGTTCAGGTGAGACGAGCAATCAGCACTTCTCGCTTCGATCGGCCGCCGTCCTACAGCTTCAGACCTTCCGTGTCATCTGTCAGCCGCAGGACATAGAGAAGGACTTCGTTCAGTGGCGCATCAGCCCGATTGAAGTGCAGATGGCGCCGGAAGAGACGGCTCCGATCCACGCTCTCGTCGGTGATCTTGCCATCGGTGCCGGTGAATGGTTCGTCGGCGCTACCGCCAGTATGGTGTTCGCTGCTTCTGACGACGAAGCTGACGAGACCGCGATGCAAGAAGATCTCGCTGCTGTCACGCAGCGCTACGGCCCCTGGGCCGCACGTGTCCTGTGGGATCACGTCTCAGTGGCTGCACGTACAGTGTCGGCACTTTGTCCTGGGAGCGTGGGGTGCATCGATATCCCTGGGGACATGCCGGATGTCACCTACCCCTCTTCCGCCGGGCAGACCGCTCGCACCACGAACGATGAGTAGTGATGTGATGAGTGAGCGATTGCGTCATGAGGTGACTGCCCTGTCCGGCGAGGCACCTGTTTCGAGCGACGGCGTTTCAAAGTCGGGCGATGTCGGTGGTGCCGGAGCTGCGGCGGGCGGCCTTGTCACGGGCCGCTTCGTAGCTCTTGTAGAAGATGGGCGCAGAAATCCCGTTGGTCCGGCCCTGCTCGTAGACGGTCCGGCACACGAACAACAGGTCAGCGGTGTTGCCATGCAGTGTCATGATCCGTCGGGTGAGGAGATTCCTGGCGAACATCCGCTTCATGAGGGGTGCGGACACGGCGGTCGGCAGCCGGTAGGCGAGCATCTCGCCGCGGTAGCGCCTCAGATCAACGCCGCGCGAGGCCACGATCCTCGATGTTTCCCGGATCGCCTTGACCACCCGGGCGAGCATCCTGGTAGAGCCCATGAGCTGCTCGGCGGCGCGCGTCGTGTCCTCGACGTCGCCGTACATTGCTGCCACGGCACCGACACCGGCGTTGATCGCCATATGCAGCCAGATCCACTCGAGCATGTCATGGGGGCGCTCGAGGCCGACACCGCAGGAGCCGAACAGCGCCTCCACCCTCTCGTAGCCCGGGAAACGGGCTCTGTCTTGCCGCTCCAGCATGATGTGGTCGAAGACGCAGCAGGTGAGCTGTTCCCCCGTGATGCTCCCGCCCGCCACCGGGTACCCCAGGAGGACATCGCGGCCGGCCATTAAACGGTCGAGCTCCTCGCGCTCTCCCCAGAATCCGCAGAACAGAAGCACAGGCCCCTCGATCCCACCCGTACGGAGGGCGGCCATTGCCTCGGCGATCCTGCCCTGCGGCACCGAGACCACGATGAGGTCGTAGCTCGTGTGTCCCCGGTGGTGAACGGTGTACTGGTCCTGGGACAGCGAGCCTTTCGGGTCAGTCCTGCCATCGAGGATCTCGACCTCGAGCGAGCTGACTGAGGCCCTCGTACTGCTTTGTCGCACCAGGTGCTCGACGTGGTGACCGGCCTTCTGAAAGAGGTATCCGTACGTCGTCCCGATCACCCCCAGACCGACGACGAGGACGTTCATGGGAGCTGTAGGTGTTGCCTGCGTTGTCATGACTGTGAGCCTGTGGCCCTCCGGTTTCAGACCGGTTTCAGTGTCTGGTGCTCAAGGTCCGCTCAGGACTTGCGCCGCAGGACCCGGCTCATGCGGTGCTCGGCGTCCTTGGTCAGGACCAGGGCTGCCCGCCCCGGGAAGGTCATCAGATCAGGATCGGTGAAGGGCGGGTTCTGGTGTGATTCAAACAGGTGTGGATGCCACTATTTTTAACATGTAAACCTCATCGTGTCTGTTCTGTTTGATTGACGACCATAGTGTGTCGTTTTATCATTCATTTATGATTAGTAGTAACATCGCCGCCTTGCGTAAAAAGCATCGCTGGACTCAGGAAGCATTGGCCAACAAGGTTGGCGTCTCTCGGCAGACCATTGCCAAGTGGGAGGCTCCGGGTGGTAATCCCGACATTTCCTCATGTATTCGGTTAGCGCAGGCGTTCGATGTTGCGATCGACGATCTTGTCAACGGTGACACTTCATTTGTTTCCATGCTTGATCGCCCCGGCAAATACATATTTGGCACCGTTGTGATCGATCAGGATGGGAGACTCACGCTTCCAGTGCGAGCCAGAAAGGTATTCAATATCAAGTCTGGCGACGAGCTCCTACTTATTGGCGACATCGATCAGGGGCTCGCTTTGATGGATGCGCAGTTCTTTGTGCAGGCTGCTCGTCACGTGGAGGGAGATCATCGTGCGGCACATGATAATACTGAAAACTAAGCGAAAGAGGGTGCGTGTGCTGATAATCATTTGCGTCGTGCTTGGCTTGCTCGGGGGAGGTGTGACTTATTATGCTCATCGAAATATGACCTATGATCGGGCTGCTGAAACGGTTGTTCGTCGTGCTGGTTTTGTCGAAAGGCAGGTAACGCTGCCGAGTGGTGCAATCATTCACTATGGTGAGGGACCGAACAATGGTTCGCCGCTCATGTTGGTCCACGGCCAGCAAACAACGTGGAGGGACTATAGTGCGGTGCTCGGAGAACTATCTCAACGCTATCACGTGTTTGCGGTCGACTGTTATGGCCATGGTGGATCGAGTAAAAATCCGGCAGATTATACGGCGATCAAGAATGCGATTGATTTCGTGTGGTTTATCCAGCATGTCGTCAAGTCTCCAGTCTTGATCTCCGGTCACTCTTCGGGAGGTCTGTTGGCGACTATCGTTGCCGCCAGGGCTCCGCAGCTTGTCACTGGTTTGTTGATTGAGGATGCGCCATTCTTTGCGACTGAACCTGGAAGGGCTGAGAAGACATTTGCTTGGCTCGGGTTTCGCGATATGCATCGTTTTTTGCGAAGCGGTGAACGAAATTTCACCCGCTACTCGCTTGAGCACACCTATCTTGCGCAAGTTCTTGGGCAAAAGAACTTTGATGTGTTTGTTAAGCGTCCTGCCCTCGATTACATGAGGCGCCACCCTGGCGAAATACCGCGCCTTTGGTATTATCCTCCTGAGCTGCATGTCAATGAGTTCTTCGACTTGACGGCTAACTTGCAGGATGGTACGGGCGCTTATGATTTACGATTTGGTGAGACCTTCTATGATTTCTCGTGGTTTGCTGGTTTTAATCAGGCGGAAACACTGAAGGCTGTTCGCTGTCCGTCAATTATTTTACATGCTGCTCATCCGTCGAATATGCGGGGCTACTATGATGATCGTGGGGTACTGCTCGGTGCTATGGATGATCGTGACGCGTCGCGTGTCCACTCGCTTCTCTCTCGTGACACACTAATCAACAACGTTAAAAGCGGTCATGATATTCATTCTGAACAACCTGAGGTTTTTATTAAGGCTGTCGATGATCTTCGTTAATCTTGTGGAAGGAGTGGGATAGGGGTGTTTTCTGAAAATTAAAATCGGTGCCGACGCCACGGTGTTAACGCTGGGTGACATCGGCATCCGGTAGGTGAGAATGATCCAAGCCTTTGTCGCCGATGTGGACATCCTTGGCTCCTCGTCGGGTTGCTGACGGTGCACGCTTGATGTCGGTTCGGGCATGTTCCTCTTCTGGGGCGGTCCATTCCACGAGGGCGGGGATCTACTGGCCAGGGGTTGTGCGCACTGCATGAAGCTCCCACCTACCGGGAGTGCACTCGACCCTCTCGCAGTAGTACCCGACCCTCGTGCAGTGCACGCCCAAGGCCAGTAGGGAGGCTGCGGGTGACCCGACTCGCCCCTTCCAGCGAACCGACCGCCGATGTCCCACCCCAGGCGGCTCGCCCCACGGGAGCGTCGCGCGTGAGGACGAGGAATCAGGACTTGCGCAGCAGGACCCGGCTCATGCGGTGCTCGGCGTCCTTGGTCAGGACCAGGGTGGCCCGCCCTCGGGTGGGGGCGATGTTCTCGCGCAGGTTGACCAGGTTGACGCTCTCCCAGATCTCGTTCGCTCCAGCCAGGGCCACGTCGTCGGGGATCTCGGCGAAGCGCCGGAAGTACGAGCCCGGCTGGGTGAAGGCCGTGTGCTTGAGGGTGAGGAACCGGTCCAGATACCAGCGGCGGATGTCGCCGGGGTCGGCGTCGACGTAGATCGAGAAGTCGATGAAGTCGCTCACCGCCAGCGCCGAGGCCCCCGGCCGCGACCCCCGCGGGGCGGGCTGGAGCACGTTGAGTCCCTCCAGCACGAGAATGTCGGGGCGCTCCACCGTCACGTGCCGGTCCGGGACGATGTCGTAGACCGTGTGGGAGTAGACGGGCGCCTGGACGCGCTCGCTGCCGGACTTCACGGCCGCCACGAACTCCAGCAGCGCGCGACGGTCGTAGGACTCGGGGAAGCCCTTGCGGGCCATGAGCCCGCGCTCCTCAAGGACCCGGTTGGGCAGCAGGAAGCCGTCGGTGGTCACCAGGTCCACCCGGGGCGTGTCCGGGAAGCGGGCGAGCAGGTGGGCGATGAGGCGCGCCGTCGTCGACTTGCCCACGGCGACCGACCCGGCCACCGCGACGATGAAAGGCGTGGGTGGCTCCTTCACCCCCAGGAAGGCGCCAGTGCGGTGCGCCCGCTCGCGCGAGGTGGTGATGTAGTCCTCCAGCAGCGCGGTCAGGGGCCGGTAGACGGCGTCGACCTCGGCCAGGTCGATGGGGTCTCCCAGTCCCCGCAGCTTCTCGACATCGGCCTGGGTCAGCGGCAGCGGCGCCGAGGACGCCAGGGCGGACCACTGGTCCCGGTCCAGCTCGATGTAGGGCGAGGCACCCGGAATACCCAGGTCACTCGGGTCGCTCAGCTCGGATGTCACCGACACAGTGTCGCAAATGAAGACGCCCGGCGGACAATCCCCGAGGAACGAATGGGGCCCGTCGGGGTGTCGGTGGGGCGCCGACGGGGAACGGGATCACGCAGAGATCACGCCGAGATCACATCGACGTGTCCCTGCGCTCGTTGTCAACGCCGCGCCGGCATGATTCGATCGGAGCATGTGTGGAATTGTCGGCCACGTCGGCCCTCCGAGTGAAACTGGTTCCTCCCGTTCCCTGACTGTTCTGATGGATGGCCTCGGCCGTCTGGAGTACCGCGGCTACGACTCTGCGGGCGTCGCGCTGGTGGGCCCCTCCGGCCTGGATGTCATCAAGGAGGCGGGCAAGCTCTCCGGGCTGCGCGCCATCCTTGAGGCCACCCCGCCGGCCCCCGCCACCGCGGGCATCGGACACACCCGCTGGGCCACCCACGGCGGCCCGACGACGGCCAACGCCCACCCCCACCGCGCCGGCCACCTCGCCGTGGTCCACAACGGCATCATCGAGAACTTCCGCCCGCTGCGCGAGGAGGTCGAGGCCGCCGGGCGTGAGCTCGTCTCCGACACCGACACCGAGGTCGTCGCCCACGTCCTGGACATCGACTTCACCTCCCGTCTGCGCCAGGACCCGTCCGCCGCCTCCGACCCGGCCCGGGTCGCCGACCTCCTGGTCGCCTCGATGCAGGCCGTCACCGCCCGCCTCGAGGGCGCCTTCGCGCTGCTGGCCGTCACCGACCTGGCCCCCGCGGCGATCGTCGCCGCCCGCCGCTCCAGCCCCCTGGTCATCGGCCTGGGCGAGGGCGAGAACTTCCTGGGCAGCGACGTCGCCGCCTTCGTCGCCTTCACCAAGAAGGCCGCCGAGGTCGACGACGACCAGGTCCTCCTGCTGACCGCCGACGCCGTCCACGTCTGGGACAAGGACGGTAACGCCGTCGAGCCCAAGGCCTGGGAGGTCTCCTGGGACGCCTCCGCAGCCGTCAAGGGCGGCTACGACACCTTCATGGACAAGGAGATCCACGAGCAGCCCACCGCCGTGGCCGACACCCTGCGCGGCCGCGTCGACGAGCGCGGTGAGCTCCAGCTCGACGAGATGCGCATCGACCCCGCCGTCCTGCGCAGCGTCGACAAGATCATCGTCATCGCCTGCGGCACCGCCGCCTACGCCGGGCACGTCGCCAAGTACGCCATCGAGCACTGGTGCCGCATCCCCGTGGAGGTCGAGCTCGCCCACGAGTTCCGCTACCGCGACCCGGTCGTCAGCGAGAAGACCCTGACCGTGGCCATCTCCCAGTCCGGCGAGACCATGGACACCATCCAGGCCGTGCGCCACGCCCGCGAGCAGGGCAGCAAGGTCCTGGCCATCGTCAACACCTACGGCTCGACCATCGCCCGCGAGGCCGACGCCGTCCTCTACACCCACGCCGGCCCGGAGGTCGCCGTGGCCTCCACCAAGGCCTTCCTCGCCCAGATCACCGCCTGCTACCTGCTGGGGCTCTACCTGGCCCAGCTGCGCGGCAACAAGTGGCCCGACGAGGTCGCCGAGTACCTGGACAACCTCGCCGCCATGCCGGACCGCATCCAGCACGTCCTGGACCACCAGGAGGCCCGCGTGCGTGAGCTGGGCACCGAGCTGGCGGACAAGTCCTCCTTCCTGTTCCTGGGCCGCCACGTCGGCTTCCCGGTGGCGCTGGAGGGGGCGCTCAAGCTCAAGGAGCTCGCCTACGTCCACGCGGAGGGCTTCGCCGCCGGTGAGCTCAAGCACGGCCCGATCGCGCTCATCGAGGAGGGGCTGCCGGTCTTCGTCATCGTGCCCACCCCGCGCCGCCCCGTCCTGCACGACAAGGTCATCTCCAACATCCAAGAGATCCGGGCCCGCGGCGCGCGCACCATCGTCATCGCGGAGGAGGGGGATACCGACGTCGAGCCCTTCGCCGACCACATCATCCGGGTGCCCGCCACCCCCACGATCCTGTGGCCGCTGCTGACCGTGGTGCCGCTGCAGATCTTCGCCGCGGCGCTGGCCGGGGCCAAGGGGCTGGACATCGACCAGCCGCGCAACCTGGCCAAGTCCGTCACCGTCGAGTAGCTCTGACGGCGGCTCATTGCTGCACCTCTGTCCACCTCTCAAGACGTCGAGCCCCGGACCTTCCGGGGCTCGACGTCTACAGGGCTGGGCGCAGGGACTTCACCTGCGGCTTGACGCGGGCCTCGGAGCGCTGGGAGGACAGGGCCAGGTCGTCGTCGTTGTCGACGTGGTCGGCCTGGGCGACGACGAAGGCCTGGGCCATACCGCCGTCGTGGGCCAGGGAGAGGTGCCAGTGGCCGATGCCGGCCTGGCGCGCGGCCATCGCGGCCGCCCCGGTCAGGCGCAGGCGCGGCGGCGTGCCGGGCATCGAGGTCACCTCGATGTCCTGGTACTCCCACCCCTGGGGCGCGTCCAGCCCGAGCTCGGCGTAGGCCGACCCCAGGGCCTTGAGAACCGCCTCCTTGGCCGCCAGGCGCGCCCCGAGGGAGGCTGCCCGCTTCTGGCAGGCGGCCAGCTCGGCGGGGGTGAAGAGCCGCTCGCGCAGGCCGGGTACCCGGTCCATGTAGCCTTCGAGGCGGGGGATATCAACCAGGTCGGTCCCTACAGCGCGGATCACTCGGCCATTGTGCCGGGTGAGCGGGCAGCG
>ERZ772906.1259-NODE-1259-length-14040-cov-2.795924_pt1 | contig 14040 bp, 8 predicted proteins | sample MGYA00511338_ERZ772906 | MGnify/ENA primary metagenome ERZ772906 (study PRJEB29015, sample SAMEA2738076) | human oral metagenome | biome: human oral; feature: human-associated habitat; material: saliva | place: China | collected 2212 ... | reverse complement strand
CCAACGGCCCCATTGCTGCCGAGCCGTTGCGGGCCCTGGCTCAGGGGCTGTCCGGGGCCGAGCTGGCCGAGGTGCTCATCGCCGGGATCACGAAGGCCGAGCTGCTCGAGCGCACCTCCTGCCCGGACTCGCTCGTGCTGGCCTCCATGGAAGACGACGACCTGCTCCTGCCGCCGCTGCCCAACCACCTCTTCACCCGCGACACGTCCTGCTGGATCTACAACGGCGTCTCCATCAACTCGATGATGATGCCGGCCCGGCAGCGCGAGACCATCAACTACGAGGCGATCTACCGCTGGCACCCTCTCTTCGCCGGCTCCGACTTCCCCGTGTGGTCCGAGGGCACACAGGCCGGCCCTGCCACCGTCGAGGGTGGAGACGTCCAGATCATCGGCAACGGCGCCGTTCTGGTCGGCGTCTCCGAGCGCACCACCTCACAGGGCATCGAGAGGCTCGCCAGCCGGCTCTTCGCCGGAGGCAAGGTGAACCAGATCGTCGCCGTCGAGATGAACCGGACACGCGCCCAGATGCACCTGGACACGGTGATGACCATGGTCGACGTCGGCACGTTCACCATCTACGGCGGCCTGGGGAAGCTGCCAACGCTCACGCTGCGCCCGGACGGTGACAAGCAGATCAGCGTCACGCGCAACGCCCCCGAGGACATGTACCGCGTCATCGCCCAGGCCCTGGGTGTCGACGAGCTCAACGTCCTCATCACGCCCCAGGACTCGATGGCCGCCGCCCGTGAGCAGTGGGACGACGGCTCCAACTCCCTGGCCATCGCCCCCGGTGTCATCGTTACCTATGAACGTAACGTCAACACGAACGAGTACCTTACTTCCCATGGCATCGAGGTCCTGACCATTCCCGGCTCGGAGGTCGGTCGCGGTCGCGGTGGTCCACACTGCATGAGCTGCCCGACCCTGCGGGACCCGCTTGCCTGAGTCGGCCCTGGCCGACACACAAGAAGAACTATCAGTACATCACCACACTGAACGAAGGAATCCTCATGTCCCACCCCCTGCACAACCGCAGTTTCCTCAAAGAGCTCGACTTCACGGCTGAGGAGTGGAGCTCCCTGCTTGAGCTGGCCACCCAGCTCAAGGCGGACAAGAAGGCCGGCCGCGAAGTGAAGCGCCTGGCCGGTAAGAATATCGCTCTCATCTTTGAGAAGACCTCGACGCGGACCCGCTGCTCCTTCGAGGTGGCCGCCTACGACCAGGGCGCACAGGTCACCTACCTCGACCCCTCCGGATCCCAGATGGGCCACAAGGAGTCCGTGGCGGACACCGCCCGGGTGCTGGGCCGCTTCTACGACGGCATCGAGTTCCGTGGCAAGAAGCAGGAGCACGTCGAGGTCCTGGCCGAGCTCTCGGGCGTGCCGGTGTGGAACGGACTGACTGACGAGTGGCACCCCACCCAGATGCTCGCCGACCAGCTGACCATGCTGGAGCACGCCGACAAGCCGATCGAGAAGATCTCCTTCGCCTACCTGGGCGACGCGCGCAACAACGTTGCCAACTCGCTGCTCATCTCGGCGGCCCTCATGGGGATGGACGTGCGGATGGTGGCCCCCAAGGAGCTGCAGACCTCTCCCGAGGTGGTGGCTCAGGCCGAGAAGCTGGCCAAGGACAGCGGCGCCCGCATCCTCATCACCGACGACGCCTCCCAGGGCGTCAAGGGCGTCGACTTCCTCTACACCGACGTGTGGGTCTCCATGGGTGAGCCCAAGGAGGTCTGGGACCAGCGCATCGCCCTGCTCGCGCCCTACCAGGTCAACGCCCAGCTGGTGGAGGCCACCGGCAACCCGGACGTGAAGTTCCTCCACTGCCTGCCGGCCTTCCACGACCGCAACACCACGGTGGGTGAGGACATCTTCGCCAAGACCGGCATGGACGGCCTGGAGGTGACCGACGACGTCTTCGAGACCGAGCGCAACGTCGCCTTCGACCAGGCCGAGAACCGTATGCACACCATCAAGGCTGTGATGGTCGCGACCCTGGGAAAGTGGGACTGAGTTGTGAGAATCGTTGTCGCCCTCGGAGGAAACGCCCTGCTTCGTCGGGGGGAGAAGCCCGACGCCAGTACCCAGATCCGCAATGTCGAGATCGCGGCCCACGAGCTGGCCAAGCTGGCGGAGAAGCACGAGCTGGTCCTGACTCACGGCAACGGCCCCCAGGTGGGGGTCCTGGCCCTGCAGTCCGCCAATGACGAGCGCCTCTCCGAGCCCTACCCCTTCGACACCCTCGGTGCCCAGACCCAGGGCATGATCGGCTACTGGCTGCTGCAGGCCATGCAGAACGCCCTGCCCGGTCGCCACGTGGCCGCCATGGTCAACCAGACCCTGGTGATGGCCGGCGACCCGGCCTTCTCCAACCCCACCAAGTTCGTCGGTGAGGTGTACACCAAGGAGGAGGCCGAGAAGCTGGCTGAGGAGCGGGGCTGGGTGGTCAAGCCCGACGGCGAGCACTACCGCCGCGTCGTCGGCTCCCCCATGCCGCAGCGCGTCATCGAGACCCGCCTGGTGCGCACCCTGCTGGATGCCGGTGCGATCGTCGTTTGCTCCGGCGGCGGCGGTGTCCCCGTCGTCCGTAGCGAGGAGGGCAAGCTCAAGGGTATTGAAGCCGTCATCGACAAGGACCTGACGGCGTCGGTCATGGCTGAGGCCCTGGAGGCTGATGCGCTTCTCATCCTCACGGACGTTGATGGAGTGTTTCAGGACTTCGGGACCGAGAACCAGAAACAGGTTCCGAGGGCGACTCCGGCAGAACTGCGGTCCATGGGACTTCCCAGTGGTTCCATGGGACCAAAGGTCGAGGCGGTGTGCCGATTTGTTGAGTTGACCGGTGATATGGCGGCAATTGGACGTCTTGAGGACGCCGTTTCCATCATTGAGGGCCAGGCAGGGACTATCGTGACTCCCGGAGGAAACTATGGGGGCCCAGACGATATCCATCCCCCAATTCCCGAGCAGCTTGACACGCGCATCCGCAGGGCCTGACCGGCGCAACGGCATCGGTCTTTCAAGGAGGTGGTGAACACCCTGAACCCACAATGACCGTGCCACGGTTCAGCGATCATTCTTATCTTCAGATACTCCTATGGCCACTTTTGCGGTTCCTTCAGAGTAGAATGACAGTGTTGAACCATAGACACATCACCTGTCTTCATTCACGCATCACACATCGAGCACAAAGGAGTGACTTACTCATGACGAAGATCGTCAACTCTTGGAACGACTTCGACCCTCTTAAGCGTGTCATCGTCGGACGCGCCGACTTCTCGGTTATTCCTCCCGAGGAGCCCGCCACCTCTGAGAAGGTGCCGATCGACTCCGAGATGCGCGGCATGTGGGGCCCCCGCCCCACCGCCACCGTCGAGGCCGCCAACGAGCAGCTCGACAACTACGTCAAGATCCTCGAGGGTCTGGGCGTCCAGGTGGACCGCCCCACGCCGCTGCAGTGGAACCAGGCCATCCAGACGCCTGACTTCCGCACGGAGTCGGGCTTCACCCAGATGCCCCCGCGCGACATCCTGCTCACCATCGGTGATGAGATCATGGCGTCGGCCAACTCGTTCCGCTGCCGCTACTTCGAGTACCTCGCCTACTGGCCCCTCATGAACCAGTACTTCGAGGAGGACCCGGAGTTCAAGTGGACCCAGGCCCCTCGTCCGCGGCTGACGGACAAGTCCTACAAGCACAACTACTACGACGAGCGGATCTCCCTGGAGGAGCGCCTTGAGCGCACCGCCGCCAAGGACTTCGTGACCACTGAGGTCGAGCCGATGTGGGACGCCGCCGACGTCATGCGCGTGGGTAAGGACCTGTTCATCCAGCACGGTCTGACCACCAACCGCAAGGCGATGGAGTGGTTCAAGCGCTACTACCCGGACCTGCGGGTGCACGCGGTGAACTTCCCCGGCGACCCCTACCCGATCCACATCGACGCCACCTTCGTGCCGCTGCGGCCCGGGCTCATCATCAACAACCCGCACCGCCGCCTGCCCGAGGAGCAGCGCAAGATCTTCGAGGCCAATGACTGGCAGATCGTCGACGCGGCTCCCCCGGCCCACGAGGTTCCGCCGCCGCTGTGCTACTCCTCCGTCTGGCTGTCCATGAACTGCCTCGTCATCGACCACAAGACCGTGTGTGTTGAGGCCAGCGAGGTCCACCAGATGGAGCAGATGGACAAGCTCGGCATGAACGTCATCCCGGTTCCCTTCCGTGACGCCTACGCCTTCGGCGGTGGTCTGCACTGCGCAACGGCCGATGTCTACCGTGAGGGTGGCTGCGAGGACTACTTCCCCAACCAGGTCGCTGACCCGACTCTGGTCTGATCTCAAGGGTGCGGGGCGGCGGCTCATGGGACCGGGCTGCCGCCCCGCACGTTACCCGGCTCTGCTCTTCGCAGCGCGGTCAGCGGACGCTCCATAGGACTGGGAAGACCCACCTGACCGCGTGAGACCCGGCAAGGATGCCGGTCTGTCGCGCATGCCGGGGGAGAACTCAGGAGACACAACTGCCATGTCACAGACATCGTCCGCTGAATCCTCTGTCACAGAGTACGTCATGAACAAGAAGCTGGGCGCCATCGCCATGCTTCTCTCCGCCACCGGGATGGGGCTCGTCGGCACCATCAGTCGTGGCACGACCGCCGGCCTCGCTGACGCCGACAAGTCCGTCATCGGCTCATTCCTGGCCTTCGGGCGCATGAGCGTCGGACTGCTTGGATTCATCCTCATCCTCGTTCTCACCGGGAAGGCCGGGCTGTTCCGCCGCACGCGCCTGAGCACCACCGTGATCCTGGGAGGGGTCAGCATCGGCCTGTCCCTGGGGTGCTACATCTCCTCGACGTTGATGACGACCATTTCCAATGCCGTCTTCCTCATCTACACAGGACCCTTGTTCTGTGCACTGCTCGCACGCATTTTCCGCAAAGAGAAGATCAGCGTGCTCTCCGGCATCTTCCTGTCTCTTGTGTTCATAGGAATGCTGCTAACCATTGGAATCATCGACTACAAGAACGGAAGTCTGACCTTCGGGCTGGATCTGTCTGCCACAACGCCTGAGTTCCCTCAAAAGAGCCTGGGAGATCTTTTGGGCCTGCTATCCGGCGTCTTTTACGGTCTGGCACTGTTCTTCTACGGGTACCGCAAGGATGTCGATTCAATCGTCCGCGGTGTGTGGAACTTCTTCTGGGCCGCCTGCGCGACGCTGGTCATGTCCATCGTCTTGCGTCCTTGGCACGGCATTTCCACCTTCACCGCCACCAACTGGATGTGGGCAGTGGCCCTCTTCCTCGTCTGCGGCCTCTTCGCGCTGGGATTCCTGGTCGTTGCAGGGCGCAACCTGCCCGCCGTTGAGTACTCGACGATCTCCTACTGGGAGTGTCCGGTCGCCATTCTGTGCGGCCTGCTCGCCTGGGGCGAGAAGCTCACCCCCATGGGGATGATCGGCGGACTGCTCATTGTCGGCGGTGGGTTGGCCCCGATCATCGTGGATGCCATCGCCCGGAAATCACGCGCCTCCACGTCCTGATCCTCCTGTGATCCTGTCTGCCTGCGCCAACTCCCAGCGGGCAGACAGGATCACATGTAGAGTCATCAACGTCTCACCTTGGGATGACTATTAAATCATCGTCGACATCCACCGAGCCGGAGTCATAGGCTATGAACACCTCCCACTCAGGAAGCACGAAAGACCATCATCTGGACTCAGAACGAAGTCTCGCACTGAGGCGTGCAGCGAAGGCGAGCTTCATCGGAAACTTCATTGAGTGGTTCGACTACGCCTCGTACGGATACCTGGTCACCGTCATTGGTCACGCCTTCTTCCCAGAGGCAGATAAATCAGTCCAGCTGCTCTCAACATATGCAGTATTCGCGATGTCCTTCATTCTGCGCCCGATCGGCGCCGTTGTATGGGGGGCGTGGGGAGACCGTTGGGGACGCCGTTGGGCACTGTCCTGGTCGATTCTTATCATGTCCGGATCGACATTCTTCATCGGTCTCCTTCCCACGTACGCGGCTATCGGCATGGCAAGCGCCATGAGCCTCCTTGTCCTGCGAATGATTCAGGGATTCTCCGCCTCCGGCGAGTACGCGGGTGCCGGAACCTTCCTTGCCGAGTACGCACCTCCGGCTCGGCGCGGTATCTACACGTCGCTGGTTCCGGCTTCTACTGCCTGTGGCCTCCTTGCCGGCTCTCTCATGGTGACGGGCATGTTCTCGGTCCTCAGTGAGGATGCCATGAACACCTGGGGGTGGCGAGTTCCCTTCCTTTTGGCAGGGCCGCTGGGGCTCATCGGCCGCTACATCCGGGTGCACCTGGAGGACTCCCCCGCCTACCAGGAGATGCGCGCGGAGATGCCGCAGGAGCAGAAGACCGCCAGCTGGTCCGAACCGCTGCGGCTGCTGCTGCGAGACCACCTGCATGAGACCCTCATTACCTTTGGAGTCTCCTGCCTCAACGCCGTCGCCTTCTACATGCTTCTCACCTACATGCCGACGTATGTTCACGAAGAGCTCGGATTCTCCCAGGACACTTCCACTCTGGCTACCTCAGTGATGCTGGTCGTGTACATTGCGGCGATCTTCCTCATGGGGCACCTGTCGGACTCCTTTGGGCGTCGTCGGATGCTCATCGCCGCCTGCGTCGCGTTCATTGTGCTCACGATTCCGTTGTTCATCGTGATGACGAAGGCTGCGGGCATGCTCGCCGTGGTCATCCTGTGTCAGATTGTCTTCGCTATAGCGTTGACGGCCAATGATGGAACTCTGGCCACCTTCCTGGCTGAGTCCTTCCCGACCAACGTGCGCTACTCGGGATTTGCCCTATCCTTCAATGGAGCCAATGCGCTTCTTGGCGGAACAACACCGTTTATTGTCACATGGCTCATCAAGGTCACCGGTTCCCCCCTGGCACCTGCGGTCTATCTCACGGTGATCGCGCTGATCGCCATGGTGGCAATCTTCCGTTCTCGTGCGATTCATGGGTCGGAGCTGACTGAGGAGCAGGCTCACCCCGAAGTCTGACCCACTCACTCCCACTCACTGAGAGCAATTGGCAACAGGTCGAATATAGCCTACTTCGTTACGAGGCCATGATCACCGTCTTGTTACGGACTTCAACGCGTTGTCGTCGTAAGATGATGGGTATGGCTCGTACTGATGGACATGACGCTGGAGAGGCAGCGAGTAGTGATGTGTCCGTACCCGCAGGCTCTCGCACAGAATCGCGAGTGACCCCGCGAGGTGAGGACCGTCGTCAGACCATCATCGAAGCCGCGGCGGCCATCATCCGTGAGTCAGGACCGTCCGCGATCAGCCACCGCAGTGTCGCCAAGCGAGCCGGGTGCTCCTTGTCTGCGACAACCTACTACTTCGACGGCTTGGAGGATCTCCTCCATCAGGCGGGTCTGGTCAACATCGGACTGTGGGCGTCTCGGGCGGAGCATGTCGCCGACCGGGTGGAGGCCTTCAAGGGCGTTCCGGACGTCCCCCAACGGGTGCGGTTCATCCTCCAAGCGACTCTTCCCGCCCATGGCGGCTACTTCGGGCACTATCTTCAGCTCATCTCAGCCAGCCAGGCATCTCCGGTGAAGCACGCCTACCGTCAGGGGCGGCAACGTCTCAATGCCGCACTGCGCCGGGTGCTGCGTCAGCTCGACAGCCCGCTCGAACCGGAGATGGTCATCGCTATCGTGGATGGTGCTGCGGTCACCGCGCTCAGTGAGGGGTGGAACGTCAAGTCCACCGCCGCGGGGCTACTGACGGATCTCATCTCCCTGGCCCATGGCATGCCACCCTTCCAGGCGCCAGGTGCCACAGTGGTCTCCTCTTCAACTCCTACGGCTCAGGCGACACTGTCCGCCACGGTTGAGTCGAGCAGCTCAGCTGGCTAGGGCTCGGCGGGCTGATCCCACTCCTCGTCGGTTCTTTCAGACTGCCTCACCACAAACGGGTGGGATCGAGCTCAACACGAACCGGCTCCTCGCGGCGGGCTGATCGGTCGCGCAGTCGTAGCCCGAGCATGGTGGCAAGTGCCTTGCCACGTGACAGCGGAGCGCGTACCAGGGCCCTGACTGCACCGGAGGTCGCCTGACCGCGAACAGGTGGTGGGGTCACCGGGCCCAGTACCTCAAACCCATCGGCATCGGCCTGAGCCAGGAGGGACTCCACGCCACGTGCTGGCCCGTCCAGGCGGGCCACTCGCCAAGCGGGTGGTAGGTGCAGCTCGGCTCGCTCCAGAAGGTCTCTGCGGGCGAAGCCAGCCTGGTCCCATCTCAGGAGGGCCTGCGCCGCGACCGGATCCGGTCCGCCCAGGAGAACGACACGGGCTGACGGTGCCGCCAACACCACGGCATTGGACCACTGGCGCAACGCTTCGCTGGCAGCACCAAGATCTGGACGGGAGGAGAGCGCGCCGCCGTCGAGCAGCAGAATGGCCCGGTATCCGCCCTCGGCCACCGGCTCCGCCCCGGGCGTCGCCACCACAAGACGTGGCGTGCCGTCTACCTCGTCGGTAACGCCGTGGGCCTCCCTCGCTCCCGAGACCACCACGGGGACGCCGGGAAAGGCCCGCCCCAGCTCCTCACCCGTGCGCGTCGATCCAACCGTCGCCATCCTCAGTCCATGGCCGCCGCACTCGGGGCAGTCCCACTGCCCCACCGTACGAGCACACCAGCGGCAGGAGGTGCAACCTCGGTGGTCCATCGCCAACGGGCCTCCGCAGACGGAACAGTGAGCAGCAGAGCGACACTGGGCACAGGCCACCAACGGTGCGTACCCGGCGCGCGGCACCTGAACGAGCACTGGTCCGTCCTGCAGGGCGCGCCGCAGTGCTCGATGGGCGAGTGACGGGATGCGGGCTGCTCCGGAAGCGCCCTCCCGGTCCAGCTCAGCCGGGCCAGGAGCCGCTACGCGAGGCACCACGGCGCGCACAACGTGTCGGGAAGCTGCCAGGCTCTGACACCATCCCTGTTCGACGAGCGATTGCGCTTCCACGGAGCGAGTGAATCCTCCGATGAGCAGGCCGGCCCTCTCCAACGTCGAGCGCAGGGCGAGGACCGTGCGCGTATGGCTGTAGGGGGCGTGAGGCTCCTCCAGCCGGTTGTCCCCGTCGTCCCAGATGGCCGCCAGCCCGAGTCGGTGCACCGGGGCGAAGGCCGCCGACCTGGTGCCAACAACCACCCGGGCTCGTCCCAGCAGCAGAGCCATAAACGCCCGATAACGGCGTGAGGGCCCATGCTCGGCCGAGAGCACCACCACCGGTTCCCCCTCCAGGGAGCGCCTGAGCCGGGCAGCGAGGGTCTCAGCCTGATGAGTTGTCGCCACCACGATGACGGCGCTGCGAGAGCTCGCCAAAGTAGCCTGTATGGCCCGGGCCAGGCACACCTGCCACGGCTCAACCACCGCGACAGGCCGACCGTCGCCGCCCGACAAACGTGCCTGGTGCGGTCCTGGCTGCGCCGGCAGGGCGGACCAGACCACTCGTGGAGCCTCGCCGTCGGCCAGCCGGCGCAGGAACTCCTCACCACCGTCGTAAGGCTGCCAGCTGAGCTCACTCGAGGACGGCGGCTCCCAGGTGGGAAGGTCGAGGGGGTCCTTGTCTCTCTCAGCCTTCTCCGTGGTGGCGTGCCTGGCCGGAACCGCAAGACGGATGACGTCGGAGCGTGTTCCGCAGCTGCGGGAGGCGACGGCCTCGATGAGTCGACGCGAGCCCTCCGGCAGGACCGGGAGGTCGGAGACCACTCGGCGCAGAGCAGACAGCCGGCCGATATGGGTGGTCGTGGACCCTCGCTCCCAGATCCATCCGCGCATCTCCTGCTCACCGAAGCGAACCATGACCCGGGTGCCAGGTAGGGCCTGCTGCGCCATCGCCGCAGGAACCAGGTAGTCGAAGGAGCGGTCGAGGTGCGGCACCGGGGAGTCCAGGAGAACCCTGGCCACGGGGTCACGGACCCCGGCCACCGTCACCGTGCGCTGACCGGGCTCCGGCAGTTCCAGCAGCTCGCCCTGCCCGCTCACCCCATGACCACGCCCGGGCCCCTCGGACTGCCCGGAGGCAGAAGCAGCGTCGTCGTAGTCGGTTGCCATACAAGCCCTCGGAAGTCTCCCGACCTGAGTACAGGGGGCTCAGACAGCCTGGCGCAGCGCCTCGACGCGGTCGGTGGCCTCCCAGCTGAAGCCGGGCCTGCCGAAGTGGCCGTAGGCGCTGGTGGCCCTGTAGATGGGGCGCAGCAGGTCCAGCATCTGGACGATGCCCTTCGGACGCAGGTCGAAGTGCTTGCGCACCAGGGCAGTGAGCTTCTCGTCGGAGACCTTGCCGGTACCGTGGGTATCGACCAGGATGGACGTGGGCTTGGCCACACCGATGGCGTAGCTGATCTGCACCGTGCAGCGCTTGGCCAGGCCGGCAGCCACGATGTTCTTGGCCACGTAGCGGGCGGCGTAGGCAGCCGAGCGATCCACCTTGGTGGGGTCCTTGCCCGAGAAGGCGCCCCCACCGTGCCGGCCCATGCCACCATAGCTGTCTACGATGATCTTGCGGCCCGTGAGTCCGGTATCGCCATTAGGCCCGCCGATCACGAACTTTCCTGTCGGGTTGACTAAATATTTAATGTCGTCGGCGGCGAGCATTTGTTTGATTTCAGGCGTATGAACGCGCTCGGCTATGGTGCGCGGAATAAGTATTTCGATCACGTCGCGGCGGATCCGGGCCAGCATCTGCTCGTCGGCTGCCTGCTGCGAACCGGCTTCGGCAGCGGTGATAAACTCATCGTGCTGCGTCGAAACGAGAATGGTATCAATGCCAACGGAGCGATCGTTGTCGTCGTAGCGCACCGTCACTTGACTCTTCGCATCGGGACGAAGATAAGTCATCTCCTTGCCCTCGCGGCGGATGCGCTCGAGCGTGATCATTAAATCTGTGGCCAAGGATAGGGGCAGCGGCATATAATTGTCGGTCTCGTTGTTGGCATAGCCAAACATCATACCTTGGTCGCCGGCGCCTTGCTCCTCGGGCGACTGGCGGTCGACGCCGCGGTTAATGTCGTCGCTCTGCTCGTGGATGGCACTGAGAATGCCGCACGATTCGCTGTCAAATTTATAATCGGCTTTAGTGTAGCCAATGTGGGCCACCGTATCGCGGACAATGGTCGTAAGGTCGGCCCAAGCGTTAGAACGCACCTCGCCGGCCACGATGACTTGCCCGGTCGTGACCATTGTCTCGCAAGCCACGCGGCTATGCGGGTCAAAAGCCAATAAATTGTCTAAGACGGCGTCTGAGATCTGGTCGGCCACTTTGTCCGGATGGCCTGCCGAAACTGATTCTGATGTGAATAAATAACCCATTTTCCTTCTTTGCTTTTGTAGTGAATAGAATGTTACAGGAACTTGGGGCTGATGTCGTTCTGAAAAAAATGAGCGCCTCCTCGGGAGTGGCGCCTACAAGTGTCGGGGCTGCTTCTTGGCAGCATTTCCCGGCATCGTTTTAGCATTTTTTCGAGAGGTTGCAAGCAGCCAAATCTGTCCTCTTTTGCTTTTTTCAGCGGCAAAGTTACGGCTTATCCTGCGAAGTAGCAAACAAACAACGGAAAAGCTTGTGAAAACTTATCTGCGCTTCCGCCGTGATGCCGGCTCTTCTCGGAACATCTGATGGCTTTGCTCATTTATCGCCGCGGCTTTTTCTCGCGGGCTAATGATCGGGCTTCGCACTATACGAAAGCGCGACTAACGGCGGCTTTCGCGCTGACAAAAGCTACAGCAAACTCAGTTTGCGCTTAGCCTTTTAAGTATAGATAAGTGTCTATTTCGCGCTCTGCTTGTTGAAACAACAGTTCCAAGTAAGCGGACAAAAATCCCCATAGGAGGAATTAAAATTCGCATAGGCGGAAAAAAGTTCCCAACAAGTGGAGGTAATGCTTTCTGCTTGCAGCGCCGCCGCTTTATTGTTTTGTAAATGTATGAGTCCTACTAAACGAAGAAAACGCAAAGACAAAAAAATATGTGGTGAGGCAGCGATTGAAACAAAGAAAGCCGAGCGGAAATTTGAACTGCGCGAACCGAATAGTGTTTCGGTGTCGTTTTTTCAAATTTCCGCTCGACTTGTTAAGATTTCGAGGCGGCTGTTGTGGCTGATCAAGGGGCGAGAGGCGGTGTAGATCGGCCTGCTTGCCCATTGCGCCCTCAGTTTGCGTAGATGCCAAGGCTTGCGCGGCGGTAAGTTTACCGCTCTGCAGGTCTGTCGATAAGAATCGAAGGCCCTGACATAGACGGCAAGGCGGCAAACTCCTCTGCCTCCATCGAGGTGCGCTTCTCTTTCGCCTCGAAGATGCTATCCTTAAATTTGACCTCACGCTTGAGTTTCGTCAAGGCCGCTTTGGCTGCCTTCTGTTGGCTTTCCTTTTTCGAGAAACCGCTGCCTTTTCCGGCCTCCAAGCCTTCGAGGCGCACCGTCGTGTAGAAGACGGGGCCGTTGGAAGTATTATTCTCCGTGCGATCCAGTTTGAACTCGGCGCGCAATCGATTCTTTTGGCTCCATTCCAAGAGTTTACTCTTAAAATTCTCTTCCTTTTTCGCCACAGCCTCTAAGTTGATGTGCACACCTAAGATGCGCTTGGCAAAGAAGCGGTAGGCCGCGCGGTAACCTCGGTCCAAATATAAGGCGCCAAAGAACGCTTCGAAAGCATTGCCGCCAATATTACTATTGTGCGAGGTCGCCCGCATCGAAGTGCGTAGCAGTTTTGAAATACCCGTCTTCTCCGCCAACTGATTCAGCGTGGCCCGCTGTACGATTTTGCTTCGCGTGCCGGTGAGGAAGCCCTCGCGTTTACGCTCGAAGCGACGGAAGACAATGTCGCTAACTACCATTTCCAACACGGCATCACCCAGAAACTCCAGGCGTTCATTGTTGACCGTGCGCCCGTTGCGCCCTTTGTATTCAGAAGAACTATGGGCGAAGGCAATGCGGTAATATTCGATGTCGTGCGGGTAGAAGCCGAGTATGTTGTAGACTTTTCGATAAAGCTCCTTGTCTTTGCGGAAAAGGAGCTTTATGCGGTCAATCCAATTCAGCATCATTGAGCGACATACTTCTTCATAATGCAGCACGCATTATGGCCGCCGAAGCCGAACGTGTTGCTCAAAGCGGCGCGCACGGGGCGCTCTTGCGCTTTGTTAAAGGTGAAGTTGAGGTTGTAGTCGATCTCGGGATCGTTGTCGCCTTCTTCGTGGTTGATGGTCGGCGGCACGATGTCCTCTTTTACAGCCATAGCCACCGCTATAGCTTCTAAACCGCCGGCTGCGCCGAGCAAGTGGCCCGTCATTGACTTTGTCGAGCTGATGTTGAGCTTATAGGCCGACTCACCAAAGACGTCGCGGATCGCTTTTACTTCGCTGATATCGCCCACCGGCGTTGACGTGCCGTGCACATTGATGTAGTCGATGTCTTCGGGTTGGAGTTCAGCATCTTGGAGTGCGCGTTGCATCACGAGGCTTGCACCCAGACCTTCGGGGTGAGAAGCGGTGAGGTGGTGAGCGTCGGCACTCATTCCAGCACCTGCCAATTCGCAATAAATCTTCGCACCGCGAGCCTTAGCGTGCTCGAGTTCTTCGAGAATGAGAATACCAGCGCCTTCGCCCATCACAAAACCGTCGCGGCTTGCGCTGAAGGGACGGCTAGCGCGTGTGGGATCGTCGTTGCGGGTAGAGAGCGCGTGCATAGCATTGAAACCACCAAGTCCACCAGGGCTGATCGCAGCTTCAGCACCACCAGTGACCATCACATTAGCTTTGCCCAAACGGATGAGGTTGAAGGCATCAGCAATGGCGTTGGTAGAAGACGCACAAGCCGAAGTTGTGGTGTAGTTAGGTCCGTGGAATCCATATTGGATGGAGATGCGACCAGATGCAATGTCTGCAATCATCTTGGGGATGAAGAAGGGGCTAAAGCGAGGTCCCTTTTCTTCGTGGGTGCATGCGTATTCGCTGATTTGTTCTTCAAAGGTGTGGATACCACCGATGCCCACGCCGAGC
>ERZ772906.1243-NODE-1243-length-14148-cov-23.284397_pt1 | contig 14148 bp, 9 predicted proteins | sample MGYA00511338_ERZ772906 | MGnify/ENA primary metagenome ERZ772906 (study PRJEB29015, sample SAMEA2738076) | human oral metagenome | biome: human oral; feature: human-associated habitat; material: saliva | place: China | collected 2212 ... | reverse complement strand
CGGCGGTCGTAAGTCGCCGTGCCTTCTTTTTCGGCTTTCTCGCGCATGGCTTCCAACTCTTCTTTGCTGCAATAGCAGTAGTAGGCATGGCCTTTTTCTAAAAGTTCGGCAATGACTTCTTTGTAGCGGTCGAAACGGCGGGTTTGGTAAACGACGTTGTCGGCGTTGTCGTAGTTCAGGCCGACCCATTTCATGCCGTCAAGGATGATGTTGACGGATTCGGCAGTAGAGCGCGCCAAGTCGGTGTCTTCGATACGCAATAAGAATTCGCCTTTATGATGGCGGGCAAACGCCCATGAGAACAGGGCGGTGCGTACGCCGCCGATGTGCAGGTAGCCGGTGGGGCTGGGGGCGAAACGGGTTTTGACGGTCATGATGGCTCCAAAGTCTTTGAAAACAGGTATTTTACTTTTTCGGCGTGGTTTAAACAATGTAAGGCCGTCTGAAAATAATGTCGGCGCAAAAGGACCGTCTGGGAACTTTTCTCCTGAAAACAAATCAAATATAATGATAATTATTTCTTTTAAAGGATCCGCTCATGAACAAACGCGCTTTATTTGCCGCCCTCGCCCTCCTGCCCCTTTTTGCCCAAGCCGAAATCAAAACTATCAAAGATGTATTGGGACGCGAAGTCAAAGTCGATGTCCCTGTCAAACGCGCGGTTTTGGCGTTTTACTATCCCGACTATATCGCGGTAACGGGCGCGGACAAATTTAAAAACGTCATCGGCATTTCGCGTGAGTTTTGGGAGAAATTCAATCCCGGCAGCTGGGCGATGTTCAAACAGAAGCTGCCTACGCTGCAAAACATTGCGGACATCGGCAACATCAACACCGGCACGTTTTCACTGGAGAAAACGCTCGCGCTCAAGCCGGACGTATTGATTCTGGCCGACTGGCAGTATAAGGCCATCGCCACCCATCTGCCGCGCATTAAAGCGGCAGGCATACCCGTCGTCGTGGTCGATTTCAACGCCGAAACCGTCGCGCGGCACACGCGCAGTGCGGAAATTTTCGGCGAACTCAACGGTACGCAGGCGCGCGCCCAAAAAATTGCCGCCGAATACGCCCGAGGCATTGCCGACATCCAAAAACGCGTCGCACGCGCCAAGCAGTCCAAACCGAAAATCTATATCGAGTTCGGCGACAAAGGCCCGTCCGAATACAGCTACACCTTCGGCAAAGATATGTGGGGTGCGATTGCCGACACAGCAGGCGGCAACAATATCGCCGCGCCTTACGTTAAAAACTGGGGACCGATAAACCCTGAAAAATTCCTGACGGCCAAACCCGACGTCATCGTCATTTCGGGGACGGAAAACGGCCATAAAGACAAGCCTGACATTATGGCGATGGGCATAGGCATCAGCCAGGCCGATGCGCAACGCCGCCTGGCCGGATTTGTCAAACGCAAAGGTTGGGCAGACATTCCTGCCGTCAAAAACAAACGCGTTTACGGCATCTACCACACCGCCTCCCGCTCGCTCGCCGATTTGGCCAGCGCGCAATTTATCGCCAAAACCCTGTATCCGCAGCAGTTTGCCGACATAGACCCAAACAAGACCTATCTGGACTTCTACCGCAAATACCTGCCCGTCGTGCCGGACGGTACGTTTTACATCCGATTGAAATAGCGGCTGCAAAAATCATAGGCTCAGGCCGTCTGAAGATTCAGACGGCCTTTTACATGGATTACCGAAGGCTCAACCACCTATCCAATTCCAAACCGCATCGCTCCATTTACCGATACGGTAGAGAAACAAAGAATAGCTCTCCTGCATCAGAAACTTGGCTTTCTTGCTGCGCTCGTCAAAGCGCGTGGTCGGGGTGGCGGAGAACTGCGCGTCTGACAAGCCCACATCGGCGGCCATTTCTTCGGCACGCGCCAAATGATACGGGTCGCTGACAACGATAATGCTGCCGACTCCGTTGGCGTGCATGATGGGAACGATATTGCGCAGGTTTTCGTAAGTATTGCGCGACGTGTTTTCAAACAGGATATTGTGCGCCGGTATGCCCTGCTTGAGCGCGTATCGGCGCCCCACTTCGGCTTCGGTCATAAATCCTTTTTTGGGCGTACCGCCGGTGAAAATGATTTTGCCGACCCGATGGCTTTGGTAGAGCGTAATGGCGTGGTTGATGCGCTCACGGAATACCGGCGACGGGCGTTTGTCCCATGCCGCCGCACCCAACACCACCGCCGCATCGGCATGAGCGTCCTTCGGCAAGGTTTGCAAACCTGTCCGATAAATCTGCCATGTACCGGTCAAAAAAATACCGCACACCAGCAAAACGCTCAAAGCAAGGCCGCGAAACAGGTAATATCGCAGGCCATTGCGGCTTTTAAGCAGGGAAATCATCTTCAGACGGCCTTATCCAACCCCGTCAGCCGAGTAGGGCGGCAATGTTTTCCAACGGACGGCCGATGGCTGCGCGCGTAGGCGTGACCAAAACGGGACGCTCGAGCAGGGCAGGGTGTTCGGCGATTGCCTGAAGCAGGGCGGCATTGTCCAAATCAGGATTGTCCAAACCCAATTCTTTGTACAAATCGTCTTTCGTGCGCATCATGCCGCGCACCGATTCGATGCCGAGTTTGGCAAACATATCCTGCAAAGTCGCCAAATCGGGCGCGGTATCCAGATATTTGACCACGTCGGCGGCAACGCCTTTTTCTTCGAGCAAAGCCAGCGCGGCACGCGATTTGCTGCAACGTGGGTTGTGATAAAGTGTGAATTCAGACGGCATGAAAGTCTCCGTATTATTGCAAAATCATTCAATGATGGCGGTTATTATCGTCTGCAACTGATTTTTACTCAAACTTTTTACTTGATATCTTGATATGAATCGGTAGGCATACTCACCAAACCGTTTTACAATAAACCCAATTTCGATTGGCAACCTCAAGGATACAACCATGAAAGCCTTAACCGCCCTTCTCTTGTCCGCTGCCGTTTTTACTGCTACGCCGGCCTTTGCCGCCGACGAAACAGCAGGTTGGCAGGACAACAAACCGCAAAGCCTGGAGTCACTCAAAGCCCCCGTACGCGTGGTCAACCTTTGGGCAACCTGGTGCGGCCCCTGCCGTAAAGAAATGCCCGCCATGTCCGCATGGTACAAAGCACAGAAAAAAGGCAGCGTCGATATGGTCGGCATCGCGCTGGATACGACCGACAACATCGGCAAGTTCCTGAAACAAACGCCGGTCAGCTACCCGATTTGGCGTTATACCGGCGCCAACAGCCGCAACTTCATGAAAGCCCACGGCAACAATGTCGGCGTATTGCCCTTCACAGTCGTTGAAGCGCCGAAATGCGGCTACAAACAAACCATCACCGGCGAAGTCAACGAAAAAAGCCTGACCGCCGCCGTGAATTTGGCCAAAACCAAATGTAAATAAAACAGCGGATAGGTGCTTCACCTACGCTGATACCGAGGCCGTCTGAAACCCAACCGTTCAGACGGCCTTTATTTCTACCTAGCCAAAGCTCGTTGCAAACTCTGCGTCCAAGCAGTTCTAAATGCAGGGTCTTTCGCAAAGAGTTTGTATAGCTCCAATTCATCCCGATGGCGTTCGCTCATCACATCGCGCAAGATGGCTTGGAAAGCCAATTCACGGGTATGAATATCCGGGTTATTTTGATATTTCTGCTCAAAGTCTTTATGGCTACGAATGCGCTCAGTAATATTGATAAATTTTACCCGTTGTTCATCCGGCGTTGCGCTCCAATCTTGAAACCATCTTTCGTTAAATACACGAATAATTTCATCAATCGGATCTTTTTCTTTATCTTCACCATGCGTACCGCGTGGATTTGGATTTTGTGGGTCAAGCTCTGTTTCTTCATCATCTAATTTAATGCTGTAATTCAGTTTAGTACGCGCCAAGCCGTAAGAGCTTAAATCCACTGCATCTAAAATTTCATCAAATTCATCCATCGGATCTTGTACTTTTAATTTTGGTACTAAGAATTTGAGGAACCAATAAAGCTTCTCCCAAGCGATATTTTCAAAATTGATGATGGAGGCCATTTGCCCGTAAATTTTTAAAAATTGTTTTGTCTTAATTTTAAAATCGACTTTTTGGGTTGGCTCAAGCGCCAACTCATGGTCGAAACGTTGAACCGCCACATCAATGATACTGCTTAATTGTTGTGCGTCTTTATTGGCAAAATAGCCTTCAGTAAAGTCGTTGACCTCCGCTTGTTCATACACGCCGGTTTCATCCAACTGATCTTTCAAATCATGCAAGACATTAACATCGGTTGCTTGCGACAACGACGTAGAAGTATAAAACGGCTCAAATGCTTGCTGAATATCTTCAACGCTGTTAAAAAAGTCCAATACAAACAAATCTTCCGTGCGTTTTCCTAACTTATTCGCACTGCGATTTAAACGAGATAAAGCTTGCACACAAAGTACGCCGGAGAGTTTCTTATCCACATACATGGCACACAATTTCGGCTGGTCAAAACCGGTCAGATATTTATTGGCTACCACCAGCAAACGATATTCATCTTGATCGAAATACTCTTTGGTTTCACTTTCTGCAAACCCATTCATTTCCGCTTCGGAGTATTCAACGCCATCAACCACTTTACTGCCTGAAAACGCAATCGCAATTTTAAATGGATTGCCTCGCTCAGCCAGCAATCGTTTTAACGCCTGAAAATAGCGGATGGCGGTTTCAATATTTTGCGTTACCACCATTCCCTTGGCTTTGCCTTTGAGTTTTTTACGGTTAAAGATTTGCTGGATAAAATGATCCAGCATGATTTCCGCCTTGGTATCAATCGTTTGTTGCGAACGCTCCACATAAGCTTTCAGACGGCTTTGTGCCTTTTTACTGTCAAACTCCGGATTATCTTCAATCGATTTAGTGATCTCATAAAAACTTTTATAAGTGGTGTAATTCGCAATCACATCCAAAATAAAGCCTTCTTCAATCGCCTGTTTCATGGAATAAAGGTGGAACGGCTTAAATTTACCATCCGCCTGTTTCTCGCCGAATTTTTCCAACGTACTGTTTTTCGGTGTGGCGGTGAAAGCAAAATACGACGCATTGCCGCGCATTTTGCGGGATTGCATGGCTTGTAAAATCAAATCTTGCACATCTTCGGCATCAAGGTCTTCCGTTTTTCCGATGGCTCGGTTCATATTGTCGTGTGCCGAACCGGATTGTGAGCTGTGCGCCTCATCAATAATCACCGCAAATTGTTTATCACCCAAATCAGCAATGCCATCCACAATAAACGGGAATTTCTGAATCGTGGTAATAATGATTTTTTTACCCTGCTCAAGCGATTGGCGCAATTCTGCCGAACTCAACGCCGGCGCCACAATGTTTTTAACTTCCGAAAAATCTTTGATATTGTCGCGCAGCTGTTTATCCAGCAAACGACGGTCGGTAACGACAATCACCGAATCAAAAATCGGGCGGTCTGCCTCTCTACCGTTTGCCGCCTTTTCATTGCGCGGATAAGCCTCAATCAACTGATACGCCAACCAAGTAATGGAATTAGATTTGCCCGAGCCAGCAGAGTGTTGAATCAAATAGCGTTTGCCCACGCCTTGTTCACTGACATCCGCAATCAAACGGCGCACCACCTCTAATTGATGATAGCGGGGGAAAAAGAGCGAGCGTTTCTCCAACGGATCTTTTGCTGAACCGTCTAAGCGCATGAAATGTTGAATAATGTTGGCAAGGCTGGCTTTGCTGAACACCTCTTGCCACAAATACGACGTGCGGTGTCCGTTTGGGTTTGGCGGATTGCCCTTACCGCAGTTGTTGCCCAAATTAAACGGCAGGAAAAACGTAGCAGGCCCCGCCAATTTGGTGGTCATATAAGCTTCTTCCGTATCTAAGGCAAAATGCGCCAAACAACGCCCGAAATGAAACAGCGTTTGGCTTAAATCACGGTTGCGATATTGTTTTTGGGCATCAATTGCCGTCTGACCTGTCCAATGGTTTTTCAGCTCAAGGGTAATGATTGGCAAGCCATTGACAAACAGCACCATATCCACCGTTTCATTGCTCGAAGCAGAGTAAGGCACTTGTCGCATACAGCTAAACAGATTCTGTTCAAAACGCTGCTTGACCTTTTCGCCGCTGCTGGCAAGCGGAACGGGGTAGAGCAAATCAAAATGGGCGCTATCAATATCCAAGCCTTTTTTCAGCAGGTGCAACACGCCGTTTTTCTTAATTTGGCGGTCTAACCGCTCTAGAATTTTACGTTGCCAGTCGTTTGGGTTGAGCTGTTTAAAACGGGTAAGTTCTGCCTCTTGGCTGGTTTGCAGGAATTGCCAAAACAGGCGCGTATCAATCGCAAACTGCGCATCAAAATCCTGTGAAAATGCCAGCTCAAAACCATGATGGCGCGGCAGGTATTCTGCCTTCGGCTCGCCCAGCTTGTTTTCCATCTGCTCACGCCAAGTGCCGGTTAAGGCTTTTTCGATGGCAATTTCTAAATCTTTTTCCTTAGTTCCTGAAACCATTTTTCACCCTTTTGTGAATGTTTTAAAATTTATTCATTACGCCCAAGTTGTCGCGCCAAGATTCAAAATCCATCGGATTTTTGACCGCACTTTTCACACCGATACCTGCACCTTGCCGGTTACCACATCGTTAATCAACACGCTTTTATACTCTTTCAGCTTTTCAATATGGGCTGTTTTTAATGCGATTGCTTGATCAATTTTAGCAGTTTGTATGTCTAGATAGTCTGCGATTTGTTGCTGCTCGCAAAGTGGGGGAATTGGAATCTTTATTGCTCCGACAGTATCTGTATTTAGATTTAATTGTGTACCCATTTTCCCTAGCCCAATATAAGGTTGTTCAGAATAAAAAATATAGTATAAAAACTTAGTATTCTGTTTATATTCAGGAAAATAAACAAATCCATCATGAATACAAACTTTTATTTTAGTAATGATTGGTTTTCCAACACTGCCTGCTATACTTAAAAATAGACTATCTGGCATTAAAGGTACACTATACGATTTTCCTAAATTAGATAATTTTTGTGTTGTTTCTAGCAAGTACATGTTACTTGCTGTTACATCAGAAATTCTTACCCAAGCATATTCTCCATCATTATCAAAATACTTAGGATTATCAATGGGTCTAGGAGAAGCCCCTCTTTTTACTTGGCTTAATCGCTTAATTGATAAAATCTCCCAATGCTCCGGCACTTGCCCTATCCATTCCACACCGGAATCTTTTAACGGCACATCAGGGTTTAAGCCACGGGTTACCGCATTTTGAATCAGAATCTGCTTGTGCTCTTTCAACAGGGCAATCTGCTTTTCCGCCAAATCCACCGCCTGATCGATCTTGGCGGTTTTATCGTCTAGGAATTGTGCGATTTTTTGTTGTTCTGGATACGATGGAAAGGGAATGTAGATATTTCCTAATTCCTCAAAATATAACCTTAGACGCATATCCATGATTCCCCTTGAGTTTTTCTTGAATTCAGATAAACATAAAGGTGTCCTGAATAAGTAATGGAAAAATTTGCCATTAATTTGCTGGTGAGGTCTCAATATGTCATATGCAGGGCTAGTCACTCCATCATATTCAGATAATCCGATGGCTCCCATCCAAGCCAATAATTTATTGACAACAATATCGCCTTTTTTAACTATCCAATATCCATCTGTTGTAGAAGCTTTATTCCCTCTTTCTTCTAATTCAGCTCTTGGCTTAACACCTATATCTGTATATACAGAAAGTAACTCGCATTGATTATTTTTAGCAGCAGGTTCTGCAATTAAATGGAATATGTTTTTAACTTTCTTTACATCCCAACAATGCGGTACTTCCCCCAACCATTCCACACCCGAATCTTTGTAACTCTCGTATCGTCTCATTTGCAAAAAATCCTTAAAATCTGACCGCTTGTATAGGGTGCATAGCTTTAACTACCGTTTATCTTTTAACTGTTTGATTTCTTTTTGCCAATTTTCTAATATTTTTAAATCTTCACTATCTGCTTGGTGTTGTTTTTGTTGTTTTCGTGCTTGGTCAAATAATGCGTATTGTTCATAGGTAAAGGCTTCCATTTGTTTTTTGGTTCGCTTGCCATTGCCTTGTAAAACGGGAAATCCATTGAATTCGATCAAATTATCTACGTTGTTTCGCCAGAATGACAAAGTTAAATCTTGATTATTTTTAACCCGCAATTCTGCGCTTTCTAAGAAAATCATGACTAATCGATTCAGGGAATCTAACTCATCATTTGATAAATAATTTTTAGCAATCACAATATCGCCTTTGCGTACAATCGTGCCTTTCCATGTGGTTAAGCCCATATTGGGTAAGGTAGCGTCGGCACGTTTGCAAATTAATTCGGCAGCGGTTTGTTTGGTGATGGCGTAGATCAATTTATTTTGCGTCTCAGCGAAAAACATTTGGGTATTTTTGTCTGTTTTATCGTAATCGCTTGATAAACTAAATAATTCTCGCACTTTTTGATAAAAACGCATTTCACTGGCTCGAATCTCACGGATTTGTTCCAGTAATTCATCAAAATAATCTAAGCGGCCTTGAGGATTTTTTAATCGTTCTTTATCAACCAAAAAACCTTTTTCTAAATAATTGCGAAGTTGTGTATTCGCCCAACGTCGAAATTGTACGCCACGCGGACTGCGAACTCTAAATCCTACGGCTAAAATCATGTCAAGCGAATAATGTTTCACTTGATATTCTTTGCCGTCTTGAGCAGTTATTAAATAATCCTTAATAACTGAATTTTCATCTAACTCTTTGTATTTTAATATGTTTTTTATGTGAGTGGTTATATTTGGTACAGAGGTGTCAAAAAGTTCTGCCAACTGATTTTGTGTAAGCCACGCTTCGTTTTCCATCACTAATAATGCAACATTGGCTTTGCCGTCATCAGTGTTATAAATAATTAAATCACTCATAGATTTCCCCCAAAATTTCACTAATCAAGCCGTCAGCCTGTTTTTCTAACGCCAAAATATCTTGGGCAACTTCTAAAAGGCTGCGCAATAGTTTGTGGCGGTAAAAATATTTATTAAAGCTGATTTCATAGCCAATTTTCACGCTTTCCATATTCAGCCATGCTTCACTGATGTGCGGTTGCACTTCGGCTTTGAAATAGTCATGGATATTTTGTTTAAGCGGTATGGATTCGCTGTCGCGCAAGTCGCTGCTGGTTTCGTATTGGAGATATTCGCCCGCTTTGCCGGTGGTGTAATAGCCAAAGTCTGCCAGCTCGTCAGCTTGGCATTGGTAACGTTGGCAAAGGGCGTCCAATTCGTTTGGTTTGAGCTTGAGTGTTTTGGCAATCACTTTGGCGGCATTTTCGTTGTACCAGCTTACGGCATTGAAAATGGCCTTTTTCTCTGTGGCAGGAAGGGGGATTTTTTCGGCTTTCAGACGGCCTTCCACGGCTTGCTTGAATTGGTTGAAATCGTCAAATTGGGTTGAGCCGAAATGTTCGAGTAAGATTGAGGCCGTCTGAAAAAGTGCGGCGGCTTTTTCCCACGTTTTGACATCCAGCAGCTTGGCTTTGTTTTTGTTGTTTAAGGCTATGCCTTGCGCCTCACACCAAGCGCTGATTTCTGGCTCGGTTTTGGCTAAATATTCGGCGTTGTAAATTTGTTCGCCATGTTGCTGATAAAGATATTGCATCGGCTCAAACAGGGCTTTGTCAAAACGTAAAGACGCAATATTTTCGGCGGTAAATTGTGCAGAACGACGATCCGGGCGTTCGATGGTAACTTTGTAATAGCCGAAATCTTGATTGTCAAAAATCTGCGAAGCCAAGTCGACCGCTTCATTTTGGCTGTCGGTTTCGCGCGATTTGGCGGTGAAATCAAGATAGTTTTGGGTAATTTCCGCAATATGCTCTGGGGCAAATTCGCAGTTTTTGTCGCCGAGGTTTTTACGCAGCTTACGGAATAAGAGGCTGGCATCAATGAGCTGTACTTTGCCTTTGCGCAACTCAGGTTTGTTGTTGGACAGCAACCAAATATAAGTGGTAATGCCTGTGTTGTAGAACAGGTTGTTAGGCAGCTGTACGATAGCTTCCAGCAAATCGTTTTCAATGATATGGCGACGGATGTTGCTTTCCCCCGAACCTGCGTCGCCGGTAAACAGGCTTGAGCCGTTATGTACGGAGGCCACTCGGCTGCCGATTTTGTTGTTTTTCGGCGATTTCATTTTGTTGACCATTTCCATCAGGAAAAGCAGCTGACCATCGCTGGAGCGTGGCGTGGCATCAAGGGTTTCTGCATTGCCCCAGTAGTCAGGCAGGGAGACTTTGAAGCGGCTGTCGATAACCTCATTGCCGTCTTTAATATAGGCTTGGTCGCTGCTCCAGCTTTTGCCGTAAGGCGGATTGGAAAGCATGAAGTCAAAGTAATTGCCTTGGAAGCTGTCGGTGGCAAGGGTGGATCCGACTTTGATGTTTTCAGGATTGTCGCCTTTAATCATCATGTCGGATTTGCAGATGGCGTAGGTTTCGTCGTTGATTTCCTTGCCGAATAGGAAAATAGAGCGCTCGCCTTGCGATTCTGGCAGCGGATATTTTTGTTCGATAAAGTTTTGTGATTCGGTCAGCATACCGCCGCTGCCGCAAGCCGGGTCGTAAATCGTAATAATCGCCGGGATTTGGTTTTTAAGCGGGTCAAAGACCAAATGCGTCATCAGCTCAATCACTTCGCGTGGCGTAAAGTGTTCACCGGCTTCTTCGTTGTTTTCTTCGTTAAATTTACGGATCAGTTCTTCAAATACATAGCCCATGCCCAGATTGCTCAAGGCGGGCAATTTGTTGCCATCCGGGTCTTGTTGCTCTTTAGGCGTAAGATTGATGTAAGGGGAGACAAATTTTTCCAACACACTCAGCAAAACATTTTTATGAGACATGTGGCGGATTTGTTCACGCAGCTTGAAGCAGTTGATAATTTCCTGCACATTGGCACTAAAACCATCAAGATATTCTTCAAAATTGGCCAGCATATACTGCGGCGTATTGCTGGCGGTTTGATAGAGGGATTTTAATGTCCATTTTGAGGTGTTATAAAAAACATGGCCGGTAATTTTTTTGAGGGGAAGGTCATCCAATTCGGTGAACGCCAATTCTTCTTTTTGAAAGCGTACTTCTTCTAATACCGCTTCTTTGCTTGGCTCAAGCAAGGTATCCAAACGACGAAGCACAAACATCGGTAAAATCACATCACGATATTTACCGCGCACATAGACATCGCGCAGACAATCGTCTGCAATGCTCCAGATAAAAGAAACCAGCTTGTTATGAACGGAATGATCCATATTTATTCCCACTTAATATTACGAAATTATTCTGGGTATTGTTGCCTATTTTTAATAGGGTTTCAATTTTTCTTTTAGAAACATTGCTTATCTTGTTTGTATGGGGAATTCGCCGATAAACTCAAAAGGCCGTCTGAAACCCAACTGTTCAGACGGCCTTTTTTCAAACCATATTGCTTTGTGTTGCAAACCGGCAGTGTATCCACAGGCAGAACCGGGGTTTCACTATCAAAAAGCAGCCGAAATATTTATAATCTGTGAATATCCCCATTTTTTCAGACGGCATGTTACCCTATCGATGACGCCGGCCGTCTGAATCCCTATTTTCAGGAAAACCCATGATCCGTTTCGAACAAGTTTCCAAAACCTATCCCGGCGGTTTCGAAGCCCTGAAAAATGTCAGTTTCCAGATTAACAAAGGTGAGATGATTTTTATCGCCGGCCATTCGGGTTCGGGCAAATCCACCATTTTGAAGCTGATTTCAGGCATTACCAAGCCTACCAAAGGCAAGGTTTGGTTCAACAATCAAGACCTCGGCACCTTGAGCGACAATCAGATCGGCTTTATGCGCCAACATATCGGCATTGTCTTCCAAGACCACAAAATCCTCTACGACCGTAATGTCTTGCAAAACGTTATCCTGCCTTTGCGAATTAGCGGCTACCAGCCGCGCAAAGCGGAAGAGCGCGCGCGTATTGCGATTGAGAAAGTCGGCTTGAAAGGTCGCGAAAACGATATGCCCATCACTTTGTCCGGCGGCGAACAACAGCGTTTGTGCATCGCGCGCGCAGTGGTTCACCAACCCAGCCTGCTGATTGCCGACGAGCCGTCCGCCAGCCTCGACCGCGCCTATGCGCTGGATATTATGGAATTGTTCAAAACCTTCCATGAAGCAGGCACGACCGTGATCGTTGCGGCGCACGATGAAACGCTGATGGCGGATTACGGCCACCGCGTCTTGCGCCTGCAGAAAGGACGCCTCGCATGAGCATGATTCATTACATCTCGTTACACGTCGAATCGGCGCGCGCCGCGCTCAAAGAGCTTCTGCGCCAACCCATCGGCACGCTGCTGACCCTGCTCATGCTTGCCGTTGCCATGACCTTGCCGCTGTTTATGTATTTGGGTATCCAAAGCGGTCAAAGCGTGTTGGGCAAACTCAACGAGTCGCCACAGATTACGGTTTATATGGACACCGATGCGGCAGATTCTGATGCCGATACGGTAAAAAACCTACTCCAACGCGACAGCCGTATCGATAAAGTCCGCTTTATCAGCAAGCAGGAAGGTTTGGAAGAATTACAGACCAATCTCGATCAAAACCTCGTTTCCATGCTCGATGGCAACCCGTTGCCCGATGTCTTTATCGTTACGCCCGACCCTGCCACTTCTCCGGATCAGATGCAGGCCATCTATAAAGACATTACCAAACTGCCGCGCGTCGAATCGGCAACCATGGATACAGAATGGGTACAAACCCTTTATCGTATTAACGAATTTATCCGCAAGATTTTGTGGTTCCTCTCGCTGACTTTGGGCATGGCCTTTGTCTTGGTGGCACACAACACCATCCGCCTGCAAATCCTCAGCCGCAAGGAAGAGTTGGAAATCACCAAGCTGTTGGGTGCGCCCGCTTCCTTTATCCGCCGCCCTTTCCTTTATCAGGCAATGTGGCAGAGTATTTTCTCCGCCGCCGTCAGCTTGGGCTTGTCGGCTTGGCTGCTGGCCGAAGTACGGCCGCTGGTGGACGCGATTTTCAAACCCTACGGTCTGAACATCGGCTGGCGTTTCTTCACATTTAGCGAAGTGTCGCTGGTATTCGGCTTCGTCATCGCGCTGGGCGTATTCGGCGCATGGCTGGCCACCACGCAACACCTCTTAGGCTTCAAAGCCAAAAAATAAGCCTTGGCAAACAGGCCGTCTGAACCATTCAGACGGCCTGAAATCTTATCCTTTCGCAACTTAAACAAACCTTGTGAAAATTTAATACTGCCAAATCTAACAGCAAGGGCATAATCCCTTATAATTGATGGTTTATTATCCATCTCATTTCATTTGTGCGGCATAAACCGTGCAGACAAATAACGAAAGACATCCTGTGGACAAACTCAAAATCTCTGCCAACGGCCCCCTCAACGGCGAAATCATCGTATCCGGCGCAAAAAACGCCGCCCTGCCGCTGATGTGTGCCGGCCTGCTGACTTCCGGCACTTTACGCTTGAAAAACGTACCCATGCTCGCCGACGTCAAAACCACCCAAAAACTGCTGCAAGGCATGGGCGCACGCGTTTTGACCGACAACATCTCCGAATTTGAAATCAACGGCGGCACCGTCAACAACACCTGCGCACCTTACGAGCTGGTAAAAACCATGCGCGCATCCATCTTGGTTTTGGGCCCGACCCTTGCCCGCTTCGGCGAAGCCCAAGTCAGCCTGCCCGGCGGCTGCGCCATCGGTTCGCGCCCGGTTGACCAACACCTCAAAGGCCTCGAAACCATGGGTGCGGAAATCACCATCGAACACGGTTACGTCAAAGCCAAAGGCCGTCTGAAAGGCACGCGCGTCACCATGGATGTCGTAACCGTAGGCGGTACTGAAAACCTGCTGATGGCGGCCACGCTCGCAGAAGGCACTACCATCCTCGAAAACTGCGCCATAGAGCCCGAAGTCGTCGATTTGGCCGAATGCCTCGTTAAAATGGGCGCGAAAATCAGCGGCATCGGTACAGCAACCATGACCATCGAAGGCGTAAAAGAGCTGCACGGCTGCGAACACAGCGTCGTTCCCGACCGTATTGAAGCCGGTACCTTCCTCTGCGCCGTCGCCATGACCGGCGGCAAAGTCGTCCTGC
>ERZ772906.1235-NODE-1235-length-14175-cov-10.812465_pt1 | contig 14175 bp, 6 predicted proteins | sample MGYA00511338_ERZ772906 | MGnify/ENA primary metagenome ERZ772906 (study PRJEB29015, sample SAMEA2738076) | human oral metagenome | biome: human oral; feature: human-associated habitat; material: saliva | place: China | collected 2212 ... | reverse complement strand
AGAGCTTCCTTTAGAAATAGATAAGGCTTTAACTATTCTTGATGGAATTTATTCAAGTGTAGTAATAAGAGATATCTTAGAGCGTGAAAAACAAAAAGATAGAAGACAGGTAACTGACTCAAGTCTATTAAGAAAAATTATAATGTTTTTAGCAGATAACATTGGAAATAATACTTCTATTAATTCCATTTCTAATGTTTTGTTAAATGAAAAATTAATTGAAACTAAACCTGCTGTTCAAACAGTACAGTCTTATGTAGCAACTCTTCTTGAAGCATATGTTTTTTATGAGATAAAAAGATTTGACATCAAAGGTAAAGAATTTTTAAAAACTTTAGGAAAATATTATATAGTAGATATTGGACTAAGAAATTATCTATTAGGATTTAGAAATAGGGACATAGGACATATTATTGAAAATATTGTTTATTTTGAATTATTACGTCGTGGATATGATGTAGCAATAGGAAAAATTGGAGATAATGAAATAGATTTTATTGCTACAAATGCAAATACAAAAATCTATATACAAGTAACCGAAAATATTGCTAGCTCTAGTACAAGAGAAAGAGAGTTAGCTCCATTCTATAAAATTCAAGATAACTTTGAAAAAATAGTAATCACTAATGATGAAAGCTATCTAGGAGTACATGACGGAATTAAAATCATAAGATTAGTAGATTTTCTACTTGATGAAAATATATTATAGTTTAAAAGTGCCTACTTCTAAAAAAGGATATATGATATTATAATAACCAAAAAAGAATTTTTAAAAGATAAGGAGTAGATTACTATGAAAAAAATGCCAGTAATCTTTGTAGGACATGGAGATCCCATGTTAGCTTTAAAAAGAAATGAAATGACAGAAACTTTAAAAAATATAGGAAAAGACATAATAAAAAATCATGGTGAACCAAAAGCAATCTTATGTATTTCTGCCCATTGGTATACAAAAGATACTTTTATTCAAAGTGCTGAAGTTCCTATACAAATATACGATATGTTTGGCTTTCCTAAAAAATTATATGAAGTTAAATATCCTGTAAAAGGAAGTAAAGATTTGACAACAGAAGTTGAAAAAATATTAGGAAGTGAAGTAAAAATAAATGATGACTGGGGAATAGATCATGGAACTTGGACTGTATTTTTCCATATGTTTCCTGAAGCAAAGATACCAGTAGTTCAATTATCAGTAAATGCTTATTTAAATACTGAAAAAGCATATAAGTTAGGAGAAAAATTAGCTAAATTGAGAGAAAAAGGTTATTTGATAGTGGGAAGTGGTAATATTGTTCATAACCTAAGAAAAATAGAGTGGGATAATCCAAAAGATTCTCAAGAGGCAGATTTATTTGATAACTACATTTTAAATAGTGTAATTAAAAGAGAAGACGAAAAAGTTATAAAATATGAGGAACATGAATATTCAAATTATGCCGTTCCTACACCAGATCATTTTATGCCACTATTATATATTTTAGGAGCAAGTCAAGGAGAAAAACCTTATATATTTAATGAAATAAGAGAACTAGGTTCATTATCAATGACAAGCTATATTTTTGGTATGTAAGATCAATTTTCATAAAAAGAACTATTATAAAATTTCATCCTAAAGTAAAAAATAAGTGAGTTACAAATGGAAATTTTAGATAAAAAATTTACTCAGTAACGAACTATTTTTTACTTTTTATTAATTTTAAAAGAGTCTCAATGTATTTTTATAAATACTTGAGACTCTAAAAAGGAAAATAAGGAAACTAATTTGATTTGATAAGCCCTATTCTATATGCTTTCAATAATTTTTTTAAGTCATTTATTTGACTTTGTATACTTCTACCAATATCAGTATCTTTCACCTTCATTCTCTTACTCTTTGTTTCAACAATTATATGAGAAGAAACCATATCTGTTCCATCTTTAATTGCTGCTTCTTTAGATATAAATTTTAAATGTGAAGCAAGTTTTATACCATAAGAGTTATATGTCAAAGTATAACCTGCTATACCTGTTGTTGATTGGTATGCTCTTGAGAAACCTCCATCTATTATCAAAAGTTTTCCATTTGCTTTAATTGGAGATTCTCCTTCTTTTACCTTAACAGGAATATGTCCATTTATAATATGAGAAGTTCTTGGATTTAAACCAAATTCTTCAAAAATCTTATCACAAATTTTTTCATCATTAATTAACTTATGATAAGGATTTTTTACTTCTTTATGAGTTGACTTATCATCTATAAAATATCTTTCAAATGTTTTCATAACATCTTTTCCAAAAAGTGGAGATAATCTTCCAGCCCATAGATACCAAATTAAGTCTCTATGTTTTTTATTTACCTCAACATTTTTTCTATCATAATAAGCTTGTCTTACTACATTATCTATCTTATCAAGCAATGCCTTACCTTTGTAATAACCATCTACAACATACATTTCACTGAATTCTCCATTTGGCTCCATAGGAATACAAGCATGGAAAAGTAAGTTTGAGTTGTATTTTAAATACATTCCTCCCTTAGAGAATAGAAGTTGCATATGTTTTTGTAACTTTTCACTTCCTAAGAATAAAGCTTGTAATTTATCTAAAAGCTCAGCTTCTTCATCTAAAAGTTCCAATGGATTTTCAGGATTTACTGTAGGGAAATTAGTGTCATTTAAAGGATATTCAACCCCATCTAAAGTGATAGTTCCCTTTTCATAATTGATAAATTTTAAAGATTCTCTAGATGACATTTCAAGTTCAGGGTTTCTTTCTGAGTAAAGTCCTTCAACTTTAAATTGAATTATACTCATAGCTTTATGCATCTGTGCAATTAAATCACTATCTACACCTTCTTTTGGTCTGAATCTCTTACAAGGGTCATTGCCATAATATTTCATAGCAAAAGTTGCAAAAGGTAATAGGTTTATTCCATAGGCTTCTTCCAAGATATCATTGTTATTATATCTACAACAAATTCTAATAACATTAGCAATACAAGCCTTGTTTCCTAAAGCAGCTCCTATCCAAAGAATATCATGATTTCCCCATTGTATATCCAAATTATTGTATTCAGCTAAAGTATCCATAATCAAATGTGGAAATGGACCTCTATCATATATATCTCCAACTATGTGTAAATGGTCTATATTTAATTTTTGAATTAAATTAGAAATAGCTATTATAAATTCTTTTCCTCTATCTATTGATATGATAGTATCGACTATACTGTCAAAATACTCTCTTTTATTTGCCAATTCTTTTTTTTCATAAAGCAATTCTTGCAAAATATATTGGAAGTCTTTAGGCATAGCCTTTCTAACTTTCGATCTTGTGTATTTAGAACAAACTATTTTACATACTTCTATCAATCTATAGATAATATTTATCATCCATCTATCTACATTAAAATTTGCTGTGTTTTGCATAATTTCAATTTTTTCTTTAGGATAATATATTATTGCAGCCAATTCTTTCTTTTCACTTTCTGTAAGTTTATCCTTATAAACCTCTTCAATTTTATTTCTAATAGTCCCTGAACCATTTCTTAAAACATGGTTGAATGCTTCATATTCCCCATGAATATCTGTCATGAAGTGCTCAGTTCCCTTAGGAAGATTCATTATAGCTTGCAAGTTTATTATTTCTGTCGATGTTTCTGCTATATTTTTAAATGTCTTAGATAATAGCTCTAAGTACTTAATCTCTGTATTCATATTATTCCCCATTCCTTGCTGCAATAGAAAAATTGTTCGTTACTAGCTAAATTTCTTAACGATAAAAAATTAACGTTTCGCTGTAATTTCGGCAAAACTTGCCAACAAGTTGGCTTCAAACACGCCGACAATTACTCGGCTCACTTGCTTTAATTTTTTATCTAAAATTTAGAATGTAACTCTCATATTTTTCTATATGCAATTACAAGTTTTAAATTATGATGTTATTTTTTTAAATATGCTTGTGCTGCTGCAAGTATTGCAGTAGGTACTCTAAATGGAGAACAACTGATATAGTCAAGATTTTGTTCTTCAAAGAATTCTATACTCTTTGGATCTCCTCCATGTTCACCACAAACTCCTATCTTTAAATTAGTTTTTCTTGATTTACCATTTTTAACTCCAAGTTCAACTAATTGGCTAACAGCTTTTCTATCTATTGAGTAGAAAGGCTCACCTTCCCAAATACCTTTTTCTCTATAGTCATCTAAGAATTTTACAGAGTCATCTCTAGAAAGTCCCATTGACATTTGAGTTAAATCATTAGTTCCAAATGAGAAGAAATCAGCATATTCAGCAATTTCATCTGCAAGTAAACAAGCTCTTGGTATTTCTATCATAGTACCTAGCTTATATTCCACTCTTGCTCCAAGTTCTTTAAATAGATCTTCTATTTCTTCTTCTATTTCTTTTCTTAAGAAAGCTAATTCTTTAGCTTCCATAATGAAAGGTATCATTATTTCAGGGTGAACTTTTATTCCTTTCTTTTCACATTCATAGGCAGCTTCAATTATAGCTCTAGCTTGTATTCTGTAAAGTTCAGGGTAGCTAACTCCTAATCTACAACCTCTGTGACCAAGCATAGGATTTTCATCTTTTAATTTATAAATTCTTTTTTCTATTTCTTCAAGAGAAATCAATAAAATTTCTGCCATTTTCTTTTTATCATCTATAGTTTTTGGAAGAAATTCATGTACAGGAGGATCTAAAAGTCTAATATTAGCTTCATCACCATCTAAAACTTCAAAAATATTTAAGAAATCTTCTTTTTGTAAATTATGTAATTTCTTAAGTGCTCTTTCTTTTTCTTCTCCTCTATCACTTAGGATAAATTCTCTTATAGTCCAAATCTTATCATTTTTAAAGAACATGTGTTCTGTTCTACAAAGTCCGATTCCTTTTGCACCAAAACTCTTTCCTTGTGCAACATCTTCAGCTGTATCAGCATTCATTCTTACGTTCATTCTCTTTACTTCTGAAGCCCAAGAAACAAATTCTTTTAATTCGTCTGAGAAACTATTTTCTTTTAAAGGAATTTTTCCTAAGAATATTTCACCTGTATGTCCACTTACAGAGATAAAATCTCCTTCTTTCAATACATAGTCTCCTATTGTCATAGTCTTATTTATTTCATCTAATTTTATTTCTGAGCAACCTGTAACACAACATTTACCCATTCCTCTTGCCACAACTGCACCATGCGATGTTGCTCCACCTTTTAAAGTAACTATTCCTTGAGCAAGAGCCATACCTTGTAAATCTTCAGGTGAAGTTTCTTCTCTTACAAGTATAGTTTTTTCTCTTATCTTTACTCTTTTAGCATCAAACATTATTCTTCCAACTGCAACTCCTGATGAGGCAGCAAGACCTTTAGTCAATAAAGTTGCTTCTTTTAAGTATTTTTCTTCAAAGTCACCATTCAATAATTTATTTATTGAAGCAGGCTCAACCTTCATTACTGCTTCTTCCTTTGTAATTATTCCTTCTTTAACTAAATCCATAGCAATTTTTAAAGAAGCTTCAGCTGTTCTTTTACCATTTCTAGTTTGTAAGATAAATAATTTTGAATTTTCTATTGTAAATTCTATATCTTGCATATCTCTATTATGTTTTTCTAGTTTTTTAGCAGTTTCTACTAATTGATTGTAAATATCAGGCATAGAATTTTTTAGAAGTTCAATATTATCTGGTGTTCTTATTCCTGCAACTATATCTTCACCTTGTGCATTCAAAAGAACTTCACCAAATATTTTATCTTCTCCAGTAGAAGGGTTTCTTGTAAATAGAACTCCTGTTCCTGATTGTTCATTAAAGTTACCAAAAACCATTTCTTGAATTACAACAGCAGTTCCCATATTATTGTCGATATTATGTAATTTTCTATATAATATTGCTCTGTCATTGTTCCAAGATTCAAAAATTGATTTTACAGCAATAAGTATTTGATCTCTATAATTTTCAGGGAATATTTCTCCACATTCATCTCTATATATTTTTTTACTTTCTAGTATTTGAGCTTTGTAATCGGTTGCCTTTAAGTGTACGAATTTTCTTCTGTCTATTCCTTTTGCAATTTCAGAAAACATTTGTACAAATCTTAGATAAGAAGTATATACAAATTTTTCATCCTTAGTTATTTCTAGCATTTTTTCTGCTACATAGTCATTGAAACCTAAATTTAAAATAGTATCCATCATTCCAGGCATAGAAACAGGAGCTCCAGATCTAACTGAAACTAACAGAGGCTTTGGTGATTGAAATTTCTTACCTGTTTCATATTCTAAAACTCTTATATTTCTTAAAATCTCCTCTTCTAATACAGGAGAAAGTTTTTTATCGTTTTTAAAATAGTCATTACAAGCAGTTGTAGATATAATTATTCCCTTAGGTATAGGTAGATCTATTTTAGCCATTTCAGCTAAGTTAGCTCCCTTGCCACCTAGTAAAGCCATCATTTCTTTTCCACCATCTCTAAATTCATATACTTGTTTCATTTTATAGCCTCCTAAATACTTTTATTTTTAAGCTCTTGATAAAATAATTTTGTTACATTCGTTTTTGTAAATCTACCAACAAGAGATAATTTACCATTTTCTTTTCTAAGAACAGGTAAAGAGTCTATCTCATGTCTTATCAATTTTTCTATCGCATCCATTATATTATCGTCTTCAAAACAGTGTACAATATTTGGCATTCTTGTCATTATCATACTGACAGGTGTCTTTTCTATATTTTTCTTATTCAATGTAGCTTTTAACAAATCTTTTCTGGAAATGATACCAACTAATTTCTCGTTTTCAACCACAACTAAAGTACCTAAATCATAGTTAAACAAATGTATAATAGCATCATAGACAGAAGTCTTTACATCTATTGAGTTCTGTGGACTCATACAATCTTTAACTCTAATTATTGTACATTTATTATTGTAGCTATAACCTTTGTTTTGTTTAGATGTTACTAACTTCAATGCTGTTAAAATTGAAAAATCTGTTCTCAGTGCAGATTTAGTAACATTTAAATTTTTAGCAATTTCATCTCCTGATAGTAATGATTTTTCTTTTAACATTTTAAGTATTTTCTTTTGTCTCTCTGTTAAAATCATCTAATCACTTCCTTATTAATGCTTATTATTTTAAAATTTAACATAAATAATATAAAAACACAAGTAATTTTAATTGATTAATGTACACTTATTTTTTCTTGATTTATATCAGTCAATACTGTAGGAAAAACAAATTAAAAACTTTATATAATCAATAAAGAATTTATAATAAATTATAGACAGCTTCATTTAAATACGATATAATAATTTGAACGATAAATTGGAGGTGTAAAATGAAACTTAGTATAAATATAAAAGGTTTATCCAGAAAAAAAGTTATTCATCAAGAAGAAATAGAAATATTAAATGAAATTTCAACTACAAAAGATTTAATAAAAGAATTAGTAACAATTAATGTAGAAAAATTTAATAAAAAAATAGATGATAAAGACATTTTATCTATTATGACTAATGAATACATTGCTGAAGCAGCAAGAAGTGGAAAAATTGGTGATGAAGTTCATGGAGATAAAAAAGCTAATTTAGAAAAAGCTTTCGATACTGCTTATCTAGCTTTTGAAGATGGACTATATTGTATCTTTGTAAATGATGAGCAAACTGAAAAACTAGAGGATAATCTAACTTTAAAAGATGGAGATGTGCTTACATTTATTAAATTAACTATGCTTGCAGGTAGAATGTGGTAGGAGGAAAAATGTTAAATTTTTATGGAAACAAATTTACATCAGATATTAATCACTTTATAAAAAAAGCTAAAGATAGAGTAAGAGCTTTCGATAGAGATAATCAAAGATTTATCGAAGATATTTTTACTAAAAGAAATTATCGTGGCTATGGTGAAATTTTACAAGAAAATTTAATTAATAAATTTTCAAGAAGGGAAAATGTTAAATTTGAAGATATTTTCCCAGAAAATATACACCCAGCATTAGAAATACTTATTGGAGAAAGTAATTTAAAAAACTTTATAAAAATTGGTGAAAAAATTACAAAAACTCCCTATACTATGGGATACACTAGAAGAATGGTCAGAAGCTCAAATTGTCGTAACTATATAGATAAACTTTTTTCTGTTCTTAAAACTTTTGTACATTACAAGTTTTTTGATATCAATACTAAAAAATTATTACTTGGAAACTGTAATTTTAAAGGCCTTGAAGGTTGGGATTTAAAAAATTTAATTACTTCACTAGAAAATAAATATATTATTGCCAATGACATTGACAATGGAAATCAAGATGTTATAGATTTCATCAATGAAGCTTTGACAAGTGGTTCTTCTAAAAATATAAATTATGGAACCTTAGCAGCAATATTTGTTTCTGAAAATAAATCTCTAGTGGAAATGGCAGGAAAATTACTTCTTGCAGCACAAAGACAGGAGGGACTTCGTCAACAAATATGTGAAACTATGGATGAAGGAAGTCAAGAAAATTTTGAATATATGTTTAAAATTATCTATGATAATGATTTAATTCGTTTCTCTTCTGTTAAAAGAGCTTTAGGAACTTGGACAGGTTTACTTGGTGAAAACTACAATAATCCTGAAACAGTAGGTAAAAAAGAATTAGAAATTATTAATAAACTAATTGATAATCCTAAATATGCAGATGAACTTTTAAAAAGTGATGATAATGTTGAAGTATATCTTGCACTTTGGTATAAGGCAAGTCAAGATGTGAAGATTGCACTTGAGGCTATTCAAGAACTTTTAAAAGTTTCAAAATTACATACAAAATTACTAGTTGCATATAATTTAGATATTTTTCAAGATATAAAATATCAAAGAACAGTTGCTAAAGATATAATTAAAGAATACTCTGAAAAAGATGATAATGATTTCTTAAAAATAGTTGCTTGTTATTGGGAACATCTATCTTATAATCCTTATACTAATACTAGCAAGGGACTTTTTGAAACAGCAGATGAGGCAAAAGAATTTTTTGAAATATTTAAAAAAGTTTTTGTATTAATAGATGGTAAAGATAAAGCCTTTAATCCTATTATTTTTCCTTGGGTAAGCAGATATATATATAAACATAATATAGCAGCTCTTCTGTTTACAATAGCTTCTTCATATCCTGAATTAAATTTAAAAAATGAAGTATTTACTTATTTTAAAGCCCTTGATCCTTATTCTCGTGGTGGATATTTAAAATCATTATTCAGTAAACCTGAAAATAAAGATGAAGAGTTATTAGTTGTAAAAATGTTAGCTGATGCCAGTGTTACAAATGAAGCCAATAAGATAATAAGAAATAATAATTTAGCTAGTAAATATTCTAAGGAAATTGAAGATACACTTAGATTAAAAACTGCTGATGTTAGAAAGAATGCTATTAGTTTAATTTTAAGCCTTGAAAGTTCACAATTATTAGAAGCAACAGAAAATTTAGTTCAAGATAAAAATGCAAATAAAAGATTGGCTGGTCTAGATATTTTAACAAAAATAAAAGATAAGCAAGATTTTGCAAAAGAAAAAATTGAAAAAATTGCTACTACTATAAAAGAGCCAACAGATCCTGAAAAAATTCTTATTGATGGTTTAGTAGGAAAAGAAGAAACTACTGAAACTTCTGACTTATATGATAAAACATATAAATTTGAACTTCCTTATGAAGTAAAAGAAGTTAAGAAACTTTCTAAAAATGTTAAGAAAAATAAAGATGGAGTATATATTCTTGAAAAGACTATAGATGCAAAAGATATTTTTACTAAAACTGAAGATGAACTTTTTGAATTAGTTAAAAAATTTAATGCTTTAATTGTTAATAATGGTACCCATGAGTATACAAATGGCTACACTGGTGAAAAAGTTTTACTAAGAGATAACTTTCTTCCTATAGTAAAAAGAGCAAACTATTATTACAGTGTAGATGAGCACTTAGATGAATATCCTTTAGCAGATACTTGGAGAGAATTCTATAAAAATGAAATAAAAGATTTCTCTACACTTTATCAACTGTATCTTCTTACTCAATCTCATTCAAGGATTGAAAGTTTTAATAATGTTATTAATAAAATTTTACATACTACTCCAGGAATTATCCTTAAGAAGATAATTCATCATTTTAAAACTTTTTCTGATAATGAGATAATGGAAAAAATAGTATATTTACTATATAAAGAATATAGAGGAGAAAATAAGGAATATCTATTTGAAACTTCAAAAGCTTTCTTTATTGAACTTCTAAAAGAAAATCCTGCAAATTTAATCCACAGAAGAAATAAAAATGACAATTATAACAGTATTTTTGATTTAGAATATAGTATTCCTACAGTTGTTTTTAAAAATTTATCTGAATACTGGGATGAGAGAACATTTACAGAAAATTTAATTTTAAAATTAAACTTTGAAAAGAAAGTATCTTCTTATAAAACTAGGGAAAATTTCTATTCTCTGATTGATATAGCAAATGCTGTTGAACTTGATCTAATAGAAAAAGATTTACTTATAAAGAATATTTTCTCTGAAGATATAGATAAAATGAATACTAATTTTAGAAATCTATACAATTTTTTAGAAATTAAAAATCCTCATCATTACTATTATTATGATTATGAAGAAGTTGAGAAAATTAAAAATTCTTGGAACTATGATAATGCTATAAAAGTTTTAAAGAAATATGGACTAGAAGTTGTTAACTATGTAGTTGACAATGAATTAAAAAGAGGAGATAGTAAAACTAAATATTCTAAACTAATCACTTCTATTAACAGAATAGAAGGAGTGGACTATTTAATTAAAATTTTACAAGCTCTTGGAAATGAAAAGTTAGTTAGAAGCGACTATTGGTATGGAGATAATACAAGCAAAAAAGAAGTTTTAAGCCACCTATTGAAAGTATGTTTCCCAAGTGAAAAAGATGACTTAAAGACTTTTAAAGAAAAAATTAAAAATACTAATATCTCAGAAGAAAGGCTAGTTGAGGTGGCTATGTATGCATCTCAATGGATAGAACTGATAGATAAATTCTTAAAATGGAAGGGATTCACAAGTGGTTGCTACTATTTCCAAGCACATATGAGTGATGTTTCAAAGGATAAAGAAGGAATAATTGCAAAATATTCTCCTATCTCTATTGAAGATTTCCAAGCAGGAGCCTTTGATATCGACTGGTTTAAAGATGCCTACAAACAATTAGGTAAAGAACACTTTGATATTCTGTATGAAAGTGCAAAATATATAACTGATGGAGCTAAACATTCTCGTGCTAGAAAGTTTGCTGATGCAGTTTTAGGAAATATGAAAATAAAAGATGTAGAAAAAGAAATTGCTGCTAAGAGAAATAAAGACTTAGTTGCAAGTTATTCTTTAATACCATTAGCTAAAAATAAAATTAAAGATGCTGTTAACCGTTATAAATTTTTACAAAATTTCTTAAAAGAAAGTAAACAATTTGGTGCACAAAGAAGAGCTAGTGAAGCTAAAGCTTTTGAAGTATCTTTAGAAAATCTATCTCGTAATATGGGATATTCTGATGTTACTCGTCTAACTTGGGCTATGGAAAGTGAAATGATGGCTGAAATGAAAAAATATTTTGAGCCTAAGAAAATCCAAGATTATTCAGTATATATAGAAATTGATGACTTAGGTCAAAGCTCAATAAAATATGAAAAAGATGGAAAAGCTTTAAAATCTTTACCTACTAAAATTAAAAATGAAAAATATATTGAAGAAATTAAAGAAGTTCATAAGAACTTAAAAGAACAATATAGTCGTTCAAGAAAAATGTTAGAGCAATCAATGGAAGATGGAATTAAATTCTATGCTTATGAAATTAAAACTCTATCAACTAATCCTGTTGTTGCTCCATTAATTAAAGATTTAGTGTTTAAAGTAGATGACATCTTAGGATATTATGTAGATAATCAACTTATTGGTTTTGATAAAAAAGCTAAAAAAGTAACTTTAATTGAAGATATTGATAAAGATACTTTACTATCAATAGCTCACCCATTTGATTTATTTAACAGTAAACAATGGCCTTTATATCAACAAGATATTTTAGAAAGAGAAGTAAAACAAGTATTTAAACAAGTTTTCCGTGAACTATATATCAAAACTAAAGATGAACTTAAAATGGAAAAATCAAGAAGATATGCAGGTCATCAAATTCAACCTACTAAGTCTATTGCCTTACTTAAAACTAGAAGATGGGTTGTAGATGATTATGAAGGTTTACAAAAAGTTTACTATAAAGAAAATATTATAGCTAAGATGTATGCTATGACAGATTGGTACTCACCTGCTGAAGTTGAAGCACCTACCATTGAGGATATAGTTTTCTATGATAGAAAAACTTTTGAACTGATGACAATAGAAGATGTTCCTGATTTAATTTTCTCAGAAGTTATGAGAGATATTGATTTAGTTGTAAGTGTGGCACATGTAGGAGATGTCGATCCTGAAGCAAGTCAATCAACTATTGAAATGCGTAGAGCAATTGTTGAATTCAATGCTAAGTTGTTCAAGTTGAAAAATGTTACATTTACTGAAAGCCATGCTCTAATAAAAGGAACAAGAGCAGAGTACTCAATCCATTTAGGAAGTGGAGTAATTCATCAGAAAGCTGGTGCAACTATAGAAGTCTTACCTATACATTCTCAACATAGAGGAAGAATTTTCTTACCATTTATAGATGAAGATCCTAAGACTGCTGAAATAATGGCTAAAGTACTACTATTTGCACAAGATGAAAAGATTAAAGATATATTTATTTTAGACCAAATTTTATAATAAAAAGAAGTTGTTACAAATATAAAATTAAAAGTAAAAAAGAATTCATATGTAACAATACCAAAAGTAATTTTAAACAATAAAGAAAGTTTTTTAAGAAGTGAATTTTATTATAGAAATGGTGAAACATATCTTTTTAATACAGTTGGTAAATTTACTACAGAAGCTATTGCATATCCTACAACAGCTTCTAATGCTGGTAATGATGGTCAGTTTGTATGGACTTATGAAATAGAAGTAGAAGCAGGAGAAGAAGATAGTTTTAATCCCGTATTTAATCAAGGAAACTATACACCTTTAATAAATGAAGAAATACCAGTAAATAATTTAAAAGAAATGATAACTAATTTACCAGCAAATATTAAGAATTTTGAGGTATTAAGTCCAAATACATTTACTGATAAAGGAGATAAAACTATTAAGGTAAGAATAACATTTAGTGATGATACATTTAAAGAAGTAGATATACCTATAAAAGTATATGAAAAAGAAGATATCTTACCAACAGTAACAGTAAGTCCAGAAACATTAGAAGTAATAGATAAGAAACAAGTTAATATAAATATAATAAGAAGTTATGCTAAAGAAGATAATGTAGATAATACTAACTTTATAAAAACAGTAAGAGATAATTTAGTAAGTTATGAATATTTAAATAAAGCAAATGGATTAACTTATAATTCAAATAGTGTAACTGGAGTAATAGATTATTTGTTTACTGGTAGTGAAGAAGAACATACATTTAATATAACTTATAAAGAACAAGGTAAAATTTATACATTTAATAAAAATATTTCTATAAAACTATTAAGAGATACAGATTCTGACGGAACACCAGATAAAGATGATGATGATAAAGATGGAGATGGATTTTCTAATGCAGTTGAAATAGCAAGAGGAAGTGATCCATATAATAAAGATTCATTTCCTGATATGAGTAAGAAAGATGAATTAGATAATCTTATTAAACAGTTAGAAAAACTAATAGAAGATACTAAAAATAATCCATTTGATAATAAGAATAAACTAGATGTAGATAATCTTAAGAATAACTATTTACCTGGTAAAGTAACAGAAAAAGATAATATAAAAGGGTCTTATTCTGCTACTACTAGTGATACTGATTTATTAAAACTAATAAACAAAGTAAAATCAGAAATAGATGATATTAAAAAAGAAATCAATAAACTAAGAGATAAAGCTAACTTTGAAGAGTTAGATAAAGAAATAGCAAAAGAAATAGATGAAGATTTTTATTTAGAAGATACAGTTAAAGCATTAAAAGATAAGATAAAAGAAGCAAAAGATATGTCTAAAGATACATCAACTCAAGAAGAAGTAGATGAAATAACAAAAGTGATAAAAGAGATGAGATCTAAATTATCTATAAATAA
>ERZ772906.1225-NODE-1225-length-14229-cov-19.786228_pt1 | contig 14229 bp, 11 predicted proteins | sample MGYA00511338_ERZ772906 | MGnify/ENA primary metagenome ERZ772906 (study PRJEB29015, sample SAMEA2738076) | human oral metagenome | biome: human oral; feature: human-associated habitat; material: saliva | place: China | collected 2212 ... | reverse complement strand
AGTTGATTCGGAGTTCCAAGGTTCTCAAAGGGGAAATTTCTGCGGATATGCTCCTAGAAGATCCCAAGTATCTTTCAGCGCTCCTCATTTATCTACAGGCTCAAAAACTGGAAATTCCCAAGCATCTACGAGATTTACTAGGTGCTGAAGGCTTGCCTGCTCTTAATTACTACTGGCTAGAAGTCCTCTTGCAAGGTCTTCTCTATCAGACTCCTGACTGGTATGAGGATCCGCAGGAGACAAAGAAAAAAATAGAAGCAGAACTGAAATCAAGAGGGTTGATTGAAAAACGTCAGGTCTTCTTGGTCAAATCCAAGGCCAATGACCAAATCCTCAACCAATCTCTAGGAAAACTAGCTGGGATTGCATCTATCTTTGAGACCGAGTATGCTAGTCTAGGTCAGGACTTGAGACAGTTGGTCTTGGCAGACTATATTCGCAAGGACTTTGCCAGTTATCTGGGAGATGACCAAGCGCCAATCACTCAACTAGGTGTCCTCCCTTACTTTGAAACCATTCGCAGAAGTGCACAAAAGCAAGGCTTGTCTGTCCCTATAGCAGTCCTTTCAGGTAGTGTCGTGATCATACCGGCCAGTGTCAAGACTGAACTTCAAGCACTCATCCCAAACACTAGCTTAAGCTTTTCTGCCATCGGAAAACTCGATCAAGGTGCCTATCTTCAGGTAGGTTTTCCCTCAACCTGTAAAGGTATGGTAGGGGCTGTAACTGAGCTCTTTCAAAGGGGGGCCATCCAGGTCTTGATCGGGACCAAGTCTCTCTTAGGTGAAGGGTGGGATGCGCCTTGCGTCAACTCTCTCATCCTAGGAAGTTTTGTCGGAAGCTTTATGCTCAGCAATCAGATGCGGGGCCGTGCCATCCGTATCTGGCCAGGACATCCAGAAAAGACAAGCAATATCTGGCATCTGGTCGCAATCAAACCCTATACAAAAAATCTTTTCTTGCGGGAAAAGGAAAATGAAGAGGAAGAGGAAGTAGATAAGGATAATTCCTATCAAGATTTACTCAATCTAACTCGCCGGATGGAGCACTTTCTAGGTTTATCCTATAAGGAGGATACCATTGAAACAGGGCTGGATCGCTTGGACTTTCCTAAAGCTCCTTTTAAGAAAAGTAAGATTAAAGCCTATAATCAGAAAATCAAGGAATTGTCCAAGGACCGTAACTCCCTTCGCAAAAAATGGCAGGAGGCGTTAGTAGTTGCGGATAAACTGGAGATTGTCAATGAGGTAGCGACGGATCGTAAGCAAATCCCTCTCTTGACACTAGTTGATGCTGAAAAGTGGCTTCGCTATTCTTTCTTATTGATTGCAGTTAATCTCCTCCTCTATCTTTTTAAAACAAATGGTATTCGTCTTGCTTGGTTAACGACTATTAGTCTTGTTTTGCTTACTATTGCTTTGGTCCGTTATTTCTTTTATAAGAGTCCTTATGTACGCCTACGTCAGGTGGGTGAATGTATTCGTAATGCCATGCTAAAGATGGGGCATCTTTCCGATGATCAGTCGCGCGTGCAGGTGGAAGAAGATAAGGATAGCTATTGCGTTTTTGCCTATCTTAAGGGTGGCAGTATGCGAGACAAGGAACTCTTTTCTCAGACCTTGGGCGAATTCTTTGCCCCAGTCGACAATCAACGCTACCTATTAGTCGCTCAAAAAGCACCAGCAGGACAGTCCAAGTATTTCGTAGTTCCTAGCCTCTTTGAAAAACGCAAGGAAGATGCTCAGCTCTTTCTAGACGCAGTCGCCCCTCAGTTAGGTGATTACCAGCTAGTCTACACCCGCAACGAAGCAGGCAGAAAAGTCTTACTCGAAGCCCGACTCAAATCCCTAGCCAACAAAAATGACCGCCTCATTACCAAGAAGAAGGTTAAAAGTGCGTTGAAGTAGGGAGAAGAGAGCGTTTTCTGTCCGGAATATGATATAATAATAGGGAGAATTTTGTCCCTGAAGGAGAAATATAGATGCAGGTAAAACCAGAACTGGAAATAGAAAAACAACTGATAAACCAGCTGGTAATTGGTGAAAGCCAATGGACTTATAGAGAAGACCTAAAAACAGAAGAACAACTATGGGACAATTTCTTTGAGAAGCTAGCCCAAAATAACGTTGCTCTGCTGGCAGACCATCCCTTGACTGAACAGGAGAAACGCCAGATTCAAAACCAATTAAACTTTGTCAGCTACTATGATGCTGCCAAGTGGTTGGTCGGAGAAAATGGCATTGCCAAAGTCGAAGTTCAAAGAGAAGATGCGAGTCTAGGTACCATCCGTTTGTCAGTCATCTGGCGTGATAATATCGCAGCAGGGAAGTCTAGCTATGAGGTTGTCAATCAAGTCCAACGAGAAAAAGTAAATCCTCTGGACCAAGACCGTAGATTGGATGTTACTCTTCTCATCAACGGCTTACCCATGATTCAAATCGAGCTTAAGAGTTCCCAAGCAGCATTTATCGATGCCTTTCATCAGATTAAAAAATATGACCGTGAAGGGAAATTCCGTGGTATCTACTCTAGCTTGCAGATGTTTGTCGTGACCAACAAGGTCGATACTCGCTATATCGCTGCAGCTCGTGAAAATAAACTCAACAAGCAATTTCTAACCAAGTGGGTGGATAAGGACAATCATCCTGTGACAAACCTGACTAGCTTTGCCCACGAAGTCCTTTCTATCCCTCGTGCGCACCAGATGGTCATGCAGTATTCTGTCATTGATGATAGCAAGAAATCTCTCATTCTTTTACGCCCCTACCAGATCCATGCTATCGAAGCGGTGCAGGAAGCCTCTCGCCAACAAGCATCAGGCTATGTTTGGCATACGACAGGTTCAGGGAAGACCTTGACTTCTTATAAGGTGGCTAGGAACCTCCTTCAAATTCCTTCTATCCAAAAGACGATTTTTGTCGTTGACCGCAGGGACTTGGACCAACAGACCACATCATCCTTCCTCTCATATGCGACCAATGATGTCATCGATATCGATGAGACGGACAATACACATGATTTGGTCAAGCGCTTAGGTAGTAATGATAAGCGGGTCGTGGTGACAACTATCCAGAAAATCACGACCATGATGCGCAAGTTTGACCAAGGTCTTTACCAACGAGATGCGGACAAAATCAAGAGACTCCGAGTGGCCTTTGTCGTAGATGAATGCCACCGTGCCGTTACGCCACAAACACAAAAAGACATTAAAAGCCTTTTTCCCTCAGTCCCTCTGGTATGGTTTTACAGGCACCCCTATCTTTAAGGAAAATAAACGCCAACAAGTCGGTGACTTAGCTCAAACCACCCAGCAACAGTATGGAGACCGTCTCCATGAGTATACGGTCAAGGAAGCCATCCATGACGGAGCTGTCTTAGGCTTTAAGGTGGATTATCGCAATACCCTCATCACAGACAAGGCTGAAAACGACATACCAGATACCATCTACGAAAATGAAGAGCACATGCTGGAAGTCTTAGATGCTATTATCAATAAATCACGCCAACAACTAGGCTTCCAAAAAGGAGTGGGCAATACCTACAATGCCATCCTGACGGTCAAGTCTATCCCTCAAGCCCAAGCCTACTATGACCTTCTCAAAAGAGTCAAGGCTGGTCAGACACGGGTCAAGGTATCTGAGAGAGTCAAGATGGTTCTTCCAGACTTTCCAAAGGCGACCATCACCTACTCTGTCACTGAAAATGAAGAAGACTCAAGAGCCAACCAAGACCACATGAAACAGGTCTTAGAGGACTATAACCAAGAGTTTGATACTCACTTTACCATGGCGGATCTCCGTGGTTTTAATACAGATGTCAATAACCGCCTTGCCCGTAAGCAAGACAAGTATCTCTATCGCAATGAGCAGTTGGACTTGGTCATCGTGGTCAATCGTCTCTTAACAGGATTTGATGCCCCTTGTCTATCGACTCTCTTTATCGATCGTAAACCAATGAAACCGCAGGATTTGATTCAGGCCTTTAGTCGAACCAACCGTATCTTTGATTCTAGTAAGACCTATGGCCATATCATCACTTTCCAAAAGCCTATAGCCTTTAAGGAAGCAGTCGATAATGCCCTCAAGCTTTACTCAAATGGTGGAGAAAATGATGTCCTAGCACCTAGCTGGGAAGAAGAAAAGAGAAACTTTTTGAGAAGTTGTAGCGACTTCCAAAATCTTGTGACGGATGATCCCGAAGAAGGACTCCAAATCGAGCAAATCTCTACACCTGAATTGAGAAAACTAGCCAAGGCTTATCAATCCTTTGATAAATACTTGGCTTCTATCCGAGTTTATAAAGAGTATGACGAGGAAGAAATCTATGCAGAGACTGGACTAAGTGCAGAAGAATTGGAGAACTATCTAGGCTTCTATCAAAATATCCTTGCTGAACTTAAAAGTCGTTCAGAAGATGGTGATGAAGATGGGGAGCCACTGGATATTCACTACGAACTAGAGTCTATCCAAGTCGATGAGATCAACTACGCCTATATCCTGACCTTGATCCAAAGCCTACTCGAGCAAGAGCAAAGTCCGGAAAAGAGTCTCAGCTCACAGGACAGAGAAGCAGTGGATACCTATATCCAAAGTCTGGAGAAGACCAATCCAAACCTTGCTCAGATCATCTCAGAGCTTTGGCAAGAAGTACAGGCAAATCCAGACCGCTACAGAGGTCAATCCATCGCCAATATCCTTGACCAAATGATTGAAGCAGTCATCCAGCAACATATCCAAGACTTTAGTAAGACCTGGTATGTCGGTGAAGATGAACTCCGCTACTATGTCAATCACTACCGCAAGGGAGCGAAAAAACAACTAGGAGAAAGTCAGCTGACCAAGAGTCAGCGCTACAAGGACTATAAAGTTGAGGTGTCAGATGCACTCAACCCACTCCTCTATAAAAAACAAATCAAAGAAGCCTATACCCAACTGATCGAAGAAGTGATTGAGCCGTTGAGGGTGGGGAGATAAGGGAAAGAATATACTGAACTTTGTTGTTTAAAAATTTTCTATGAAACTAAGATAAATTCAGTTAAAAACTGGAACGAGGATAATTTATGGTTACTACTATTATAGATTTGGAACAAATTAAATTTGAAGATTCTGAGACTCCACTTTTTGAAGGTAAAGAATTAGAGCTGTCTCCAAAAAATTTTATTTTTGCAAGAAACGGTTCGGGTAAGTCAACATTAAGTAAAGCAATTTATAATCAAAAACAAACAGAATTCGACGTATATGTTTTTAATGGTTTTGACTCTTTGATAGGAGAAAATGAGAATCTAGATGCTTTTTCATTAGCGGTTAATGCAAGTGAAAAAGAGGCAGAAATAAAAGAGTTAGAAGATAGAATTACAAAATCAGAGCAAGATCTGTCTTTAGTTAAAAAAATGCTTGTTACAAAAAGTAGTGAGGATGAAGATCCGACTTTATATGATGAGTGTTCTGAGAAAACAAGATTGTATAATGAACAAAACAGGAAAATACAAAATTTTTATAGGGATTCTGCCAGAACAATTTCATTAGAAACGGGCCCTATTATTGTGGAAAATCCGAAATCTTATAATAAAAATAATTTTGAATCAGAAATTACAAATGCTTGTCGTTTAGGGGAAACAGATATAAAACTTTATAAGAAGATATTGCAGAGTGTTCCTAAAGAAATTACTCCCATAAGCGAGAATGAAATTAATTTTGAAAAATATTTGAATGCTGTCAATGAAATTATTTCGAGTAAAGTCGTTGAACGAGTATTCATTGGTAGATTAGACAACCAAAGAAAAATTAATTTTGCTAAAGAAGGATTAGAAATCCATAAAGAAGAAAATATATGCTCGTTTTGTGGGAACGAACTTTCTGATGAAGTATTGATGGAGTTGGAGAGATATTTTTCAGCAGATGAAGTGAAGAAACTTCAAAATCGAATTAAAGTTGGTAAAGAAAAAATTGCTAACTTGCTTAATGAGATTAAGGAAAATGTCAAGATTAGTACAGATGATTTTTTTCCGGATCTTAAAGATGAGGTTGAAAAAGAGAGTGAGAAAGTGAATGAGTCTCTTACAGAACAGAGATCCTATTTAGAAATATTACTTAAAACATTGGAACAGAAAGAAAGTAATCTCTTTGTGGAGAGTGAAGAGTTAGAGTTACCTGTGCCAAGTAATGTGAATTACGGTGAGATAAACAGACTAATTGAAATACACAATCAAAATGTTTTAGATATTAAAAACAAACAAAAAGAGGCAAGAGATGCAATTCGATATCATGAAATAAAATTGTTACTTGAGGACTTTCAATATGATGTTAAACTAGAAAGACTAACTGTTCTTAAGAGAGAAAAAGAGGAAAAAGAATTAGTTTATAGTCACAAAAAAAATGAAAAGGAAGAATTGGAACAAAATTTAGCTGAATATCGAATTCAGGTTGATAAATTAAAACCAAAAGCAGAAAAACAAGCTATTGAGAAAATAAATAAAAAACTTCGGTTAAAAGTTTCTTGGGAATTAGATCATGTAGACAATGAAAACCTTGGTTATTACAGAATAAAAGAAGGAGAACAATATAGAAGTGTAAAACAATTATCAACAGGTGAAAAAAATGTCATTGCATTTTTATATTTTATTGAGCGTTTGGAGGAAGTTAAAGAAGGACGAAAGAAGAATAAAATAATAGTATTTGACGATCCAATGAGTTCGAATGATGATAAAATGCAATACTTGATTATTTGGGAACTACAAAAACTTTATCAGAATAAAGATAGAGATAAATTCGATTCAAACCGAGATATCATGGTAGTTCTAACTCATAATGTTCATTTTTATTTGAATGTTCAACCACATGGTTATTTTAAAGATGAGAATGGTAGAACAAAATATGATAAGAATAATTTTTATCGTATTGATCATCACGAGTTTATCAAAATTTTAAATGAAAAGGAAGATTTTAAAACAGGGTATGAAGCCCTATGGGTAGAACTGAAGGATTTGTATGAATGTGGTCATGAACTTTCAATGTTGAATACGATGAGAAGAATAATTGAAACTTTTATGAAGTTTAATGCACTAAAACAGGATAGTTTTTATCAAGACAATGAGCAGTATTTGAAATTATTTAATGTTAATTCTCATGGCATAGATGATCCATCTGCAGTTCAATATACAGAATCTATTGATGAAATGAGAGATCTTTTTTATCAGATTTTTAAAGACAATCATTATGAAGAGCATTTTAAACACTATTGGAAATTTGATTCCAATAATTGATTTTAATGAAGGATATAGAAGTGAATGGAATTTGAAAAAACTAAAAAAATAAAGCTACTACTCAATCAAAGTAATGTATTGTCTAGGATAATTAAAACAACTTTGAGTGATACTTCAGATGTAATAGGAAGGTACAATTCTTGTGTTGAGTATGCAAAAAGTTATAATAAATTATTAAAGCGATCATATGATATATTAGATAATTATGAAGATTTAGTGTTTTATAAATTAAATGATCTAAGTCCATATAATATGACTTGGCCACAACAGAAAACATTAATGGAAAGTGTATTAACTAATTTAGAGTTTTTACTTTCTAATTTGAATAGCTCCTTAGAATTTGTTGAGGATGAGTTTAATAATCTTGAAAATTTTATAAGAACAAAATTACGTTCAGCACTTTTCACTTCTCCCGAAAAAGAATTAGATATTCAAAATGCCTTGGAGTCTCTTTTTATTGGAAAAGGATGGTCAAAAGGTAAAGATTATGATAGAGAAGCTGGGAAATTTAATTTTTCTGGTCGCGAATATATTCCTGACTTTATAATACCGAATTTGAAATTATCTATAGAAGTAAAATTGATTAGAAAAGGCAGAAAATCTAAAATTATCGAGGAAATAAATGCAGATGTTTCCGCTTATAGTAAGAAATATTCTAAGCAAATGTATATTATTTATGATCTCGGAGAAATTAGAGATGAAATAGAGTTTCGTCGTGATATAGAATTGCTGGATGATGATATTCGGGTACTAGTTATAAAACATTAGAAGTAAAATAATTTGAATATGTATGGGTAATACGTTTCTGGCTAAAGTTACAAAATCAGTAATACATGGATATAGTATGAATATAAATAAAAAGATGATTAAAAGTAATATTCCCAAAATTAGGTTTAACAATTTTAAAGCTTTTTGGGTAGAAAAAAGAATTGCAGATATAGTCAAAATATCTGCGGGTGGTGATGTAGATAAAGAAAGATTGAAGGAAAGTGGGGAATATCCCGTTGTTGCAAATTCTTTGACAAACAAAGGAATCGTTGGGTTTTATGACGATTATAAAGTGAAAGCTCCGGCAGTGACTGTTACAGGTCGCGGAGATGTTGGATATGCAGTAGCTCGACATGAAAATTTTACTCCAATTGTAAGACTTTTGACTCTTCAATCAGATAATATTGATGTTGATTATCTTGAAAATCAGATTAATTCAATGAGAATTTTAAATGAATCTACGGGTGTTCCTCAACTGACAGCTCCTCAACTTGGGAACTACAAAGTGTATCATCCCGAAATAGAAGAACAATCCGCCATCGGCTCCCTTTTCCGCACCCTCGAAGACCTTCTTGCTAGCTACAAGGACAATCTCGCCAACTACCAGTCTCTCAAGGCGACCATGCTCTCTAAGATGTTTCCCAAAGCTGGTCAGACTGTTCCTGAGATTCGTTTGGATGGATTTGATGGTGAGTGGAAAGTTGAAACTTTAAAAGAATTAGCTCGTTTTTCTAAAGGGAATGGTTATACCAAAAATGACTTAGTTAATTCTGGCAAAGAGATAATTCTATATGGTCAACTTTATACTAATTATCAAACTGTAATTTCTAAAGTTAATACTTTTGTTACTACAGTAAAAGCAAATGCAGTGATTAGTAAAGGCGGAGAAGTTATAGTTCCAGCATCTGGTGAAAGTGCAGAGGATATTTCGAGAGCATCAGTTGTTGAGAAATCAGGAATTATTTTGGGTGGTGATTTAAATATAATCTACCCAGATGAAAAAAAGGTGGACTCTATTTTCTTGGCTTTAACCATTTCAAATGGAAGTCAACAGAAAGAACTGATTAAAAGAGCACAAGGTAAATCAGTCGTACACTTAAGAAATAACGATTTAGAAAAAGTTGTTTTACACTATCCCTCTATGGAGGAACAACGTGCCATCGGTGCTTATTTCTCTACCCTCGATAACCTCATCTCTTCTCACCAAGAAAAAATTTCTCAGCTAGAAACTTTGAAAAAGAAACTCTTGCAGGATATGTTTATATAAAAGGAGTGCAGTAAAATGTCAAAAGTAAAATCAGAAACTCTAAAGAAAGAAGAAAAACCTGTAGTAGCAATTTGCTATGATTTTGATAAAACCCTGTCTCCTGATGATATGCAAGCCCAAGGATTTATACAGAAGCTCGGGTATGAAATCAGTGAATTTTGGAAGAAATCCAATGGTTTTGCCAAGGCTAATAATATGGACAAGAACCTTGCCTATATGTTTACGATGAAAACAGAATCTGCAGGAAAGGTTTTATTTACAAATACAGAGTTAGCCAAGTTTGGTTCAGAGGTAGAACTATTCCCAGGAGTCGAAGACTGGTTTGAACGCATTCAAAAATATGGTGAAGAAAACGGAGTTATTGTTGAGCATTATATCATTTCATCTGGTTTAAAAGAAATGATAGAGGGGACTTCAATAGCTAAAAATGGAGCTTTTAAGAAAATTTATGCGACTTCTTTTTATTGTGATGAAAGTGGGGTTGCGGTCTGGCCAGCTCAAGTTGTTAACTATACCAATAAGACTCAATTTCTTTTTAGAATTACCAAAGGTATTTTAGATGTCAATGACGATGCAGTGAATGATTTTTTTGCTGAAAGTGATTTACGAGTTCCGTTTAGAAATATGGTCTATTTAGGGGATAGTGATACAGATATACCCTGTATGAAGCTAGTCAAAACAAGAGGTGGCTACTCTATCGGTGTATTCAATCCAAAAACGAATGACAGAAAGAAAGTTCACAAAATGACTCAAGATAATCGTATTGATTATTTTGTTCCAGCTGACTACTCAGAAAATACAGAACTTGATAAACTAATCAAGACGATTATTAAAAAGACAGCTTATAATGAATTGTTAGAAAACAAGAAAAATGCTAATAAACTTGAAGCAAACTTCAAAAAGCCAAGAAGAAAGCCAAAACTAAGGTAATTTTTTACTAAATAAAAGAATACCGAACAAGATTTATCGATGCTAGTATATTTATATACATAAAGGAGTTGCCATGGTATCTGTAACACAACGTATAAAAGAAATTAATCAACCTCGAGGTGGTTATCTGCCCATCAAGTTATTTTCAGTAGAGCAGTTCGAAGATCACAGAGTTCTGAATCCTGTAGAGTCTGTTTCTCCTAGTTTGGTAGGTCTTTGTGTGGACTACTTGACTCGATTTATGAAAGGGACAGAAGCCCGTGAAGCTTTCAGAATATCTCTCTTGGGAGCTCAGATGGTGGGCATGGGAGACCTAGCAGAAGCACTTCTCGATTTGGTGACAGGATTGGATGATTTATCGATAGAAAGTGCGTGTCGTCTAGCGTCCTTTGATGTCGTCTTTCGTGCAGGGAAGCAGTATTATAAGCCTTTTGAGGAAATTATAGTAGATGCAGAAACGATAGAGAATATTTGTATCATGGTGGAGCGAAGCCTTTGTTTCTTTGATCTCTATGGTCCTTTGGTGAAAGATGGCTTTAACTTTCTTGGAGGTTATACAGATACGATTGACAAGGGTGATGGAGATTTTCTTACCAAGGATACATTATGGGATTTTAAGGTGACTAAAACAGCTCCAAATAAAGACCATACGCTACAAGTCCTTGTATACTATATCATGGGTCTACATTCCTATGATCCCGACTTCCTGTCTATTGAAAATCTTGGATTTTATAACCCTCGAAAAAATATCGTTTATCAACTCCCAGTCTCTGATATTCCTTTGGATTTGATTCGAACGATTGAGAATGAAGTGATTTGTTATAAATGATTGCTTGTTTAAAAAAATTAATTGCAGAACTTAGAAAGAAACACTATGGAAACAACACAAACTTCCCAGTCGCTCTACCAAGCACTGTGGAACTCAGCGGATGTTCTCCGCTCTAAGATGGATGCCAACGACTACAAGTCCTATCTTTTGGGCATGGTCTTTTATAAGTATCTGTCGGATAAGATGCTCTTTTTCGTGGCGGAGACCATGGAGGAGGGGACAGATAGTCTTGAGGATGCCCTTGAGGTCTATCGCAACTACTACGAGGATGCGGATACTCATGAGGATTTGGTCTCTGTCATGAATGACGAGCTCAACTATATCATCAAGCCAGACTTGACCTTTACGGCTCTGGTAGCACGTGTCAATGAAGGGACTTTCCAGCTGGAAGATCTGGCGCAAGGTTTTCGTGATATCGAGCAGAGTGACGACCTCTATGAAAATCTCTTTGAAGATATCGACCTCTACTCTAAAAAGCTAGGGGCAACTCCACAAAAGCAAAACCAAACGGTAGCAGCAGTCATGAAGGAGTTGGCTGTGCTAGATGTAGCTGGTCATGCGGGTGATATGCTGGGGGATGCCTATGAGTATCTGATTGGTCAGTTTGCGACTGACTCGGGTAAGAAAGCTGGTGAGTTCTATACACCTCAGCCTGTTGCCAAGCTCATGACTCAGATTGCCTTTTTGGGTCGTGAGGACCAGGAAGGTTTTACCATCTATGATGCGACTATGGGGTCGGGCTCTCTCTTACTCAATGCCAAGAAATACTCTCATAAACCGCAGACAGTTGTCTACTTTGGTCAGGAACTCAATACCTCGACCTATAACCTAGCACGTATGAACATGATCCTACATGGCGTTCCAGTTGAAAATCAATTTCTCCACAATGCTGATACACTAGACGAAGACTGGCCAACTCAAGAGCCGACCAACTTTGATGGAGTTCTCATGAACCCTCCGTACTCAGCCAAATGGTCAGCAAGTTCTGGCTTTATGGCTGACCCTCGTTTCTCTCCTTTTGGGAAACTGGCGCCCCAGTCCAAGGCTGACTTTGCCTTCCTCTTGCATGGATATTACCACCTCAAGCAGGATAATGGAGTCATGGCTATCGTTCTTCCCCATGGTGTTCTCTTCCGTGGAAATGCGGAGGGAACCATTCGTAAGGCCTTGTTAGAAGAAGGAGCCATTGATACGGTTATCGGTCTACCAGCCAATATCTTCTTTAATACCAGCATTCCGACCACGGTTATCATTCTCAAGAAGAACCGTACCAATCGTGATGTCTACTTTATCGATGCCTCTAAGGAGTTTGATAAGGGGAAAAACCAGAATATCATGACGGATGCTCATATCGAGAAGATTCTGGAAGCCTACAAGTCTCGTGAGGAGATTGACAAGTTTGCCCACCTAGCAAGCTATGAAGAAATCGTTGAAAATGACTACAACCTCAATATCCCTCGCTATGTAGACACCTTTGAGGAAGAAGAAGTAGAGCCACTGACAGATATCGTCAGCAAGATTAACAAGACAAATGAAGCTATCGAAAGCCAAACAGCTTCCCTACTTGAAATGCTCGGTCAACTCCACGGAACCACACCAGAATCCGATGCTGAACTCAAAGAGTTTTTGAAAAACTTTAAAGGGTGATGGGCTTAATTGATTCGCTCGTTTTATAGAAATAACTTTGTTTCCGTATTTCCTGGGAACTAGTAGAAGTTAAGGAGAAATATGGAAAATAACAACCAACGTGCCCTTTGTCAGCAACTCTGGGCGGAAAATAAATACCTTGTTTTGAGCCATTCCAGCAATATTTACAAGGACATTCGCCAGTATCTCAAGCAAGAAGTGGTGGAGCTGAGTCAGGTTCAAGAGATGATTGACCGTGCCTGCCAGATTCCAGAGCACAGGGGTCAGGTTTGCAACGCCTTCCAGCATATTTGGGGCTATTTTAAAAAGCAAGCTAGCCTTGATGAACGCAAAGACTATATGCTTTTGCTGGACCGCTATCGCTTTGGTCAAGCTTCCAAGGAAGACTTGATTGCTAGGACTAGAGATTTACTTGAACGAAACCCAAATGCTTATCTGCAACATTCTACCTTGCTGAAAGGAGACTCCCATGAGACTTTGGCATGAGGCTTTGATTTCACAACTTCCCCGTCCTCAGCTCTTGGGGCAACATCGAGAGTGTTGCGCCCTGCGTGGCAATGGCTGGGGCAGAAAGCATGCGACGGTGGACTATGTCTTTACCCACTCGCCCTATCGTCTCTATGCCTATCATCGTTTGATCATGGAGGAGATGGCTGACCGTGGCTACAATGTCAGTCCAGAGTGGCTGGACAAGAACTACCGTGGCAAGACCTGCTCTCCTTATCATGACTTGCCTGAGGAGAAGCTAGGTAAGCCCATCTATAGTGAGCATGATGCTGCCTACTATGAGGAGTGTCTGGCTAATCTCCGTGACAAGGGGATAGAGCTGGAGTAATAGTAAGGATTTTCTTAAATTTATAACTCTTTTCGTATTTTTTCGAATAATAAAAATGGGACCTTTAGAATGATTCTAAGGTCTTTTTTTATAAGTATTTGGATTTACTTATAATAACTTTTAAGTTATAATCTTAAAAAAGCCAAACGTGAACTGAAGGACTTAAAAGAAAGAGGGTTAAGTGATGAAGAATAGTGCCATTGGAAGTAATTGGAAGGATGCCCAGTCAGAACTTTTTACCAAGGAGGAAATCCTTGAAAGTGATATGCGGGTGGCAATCATGAGTGAATTGATTGAGGCTAGACATGAGCAAGGAATTAGTCAGAAAAAGCTAGAAGAACTTAGTGGAGTGAGCCAGCCTGTCATAGCCAGGATGGAAACAGGCAAGACTAGCCCTCAGTTGGATACAGTCTTAAAAGTTTTAGCCAGTTTAGGAAAGACATTAGCAGTTGTCCCCCTTGAACAGGAAAATAGTTGATTAAACAGACCTATAGTCTTTTCTAATAACAAACCATAGTAAATTACCAGTTCACTATTATTTTGCGATGAATGTCGCAACTTTGAAAAGGCTATAACTCGTTATCTATCAAAGGATTTGGGGAATCTTCTCCAAATCTTTTTTTGTGCTTTAAATTTTGATATAGTTTCAAACTATATCAAAGCCTAATTTTTTACAATTATACAGATGATTT
>ERZ772906.1224-NODE-1224-length-14231-cov-11.043242_pt1 | contig 14231 bp, 12 predicted proteins | sample MGYA00511338_ERZ772906 | MGnify/ENA primary metagenome ERZ772906 (study PRJEB29015, sample SAMEA2738076) | human oral metagenome | biome: human oral; feature: human-associated habitat; material: saliva | place: China | collected 2212 ... | reverse complement strand
GGTGACCTTCGGTGACGGACTCGGAAGAGAAAAGCTGTTGACTCACCGCTCAAGGCTATCAAGGAAAGCGGCAATCTGATCGGCAAGACCTGCCGCAACCTCATCCTTTGAGCCGGTGTAACGGCCCACGACGCGCCCGCTCGCATCCAGCAATCGAATGTCGTTGGGGACGTCGCCGAAGCCGATGGTTGCACCCACGCGATTCAGGCAGATGAAGTCGACCCCCTTGCGCGCGGCCTTGTCAGCGCCGTAGGCCAGGATCTCCTCATCCGTGCCTGTCTCCGCCGCGAAGCCGATGACGAGGGGCGGACGAATGTTACTGTGTCCGACCTCGAAGAGGATGTCGGGGTTGCGCACGAGGTGCAGAACCGGCGCGTCGCTCCTCGCCGGGTCCTTCTTCATTTTCGAGGCCTGGGCGGACTGTGGGCGGAAATCTGCGACAGCGGCGGTCATGACCAGGGCGTCGGCACCAACCACCTGAGCCATCGTAGCTTCGCGCATGTCGAGCGCGCTGCCCACCCGCGTGACCTCGACCGAGGGCGGGAGAAGCGCCATGACGGAATCGTCGATGTTAGCGGCGATGAGGCGGACAGTGGCTCCTGAGCGCGCTGCGGCTGCAGCGATGGCCAGGCCCTGACGGCCCGACGACTTGTTGCCGAGGAAACGTACCGGATCGATGGGTTCGCGGGTGCCGCCTGCGGTCACCACGACGGTCCGCCCATCTAGGATAGGAGTGGAGTCAGCCTTTTCTGCTCGTGCGAGCACCTCCAGGGCTCGGCGTGCGATCTCCTCGGGTTCGGGGAGACGACCGATACCGCTGTCCCCGGACCCGAGGACACCGGAGGCGGGATCGATGACGTGGACACCGCGACCGCGCAGCGTCGCCACGTTCGCTTGGGTGGCGGGGGCAAGCCACATGTTCGAATGCATCGCGGGTGCTACGACGACCGGCGCGTCCGAGGCGAGCACCGTCAGCGACACCATATCGTCGGCAAAGCCTCCGGCCAACCGGGCGAGGGTGTTCGCTGTCGCTGGAACGATAATGATCAGGTCGGCCACACGGGCAAGCTCCACGTGCTCGGCACGCCCTTCCCCCGCAATTTCGACAGCGACGGGGCGAGACGTGATCCCCTCCCAAGTTGAACGACCCACGAACTCCAAGGAGGCGCGCGTCGCTGCCACATACACGTCGTGGCCCGCGCGTTGACACTCGCGGACCACGATCGGTGCTTTGAAGGCTGCGACGCCGCCGGTCACCCCGACGACGATCGTTGCCATGTCAGGCCTCGGGGTTTGCTTCGAGAGAGAGCAGGCCCTCGTTGATCTCGCGCAGAGACACGGCCAGCGGCTTCTCGTCGGGCTGGACGTCGACGACGGGACCCACGAACTGAATCATGTTCTGCTGAAGCTGCAGGTTGTAGGAGTTAATCTGGCGAGCACGCTTCGCGGCAAAAATAACCAGTGCGTACTTGGAATCGACGTGCTCCAGCAGATCATCAATGGGCGGGGACGTGATACCCACGGGCTGGGCAACAATTCCGGACATACGTGTTTTCCTCTCAGTGGCAGATTCAGGTAGATACTACTCCAGGCCAATGAGCCCGGCCAGCTCATTCACCGCACGGTCGACATCGTCGTTGATCACAACGTGATCGAACTCGGAGGCGGCCTCCATCTCAACGCGGGCGGTGGCGAGTCGACGTTCGCGCTCTTCAGGTCCCTCGGTACCGCGACCGACGAGGCGGCGTTCCAGCTCCTCCCAGGAGGGCGGGGCCAGGAAAATAAACTGAGCGTCGGGGCGATTAGCTCGAACCTGGCGTGCACCCGCGAGGTCTATCTCGAGCAACACCGGTTCTCCGGCTGCCAGAGCCGTATCAACGGGACCGCGAGGGGTACCGTACTTGTTTTTCCCATGAACAAGCGCCCACTCCAACATCTCTCCCCTTTCGATCATGGAATCGAATTCGCTAGGGGAAACGAAGTAGTAGTGGACGCCGTTCAGTTCACCAGGCCGAGGATTGCGAGTCGTCGCCGAAACCGACACCCTCAGGTGCGGATAGCGCTTTAAGAGAGCGGCGACAATGGTTCCCTTTCCAACGGCGGTCGGGCCAGCAAGAACTGTCAATTGAGCCTGTGTCATGGCTCAATTGTGCCATGTGTACCCGTATCAGCCGAAACGCTCGACCAAAGCTTTGCGCTGTACGGGGCCGAGGCCTCGTACTCGCCTACTTTGGGCAATCTTGTACTCGTCCATCAGGACGGCGGCCGTGTTCGTGCCGACGCGCGGCAGCGACTCCAGTAGCGAAACGACTTTCATCTTCGCCACGGCCTCGTCTGAATCAGCGAGTTCCAAAACCTCAGACAGATTCATCGAGCGCGCCTTGAGCGCGTTCTTAACCTCGGCGCGACGGCGCCGTGCCTGAGTTGCCTTCTCAAGGGCCTGTGCCCTCTGTTCCGGCGTGAGATCAGGTAGTGCCATTCTGATCATCTCCTCCGTTGGGGTCTTCGGTAAATAAACTATGTCACCTTTCAAAGCACATGCGCCATCCCAAAACGCCGACTTCTGATTAACTCGATAGACTATTGCAGCGATTCGACCGTCGCAAGGTAGGCGTTGCGCAGTCCTGCCACACTCGGACCCGCGCCCAGAATTGCGCGAGAAGACGAGGCCAATACAGCGTCCTCAGCACCTGCGAAAACCTGCCTGACCTGCGCTGAACCAGCACCCTGTGCGCCCACTCCTGGAGCCAAAAATGCGCCTTTGAGTGCAGGCAAATCGATGCCGAGATGCTGCACAGCATCACCAACGGTCGCTCCGATGACGATACCTGCAGGGCCAAGATGGAATTGATCACAGGAGCTATTAAAGTCCGCCAGTTGAGACACGACCTGACCTGCGACGCTGCTCCCATCCTCCCCACGCGCGTGCTGGACGGACGCCCCCTCAGGGTTGGAGGTGAGCGCGAGAACAAACACTCCCCTGCCGGTAGCTTTGGCCAACTCGAGAGCGGGCGTCAGAGAACCGACGCCCAGGTAGGGAGATAGCGTAACGGCATCGCCTGCAAGCGGAGATTGGTCCGACAAAAAGGCTTCAGCGTAGCCTGCCATCGTCGAGCCAATATCGCCTCGCTTGGCGTCCACGATACACAGGGTGCCCACCTCACGGCAGGCAGCGATGACCTCTTCGAGGACCGCGACGCCGCGTGAGCCGTGCCGTTCAAAGAAGGCGGCCTGTGGCTTGAAAGCTGCGGCGCGACCACCCAGGGCCTCGACGACGCGAAGAGAAAACTCTCGCACACCGTTCGCGTCGTCGTCAAGCCCCCACTGGGCAAGAAGCGAGGCGTGTGGATCGATACCCACGCACACGGGGCCATGCTCGCGCATGGCCCCGTAGAGGCGGTCGCCGAAGCCGAGGGATACGGGCGTAGTGGCGGACAGGGGGTTCATCGTGTCTCCTCCGTTCGGATGGCGTCCCACTCCTGCAGGGAGCGCACGGCATAGGAGCCGCGCATACGGACCTCGATGGCCTGCACCATCGCGTTGAAAGCTTGCAGCGTCGTGACGGCCGGGCGGTCCTGCGAGGCCGCAGCTGCGCGGATCTGGTAGCCGTCGTTACGCGGGGCGGACCGCTGCGGGGTGTTGACGACCATGTCGATGAGGCCCTCGTTGATAAGGTCCACGACCGTGGGTTCTCCATCCACGCCGCGTCCCTCCGAGGACTTGCGCACCGAGCGCGCCGGGATGCCGTTGCGACGCAGCACAGAAGCGGTACCAGAGGTCGCCAGGATCATGAAGCCCATTTCTGCCATACGGGCGGCGGGCAGGACGATCGCTCGTTTATCGGTGTCGGCGATCGAGATGAACACCGTGCCCGATGTGGGCATATCCGTGGACGCACCCAGCTGAGACTTGGCGAAGGCCGTCGGGAAGTCGTAGTCGATACCCATAACTTCACCGGTGGAACGCATCTCGGGGCCGAGCATCGTATCGACGATCTCGCCCTTATCCGTGCGGAAACGACTGAAGGGCAGAACGGCTGCCTTGACGGCAATGGACCCACCCTCGAGGATTTCGCGGGCGTCCGTGGCGGGCAGCATGCCCTGCTCGCGCAGCGACGCGATGGAAGCACCGACCTGGATGAGGGCGGCTGCTTTGGCGAGCTGCACGCCGGTCGCCTTGGAGGCGAAGGGCACGGTGCGGGAGGCGCGTGGGTTTGCCTCGATGACGTAGAGGGTGTCGGAGAGCAGCGCGAACTGGATGTTGATGAGGCCGCGCACGCCGACGCCCCGCGCGATCGCCTCGGTAGAGGCGGTAATTCGCTCCAGCTCGCGCGCGGACAGCGTCATGGGAGGCAGCACGCAGGAGGAGTCACCCGAGTGGATGCCAGCCTCCTCGATGTGCTCCATGATCGCGCCCATGAAGAGTTCCTCGCCGTCGTACAGGGCGTCGACGTCGATCTCGATGGCTGCATCGAGGAAGCGATCGATGAGCAGCGGGCCGCGCGAGAACAGCAGCTCAGAGTCGTGGCTCGCAAGATACTCGCGCAGCGCCGACTCGTCGTTGATGATCGCCATGCCGCGCCCGCCCAGCACGAAGGACGGACGAACGAGGACCGGGTATCCAACCTTCTCTGCGACAGCAATGACCTGCTCGGGCGTGTGCGCCGTGTCGTGCGCGGGTGCCGGGCAGTGGGCCGCCTCGAGAACCTTGCCGAATTCCTCGCGGTCTTCCGCCAGGTCGATGGCGCGCGGACTCGTGCCCAGGATCGGCACGCCGGCGCGCTCAAGGTCGGCTGCCAGCGACAGCGGAGTCTGACCACCGAGCTGGACGATCATGCCCTTGACGGGGCCGGCCGCGCACTCGGCGCGGTAAATTTCCAGCACGTCCTCGAGCGTGAGGGGTTCGAAGTAGAGGCGATCCGAGATATCGTAGTCGGTCGATACCGTTTCGGGGTTGCAGTTGACCATGATGGTCTCGTAGTGATCGCGCAGCGACATGGCGGCATGCACGCACGAGTAGTCGAACTCGATGCCCTGGCCGATGCGGTTGGGTCCAGCACCCAGGATGATGACGGCCTCGCGTTCGCGCGGACGGACCTCGTTCTCCTGGTCGTAGGTCGAGTAATGGTATGGCGTGCGGGCCGCAAACTCGGCGGCGCAGGTGTCGACCGTCTTGTAGACGGGGTGGATTCCGAAAGCACCGCGTACTTCGCGCACCGTGTCCTCGGACAGGCCGCGCATGGCCGCGATCTGGCGGTCGGAGAAACCGTGGCGCTTCGCCTCGGCCAAGACGTCACCGGTGAGGGCCTCGGCCTCGCGGATGCGGGTTGCGACTTCGTCGAGGAGGAACATCTGGTCGAGGAACCACGGGTCGATCTTCGTCGAGGCGAAAAGTTCCTCGAGGGTCGCGCCGCCGCGGATCGCCTGTTGGACCTGGACGAGACGCCCCTCTGTGCCAACCGATGCGGCCTCGACGAGCGCGCGGGTCTCCTCGGGAGTGGGGGCCGACCCATCCCAGTGGAACTGCACGCCGCCCTTGTCGATCGAGCGCAGCGCCTTCTGGAGAGCCTCCGTGTAGGAACGGCCGATCGCCATGGCCTCACCGACGGCCTTCATCGAGGTGGTGAGCGTCGGGTCAGCGGCCGGGAACTTCTCGAACGTGAAGCGCGGGACCTTCACGACCACGTAGTCGAGCGTCGGCTCGAACGAGGCTGGGGTCGAACCCGTGATGTCGTTGGGAATCTCGTCGAGCGTGTAGCCGGTGGCCAACCTGGCGGCGATCTTTGCGATCGGGAAGCCCGTCGCCTTCGATGCCAGAGCCGACGAACGCGACACACGCGGATTCATCTCGATGACGATGATGCGGCCCGTCTCCGGATGGATCGCAAACTGGATGTTACAGCCGCCCGTATCCACGCCGACGGCACGGATGACGGCGATGCCGATGTCACGCAGGCGCTGCATTTCGCGGTCGGTGAGGGTCAGAGCCGGAGCAACCGTGATCGAATCACCCGTGTGCACGCCGACCGGGTCGACATTCTCGATCGAACATACGACGACGACGTTGTCCGCCTTGTCGCGCATGAGCTCAAGTTCGTATTCCTTCCAACCGAGGACCGACTCCTCCAAGAGCACCTCGGTCGTGATGGAGGCGGCCAGGCCCTGGCCGGCGATGCGCTCAAGGTCCTCGGGTGTGTACGCGAATCCGGAGCCGAGGCCTCCCATCGTGAAGGAGGGACGAACAACGAGGGGGTAGCCGAGCTCGGCGGCAGCGGCGTGGCACTCTTCCATCGTGTGAGCGATAAAGGAACGTGCGACCTCGGCACCCGAGCGTTCGACGATCTCCTTAAATTCTTCACGGTCCTCACCCGCTCGGATCGCGTCGATCGAGGCCCCAATCAGCTCAACATCAAATCGCTCAAGCACGCCCATCTCCGCCAGAGCCACGGCCGTGTTGAGGGCCGTCTGGCCGCCCAAGGTGGGGAGGAGGGCATCGGGGCGCTCCTTCTCGATGATCGAGGCGACGACCTCCGGGGTGATCGGCTCGACGTAGGTGGCGTCTGCGATGCCCGGGTCGGTCATGATGGTGGCCGGGTTGGAGTTGACGAGGATGACGCGCAGGCCCTCCTCCTTCAGCACGCGGCATGCCTGCGTGCCCGAGTAGTCGAACTCGCACGCCTGTCCGATGACAATGGGGCCCGATCCGATGACGAGGACGGACGACAGATCGTTCCTGCGGGGCATCAGTGGGTCTCCTTAGCTGCGGTCATCAGGGAAATGAAGCGGTCGAAGAGCAGCTCGCCGTCATGCGGACCCGCTGCTGCCTCAGGGTGGTACTGGACGGAGAAGGCTGGAATGTCCAGGGCACGCAGGCCCTCGACGACGCCGTCGTTCAGACCGATGTGCGACACCTCGACGCGTCCGTATCGGCCCGAATCGAAGGGGGCAACCGAGGGCTCCCCCACGGGGGCGTCAACCGCGAAGCCATGGTTGTGGGCAGTGATCTCCACACGGCCCGTGGCCACGTCCTTCACCGGCTGGTTGATGCCGCGGTGACCGTAGTCCAGCTTGTAGGTGCCATAGCCGAGGGCGCGGCCGAAGAGCTGGTGACCGAAGCAAATGCCGAAGTACGGAATGCCCGCGTCCAGGACGGCGCGCAGCACACCAATCTCTCGATCAGCCGTCGACGGGTCGCCAGGGCCGTTGGAGAAGAAGACGCCGTCCGGCTTGAGCGCCTCGATGTCCGCAAAGGAAACGGTGGAGGGCACCACGTAGACGCGTGCTCCACGCGCAGCCAGGTGGAATGGCGTGCGCGACTTGATACCGAGATCAACAGCCACGACGCGGCAACGAGGCTCCTTGCCTTCCCACTCCCCCAGCGGCTCAACTACGTAAGTCTCATCCGTCGATACCTCGGCGGCCAGCGCCTGCCCGCTCATGACGGGCGACTCCGACACGATGCGCACGAGGGATGCCACGGCCTCGTCCCCCAGGTACTGCGCACCGACGGGCAGCGCGTCACCCGAGAAGATTCCGGCGCGCATAGCGCCGCGCTCGCGGATGTGACGGGTGATCGCGCGGGTATCCACGTCAGCGATGCCGACGATATCCTGAGCGACCAGTTCGTCTTCCAGTTCGCGGCGAGCACGCCAGTTCGAGGCGCGGCGAGCGGCGTCACGCACGACGAAGCCGGCCACCCAGATGCGGGAGGACTCCGGATCCTCATCGTTGACGCCCGTGTTCCCGATGTGTGGGGCCGTCATGACGACAATCTGGCGGTGGTACGACGGATCGGTGAGGGTCTCCTGATAGCCAGTCATGCCCGTCGAGAACACGATCTCACCGAGCGTGCGACCGCGCGCACCCCAGGCATGTCCCTTGAAAACGGTGCCGTCCTCCAGGACGAGCAGGGCGATATCGGTCGTAGTCATCGATCCTCCTTGGCAATCGGGGTAGCATCGGCGACCGTCGGGACGCCGCCATAGATCGTGAAGCGCACCTGGCCGGGTAGCTCCATGCCACGGAACGGGCAGTTCGTGGAGCGAGTCCACTGCTTGGCCGGGTCAATCGTGACGCGCGCGGAAGCATCCACGAGCGTGATGTGGGCGGGAGCACCGACGACGATGCCCTGGCCCTGCGTCTCAACGCGACCGATGCGGGCAGGGGCCGTCGAGAGGACGCGCGCGACATCCTCCCAGTTCATGCGACCGGTGTTCACCATTGTCTCAATGATGATCGGCAGGGCCGTCTCCAGACCCGTCATGCCAAACGCTCCGGCCTGCCACTCGCAGTCCTTCATCTCGAGGGGATGCGGGGCATGGTCCGTACCAACGACGTCGATCGTGCCATCCGCGAGGCCCTCGCGCACTGCCTCGACGTCCTCCGCGCGGCGCAACGGGGGGTTCACCTTGTAGAGCGGATCGTAGGTGGCGGCCAGCTGCTCGGTGAGCAACAGGTGGTGCGGGGTCACCTCGGCGGTAATGCTCACCCCCTGGGCCTTCCCCCAGCGCACAATGTCGACTGATCCAGCGGTAGACAGGTGGCACACGTGCAGGCGCGACCCCACGTGCTTGGCCAGCAGGATGTCGCGGGCGATGATCGCCTCCTCGGCGACCGCCGGCCAGCCGGCCAGGCCAAGCTCGCCGGACAGAGCCGATTCGTTCATCTGCGCGCCCTCGGTCAGGGCAGGGTCCTGGCTGTGCTGGGCGATCACGCCGTCGAAGGCCTTGACGTACTCGAGGGCGCGACGCATGAGGACAGGATCGGAGACGCACTTGCCGTCGTCGGAAAAGACACGCACCTTGGAGCGCGAGCGGGCCATCGAACCCAGCGCCGCAAGATGCTTGCCTTCCAGCCCCTTGGTAACAGCACCGACGGGACGCACTTCGACCCAGTCGGCTGCCTCGCCCAGATCCAGCACCTGGTCGACGATGGCAGCCGTATCCTGCGTCGGTGTCGTATTCGCCATCGCGTGCACGGCGGTGTAGCCTCCCACGGCGGCCGCACGAGTGCCGGTGAAGACGGTCTCGGCATCCTCGCCGCCGGGCTGGCGCAGGTGGGTATGAATATCCACGAGGCCGGGCAGGGCGACTAGGCCCTCGGCATCGATGACGCGCGGGTCGTGCACCGAATCGGCTGCGCCCGCCCCAATGGCAACAATCACGCCGCCGGACAACGCAATGTCGGTGAGTTGCCCACCCAGCAGGGACGCCCCCTTGATGAGAATGTCCCGGGTCTGCTTAGTCATTGTTGTGTCCTTCCGATGCGAGAAGCAAATAGAGGGCTGCCATGCGGATGCACACGCCATTGCTGACCTGTTCGACGATGACAGATTGAGGAGAGTCGGCAGCTTCGGCACAAATCTCAAGGCCGCGGTTCATGGGACCCGGGTGCATGACGACAGCGTCGGGACGCAGCTTCGCGAAGCGCTCGGGCGTGAGGCCATATTCGGAGTGGTAGGCACCCGGGGAGGGGAAGAATCCACCTCCGACGCTGGACATGCGCTCGCGCTGGACACGCAGCATCATGACCGCGTCAGGCTGGGTCGCCAAGGCCGCGTCGAAGTTGTACGAGGTCTTGCAGTTCCAGGTCTCGACGCCCAGGGGCAGCAGCGTCGGGGGCGCGACGAGAGTGACACGCGCGCCTAGTAAGGTGAGCAGATCGACGTTGGAACGGGCGACGCGCGAGTGGAGAACGTCGCCGACAATGACGACGTGGGCGCCGTCGAGGCCGGTGCCGGGTTCGGGGATGCGGCCCGCCTGGTCGGAGGCACCGAAATGGCGGCGCAGCGTCATGGCGTCCAGGAGCGCCTGAGTCGGATGCTGGTGGGTGCCGTCACCCGCGTTGAGGACCGGCAGATTCATCCACCCGGCGTGAGCCAGGCGGTGAGCCGCACCCGAGGATGAGTGACGTACGATGACCGCGTCAGCCCCCATGGCCTGCAACGTCAGGACAGTGTCCTTGAGGGATTCACCCTTAGAGACTGAGGAGCCGCGCGACTGGAAGTTGATGACGTCCGCGCTTAGGCGCTTGGCCGCGGTCTCGAAGGAAATGCGCGTGCGAGTCGAGTCCTCGAAGAAGAGGTTCACAACCGTCTTGCCCTGGAGAGTCGGTAGCTTCTTGACGCTGTGGTGTTGCGTGGCCGCCATCTGCTCCGCTGTATCGAGGAGCAGGATCGCCTCCTCTCGAGTCAAGTCACGGATAGAAATGAGATGGCTGAGGCTCATCGCTTACAGGCCCTTCCCTAGCAGGACGCCGTCGCGCCCATCGGTTTCATCGAGCAGGATGGTGACAGTTTCATCCCGCGAGGTCGGCAAGTTCTTACCGACGTAGTCCGGTCGGATCGGCAGCTCACGGTGCCCACGGTCGATGAGGACGGCGAGCTGAACGGCCGCAGGACGACCGATTCGAGTGAGTGCATCGAGCGCGGCCTTAATGGTGCGGCCCGTGTAGAGGACATCATCCACAAGGACAACGGTCTTACCGTCGAGGCCCGTAGCCGGAATGAGGGTTTCCTTAGGTGCGCGTAGCGGCTGGCTAGCCAGGTCGTCGCGGAACATCGTGGTGTCGATGATCGCCAGGTCCGCGTAGATGTCAGACACCTCGCGAATCCTGTTGACAAGCCTGCGTGCGAGGGTGGCTCCGCGCGTCGGAATGCCGGCGATGACAAGGTTGTCGCTACCGCCGTTGCGTTCAATGATCTCGTAAGCGATTCGTGTCAGTGAGCGGGCGACGTCGTCTGCTCCCAATACTTCTTTGCCGCGCGATGCGCGATCAGCGTGCAGTGAACCCACTGTTTGCTCCTTCCCCGCCTCACAGGACGGTCATTAAAGGATGTGTTCCAGTTCAATATTTTCAATATTACGCGCCATGTTTGTCGCTCGTAGCTGAGGCACACGTGTGAAAGGCCACGTGAGGGGCTATAAGACTGGAGAAATGATCTCCGAGGAGCCGACACCAGCGATCAGACACGGCCACAACCACACACCAGCCCAAGGTCACGACGTGTACTCCGGTCGTCGGGTCACCCTTGACGATATCGCGACCGCATCTGGGACCTCGATCGCGACGGTGTCGCGCGCCCTCCAGGGATCCCCCCGCGTGGCCTCTGCGACCCGCGAGCGAATCGAGAAGGTAGCAGAGGAACTGGGGTACCGCGCGAACGTCGCGGCGTCCCTCCTCTCCTCCGCACGTCCCCAAATTCTCGGCCTGATCTGCTCCTTGGGTCGGGAGCTGCACGTGCGCTACCACTCGGGTATCCTCCGCGAGGCGCAGCGGAAGGACTTTAGGATCGTCGTTGAATCAGTCGACGACCCGCGCGACGTTGATCGCGCATGGGAATCCATTCTACAGCTGCGCGCGCAATCCGTAATAGCCGCTGATTCCTCGCTCATCTCGCAGCGATATTCGACAGTTCCGACCGTCCTGATCGACCAGCAAGCCCCTCGTGACGACATCGACCTGATCACAAGCGCACACGAATCAGGAATGCACGAGGCGATGACGCTCCTGCGAGGGCGGGGACGGCGACGTCTCGCATTCATTGAAGGTCCACCAGGACCCGCGGCGCACGCTAGACAGACTGCCTTTATCGACGCTTGTCGCTCCACAGAACTCGATTACGTGACACTGCCCGGCGGAGACGACGTGGACGCAGGATTCCTGGCCGTTCGTGCGGGCCTGCCCACCGGAGTGGATGCCCTGGTCTGTTACAACGACCAGTGTGCGCACGGCGCTATCCTCGCACTCCTGAAAGATGGCTTGGTCCCCGGGCGCGACATACTCGTCATCGGTTGCGATAATTCCGCACTCGCTTCTTCGCGCGCACTTGCACTGACATCAATTGATCCCTCCCCCTCTCGTCTTGCGGCACTCGCAGTAGAGCTGGCGATCACTCGGGCCAAGGGACGGAACATCCCTCCCGTGCGCCGAAGCGTTGACACAGAACTCGTTGTTCGAGCCAGCACGGGATGAACAAACAGTCGAAGACAACATAATGCAAGCGTTTGCATTCCGTATGCACAGGCGGCAGTTGTATACACTTTTCTTACATACAGGCTCAGCCGTTGCGCGAGCGTCTTGTCATGTTCCGATGAAACCCCGAGCATAAACCCTCAATACAAACGTTTGCATTATGTCTATGATTCATAGTGGTGACACGGCGATGTCACCGTTATCGCGCACAGAAGGTCGATGCGCCAATTTATCGCAATGGACTTGCGACGGCTCTGCAGGCGTGTAGCCAGCCGACCCCCACGCTGGCTACACACTGGTTTGTGATCGCGGCTCTCCTGCCGAGCAGTCCTGGAGAAACTATACTGCGTCGCCTACAAGCACCACGCAAAGACCATAAATGACGACTGCCATGCTCCGAGACCTGCCTCGCACCCAAGGGTAGAGACCCAGCGCAACAGGCTCCTAGAACTGCTACTGTAAGGGGCAGGCTGTGGCATCACTGACGCGCAACAGTAAGAAGCTGATCAGTCATTACCGCATACTTATACATGAATATATATTTACATATGCGTCATATATGATTATATATGCATATATATTCGCTAATAATTATGCATCCGCACATCCTCGGGCCTTACAGTTACTTCTCTCTTACACGTGATTACTTTGCTGGTATTTTCATGCACCACTCTCTGTCCATAGCTATGTGGCTGCCTCTCGCGTTGTTGATTACATGACGAAAGGCAAGGGAAGCTACCTTCACGATCTTGTGAGCACGGAATGTATATGTATGTGCTAACGGCTACGCTGACGCGCGAGCCTGTTCAGCGGCCAAACGCACGGCACGACTCCCTGTTCTCCAATCGCGCGATGCTCACCGCCCAAGGTTCTTTCACTCTCTCACGGCAAGATCCCTGAGGTATACCCCCACCCATCAAACTTTATACCCTCACTGGGTATATACCAATACCCAGTGAGGGTATAGGCTTAAGCGTCCCCACACGACCAGCTGCCCGGGGAACGTCATGCAGAAAACCGAGCGAACGACGATGATGCAGCACTGTTCAATCGGTAACAACTGTGTTGACACGTTCCTCCCTTTCTCGCTTGTCATGCTGCGAGACATGTGTGTGACAGTTCTTCTTCCTGCGATAGCCTGTCAGCATGAACGATTCTAAGCTCATGTCCTTCAACGCCGATGTGACAACCATCGTCCGGGCGACCGACTACTCCGACGAGATCACCCGTGAACGCCTCCTCGCTCGGGATGACTCCGAGCATATGGGGCATGCGGCTCTCGAAGCCATGTGGGACCAGCGCGGTATCGACATCGCGGGAGGAGTAGGCGGCGTCGGGCAGGGACGACACTCCCTGGACCTGATCGGCTACACCCCCGGTGAGCTGCACATCGGGCACTGTCATGGCGGAACCTCTCGGGTACTCATCTTTGCCGGCGACGGCCGCGCGGTCCCGGCCGGATCGGCTCCCTCGATTGGGCAACGTCTTCTGGCTGACACGGAGTTCGTGGAGAAGATGAAGGAGATACCCGCCCTCTGGAAAGCCGTTGTCTCTGGGCAGGTGGTCATCTACTGGGACATGGTCTTCGCGCCCTCCGGGCGAATTCAAGATTGTCTTTTTTCCTCCACGCCCGTCTCTCTGCCCCCCAGTGACATGGCAGCACTTAACGCAGCCATCGGTATCTGATGGCAGACATGATTGTGGCCGCCCTGATTCTCAGGGCGGCCACAATCATGAACGATGCGCAGGCTCAGTATTCTTCGAGCAACTCATCGAGTTCGTCTTCGACGCTGCCACCATCCAGAGGCTTGGCACCAGCGGGTAGTGAGCGCACCGGAGCTTCCTGTACGGGCAGAGATTCACCGTCATGCGCAGACTCGGCCACGGCCTCGTCATGATCAGAGTCAACGACCGATGTCTCTCCCTCGCTGCCCTGCCTGCGCGACCACGCGGGAGACTCGAGGTCTTTGCGGATCGCGTCCAGCACAGCGTTGACGAAAGAGGGCGACGTATCGGTCGAGATGGAACGCACGATCGAAATGGCCTCGTCGATGACGATGATCGGCGACACCTCGTCGTTCTCGAGCATCTCCCACACCGCCACGCGCATGACCGCGAGGTCAACGGCGGCGATGCGATCCAGGCCGGGCACGCGGGCGTGCGCGGAGATCAGCGAGTCGATGCGACGCAGATTATCCGCCACACCGGCGATGATCTGGATCGAGAACTCCGGGAGCGGAGTCTGAGCCGCGGTGATGA
>ERZ772906.1218-NODE-1218-length-14259-cov-2.896860_pt1 | contig 14259 bp, 16 predicted proteins | sample MGYA00511338_ERZ772906 | MGnify/ENA primary metagenome ERZ772906 (study PRJEB29015, sample SAMEA2738076) | human oral metagenome | biome: human oral; feature: human-associated habitat; material: saliva | place: China | collected 2212 ... | reverse complement strand
GTTTACTGTCATATACTTTTGCAATCTTTGTATCTGTAAAATCCTTTGTAACAAAGATAAACTCATGTGACAGGCTCACGCCTAAATTTTTGATAAAATTCTTTTTCATATAAATTTTATATCCTTTCCAAGTTGTTTTTGTTTTCTGTAATTGGTATATGTTTTAATTTCTTTTTGTCCGATAAATAATACTCCGATATGACCATACATATTTATACATGCTTTTATTTTATCACCATTTAATAATAAGAGTATATCAGATTTAACAATTTTTGTAACATTTTTGAAGTAGAATGTTTTACCTATATGGCTTATCATTTCTACTATATTATTTCTAATACAATGTTTTACCATTGTATCAGATTCAATAATATAGTAGAATTTTAAATTGTTGTTTAGATTGATATATTTAACTTTCATTATCTTTTATCCTTTCCAAACCATCTTATAGCGATTAGCATTTCAAAATCATAATAATCAGATTCTTGTGCATCAAGAGTAACTTCACATGTTAATGTTTCTTCATCATTCCTTTTAACCACTCTAACCACTGACCGCCTGTTTTAATTTTTCCATCGTAAGCAATATAATCATTTTGATGATTAATTAATACTGTTTCCATTTCTGTTGTTTCTGTAAAGTAAGTTTTTTTCATATATTTATCTCCTTTCACTTTACAACTATATTATATATCTTATTTCACAAAATGCAAGTGCTTTTTGTGAATTATAATAAAATTTCATTATTTTAATATAATCTGATATAAAGTTTCATCTATGGAGGTAAGAAAAAAAGCCATGCATGCATGGCTTTCACCTTTTAGATTTCTTGACAAGTCCAGATATATACCGCGATATATGGAGGTAATGTTTCAAATGGTTTAGCACCACCAACGTTAGAGGTAGTATATTCGCCAATTCGATTAGAACCAGTTTCACCATAAGAACCCGCTTCAAAACCGCTTCCGTTTCCTGCGTTAGTTCTGTATAGCCCTGCTTTTCTTGGTGAGGCTCCTTGCATAAACACTACATCATGTTTATGGCTTGGTAATTCTTCTACAGTTAATGCATGGCTCTTGTTTCCTCCTGTTGTTCCTACAGCGTACTCACCGCCACCACCTAATAGGAATTTATCTTGAATCAGACTCCAACGCTTACCGCCATATTGCGCTATTACCTTATCCATTGTATCAAGTGTATTACTTAGGATGATTTTACCAATATAAGCCTTACCAGTTAATGCATTTTGTAGTGCCTCCGTTGCTTTATTTAGTGCCTCCGTTGCTTTCTGTAATGCGGATTGTGCTGTAACACTTGATGATGCACTTATTTCGCTTGCACCTGTTGCGGTTGCTTTTGCAACGTTGATATTATCATTAAAGGTTTTCAATGTTTCATCAATCTTGGTAAATGCTCCATTCATATCGCCCATGATTGAAAGATTGTCAGTTCCTACCCATTGAGGAAATTTGTAGTTCGTTGTTTTGTTTGTTGCTGTCATGTTTTATCCTCTTCTTTCTATGTCCATGCTTGCATGGTTATTGATAACTTGCTAATAATTTTTTGTTGTTCCAATCAAAATCGTACACGCTCATGTTTAGACTATCGAATTGCTGAACGTTAATATGTAGATTTGCTAATTCATTCAATGAATATACATCATTGCGCGATAGTGCAAGAATTGCGTTCATTAGTTCCGATAGCGTTGTATACGTACCTGTCAACTGGTTATAAATTAGGATGTTTTCACCTAAATTTTGTAAACGGTTGTTGACATCTGCAACCAACTTATCAATTTTATCATTTTGTGTATTGATTTTAGTTATTACTTCACCTTTGAAATTTGTTACATTCAGATTTAATTCAGTTTTAAAATCTGAAAATTGATTGCGTAACTTTTTAACTTCAATCTCAAAATCAGATAATCGTGTATCGAATCGGTTGTAATTTGCAATAATGTCATTGTAGCGTTCATTTAACGTTTTCAACGTTTCATCAAAACTTCCAATAATACGCATGATTTCATCAAGATTTTGTTCATGAAAATTCGTATAAGTGCTGTGATGTAATATAGTCATTGCTCCGCTCCTTTCCTTTATTAGTATAGCATGATGGTGAATTTTTGCAATATATCATCAATTATATAAGTCATTACGTTATGCATGCATACTTGTAATTCTTGCTGTAACATGCTCTGTGGTGTAACTACACCAATAGAGCCATGGCGCTCGCTTTTCACAACGCTTTTACCTGTTGAATCTGTGTTGAAGTTAGCATTACTAGAATCGCTATTCTCACCGCTAGGAACAGCGTTAACGCTGTCATATCCTGTAACTTTATTAATCTGATTAGCGTTGCTTGCGTTAGTTCCTTTTGTGTTGCCTGTTGTGTTAGTTGTTACTTCTTCTACCAATTGCGCGTTTTCTAACGCATTGTACTCTTTTGTCATAATGTTATACATGCGTTGCCATTGCGGTAATTTCATTAGACTATATTGCTCTAGCATATTCTTCATATACATAGGGTTAGGATATAGTACTTCAAATTCATAGGATTGTTCTAGTAGGTTGTTGATAAATACATTTTTATCAAGTCCATTAGGTAATACCATTTTATCAAATATGGTATTATCTAAATCATATAAACCCTGTAAAGAAATATATCTAGTCATTACCACTCACCTCCATTTCTTCATCTTGATTACTTGCATGCATGCTCTCATTATCTGTATATTCAAAACGTAACTCGCAACTCAACTCCGTTAATGATGGAAACATCTTTTTTACTTTCTCAATTCCACGCTTGATATTTTCACATGTAACGATTGCTTTTGATGTTGTTTGCATATTGTTTGCATTTATTTCACCCGTTAATGCTCTATCCGTTTTATCAAAATTTGCGTTAGGGATTCCAACATCTGTACGGAATTGATTTAATATGCTTGCATGTAGTTTGATAAATTCATTACCAATCATATTTTGTGACAGGTTTTGAAAGAAACTATCCCACAAAGGAGTACCCTCTTTATTAAATAATCGACTATCCGCAAATACAGCAGGATTACCACTTTGTACCCTGTCATATAAGGCTTTTAATGTTTCCGCACTAGCCTTATTTTTACCAAGATTTCAATCCACGCTCTCCAAGCGGAGAGCGACCGCAAACAATATGCATTTTTTCCCGAATAATCCTTAAAATCACATAATTGTTGTGAAATTCTGGATTAGAGGAATAATTTATACTAAAATTTATAAAAATATACAACGAAACTGGTGCGAATCATGAAGGTATACGGTGTTAACTTGATATTCGCATTTCTATATTATTATTGGTTCAGTAGAATAAAGACTTTTATTTTTTCCATAATGTTCAACTCTATTTTGAAATTTATCACCTAGATAATAAAAACGAATACTATCCTCTGCTTCATTAACAATCTTAAGCAATATCGCTTTTACTTTACGCCATGTTGCATAATCTATCTCGCACTCAAACACAGAATTTTGAACTCTTCTAGCATAATTTTGACATTCTTTAGCAATTTTAGAAAGCCGCTTTTTCCCTAGACTACTATTAGTAGCCACATCATAAGTAATTATTATAAGCATAATTTTTATTTCCACAAAAATGGTGGATATACATCTATATCACCTCTAATAGTTCGTGCAAGTAGTAGTGCCTGCACATATGGCACTATACCCCATTCCACTTTTTCTGCTAGAAATGGATGTGTTATTATTTCTAGTTTTCGTTTTTGCCATTCAGTAATAAAAGTCTTTCTACCATTATCATTTAAAATAACTGCTCCATCCTCCTCTTTCTGAAAGTCTTTCTTCGTTATAATTTTCTTATTAATTAGTGTTATAACAAACCTATCAGCAAGTACACTTCGTAGTTCTTCCATTAAATCCAAAGATAATGAATGTCTACCAGGACGAATTGTATGCATGAATCCCACATATGGATCTAAACCAACAGCTTCTAGAGCAGATGTGCACATAGATTCTAATAAAGCATATGCAAAAGATAGCATTGCATTTAATTCATCTTTAGGAGGTCTCCTACTTCTTGATACAAATTTAAAATCTTCTTTTTGCTGTAGGATTAATTCATTAAAGACACCAAAATACTGAACTGCAGTTTTCCCTTCAATTCCTCTCAGTGAATCAATGTTATCAATATCATTTAGTAGTTCTTTTATAGATACATCCATCAAACTTGATACAGATTTCAATTTATCTATATCAACTCGCAATGGATAGTCTCTAACTGCACGTTGTAAAACCCATTTAGAATTATAAATCTTCGCTATTATAAAAGACTTGGCATATGAGACACACAACGATTGATCCTCAGAATAGTTATATTGCTGTTTCCGCAGAATCACATTTCCATATAGTGGGCCTGTGGATTTCCCCAAAAATTTCCCATTAGCTGATAAAAACACTAAAGAAATATTGTGTTCTGCACAATTTGCCATTAGTTTCGGACTAGCACCACGATATCCAACGGTTACAATCGAATCAATATTATGAAAAGGAAATCTTCCAATCTCTTTTCCATCAGAAGAAACAACAATATTTTCTAGATCATTAGATAGATACACATTCGGATTAGTAATATACAATGTATTAAGTAGTTTTCTCATTTTTCTCACTCAACAAATCAATGATATATTGTTTCCCAGATTTTACTTTTGATAATACAGGTAAACATAATTCAGATAAAGAACAAGCTTTACATGATTTTCTTATTTTTACCTTAGGCGTAACTTGATTTTTAAAAAGCAAATGCATTTCTTTTAAATCACTTAGAACACGCTCTCGTAACTCATTTGTAATTTCAACTGGCTCTCTATGTCGAATTTCTCCATAATAAATAAATCCCTTATTTATATTGCAGCACAGCATCTCCTCCAAACACATTGCTTGACATACAACCTGTAATTTATCTTCTAGCCCCTTTTTAGGTCTTCCTCGTTTATATTCAACGGGAATAGGGATAAATTTGCCTTTATGATTAAATAATTCGATTCCGTTGATTTCATCCTGCTGAAATTCTACAATATCACACTGCCCAACTACCCCCAGTTCCCTAGATACAACTCTCATTGAACGTGTAGTTAAAACACCTTCTCTAAATTCTATAAATCTTTCATTATGAGCATTTTTATGCATCAATTCCCCATCTATTGTCAGGTAATTTTCTTTCCACAGTTTTTCAATATGAATAAGTGCCCACTGTCTTTTGCAAAATTCAAAATGCTGTATACCTGAAATTGATAGATATTCATCCTCTTCTATAAAATTACTACATTCCATCAATTATCTCTAAACTTAAGTCACTGTAGTTATTTACTACAACATCATAATCTTCAAACGATGTAGGATTTTCAATATTATCTTTCAATTTAATAGATAAGGTATTTTGTACTTTTGCAGAGGAATATTGCCCAGACTTACAATTGTGTCTCCACCAATAAATCTTTTTAACCTCCATACTCCCATCAGGTCGTGCTGATGATGCGTCATTTTCAAATAGTGTACGTAAAGCTTCTTTAATATTATCTGCATCTTTTTCACAGAATCCTGTTTTTTCGGCTAATTGACAATTAATACTGCCACGAATTACATATAGCCCAAACTCCACTCTAGATTTAGTTCCCATCGTATCAGATGCTTTTTCACCATCTTTGGCTTCACCATTAACGCTCTTGGTGATTTGAATCTGATTTATTGAAATTGGGTTTACACTTTCAGCTACTTGAATTGATACTGGCCCACGAATACCAACAGATAATGAGTCACCTTTAAATGCAAATACTTGTCCAAAAGTTCTCACATCTGTCCAAGTCTTACAAGCAACTTCTGCAAATAGTTCTTTATTCTTTTTACTAGTTGCTTCTTTTAGTTCCGTGTTCCTATCAGCACGTTCTTTCAAACTCTTTGCACCATCGTCAGATCTATCTTGCGATTGAATAAAAATTCTTTCGCCCATATCTTGTAATCTATTTCTTATTTTACGTTTAATACATACATCTGAAATTTCGCCATGTCCTGCATAATCTTCTCGTGGTCTATTTCCATTTAATGGATCACCATTTGGATTTGCCTTATGTACAGAAATAATTACAGTAAAATCTATTTTATTATTTAAAGTAGACATTATTTTTCCTCCTTTGAATAAGTGTCTAAACTATTTTTTTGGTAATAATAACCTAAAAGATAATTCTCATTTAATGAAAAATTCGTAAAATCATTACACTTTTCTAGTTGTAACATAATTTCTTCTATTTTCTTATCATAAAAATGACGTGACCCTGATTTAATCTTCTCAAAATACGGCATTAATCTTTCATATAAAATCATCCATGTCTTTGCAGGATACTTTGTATATGTACTCCAATAACGTTTTGCATTTGTAATACGGTCACTTCCAGATTGGTAATTTGCTGATTGTTCAATTTTATCAGCAATCGCCAATAGCATACCAAACAGAAAGCTGCGATCATGAATATCTTTTATTGAATCCATTTTTATTTCATTCCTTCCTTCTTCTAAATGTACCTTTTTTATTTGTATGCATGTATTTATTAATAGTTTTTTCCAAACAGTTTCACCCTTTTTCAAAAATCTAATTGGATTTGAACAATTTATTACAGAACTTAGCATAATATCTTTAGGAAAATTTGTGCCTTGTACAATACATGGTAGAAGTCTATCAATTGTCTTTTTTTGAAGATTACTATTTTGAACTTTTAAATATCCCCCTTCATCTATGCCATATGCAGAAGAGACAATTTCTTCTAATGACGGAATACCAGACCATTCTTTCTTTTTTTCGTTTAGTTTAATGACTCCTGCTGTATACCATTTATTAATATTTTGCAAATATCTTGAATAACTTAATCTATTGTAATATGTGATTGCTAATCGACCTTGAAACGATCCATCAGCAGTATCAAGAGAAATAATCGTTACACTATCATTTGGCTTCAAATTTTTATTATATCCAGATAGAACTGATGCAAAGCTATTAGCATACGATTCTGCAGTATCTATATCCTTACCTATATTTTCTGTCCCAAATAAATTTAGTCTTTCATCGAATGCGTCGGGTATCGGTTGCCCAGTAGAAGACCAACAAACAATTCTCTCGCTACCATTTGTATACCCCTGTCGTGCAATTAACCATTGAAGAACGTTAAATGCTTTTTGCACCGGATAATACCCTAATGTCACAGCATCTGTTGCTTTTATAAATCTTCCTTGGAATTTATATTCATCATTAGATGAAATAATCTTGGCCTTATCACCGGAATTTCTGATTTTGGCTGGAAAAACAATTGAGATAGGTGCGACTACACCCGTAATAAAATCTATTTCTGTTTCTAACTTTGTTTCCTCTTCGCCATTATTTAATTTATCTGAATAGTAATTTATCCATGCCTTATACAAATCTAAATCTTGCCATGTTCTTGTTTCAACGCTTCCAAGACAGCCTAGGACTTCAAATTTAACAAACTCATTTTTTCGATAATCAATATTTAACTTACTATTCTTTAAATCTGACATAACAGTTTCTTTTACCAGATATTGATGAATTGCCATAATTCTATCGTTTGAAAATTTACTTTCACACCAATCACGTAATTGTTTTAAATATTTTTCAAAGTACTTATGATATTTGTCACGATTTTCAAATTCCATCCAATAATCCCCAGCTACATATTGTAATTTATCATTTAGTGGCATTGGATAAATAGCTGTTCCTGTTCTATTTGAAGATTCAATTGTTGCAGGAATTATAGTTTCATTAAACTCCTTTGGGGTATATTGGGCTCTTAAAAAATCACCATTTTTATTGATTGTAATTTGGATTGGGGCATTAACTTTTACATGACTTATAGGTAATAAAGTTTTACCCTTATCGTCTGCTATTCCTACTTTTTCATGAACATTGTCGTATGTTTCTACAAGATCGTTTATCCAACTCATCCTAATCACCTACATTCATCAAATCAACGGACTTAATATTTTTACCTATTTCAAATGACTTCATATCCAATTTCCGAAGTGGTTTTACGATGGTGCATTGATCAGGACGTTTAAACCTTATTATTCCACTTTCCATTCTTATATTATCCAATCTAACCATAAAGTCTTTCTTTGTTGATGACTCATCTGGATAAGTAAATCCATGAAACATAATTCCAAAATCTAAATTAATCCCATCATAATATCCAGTCCCGCTTCCATAATTACATGGTTCTACATATCCTTGACATTCTCTTGTTCCTAGGAAAATATCTCTTCTACCACCTTTTTCAATCATCCGCTTTGCAATATCCCAATGCTTGTTTTCATTTCTATCCATTTCCAATTCCGGACGACTCAGATTCCATTCAAAATGCGCACGAACTTGGTATGCAACATTTGATAAATAAGTATAAATTGATAAGTCATTAGATAAATCATGATAATGTATTGGTCTTATGCCTTTTGATTGAAACTCGATTGGCATTAATATACGTACCTCATCAATTATCCATGTAAATGTTGGCTTCCAATAGATGCTCTCTGTAATGCCCTTTAATGCTTCATATGTTGGAACTTGATAACTAAATTTTTCACCCCCTGTCTTTGTTATAGGATCTGTAAATAAAGCGTTTTTCCCTCTTACAATATATTCAATTGTATTCCGTGTTTTCATATTCCCTCCTTTCTCAGAACACCATTAATTTTAGTTCAGTTGTTAAACCTATATCTTTATCATAGAAAAGTTCATCTAATACTTTGATATCTTTGTTAACTGTACTACTGCATATTGCATGTCTACTTAATAAGGTTTTATATAAAGTGCTATTCATATTCATATTTACCGTATATCTTTGTAATTTCCTCAGTAAAAGTTTGATCTCATTAAAATCTGTTGCCTCATTTAATCTCTTAATAATCCCCTTTGATTCACCATATTGAACAATTATACCTATTTGATTTTGATCATCTATAGCACTAAATAACTTTCCAGACTCTTTAAATGATTGGCTAAGTATATGTGGGTATGCCATTTGGGAAGTTTGAAAATATAAATTTCTTAGTTTCCCATTATATGCTAGTAAATCAAACAGATTATTATTTATAGATTTAATATTAAAGTTCATCTGTCCTAAGTTTCTGAGAAAAAATTTCTCATAATATTTTTTTATTACTTCAAAACTTAGCAAATTATTTTTATTTTCATATAGTACGGAAAACATACAATCTTTACCATCCCGTATTGTACCTAAGCTCGTCAGAATCTCATCTTTATCATCTATTATATATACGCTTGAAAAGCCTTGCATTTCACCATTACGATTACATCTTCCTGCAGCTTGTATAATACTGTCATATCCCGCTAATGAACGAACAACTTTCTGAAAAGAGATATCTACACCAGCTTCAATTAATTGTGTGCTTATACAAAGAATCCTTTCATTTTTTTGCAGTAATTGCTTAATAGTTTGAAGGCATTCAAATCTATGCTGAGCGCACATATATGTTGTTAACTGAAACACCCTAATATCTGAAAATCTTTTTATACATTCTTCATAAAGTTTTCTAACAGCTTGTTTCGTATTCAAAATAATCAATAAATTCCTATCGAAAATTTTTTCTATGAAATCTGTAATATTTCGTGAATCCATGCAACCGCAATCACTCACACAATCTTTTAATATAACCCTCTTAAAAGCATCATGATATTTAAGTTCATTCATAATGATACTTTCCTGATTTGAATAAATTAATTTCCTTTGAGTCCTCTCAAATAATGGTTGTGTAGCAGTACAAAGTATCACAGTTGTATTACAGCATTTATGAAAGAAGTTAATCATTGTATTAAACAAGTTTATACAATGAACTGGTATTGACTGTGCCTCATCTATAATAATAACTGCATCAGACAATTGATGAAATCGTCTCAAATCTTGAGTTCCACCAGAAAATAGCAAATCAAGAAATCTAACCATTGTCGTCAAAATTACTGGCGAGTCCCATGTATCAATATTTACTTGATAATTAATCAATTCTTCTCCATTTGAATCATCAATGAAGTAATTAGAATGGTGTTCCAGAATGTTTTTATCATCGTTTAATATATTTCTAATAACATTCGCATTTTGTTCTAATATAGACAGAAAAGGTGCGATATATAGGATGTGCTTTTTATGGTATTTTTTTGCATGATTAACCGCATAGCGTAAACCAGAAATTGTTTTCCCTCCTCCAGTGGGTATAGATAGTTTGTATACACCAGGAATATTATCAGCGAAAACTTTGCACTGATTACTTATTTCTGCGCGCAATAGATTAATTTTCGATTTATCTCCACACAGACTTAATTTTTTTGTAAATTGATCAACTTTATCTGAATATCTATTCCATAGTATTTCCAGTTCATTAGATGAGATTTTTCCCAATCTATTCTTAGTCATGAATTCATATGTATCACGCCGATCCGCATCGATTAGAATACTACAAACAAGTCTCTGAAGACATCCAATCATAAAATACTGTGTACCTTTTTTTATATTTGTATCTTCATTTTGTTCAGTATGCATTAAATCCGAAATTTCATTGATTTGTTTAAAATATTTTTCAATCTCTCTCTTAGCACAGTCAATATGTTCTTGTGTGATATTTTCACGGACAAATTTCTGTATTGTTTTATGAATATCTTTATCAAAATTTCTTTCAGTATTTGATAATCGCATTGAGAATTTATCTTCTCCATTTATAGAAATGCAATCATTAAGTCCATGATGAGAAATGATTGCATAACTAATTATTTCTTGCAGCAAAACTTCTATAAGCGTTGTTCCCTGAATTATTTCTTTACAGAAAATACCACCTGCACTTGAATGATTTACTTCTCCGCGATGGACTTGTTTTCCTTGTGTTGCTTTTTTTATATAGTTTTGAAATTTATTGCTAAATTTCCCAACATCATGAAGTAAACCAGCAATATAAGACACATTTGCCAGTCCAATTTTCTTTCCAATATTAAAACAATATACAGCAACATTTATACAATGTGATTCTATCGTCTGCATTCGACCATCACAATCAATATGTGCAATATTGTCGGCCATCTAATCACCTTCTATCATTGTGTTTATCTTAAAACATTACGGGAAAAACATTATCTTTCAAATAACAAAGTTAAAATAAAACCGGAATTGTAATTTATAATATAGTACTTAAATCAATAACTAGACAAAGTATAATACATCATAAAAAGCTAATCAATCTCTCATATCATAGTTCGCTTATAAACTTAGGAATGAAATGATATATATTTTTTAAATCCATCTAAAATTCTATAACATAATTAATTTTCCTTTCATTGCATTAACCGTTTCTTTTTATATTTTTATTTTACTTTTCCACCTATACAAAAAATACGCCAGACTCCACAAATAAATGATTAAAACCGATCATTTTCAGATCGGTTTGCATGTTAAGCAATATTATTATCCAAAATTAATACTTATTTTACTGCATTAGCGATGAAATCCCATGCCTTCAAACCATTTGCGTCATAGGTGTTATTAAAGAAATAAATCCAACTCCAATGACCCATATATTGGTATGGCTTTCCTGTGTTTTCTAATGTTGGCTGTCCATTTTCATCTGCGTAGTATGTTCCTGTTGTATCTACAACATGTTCCGTTACTGATGCATATGTGTGTTTTGCTCCAGCTGTTTCTAATCTTTGTAGAAGTGGTACTTCATGAAGTTCTGGTACAACTGTTGTATCATCTTGAGAATAAACATAATACATCTTCAAATCAGCTAATGTCTTCACTTGTTCATCAGTAATTAATGCATTTGGTAATGCTTCACAAATTGGTACATATGCATCGTATTCTGTTGGATAGCTTAGAGCCATTAGCATTGTCATATATCCACCATTTGAGCAACCCGCAATTACAACCTTTGTAGAGCCAGTTTCTTCTTTATATTTAGCAATGAGTTCATGTAAGGATTCTAAATAGTGTGATGTCCCATCTGCCTGAATACCACCACCACTAAAGTTAGTCATCTTGCCATCATTATCCATCCAGTATGTTGGACATTGTGGCACAAGAACATTTGCACCATCTACTGTTGATTGGAATGATTCATCCCCTAGAACAGCTGCTTTATTTGCAAGAAGTGTTACGTAAGGATCTGTGTTATCTGTTCCACCCTCACCAAGGCCATGTAACCAAACAACCAATGTCTTACTTCCACCTTCTGGTTTATAGGAAGCGTATTGATAAGTTACGCCATCTTTTGCCTTAAAGGTATCCAACTTAAATTTATCTGCAGAAGTTGTTTTGAATGCTGGATCAATGTTAATTGTAAAGTCCTTTACTTCTGTACCTTTGCTTGTAAGCTTTGCATTATCCGCTTTTGTAACTGTTAATGTATATGGATGCGACCATGTATTCATCATGCTTGGAAATGAGAAAAGTAATGGCGATCCATCATTTGGTGAAACGTAGAGTTCAAGCTTTACACGTGTTGATGGTTCTGTTGTCTTCTTACCACTCTCATCTACAAGATAAGCATTCGTAATTTGACGTGCTACATCAACTTTCTCTACTGGAAATCCCTCTGCCATGAAATTTGTTGCTTGCTTGTGTTCTGTTACCGTAAATGAATCTGTTGAAACTGCATCTAGTGGGTGGTCTAAATTCATTATGATACTATCCGTTCCACAACCCCAATCATATCCTGTAATTGTCATATCATATGCTCCTGTAATTACATCACTTCCTTCCACGGAAGCCTTCTTTTCTGCACCGCATCCTGCAATTGGCAACAACAATGCGCATGCAAGAATCATCTTTAAAGTATTATTCATTCAAATACCCTCCTGTAGTTAAGTGTATTGAATGTAAGCGATTACTTATAGTTGTTTTCTAACCTTTTTTAGGCAAAATATAACCACTATGCTCTTGTTTCCATTTAGCTGGGCTACAGTGGTGCTTCTTTTTGAATTCTCTTTCCAAGGATTTCACATTCGCAAATCCACATATATCACTAATTTCTGAAATTGTATGTCGATTTCCTAATAATTCAGCCTCTGCTTTTTGTATACGAATTCTTGTCGCATATTCACCTAAGGAAAATCCAGATAGTTGCTTAAACTTTCTCGAAAGATAACCATAGGATACATTCATCGCTTCTGCGGTCTTTTTTGCATCGAAAATTTCAAATACATGTATCGACATATAGTGCATTGTATTTGTAACTAAATCTATTGTATTGGTGATAATTTTATTCTCTTTTTGAACTATATATTGATTGCATAAGATACTTAGAAAACGATTCAGTGCAGTCATAACAATTAATCTTCTATTTAGCAAGTTACTATCGTATGCATTTACAAGTTGACACAATAAATCTGTCATTTTCTTTCTATCTTCTTCTAAATATTCATGCCTGAATGTTATTTCCGCAAAATTCTCTATTAAATAACATAGATATGGATATGAAATCTATATCGCGTATCCATGGTAGATATGATCTGCATCTGTTCTTTCAAGTTCATGGACACTAGCCGAATTAATAAGCACAAAATCACCTGGATAGACTTTTCTATCACCTTGATCTTCATGAATTTGTGTACCACCAGATACTGGCAATAAAATTTCAATGCTTCGATGCCAATGTCTTGGCACAGAAATATTTTTTGAAGTATTATCAATCTTCACCTCAATGATAGATAATGGTATATCATCACCCATTTTAATAGGTTCATAGATTTCGTCATATGTATCAACCCCCTTACTAGGATAGTGAGACATAAATGTATCAATACGGAATTTACTCATTACTAAGTCTCCTCATGTTTCAGAAAAGTAAATATATAAAGTACATATTTATCATAACCTATAAATATCTGTTCATCCATGCATGAAATTCTCCATATAAAAACAGCACATTTGAGTAAATGTACTGTCATAGTTAACTAATGAACAATGCGATAATACGCCCTTGATGTAATACGGAATATAACAAAATACACAATGGAGAAGATTCCTATTACTGCAAATAGCATCTTTGCATACTCCATATAGGAATTTACTGCAAATAAACCAAGTAATTGAGAAACTATCTTTGATGCCACTAGGCTATGTAAAGCAGCTACCGCTAGCGGTGCCAAAAACAACCATAATACTTGTGAATTACTTGTTTGGTGAATTAATTGATCTGGTAATCCAACT
>ERZ772906.1216-NODE-1216-length-14272-cov-36.258915_pt1 | contig 14272 bp, 8 predicted proteins | sample MGYA00511338_ERZ772906 | MGnify/ENA primary metagenome ERZ772906 (study PRJEB29015, sample SAMEA2738076) | human oral metagenome | biome: human oral; feature: human-associated habitat; material: saliva | place: China | collected 2212 ... | reverse complement strand
TCGCTCATAGCGAGCATGAAGGTCTGCGCTACGAGGGCACAGCTCTTATGCAGGACGGTCTTCATATCGCCCTCGGTACCCTGACGCATCATGGGGCGGAAGAGTGCGATGGCGTTCATCACCAGATGGCGCGCCCAGCCCCAGACCTTGCACCCTCGGCTGTAGAGGAAGGGGACTACCTTGGTCATGTATTCACGCTGCATAGCTTCGTACTTTGCCCACTTCTCCTCGGGCTGGTGCTTGTGGATATCCTCTACGATGCGGGGGAAGAGGTAATCCACACGCTCACGCCAGCGGGAGGGGGTGATGGCGAAGACGACGACTTCCTTTGCCGTGCTGATGGTGCTCTGCCCGAGACAAGCCGGGGTGAGCGCCGCGATGACGGTAGGGTCGGTGATATGGTAGCAGCGGTAGAGCTGCATATTTGAGCTCGTCGGGGCGAGGGTCGCCTGGCGTAGGCATTCCTCGACGCGGGCGCTATCCAGAGGCTTCTCTGGGTCGTAGTAGCGTATGGCGCGGCGATGCTGGAGGGTTTCGTGAAGGCTCATAGAGGTGGCTCTATTGGGATATAGGATATACGTGGGGCTGTGTGCCCCATAGCTCAGGGGGATAAAGCGACACCGCTGATACCCTCAGAGTGGGATATCAGCGGTGCGTAAATCATTGGGATACCTCTTGACGTCCGCTAAGAGCGGTGCGAGATGGGGTATGGAGTAGCCTCGTAATCGAGGGCGGGATGATCGCCTTCGCTCGTGTGAGCACTGTCAGCGAAGGGAGGGAGACGGAGTCTCTACTACTGCTCTTCGGCCTGCTGGAGCTGCTTGACGTAGATGGCCTTCTCCATCTTCTTGCGTCGAGCTACAGAGGGCTTGATGAAGGCCTGACGGGCACGAAGTGCGCGCACAGCACCGGTCTTCTCAAACTTTCTCTTGAATCTTCTCAGAGCCTTCTCGATGTTTTCGCCCTCTTTTACTGGAACTACGATCATAATGTCTTACTTATCTATTTTGTTGTTATACTTTCTATCGTTGGGAGAGTGCTACATACACTCTAATCAGTGCGCAAAATTACTAATACTTTGGCGAATACACAAACTCCCGCTTCGTCTGCCTGCGCCTCCCGCACGAAAATCTCCTGCCCTGTGCCCCGCCGAAGTACCTTCCTCCCGACTCTCTTCCACCCCTCCCCCGCCTTCGCTCGCACTTTCACACTCCTATGTGGCTAATAGATAGGGGGATTCTTCGCTTTTTATCCCGCTGAATGGTATCTCCTCATAGAGGGTGCTTTTACTTCCTATATTGGTCTGCGGGTGAACCACTACTGGTCCGTGAGCGAACCAGTAGTGGTTGGCACTATGAACCAGTAGTGGTTCGCTCGCTGACCAGTAGTGGTCGGAGCGGTGACCAGTAGTGGTTCATATCCCCCTCTCGTGAGGGCTTGCTCTAGAGCCTCCTCGCTTGGGTAGATGCAGTGAGCCCCACACGCCCCCGATAGTCGGGGAGGTGTGGGGCTCACGGTATGTAGGATAGTAGGGAGCGGAGACTTAGTATTCTTCGCCGCCGGACTCTGCGCCCGTACCGTTGTAGAGGCTGATGAAGTCAGCTGCGACCTTGAGCCACTCCTTCGTGCCGAGGGCTTCCATCAGGTGGTTAGCCATCTTTAGGTACTCGCTACGGAGCTGGTCGAGGGGCAGGGGCTTGTCGGAGGCCGACTTCAGCTCGTCGGTGAATTCGCGCGTGCCACATACGAAGAAGGGTACGCTGGCTTCGAAGAGCTTCTTACCACCTTCGCTGGTGAAGTGCTTGTTGGGCGCATAGAAGGGGGCAGGCTGGTCGTCCACGAGCTTACCCTTAGGAGCGTGGTAGAAGACAAAGTGCAGGTTGAACTTCGAGATCTTCTTGAACTGCAGGTAGCCCTTCATACCGATAGGCTCAGTGTCGGGGAGGAACTTAGCCTGCTTGTCTTCAGGGTCTTGCTTGCGGCTCTTCTGTACGCTCTTATCCCAGGGATCGCTGTCGCAGTACTCGTAGTGCATCAGCTCAGGGGTCTTGTCGAGCGTGAAGTCAATAGGCTCATCTCCGTCGAATGCCTTGACATCGCTGGGATAGATGAAGAGCTGATACTGGCTACGGACCTTGGGATCAGCGTAGGCGCCATTGACCAGCTTGCCCGATGCGTCATAGTAGCTTACCCAGAGAGCGTAGTCGGGGGCTGCGGAGGTCACAGTGCCATAGCTCATCATCTCGGTGCCGATGAAGCGCTCAGGGCTTCCCTTCTCGAGCTGCCAGCTATCGCCCTGCTTGACGAAGGTCATGATCTGCTCTTGGGAGAGGAGCGAGAAGGTCAGCTTAGCGTTGTTGGGGATGTAGTGGATACCCTTCTTAGAGTGGAGGTGTGATTCGCCGAAGCGCAGGACGACCTTCGTGATCTCGGGGAGCTCACCTTCCTTGGGCTTGGGGGTAGGCTTGATATCTTCCTTCTTGTCGGGAGGAGTGGGCTTAGGTTCGTCGGACTTCTTGGCACAAGAGGCGAAGAGGGAGGCTCCCACGAAGAGAAGGGCGAGAGCGCGTGCAGTGCTGCTGATTTTCTTCATACTGCTGAGGGTTGATTATAAGGATTATGGTTATGGATTACATATGGAAGGAGCTGTCGTCATTGCCAGGCTCGGAGGTCTCGTCATTCTCCTTCATCTCATCGGGAGTCTTCTTGAAGGCGCGAGCCATATCGCTCCAGTAGCGGGCGGGGTACTTCAGCAGGTCACGCTTGTTGGCGATGACGCGTACAGGCAGGAGGACTTCGAAGACGGTCGTCCACTGGATGCTGGGCTCAGGCTGGTAGGACTCGGAGCTGATGAGACCGTGCTGATCGTGCTTGAAGAACTTCGACCCCGTGCTTTGCTTGAGGCTGATCTTGAGGTAGAAGGAGGCCAGCTGGCTGGGTGAACCCTTTTCATCCCAGTCCCAGTCGCGGTCGAGGAACTTGAAGTGACCCTTCATCCCGATCTTGTTGAGGTTCTGCGTGCCAGGGATGCGCAGGAGGTGGTCCTTAGCATCGCCGTCGCCCTTCATCTCATAGTAGGGATCCTTGGTGTCACGGTAGACGTACTCGAAGATGGCCTTGGTGCGCTGCTCCAGCGTCGTGGTGGGGATGCTGGGCTTGGCCTTGGTGTAGTGGTCCCACGCGATAGGCTTGTCCGTACGCAGATCCTTGACTTCGTGGATAGCGCCCGTAGCGTCCTTCTCTGCGATAGTGAAGAAGATCTGGTAGTGGTCGCTGAGCTCGGTGAGCACGTCGTTCACGCGGTTGCCCTTAGCGTCCTTGAAGGTGAAGAGCATACCGAAGAGCGCCCCGCCCTGATGGGCCTGGAAGTAGGGCATATCCTTGAGCTTGTCTTCCCACGTCAGCGTAACCTTACCACCTCCATCATTGCGGAGGGTGAAGCGCTGCTCCTGTGGGTAGAAGAGGCCACGGCGGACATTGTTGCCGTGCATATTGCCGTGACCGTGGTCGTGACCTTCCTTGATGAGGACATCACAGGTCGCCCACTCGAAGGTGCGTGGTGTGGGTGAAGGCTTGGGCTGAGGAGTCGGTGTGGGTGTCGGTGTGGGCTTGGGAGTAGGCTGGGGCGTGTCGCCCTTAGAGCCGCAAGCCACGAGCCCTGCGGAGAGGCCGAGGGCAAGCATCCAGGCTGCTGCCTGGCTACGATACGTACGCATAGTCTGATGTATTGATGATTAGGTGATAAATAGTCGGTACTACATGCGCGCCTTACGGTCAAGCTGCATGCCGCCATCGAAGAGCGCTTGGCGGATAGCGGTGGCTGAGCCGCCCGTCTCTCGGGCGATATCGGCAGCGCACTTGTCGGGCGAGCCATCGGCATCGGCGATGACGCGGAAGGGGAGCTTGAGGTTGATGTCCGTGACTGTCCAAGCGTCGTGACGCTCATTGAACTCCAAGAGATGATCAGGAGCGGGGCCGATATACTTACTGCCGACGGTGATATGCACGAGGGTCAGCTGCATCTGGAAGGCGATGTCGGAGCGCAGGAACTGGAACCATCCCTTTAGCCCCGTCCTGTCGAGCGGTGCCGTGGGGTCAAGTGAGCGGCGCTGACGTAGGAAGCCTACGGTACGCTGCTGCTTGGTCTCGGGGTCGGTGTACTCCTCTCCGAGGGTCAGCTCGATGGGGTCGGTGTCGCGGTAGGTGAAGCGGAAGACGTCTGGCGAGAGACGCTTGAGGTCATTCGGGCGGAAGCGCTTGTAGGGGTCGCTCTCGCGGTAGTTCGGTGCGGTCTCAGGCTGCTTGTTGCCCGCATCATCGAGGATGTAGGTGAACTCCTCGTAGGGCTTGCCGTTGAGATGCGTCGGGTAGCTGAAGCGCCCGATGCGGTCGACATTCATGATCTGGAAGAAGTGCTGGTGGATAGGCAGCATGCTCCCCTCTTCGTCGTCAGGGAAGAAGCCGATAAACTGGTAGTTCATCAGCTCGCGCTTATCGTTGTAGTAGCGCATCTCCAGCGTATAGTAGAGGTCCTTGCCCTTGATGACGTCGAAGGACTGGCGGTCGCCGTAGAAGGTGATACTACCCGTCTGCCCCGAGGAGCGGCGCAGGTCGATGGTCTGGTAGACGGGGAGGATATCATTGTGTCGCTGGTCATAGGCCTCGACATAGTTGCCCGAGGGGTGCATACGCCCGAGGCGCAGGACGATGAGGGCTCGTGCCCACTCTTCGTGTCCCTTGATCATATCCTCGACCGTGGGCTCCACGGCCTTGACTTGGCAAGAGGGGAGGAAGAGAGCGAAGACGCTCAGAAGGAGGGCGAGCATCGAGGTGAGACGCTGACGGCGTAGGGTCATAAGGAGGGTGGTCATGGTCGTCACTTGGGGGATTAGAAGTACAGGATAGTACGGAGGGTCACACTGCGGCCAGGCGCATGGGCGTAGTAGCGGAAGCGGTCGGAGGCCTCCTTGTAAAGGGCGTTGAGCGTGTTCTCCGAGGAGAGCAAGAAGCGCAAAGAGCGGCGTGCATCGAGGGTATAGCGAAGCTCACCCTGCAGGCCCAAGAGGAAGTAACCTGCGGGCATATCGGATACCAGCTCGTGCTCGGGGTCGAAGCGCGTCTGCTTGGCTACGCTGATCCCTTCGGCGCTGAGGCGACTCTGCCAGCGGCCTGTGCTGCCCCAGCTTCTCGTCCACTGCGCCCCGAGGGTGTAGCGGTCGGCAGGCATGAAGGGAAGCCAAGTGCCATGGGAGACATTGCGCCCACGGATCCATTCGCCCTTGGCAGTGAAGGTCAGCTCCTCGGTGGGGCGTGCCGTCAGCGTGAGGTCGCCACCCCAGAAGCGGCAGTCGTCTTGCTCGAAGGCGAAGATGGGGTAGACACCGCTCCAGTGGACGTGAATCCCGTTCTCACCCTTGTTCTTATTCGGAGCGTCGTAGATATAGTTGTCGATGTGCTGGTAGAAGATGCTGGGCTCGATGGTCAGCCAATCCTTGCGGTAGTCGAGGGAGAGGATCGCCTTGTAGCCGTGCTCGCTGCGGAGGGTGCGGTCCCCGAGGCTCCATGAGCCACCGTGGTGCAGGCCATTGCTGTAGAGCTCGTTGACGTCGGGAGCACGCCAAGCCAGCCCGAGGCTGGCACGGGCAGCAAGGCCTTCGCTGAAGCGGTAGTGCGCCCCGAGGCTCCCCGTCATATTCGTGTAGGTATTCTTCTCGCCATAGCGTAGACGGCGCCAGTCACGGCCAGCGGCATCGGTGATGCGGTGGTCATAGCGCAGACCAGCCTCGAGAAGGAGGGCATCGAAGCGTGCCTTCTGCACGACGTAGGCTGCGAGGTTGAGCGTGGCGAAGTTCGGGATGAAGGGTGTCGCTGCCGTACCTGGCTGGTTCGTATTGCGCTGGAAGAGGTGCGAGAGCCCTACCTGAGTCTCCCAGTCGGGACGTGCCCAGCGTAGGCGGTAGCGTAGGTCGGTCGTGTAGGTCGAGAGGATGAGGTCCATGACGGGGGTCTGTGTCCAGACGTCGACCTTGCGATTCTCGTACTCACGGCGGTGGTTGTCTTGGTAGGCTGCCCAGAGGCGAAGCTCCTGATTGTCGTCGAGCTGGTAGGTGACGTCGCCCTTGATGAGCAGGTGACGGGCACGCTGACGAGGTGCCTTGATATGGTAGGAGAAGGGCGTGATGTTGATGGGGTTGGGGCGTCCAGCAGCGAAGACCTGCTGTAGCTCGAAGAGGTCGCCGATGTGCGAGCCGATGAAGACCCCGCTCTCTGTCGAGTAAAGACTCCCGTAGAGCGTAGTACGCAGGCGATCCTTGGTGTAGCCGGTGAAGAGTGAGGCACTCCATTCCTCCAGCCCCGTATTATTCAGTAGATAGTCTGCGGTGCCGTAGTCGCCTGCACGGCGATAAGAGCCCTGCACGCGCAGGCCGAAGCCATGCTGTCCGCCCTCGAGACTGCCCGAAGCATCTACACCTCGACCGTTGGTCGTGTAGCCGAGGTTGGCATGACCTCGGTAGGAGAATTCGTCGGCTGTGGGGAGGGGGGAGGGATTGATGAGGACGACACCGCCGAGGGCTCCTGCGCCATAGCGTACGGCTTCGGCGCCCTTGATGACCTCGACTTGACCTGCGCCCGTGTGGTCTACTTCGGGAGCGTGGTCGGCACCCCAGCTCTGGCTCTCGAGGCGGACACCATTGCTGATGAGGAGGATACGGCTGCTGTGCATCCCCTGGATCATGGGCTTGGAGATCGTCGCACCGCTCTTGATGGAGCTGACACCAGGCAGGGCCTCGAGGAGACGGGCGATGGACTTCTCACTCTGCGCCTGCAGGTGGGCGGTGCGTAAGACCGTGCTCTGCTGGGTAAGTGAACTCTCCTTCCCTGCCCCCGTGACGGTCACACCCTCCAGATGGCGCTCGCTGCGCGGCTCGAGGTCGATGATGAGGGGCTTGCCTTCGGTGGGAAGGGAATAGCTGTGCTCACGTACCGTCTGATAGCCTGGCTTAGCGAGGCTGAGGACGATGGTGCTTCCTGTGCTGGACGGGAGTGAGAGCTGGCAGCGCCCTTCGGCATCCGTACTGGTCGAAGGTCCTCGCTTGAGGTGGAGGGATACGGAGGGAATAGGGTGCTGCGTCTTGGCGTCACGCACCAAGATGAGTAGTTGCCTAACGACTTGCGCGCGCGCTTCGGAGGCTGCCCCAAGCGCATAGAGGAGCAAGAGGGATAGGCAAAGCAGTAGAATTCTTCTGGACATAGCTTGCCATGTAGAGGTAAATAAGGTGAACGTAAGGTCGGAGCAGGCGTGGGGGATGTGCTTTCCTCGTGGTCGCTGAGGCCTGTGGGTTCTGGTCGGTACACATGGCGGGGAGTTTGGTTAAGGCTCCGTCGTCACATGTGGAGGCAAAGTTAAGGCAATTCTTCTCATGGGCAAAAGTTATCCCAGACACCTCCTGATGAGGCTCGGATAGTTATGGGGATTGCCCTGTAATATCTTTGTTATATTAATGATATCTCTTGTTGCGAGAACATCTGTAAAATAGAGGAAGATTCCGCAAGGGTTGTTGTTCCATGAGAATATTATGTCGAAGCTTGCGTAGGTGTGGGGGATAAGGAATACGTAGCGAGGGGTGAACCAATAGTAGTCCACCCCTCGCTACAAATTGTGTTGTTTGGAATTATCCACTTAAAGGCGGAGTTTGAACGGTCTATAGATTGGCATTGTCCTTACCCATAAGAATGAGGTCTATATAAAAAGACATCCTATTTAGTCCTCATTTTTAGTCCTCATTTTGGGCTTCCTTTCGGTCAAGCGCCAATATCCACAGCTTTCATTTTCCGTCACCTTCCAACTCTTCTGTAGACAAATACCTTCACCCCAGTAGCGATTGTAGATACGTCCATGCTCTGCTTCGAGTAAGATCTTGCTCTTGATAAGAGGATAATGCCAAGGCATCTTCTCATCATACTCATAGGATTGGCGGAGCTCCTCACAGACTTCTGTAAACTTTCTATCTTCATCCTGTAAGCATCGTCCAAAGAGATTTAGTAGGGCCTTGGCAATATGAGGACGATTAAGGAGATCCTGCAGTCGCCAATGTATATCCGAGCGATGTTCCTTATGAGATAGGTACTCATATTGACCCTCACGAGATAGACCAAAGAGAGGTTCTTCGAGTAGACTAATTAGAGCGGGCCATAAATACTTAGCTCCCCAAGCCCAATCTGCCTTGATATTCTTTTCTGCAAGCTCTACCATCTTTGAGAAATGATTATCATCCCCCTCTATTCCAAGTAAGAATCCTACCTGTCCCTGCAAACAACGGATACGCTCAGCCCTAAGCAAAGCCTCTCGACGATTAGGATATCGCTCTATGTAGCGTAACTTATCCTGCTCCAGTGTTAATCGAGCTTTTTCATCTCCTGTGGACCTAATGCCTATCTTCTCTATATCAGTACTGACAAGGAAACTCTCTATAGTCGTGCTATGAGGAGCGAGTTGAGCAAGTAGAAGCATATAGCGTCTCTGAGCTTGGTAGTTACGTAGGTTAGGGTCTGCAATCAGATTCCATACGACCCTCATCCATGATTGATAGTGCTCGGGGCTCTGGAGATCTTCATCCGATGCATTATCTACATAGAGCATCAGAGCATAGAGAGCTATTCGATCAAGCATAGAGAGTCTCACTACATCTAGCAGATAGGGATAGGCTGAATCCTGTTCCCTATTCTTATCTCTCCATGGGTCACGGAGATAGTCGCTGTACATAATACCTCGATCACTAGCCAAGAAGTTGAAGAAACGTGCCATGCGCTCTAGACGACCTTTCTCAATAGAGAGTATAGCCTGATAAGCCTCAAAGCCTCGATAGTCCGTCCCTGTGAAGTGTAAATTCAGCTCATCTGGAGTTGAACTTTTCTCCCTCTCCCCAGCAGGATTATCTATGATCCATAGGTTGTAGAAGTATCTATTGAAGAGTCGTAGATATCGGATATCAAACCCATCATTCTCTCGATGTCCCCAAGCCATATCAGCCCACTCATGATCAAGCTTACGGTCATAGCTATCGGGCTTGCTAAAGTCATGCCCTATTTCCTTGAGGTAGCCCACAAAGTCGGCCTTAAGATTCTCTATACTCTCCAGTTGCTTTCCACGGCGGTTCATCTTGATATATAGCTCATCAGTCAGCTCATAAGCACCAATATCAAAGCTACGGAACTGCAAGCTCTCCAGCTGATCAAAGGATACGGGGTGTTCCTTCTGCTCCTGAGCTATGACGTTGAGCATATTGAGCATAGCCTGTATTGTAGGGTCATAGCTGTACTTGCTCGTGAACCACATCCTCTGGGAGAAATACTCCAAGGGGTTGGCTAATTCATCCTGAGTCAGTCTCAAGGAGCCAAGGCGCTGACAGAAGTCTCGTGCTGTACTACGTGTAGCATAAGTAAATCGCTGGAGCAGGGAGGTAATCTCTTCACACTTCCCCTCCCACTGAGAGAGATACCAATGTAAGAGCCATAGCGTGGTCAAGCGTTGCTGTCCATCTAGGGGAATGAAGGTTTTTACCTCTGGATGGTCACTATCTCTGGTTTCTATCGAACCATATATGATATCCATACGAAGCCCTTTCCCCTCACGCATGGCAGCGAAGAGGACTTTTATGAAATTCTCCCCTTTACTATTTATCTTCTTTGTCTGGGGATCTAACCGCCCTTGGGCATAGTCTCTCTGTATTATAGGTATCTCTACAGCTGTGTATATAGAGAGAAACTCTCGTAGGGAATGATTGGCTATCATATTATTTGTTCTTGAAGTAGTGTTCTTTGAGTAAAGCATATATATAAGCTTCATGTGCGCGCTTATCCTCTGTGCCCCACTTGTCAAGTGTAGGTCTGCTTCCAGAGAAATACTTCATAAAGGCAATCTTTGTGCCCTGGGGAATGAACTGTCCCTGCTGCTCTCGCTTCTGAAGCTCTGCTCTCTTGTTTATAAAGAGACTATTACCATAACTTCTATTCGTCCCCGCATCTAGGAGGGCTAGGTTGCCAATAGACTGGCTGTAGCTATCTTCTTTTTCTCCAGCAAGGTCTTGTAGCCGTTCTCTAAGCTCTTCGAAGTTCTCTTGCTGATTTGATTCTTGAGCGATATAGTCCCTTATCCTGTCTCCTAACTCCTGATCAATCTCAGATCTGAGAGCTTCTCTTGTAGCCTCAAGCCATTGATTCTGTTCTTTCTTAGACTGCATTTCTCTCGGAGTCTGAGAGTCAATATGCTCTATATCCCATATGATGCGTTTCTCACCTCCGAACTGAAGGGTCTCAAATGGGAATCGCTCAGTACTACCTTCACGTAGGCACAGCTCTATGTTGTAGAGCAGGAGTAGCGAACGCACCTCTTTACCACCATATAGCTCTTTGCTTTTCTCTTCTTTGCTTTTCTTGTAAAAGCCATCTTCTTGAGAGTAATGAAGCTTTCGAATCTCACCCTCACTAATCTTGCTGCGGAGCTTATTGATGAACTGAGCCTTCGTATCATCCTCACTTATTAAGACACATATACTCTGTACCTTTACGCCCATCTGAGTGAGATAGCCGATGTAGTGATAGGTCTTATGGTCGTGGTACCAATCTACTATCATGCTATATAGATCCTTCACATCTCGCCATAAATCCTCGAGATAACCCTCTTCCTTCTCAAGTTCTCTCTCTACTAGATCATAGACCTTGGGCTTTTTCTCCTCCTCAAGCCCTAGTACTACGACAAAGAGCTGACCGATACATATATCAGGCATAGGCTTATTACCAAAAATAAATGCCCATAGATTGGGATTACGTAGTCCTTGCTCTATCTCATCCCACTCTCGTGCTATCTCCAGCTGTCGGCGCAGAAGATTGCTGTCAGCTCTATTATCTCCTTTGAGTATGAAAGCCTTGATGAGCTCTACATCAGCTAGCGGTATCTTACCTATATTATTACGCTCAAAGACCTTTATAGGATCTTCGCCCCTGTCTATCTCGTACCAAATGACTTTCACCTGATCAAGGAAGACTTCTTGGAAGGTATTATTATTAAATCGGTCATCCTCTTCCCTTTCGCTAAACCAGCTATGGATATGCCCATAGGCATGCTTGATATGCCAAAAGTCAATACTAGGTTTTAAACCATCTTCCATACCTACCCGACCATCCTCATCAATACGAATTGAAGAAAAAGCCTTACTGCTCTCAGGGCGGGTCTGATAGTGTAGATACATCTCTGGGTACTTCTCACTTCTACAGAAATGCTCATTGATATAGTGTACGATGAGATTAAGCGTAGTCAATCTCTGCTGACCATCGAGGACCTCATAGAGTTTCGTTTTCTCTGTATCACTTGGTTCTTGTGGTAAGATGATAAGGGGTTGTAAGCAATAGAATTCAGACTCCCCATGGCTGGCAAAGTCCCAAATATCATCTAAGAGCTTAGTTACTTCATCCTTACCCCAACGATATCCCCTCTGGTAGTTGGGTATGTAGTAGTGCTCTCCTAGGAGGTCACGTACATTCTTGAGTGGCATCTCCCCTGCTTCGGAAGTGGTGTTTTGTGCTTGCGGCATAGTTTGTGTAGTTCGATTACTTGTGGCTAGCTTAATTCTGTTGTAACGAAGGATGTCTTGTCAAAGGTATTGATTTAATCTTTATTGCCAAAGTAGGACTCTTTTTTGATAGGAGCCGAATAAAAGGAATGTCCTCTTTTTAGTAGGTCTTGGGTAAGTGTGTCCGCTTAAAAATGTATGGACGTGTGTCTCTTCGATCATAGCCTTTGAACTATGACGTATTGCTTTAGATACTTGTTGATTAGAGTTTGGAGATTGAGTTATTGCACATACAATAGGATGTGGAGTAGTATTGACCCGCAGGTGAACCACTACTGGTCCGTGAGCGAACCAGTAGTGGTTGGCACTATGAACCAGTAGTGGTTCGCTCACGGACCAGTAGTGGTCGGAGCGTGGACCAGTAGTGGTTCGTACCACCCTCTTATAGTGCTTCGCGGAGCGAGGTGCGGGAGGAGAGGAAAAGCAAGCGCCCCAGTCGGTAGCAGGACTACCGGCTGGGGCGCTTCGTTGGGCGGGGGAGAAGGGTGGGCTACTTCTCGCGAATGAAGATGTTGATGGGCGTACCGGAGAAGTCCCAGTGCGCACGGATCTGATTCTCGAGGAAGCGGCGATAAGGCTCCTTGACCCACTGGGGGAGGTTCGCGAAGAAGGCGAAGCTGGGTACCGCTGTGGGGAGCTGCATGACGTACTTGATCTTGATGTACTTGCCCTTGGTAGCAGGAGGAGGCGTGGCCTCGATGATGGGGAGCATGACCTCGTTGAGCTTCGAGGTGGGGATGCGCTTGCTGCGACGCTCGTAGACCTGCTGGACTTCCTCGAGGACCTTGAAGATACGCTGCTTTGTCAGAGCCGAGATGAAGATGATGGGGAAGTCGGTGAAGGGAGCCAGACGCTCGCGGATAGCATTCTCGAAGGTCTTGATGACGGCATTGCTCTTGTCCTCGACGAGGTCCCACTTATTCACGCAGACGATGAGCCCCTTGCTATTCTTCTGGATGAGCGAGAAGATATTAAGATCCTGGCTCTCGATACCGCGGGTGGCGTCGAGCATAAGGATACAGACGTCGGAATTCTCAATAGCGCGGATGGAGCGAATGACCGAGTAGTACTCGAGATCTTCGTTGACCTTGCCACGCTTGCGGATACCAGCCGTGTCGACGAGGTAGAAGTTCATGCCGAACTTCGTGTAGTGCGTGTAGATCGAGTCACGCGTGGTGCCTGCTACGTTCGTGACGATGTTGCGCTCCTCACCGATGAAGGCATTGACGAGCGAAGACTTACCCGCATTGGGTCGGCCGACGATAGCGATACGTGGAGCATCAAGAGTCTCATCGACGTATTCGCCTTCGGGGAGGTGTTTCGTGATGGCATCGAGGAGGTCACCCGTACCGCTACCGCTGACAGCGGAGATAGGCATAGGATCACCGAGGCCGAAGCTGTAGAACTCAGCTGCCTCGTAGTGCTGGGCAAAGTTGTCCGCCTTGTTAGCCACGAGGAGGACGGGCTTCTTCGTGCGGCGGAGCTTGGCAGCGACCTCATCGTCGAGGTCGGTGATGCCGCTCTCAACGTCGACGACGAAGAGGATGACATCGGCTTCCTCCATGGCGATCTCTACCTGCTTGTTGATCTCACCTTCGAAGATATCTTCGCTACCTACTACCCAACCGCCGGTATCGACGATGGAGAACTCGCGGTCGAGCCATGATACCTTGCCGTACTGGCGGTCACGGGTCGTACCTGCCTCTTCGCTGACGATGGCCCCACGGGTCTGCGTCAAGCGGTTGAAGAGGGTGGACTTCCCTACGTTGGGGCGCCCTACTATTGCTACTAAATGACTCATATCTGATGCTGTGATTGGTGGGTGAGGCTTACCGCTCTTAGTCGAGGCGGTAGCCGTAGGCGCGGAGGATCTTGTCGCGATTGCGCCAGTCCTTCTCTACCTTGACAAAGAGCTCGAGGAAGATCTTCTTCTCGAAGAATCGCTCCATATCGCGGCGTGCCATCGTGCCGACCTTCTTGATGGCGACACCGCGGTGGCCGATGATGATGCCCTTCTGGCTGTCGCGCTCGACGACGATCAGGGCCTGGATGTGGATGCGCTCGTCCTCTTCCTTGAAGGATTCGACGACGACTTCGACGGAGTAGGGGATCTCCTTCTTATAGTAGAGGAGGACCTTCTCTCGGATGATCTCGGTGACGAAGAAGCGCGCGGGACGGTCGGTCAGTGCATCCTTCTCGAAGTAGGGAGGAGAGGGGGGGATGAGGCTCTCGATGCGCTTCTTCAAGGGCTGGACATTGAAGTTGTTGAGCGCAGAGATGGGGATGATCTCCGCCTGAGGAAGCTCCTTGTGCCAGCGCTCCACGAGCTCGACGAGCTTGTCCTGAGTCGTGAGGTCTACCTTATTAATAAGGAGGAGTATGGGGCACTTGACCCCACGGACGCGCTCAAGGAAGAACTCATTCTTATCGGCCGTCTCGACCGTGTCGGTGACGTAGAGTAGGACGTCAGCATCACCGAGAGCCGACTCGGAGAACTCGAGCATGCTCTCCTGGAGCTTGTAGTTCGGGCGCAGTACCCCAGGGGTATCACTGTAGACGATCTGCAGCTCGGGGGTATTGACGATGCCCATGATGCGGTGACGCGTCGTCTGGGCCTTGGAGGTGATGATCGATACGCGCTC
>ERZ772906.1212-NODE-1212-length-14289-cov-2.049951_pt1 | contig 14289 bp, 18 predicted proteins | sample MGYA00511338_ERZ772906 | MGnify/ENA primary metagenome ERZ772906 (study PRJEB29015, sample SAMEA2738076) | human oral metagenome | biome: human oral; feature: human-associated habitat; material: saliva | place: China | collected 2212 ... | reverse complement strand
TTGCTATATCTTTGAAGCCCTCAAGTGCAGCCTTGCCAGTGTCTCCAGAAGTAGCGGTGACAATCATAATATTCTGACCGCTAGTACCAACTGCATTTGTGTCTTCGCGAGCAACGCTCATCAAGCGAGGGAGCATCTGAAGCGCAACGTCTTTGAAGGCAGATGTTGGACCATGGAAGAGCTCAAGCAGCCAATCATCTCCGATAGCAGAAACAGGCGTAATGGTCTCGGTATCCCATTGAGTGCCATATGCACCTTCAATACAGCGATTCAACTCCTCAGGCGAGTAGTCATCAAGCAGAGTAGAAAGTACGTCATAAGCTGTAGACTTAAAGTCCTGGGAGCAAACCTTTACAAGATCAAGGGGTTTCTTGCCAATAGAATCTTGGATGTAGAGGCCGCCATCGGGAGCAATTCCCTGCAAAATGGCCTGCTTAGCAAAGACGTTATGGTCAGAGCTTCTTGTGCTGTGATATGCGACGGCCATGAAACCACCAATCTTTAGAATGTGCCACGTGTTCTGCGTGCCATGCGTTGCTTGTTGCGTTTCTATTATTTTAACAGTGAGAAGTAAAAGTAGCTTGTAACATAGAATTGTTCATAGCATTATGAAGACGAGAAAAACTGTTGACCGGATTCTGTTTAGATTTTGTCTAGAGTCTGTTCAGTTTCTGTCCAGGCTTCGTCTTGATTCTGCTTAGATTCTGTCTATCAGATTGTGACAAACGTAGTTTACCTTTGCTGCGCAAAGGTGTTTGCCAGATTTGGAGTTATATGCAAAACGTTGCCCTACTTGGATTTGGAACGGTTGGTGCTTCAGTCGCGCGCATTCTTGATGAGCGTATTTCTGACGTTAATCTGACCTCCATCTTGGTTAGAGCTGGTAAAGAGCACGTTGATCCTCGTGCAACTTCTGATTTTGAAGCGATTCTGTCTGACCCTACACTCGATACGGTTGTTGAGTGCATGGGAGGACTCTCACCAGCTTATGAGTACATCAAGTCAGCTCTAACTGCAAAGAAAAATGTTGTTACCTCAAATAAAGCCGTGGTATCTGCCCATTTTGAGGAGTTCATGAGCCTTGCTGCTGAAGCAGGCGTCAACTTTAAGATTGAAGCATGCGTGTGTGGTGGCATTCCGTGGATTGCAGGAATTCAGAAAGTTCGTCGCATCGATGAAATCTCTGCGTTCTGGGGCATTATGAACGGGACTACCAACTACATTGTCTACTCCATGCTCAAAGATGGAACGGACTTTGCTGAAGTTCTGAGTAAGGCTCAGGAGCTGGGTTACGCTGAGCGAGACCCGTCAAGCGATATCGACGGCATTGATGTTCGCTCCAAGACTATGATTTCTGCATCTATTGCTTTTGATGTGATTTGCACTAATCAGATTCCTATGTCCGGTATCAGAAACTTAACTAAGCGTGATCTTGCCATGTTTGGTAGCCACGATATGACTATCAAGCTTTTTGGACGAGGTGTTTCCAACGGCTCATCCTACGCTGTTGTTGTTGAGCCGGTTGCTGTTCCACTTTCAGCTATTGAGGCTCACGTTCCTACCAACTTTAACGTTGCCACTGCCGTGGGAAGTACTATTGGAGAGCTCAAATTCTACGGTCAGGGAGCTGGTGGCGACCCAACGGCAAACGCCGTCGTACAAGATATTATTGACTGCGCACATGCACCCGTTGGAGGCCAGCAGACCTTCTCGTCAGGTCTTACGTATAACCCTGAGCTGCTTGTTTCCGATTACGTATTTAGGACGCAAGCGGATGTTCCGGGTGGCTCGTTCTGGGAGCCAGGAGCTCAGTTGGTTAAAAGCTTAAGTGCCGAGAAGGCCCACGAGCTCCTTACTAATGCGCTTACCCAAGACCCTTCAACCTTTATGGCTGCACTTGAAAAGAGGAATTAGAAATGATCAAAATTGCAAAATTTGGCGGCTCAAGTGTTGCTTCTGCAGATCAGCTCAAAAAAGTAAAAGCTATCGTCGAGTCTGATTCTGATAGACGTTTTATTGTTGCGTCTGCTGCAGGAAAGCGCCACTCAACTGATAACAAGATCACTGACCTTTTGCTGCTGGTCAATGCACACATTGAGTATCACGTTGACTGCACGTCTTTGCTTGCAGACATTGAGGCTCGCTTTGTAGAAATTGCTGATGAGCTGGGAGTTACGTGGCCTGTTGCTGAGGAGTTTGAGAAGTTTGCTTCAAATATCAAGTCCTTCTCGCCAGAATATGTGGTGAGTAGGGGTGAGTGGTTTACCTGCCAATTGCTCGCTGAGTATCTAGGCCTACCATTTGTTGATGCAGCGGATGTTATGGTATTCCACCACGATGGCACTATTGATATGGAGCGCACTGCTTCCAGGCTTAAAGAGGTAGTTGCTCGTAGCGGATCGTTTGTGCTGCCTGGTTTCTACGGTGCTACGGTGGATGGCGCAATTAAGCTGTTCCAGCGTGGTGGTGGCGATATTACCGGCGCTATTGTTGCTCGCTGCCTTGATGCGGATTTGTACGAGAACTGGACCGATGTGTCCGGCTTCCTTTCCGCTGATCCTCGCATTGTTGAGAACCCACGCGCTATTGGTCGCATTACCTTTGACGAGATGCGTGAGCTTTCCTACATGGGAGCTTCCGTTCTTCAGGAAGAGGCAATTTTCCCTGTGCGCGAGGCGAATATTCCAATTCAGATCAAGAATACCAACCGTCCAGAGGACACAGGTACCGTTATCCGCGAGACCGCAGATGGCGATGTGAGCGAGCACCTTATCACCGGTATTGCGGGCAAGAAGGACTTCTTGGCTATTCACGTCAAGAAGGCTCACATGTCTAATGAAGTTGGCGTTATTAGCAGAGCGCTTAATATTGTTGAACGCTATGGTGTCTCTGTTGAACACATTCCAACGGGCGTTGATTCATTTGGTATTGTAGTTAACGCCGCCGACGTAAAGGATACAGTTTATTCCATTATTAGCGACATCCGTCGCGAGATTGAGCCTGATGACATTACAATGGTAGACCGCTTGGCTCTTGTCTCTGTTGTTGGCCGCAACATGTCAAGGCGTTCTGGTACGTCCGGCAAGATCTTCGGTGCTCTGGGTAACGCTGGCGTCAACATTCGTATGATTACGCAGAGCTCAGAAGAGATTAGCATTATTGTGGGCGTTGACAATTCTGACTTTGACCGCACAATTGGTGTCATTTATAACGGATTTGTTCGTGACGAAATGGTTTCGAGGTAACTATGGCTTTTGATCCAAACGGTAAGGTTGTTGCAATTCTTGGTGCTACCGGCGTTGTTGGCGCTCAGATGATGCAATGCCTTGAAGAGCGTAATTTTCCCATCAAGGAACTAGTACTCTTAGCATCCGCTCGAAGCGCTGGTAAAACTATTGATTTTGCTGGTCAGCAGATTGCTATTCGCGAGGCAACTCCCGAGGCATTTGAGGGTGTAGACATTGTCCTTGGAGCAGCTGGTGACGAACAGGCAAAAGAGCTGCTTCCTGAGGCAGTTAAGCGTGGATGTGTCTGCGTTGATAACTCTCATGCATTCAGAATGGACCCAAATGTTCCGCTGGTAATCCCAGAGATTAACGCTGAGGATATCAAAAACCATAACGGCATCATCTCTAATCCAAACTGTGCAACCATTATTGGCCTGGTACCTCTGTATCCTCTGCATAAAGCAGCAGGTGCTAAACGCATTATTGCTTCTACCTATCAGGCTGCATCGGGTGCAGGCCTGCCTGGTCTTACGAGCTTGAAGAACCAGATGGCTGATGTTGTTGCAGGTAGGGAAGTAACCGAGACAGCTCCTTTTGCATATCAGCTGGCAGTTAATCTGATTCCACAGATTGGCGGCTTTGATGAGGTTGGCTATACCTCTGAGGAAATGAAGATGCAAAACGAGGGCCGCAAGATTATGCACCTTCCTGAGCTGCGCGTTAATTGCACTTGCGTCCGCGTTCCAACAATGCGCTCTCACTCTGAGTCCATCACTGTTGAGTTTGAGCAGCCTTTGAGCCCAGATGAGGCTCGCGCTATTCTTGAAGACGCACCAGGTATTAAGGTTGTGGACAACCCTGCAGAGCTCCAGTACCCAATGCCTCTTGATACGTCTGACCAGGACCTTATCTATGTTGGTCGTATTCGCGAGGATCTTTCCGCTGATAAAGATACTCATGCACTGACATTCTTCTGCTGCGGAGACCAGATTAGAAAGGGCGCTGCAACTAACGCCGTCCAGATTGCAGAGTACTTGCTGTAATAACTGACGTGCAGTCGTGCTCGCATCATTTTCGTTGAATCGGTACCCGCTCAATCCATTTCGTTGAATTGAGCGGGTATTTTTTTGCTATGTGGGATTTTTTAAAGATATCGTGTCGTTCGGCGGCAAAATGGTAAAAAATGCGTTTAGTTGGAATATTCAGAAATGCTTGGGTTTTATGCAAGCCTTATACCAGCAATTTTGCGTGGACAAAATTGTAGAAATTAGTACAAAATTTCTGAGCTGGGAAAACGTAAGTGACAATACTCCGAGGATCAAAAATAAACTCCAACTAAACGGATTTTTTACCCAAAACAGCACCTCTAGTTAGATATATCAATTTCTTGATTAGTTTTCCTGCATATCAGACATTGTTTATGCACAAACCGCCCACTGTCAGTTATTCGGGCACAGAATCGCAATTTTTCGCAGTAACCATACAGTTTGGAGGCAAAATGGAGGCGCTTGCGGTATTGGCCTAACAAAAAAGGTAGACAGCAAGCCGTCTACCTGGAGTTTTTGGTGCCTCCTGCGCGATTCGAACGCGCGACCTGCGGTTTAGAAGTTATGTTTTCTATCGCTCATTAAAGTTCGTTACGCTCAATAAATGCCGTTACGACCTGCAAAAACAATTTTTTGTCCGGTGTGTATAGTAAAACAATCCATACAGTTTGGAGGCAGTTTGGAGGCAGCGCCTCCAACCAACTTGTTGCACGTTAAGGAGAAACGGCATGAATATCTCAGTCAGATTGCGTGGCAAGGTTTGGCAGGCAAGGGTGAGGTACCGTGGAGCAGATGGGCTTATCCATGAGAAGCATCATTCTTTGAGTGCTCCATCTGATAAGACTGGTCGAGGTAAAAAGACCGCCATGCTTGAAGCTGAGAAATGGGTTAAGGATGCGGGGTTTGTTGAGATTGTTGAACAGAGCCAGGCAACAAGACTTGATTGCTCAGCGTACACATACTGTCTCAATTACTTTAAGAGCCTTGTGGCCACGCAGCAAATCGAGCGCCGTACTTATACGTCGTACAAGAATAGTATTCGCTACATAGATCTCTTCTTTGGCGAGAAACGCTTACAAGACATTACTATCACAGATGTTGAGATGTATGTGTCCTGGCTTTACGACTCCAACTACTCAGCAAATACCATCAAGAAGGCTTTCAATGGCTTGAGGCAATGTACACGCCATGCTGTAGCGATTAGAGATCTGCAGTATGACCCTTGTGCGTCAATTAAAGCCCCTAGGGGCCATCTTGCGCCGCCAAATCCTCTGGATGAACCCTCACGTAGGAAGCTCCAAGTTATGCTTGCTGCTCTCGAGCTTTCTCCAATGGTTATTGCAACGTATTTAGCGTACTTTACTGGCATGAGACGTGAGGAGTGTTGCGGGCTTCAGTGGAAGGACGTGAAGCTCAAGGTGGAGGACGTCACAGCGTACCTCTGTCGCGCCATCTCTTATGACGGCGGTAAGACGGATGTGAAAGGCTTAAAGAACGGGAAAACCAGAACGGTCCCAGTTCCAGCTCCACTTGTAGACATTCTTAAGCAATGGCGCACTAAATACATTGAAGATTGTATGTTGATGGGAATTGCGTTTAATGAAGAGATGTACGTTTTAGGTGACTTCTCAGGCGAATACCTTAGGCCAGAGCGAGTCACGGCATGGTGGAAGAGACACTCGGAAGAGTGGGGGCTTCTTGGAACGCAGGGGAGACGACCAGTCTTTCACGATCTGCGACACACCTATGCAACGATTGCAGTCAGGACCATGGATATCAAGAGTGCACAAGACATTCTTGGCCACAGCGATATTAACATGACGATGCGCTATGCAGATACAGATCTAGAGCAGATTCAGAAGGCAGGGAAAATCATCGGAGAAGCTCTTAACGACGTCAATAAAGAGGGCGCAGAAGTTCTACAGATGCGACGCGCGATATAAAAAGAGGAGCTTATTGCTCCTCTTATTTGTTCCAACGTTTTGAAATTACTTCGTAGGTTATTCCAATTCGTTTTATTGTCATACAAGTTACAAGAACAAGATTTAATGAAAGGGCTATTGCTAAACCCGCGAATAGATTCCCTATCAATGCGCTATATGTTGATACAAGAGGTCTTACAACTATAAATGCCGCTGAAGTGAAGCCCACGACGACAGCCCAAAGAGTACAATAAAAAATCTCATCGATTACTCTTAGCTCATCTCCCTCAGGTTTAATTTCCTTTTGTGCGATTAATTGCATTCTGAGCTGGTAAACCATTACAACGACGGCAAAAATTAATGAAGAGGTAATTGATACCCATGTCAGGAGACCCTGGAGAGATTCATTGAGAGAATCATGAAGCTTATTTGCATTGATGGTGATTACAACAGCAACGATAAGCGGTGTAATAATTTGAAGGAAAACGTCAGATTTAGATATCTTTTTTTCGTGACCTCGGTGGAGCGACGCAATATAGTTTTTGACCACATAATATAAACTAATTTTGCTCATTTCTCCTCCTTGTGTCGAACATTCGTTCTTTGTTGTTATTATTCTACAACATTGAGCGACCTAACCTATTTGAAATGTCTTCCACCTTTTCTGCGCACCTTTTAACAAATTCTTTATCGCTTAAAGGTCTGTCTCCATTGCAGTTTAATAATTCTACAATTCTCATATCAAAATCATCATTCAGCTTGAACTTCTTTGTTCGTCCAACGTTATTTTTCATTTGGACCTCAACAACAGCGTCCTCGTCGTCAAAAAGACTTTTCTCATATCCGACCAATGTTTTTCTTCTTGAGTCAATAGATCTAATCGCGTCGATTATCTTCGTTGGAAATGGTCTGTTCTTTTTATGTCCATACGTCAACATGACATAGTCGCTTTCTTTAATTAGGCTTTCAGATATGTCATTTTGTTTGATGTAGTGTTTGATAGAAATTTGCTCGACAGATTTAAATGTGTCTTCCGCTTCTTTTTCTGTAACTGCTTCATATTTCATAGTTACATGTGGAGCAGCTTGTCTTAGGTAGTTTGCAAATTCTCGTGGAACAATGGTGTCTCCAGCAGATGATAAAGCATGTTCAACACAAAGGATTGCATATGTATCACCTGTGTTTTCAATAGATAGATAAACGCGAGTTCCGACTAATGCCGCTTGTTCGGCGTTAATGTTTCCTACATTTTTATCAGTAGATGGCTCATAGATAACACGATCTTCGCCAGCGAGGCCAGATTCAATTGACGCGAGAATATATTTTTCTGAAGCAATTTCAATCTTATGAAATTTAAAAACTTTAACGTTTTCATTTTCTAATTTTGGAATGATTCTGGAATTGAGAAATTTTGAAAAGTGCGTAAGGATGTCTGACCCATCTAAATCGTATATGCTACAGACTTCATCAGGGTGCCTTCTCTTGTTGAACGTAAATTTGTAAACAACAAGAGTCCTTTCAGCATAAACAGCCATTTCCCAAACCCTTCCACAATTCCTTCAAACTTTTATATATCGGACTAAGTTTTTGTCCGGTGTTAACACTAAATTGGAACGTGCGTTCCTTGAGAATTAAACATGTCTTATTTCTTCACGCCCGCCAAGATCTTCTTAAATTCTTTTCTGCAGTTCAGTGATTACGGCATCCACATCTTTAAGCTTGTTAAATAGATCGTCTAATTGCTTTGAGTTTTCAAGTTGTTCTGGTGATGGCTTTTCTCCGATTAGCTCTTCAAATGTGCAGCCCAGAACTTCACATATTTTCTTTGCATGTTTGATTGTTATTTCAGTTTCTTGACGTTCCCAAGCACTAATTACTCGTGATGATACTCCCACAGCTTCAGCAAGGTCTCCCTGGGACATACGGCGCATCTTACGGATTTGCTTCAATTGAAGGTTAAGTTCTTCCATTGGTGCTCCTTTCATCTAGCAGGCATTTTACCACTTTCTACACAAAATATACAAATATCGTAAAAATTTTCTTTACATTTACGAATTTCGTAACTATTATGAAGAAGAACTTACGGATTTCGTAAGTTTCTAGATAAAAGTTAGTCGTTCTTTGAAAATCGCATTAATCAAGTATTTGTTTTATCCCTACGTTTTATAGATTGGAGGCAACCATGGATCAGATGGATTCAATTGCTGTTCGTATTCGCATCGCAATGGCTAGAGAAAATGTGTCAGCTCGTGAACTCGCAACAAGAACCAACCTCTCTGAGTCGACAATTTATAAAGCAAGTAAAGAGGAAAACGACGAAAAAACTAGCTTAAAAACTATTCGTCTACTTGCTGATGCACTAAATGTCTCTGCAAAGTGGCTTGCATGTCTGGAGTAATAAATGCCAATACCGCAAAATACTGGCTCAGCGTGGTCATATCATTGGGAGCCAAAAGTCGAGAATAAGCTCGAACCAGAAAAAGCCAAAGCACCACACACCACAATATCTCACATTGACAAAGCATCACTTATAAAGAGTTGTTTTAACGATGCATATTACGTTATGGAAGACGGTGGGAACCTGTGGTTTCTTGGTAGTTTTGAAACAGCTCAAGAAGCAAGCGGAGCTTTTAAAAGATGGGCAAAATGCCATTAGAAAAAACAGCCGCTTACTTGAAAATCGCTACAAGCAAAGACACTAGAGCAATAACAACAGAGGCGATTGAGACACGTCGTGAGAACCAAGTTTCTTTTCTTGCATCTTCTACGTATCCCTTAAATGCCTCATTTTGAGCATTTAAAACACGGGCTTGTTCTTTTAAGACATCCAGCAATTCGTTAATTCTCAATTGCTCATCAAGTGGGGTTAGCTTAACAGTGTCAGCAACTCTAAATGTAGATAGATCTTGAGCGAGGGCTTGCATGTCGTCCTGTTTTTGTTTTAACACCTCGTCAATATTCGGAATATCTTCAAAGGGTGTGTGAACCTTGGGAAATCTTAAAGATTTAGCAACTTTAATAGCTTCTTTTTGTATGGAGCTTAAGTTGTCCATTAGAAAACATCCAATCCGTATGCTTTCGTGTTTGGTGTCTGTTCTATCACTTATATTTTCAGTTTACTGCATTTTTGCTTGCTCAAAGATGGCAAGCGTCGTTGGTTTATGTGTTGCAGTGTTTGCTCTTTGTTTTGCAGGCCTTATTTATTAACAAGATAAAAGTGCCCTCCTCACGGGGCAACGTGGGAGAGCGTGTCCAAAAACTTTAAGGAGTTGAAATGGACAATACAAGTATACAAGTTTTCAGTTCTCAAGAATTTGGAGAACTTAGAGCCCTTAAAGGATCTGATGGAGAGCCTTGGTTTGTCGCTAAAGACGTATGCGATTTCTTGGAAATTACAAATAGAAACCGTGCAATGCAGCGTCTTGATGAAGATGAAAAGGGGGGTACGCATATGTACACCCCTGGAGGTAATCAGGAAGTTAGGCTAATTAGTGAGGCTGGGTTTTATAACTTGCTGTTTTTGTTTGAACCGACAAAAGCAAACAAAGCCACTCGCGAACAGCTTCTTGCGTGGGAGACGAAAGTTGAACGCATCAAACGTTTTAAGCGCTGGGTTACACATGACGTCCTTCCCGCAATTAGACAAAGCGGCGGTTACATTGCCACAGATGGCTCTGAGAGTAATGAAGAGCTTTTAGCTCGTGCGGTCCTAGTTGCTAATGAAGCTATTCAGCGCAAAGACGCACAGCTTAAAGAGCAACAACGTCAACTCTACGAGAAGGACACAACTATCATCGAGCAGGGTGTCAGAATTGACGAACTCGCACCGAAAGCGGGAGTGTATGACACGGTTATTAGTGTCAAAGGCACGATGACAATCACAGATGCCGCGCGCTATCTTGCACAGTACGACCCGCTCATGAATCGCAAACGTCTCTTTGCGCTTCTCCGTGCTGATGGAATGATTTGCCAGGGGAGTAATGCTCCAACCAAACGAGGAATTGAGACAGGTAGATTCGTGCAGATCATGAGCACCCGTCGAGACGGCAAATCAAATGAGCCTTATGCAAGGATGACGCAGAAAGGCTTTGACTGGTGCGTTACCGCTTACTGCACAGCTCCACTCATTGATTAGCTCTTATGGAGAGCTTGCGAAACACTGAGCTTATAACCGTTGAACAGGCTTCTCAACTCTTAGGCATCCCGGTCTCCACGATGCGCAAGATGTGCGCTCGAGGGGAGGTGTATGCGAAGAAAGCCGGTAAACGATGGCTCATCAATAGACGGATTCTCCTAAGCCTCTACGGCTTACAATCTAAGGAATAACTCATGAAAAAAAGAATAATTCTTGTGGCTTTGCTGCCTTTGCTTATCTACTTCACGGCGGATTATTTGGGTATTTTTGAGCCACACAACGTGGCATATCTAATGGCTTTTAGATATGCCTTAACTGCTTATGGACTTGTTGGAGCTTTGGCTGTGTGGCTCAAGGACAAAGAGAAAGAGGTTTGCAATGCTGACTAGACAGGAGCGTCAAGAGATTGCAGAGAGAGCTAAAGCATGTAAGAAAGAAGAAGAGCTTAACTGGGACCAATTTTCATACGTTCTTCTCGGCATTCCTAGCTGGAGAAATGATGAAGAGCTCTTAGACCGCATTGTTGAGCTTTGTAATGTAGCAATTAAAGCTGAGTCTTCTCGTGAGCTAACTGTCGATGAACTGTACTTGCGAGCCTTAGAAGCAAAGTACAAATGCCTGGCTTTAATTAAATCGAAGGATGTTTTGTCAATCATAAATATGTCTAACAAGTGCCTTGAAGATTTTGATGGAGCAATTTCGCATTACAAAGAACTAGTTGAGAAGGAGCAGCAATGCTGACTAAAAAAGAGCGTGCAGAAATCGCTGAGAGGGCAAACGAATGTGTCGCGGTGTGCGGTTCTTTGTACGAGGTTCTTTTGGGTCACACCTCAGCTTGTAATACAACATACGAGGAAGATATGAAGAAACTTCTAGCCCGTATTGTCGACCTCTGCGACACGTCAAACATGGTTGAACTACCACTGGATAAAGACGGTGAGGTTACCCGTGTTGGCGATGTGGTATATGATAACAGCGGGGAAGAGTATCAAGTCGAATGTATTAAGTTTTTTGATATTGGTGCTGGCGTTGCTATTAGAAATGACGATGATTACACAATAACGCAGCCTGGTAGACTTACGCATAAGAACCCTGTAACAACTAAATCACTTGCGCAGCGCATTAAGCATGTCTTAGAAGATGAAGCTACTTCGATAGGCGTTAACCCTTACGTTGAATTAGGGCGTATCGCTGAGCAGTTAGAGAGCCTAGGTGATAGCGATGACTAACCGTGAAGAAGTAGCGAAGAAGCTGCGTGAAGCTGCAGAAGATATCGAAGAAGTAAGCCCGTACCCAGCAGTTGCGCTCAACAAGATTACTAATATTATTGCCATAAATGAAATCACAAGCTATCAAGATTTCTTCAACCGTCTAGCCGACTTAATCGACCCTACATGCTCAGTTTATATTACAGAGCAGCACGAGATTGAGTCAGCCACGAGGTATACGGCAGAGTGTTCTAGTTGCGGTGCGCTATTTGGATACTTTACAACACTTCAACAAGCGCAAGCAACGCATCCAGTTTATTGCCCTCATTGTGGCGCAAGGGTGGTGCGAGAGTGAGCAAACAAAAATAGATACAAGCTAAGAATTAAGGAGTAGTAATGGATTCTGTTGAGAAAGCTGTGGACCTCATCAAGCGTTATGCCTTACTGGCATATTTGAGCAATAGTGAATGTCTCGGCTCTGCTATTAAGGGCAAACGAGTGTACCTTTCTGGACCAATTACTAACGTGAAGAATTACAAAGGCTTGTTTATGTTTGTTGAAGAGCTTGCCGCGCTTGACGATGCTGAGCAGATCTATAACCCCGCTGCGCAGATTCCTGCAAGTTCTAGCTGGGAACAGGCAATGCATCGATGCCTTTCAGAAATTACTAATTACGACACAGTAGTACTGCTGCCTGGTTGGAATGCCTCTCGTGGAGCAAGACTTGAGAGTGATGTTGCACTTGCCTGTGGAATACATGTGGTTAATCTCAGTGAAAACAAGATTACTTATGGCCTTTATAACTCGCTTAAAGAGACCCTTGAAAAACTCTTATAAGCAACCTTACAAACAGAAAGGAGGTCCATATGGGTATTGCAGATATTGCTGTTCTAGTTTTCTGTATTCTCGCAGGTATTGCTTTTGCTTTTAGCGATTAAATTTTTATTTATTTTTTAATTCCCCATTTTTAAAACCAAATAGAAAGGCTTTAACCATGAAGAAGGTTCTTCAATGGCTGGCTGTTGCTGTCTTTGCGGTGCTGGTATGCGTGCCAGCTCTCGCACAGGCTCAGACCGTGCCAACCACAATCACCAGCTTTAGAGTCACGGACAAAAACAAGCAGGACTTAACCTCGGCATTCACAAACCAAGACATCTACTTGACGGTTTCTTGGCGAGCACAAGGCGAAGTTCACGAGGGCGATACATTCTCGCTTGCTATCCCCGATATTCTCGACTTCCCAGCAACTAACGCGGCGAGCTTCAACATTTACGCGCCCGATGGTGCTGTCATGGCAACGGCTCAAGTTATGCCAGGACGCGTCGCGATCACTTACACTGCGTGGGTCAACGGCAAAGAAAACGTGCAGGGTACGCTATGGCTTGCGGCTCACGTTAAGGCTGACGCAGCAGCAGGAACAACCACGCTAAGGCTCATTGATGAAGCAACGGGACAGGTTGTCGAGACCAGCTTTGAAACGCGTCATTACGGCGCTATTCAGCATGAAGTCATCGCAAAGTGGGGCGTTAAAACCGACCACGGAACAGTTGAATGGTCAGTCAGACTAAACCACGCAGCGGAGTCACTTACTAACGTTGTACTAGAGGACACCGCGCAAGAAGGTGCACGCATTATTCCTGGCTCATTCCGCTTATACCGTGTCCACATGGACGCATACAGCAACATTGACCCTGCAAGCTGGGTGCGTATCAACGTTCCCGAGCCAGTAATCAACGGTAGCGGCTTCACGTGGGACTTGAGCGGCGTTGACTTCCAAGGCAATCAGTACTTTATGTATTACGAGACCGAGGGAACAGAGACAACCTCGAACTCTATCCAGCTAAAGAGCCGCGAGACTACGCAAAGCTCACGCTATCAGTATGTTAGCCAGGACAGCGGCGGTAACGGTAACGGTGACAATCGACCACAGCCAACAGAGCCAGTAACACCCGAGCCACAGCCAGAACCCGAGACACCGCCAACACCAACGCCTACACCCGAGCCAGAGCCTAAGCCCGAACCAGTAAAGCCAGCGAAGAAAGCAAAGAAGAAGGCGGCACTACCAAATACGGGTGACACTCAAAACGTTGCAGTTGTTGCTGGAATTGGAGTTATCGCAGTTGCATTTGTACTAGTAAGCATGTCACTAAGGAGGAAGTAATGACTGTTGAACAAGAAAGAGAGCAAGCTGACAGAGAGCGTCTTGAGAAGATGACGGTCAAGGAGCTTCGAGTCATTGCAAAGGAAGAGTTCTGCACACTTGGACGCAATAGATCTAGGAAGGCTGACTTAATTGACGCACTCATTAAGTGGAAGAGATTTAAGGGCGCATACTTTTACGAAAGCCGTCACTAATGAACCGCGCCATAAAAGTTCGACTAAATTCGAACGGTATTTGGTGCTGTCGCCTGTATCTTGGAAGAAATCTCAACGGCAAAATTATTCAGCCTTATGCAAGTTTTCCTGCAGCTAAAACGCAGAAAGAAGCTGAAGAATTAGCCAATATGTGGGCTTCACATATTACGTCAGACGGTAAAGTAAAAAGTACTCAGCTCACTGACTTGCTTCTTGAATACGTGTCGATTAAGCGAAGGAATGGTGCGAGTCCAAACACCACAAGGCAGCATGAAGGCTTTATTAGAAACCATATCAACGGGCGGCTTGGTAAAGAGGATGTAAGGAGTGTTACGTCCTCTTTACTTACCTCTTTTGAGCAGGATCTGTTGAAGAAGGGTTTGTCTCGAAATAGCG
>ERZ772906.1205-NODE-1205-length-14345-cov-3.833100_pt1 | contig 14345 bp, 13 predicted proteins | sample MGYA00511338_ERZ772906 | MGnify/ENA primary metagenome ERZ772906 (study PRJEB29015, sample SAMEA2738076) | human oral metagenome | biome: human oral; feature: human-associated habitat; material: saliva | place: China | collected 2212 ... | reverse complement strand
TAAATCATTCAATAAGCCACCGTCTTTTTAACGGTCTACAAGAGAGTCGAGTTCGTGCTCGGCTCTTTTTGTATCTAAAGTATAACAGAATATAAAAAATATGTAAATAATTCTATCTGCATCTTACTTTTAGTTTGACAAATTCTATCGGAGAATCAGTTTGAGGCTCGAAATTTCTTTATGGTGTAATTAAAAATTCAAAAAGAAAAAATTTTCTTCGTAGCCATGAGACTCGCTTAGCGAGGCTGCTGGCGGCCTAGCCTACAAAGGGAATTTTTTCTTTTTGAATTTTGTAAGAGATGTATTCATTTACGCTTCTAATTTAAAATAATTCATCAAGTAATGAGCTAATCCATCTTGATCATGTGGAAGTGGGGTAACGTCATCTGCAATTGCTTTTAGGCTATCAATGGCATTATTCATCGCAACGCCGTGCCCAGCGAATTCAATCATTTCTAAGTCATTATCTTCATCTCCAAAAGCTAAAACATCTTCTGTTGGAATACCATAATAACGAGATAAATGTTGGATTCCAGTAGATTTATCGATACCATAAGTGACAATTTCTAAGCAAGGCATATCGCCTCCCCACGTACGAACATCAATCGTATGGCCATAACGTTCCTTAATTTTTTCTTTAATGAAAGGTTGTTTTTCAATACTAGAAAAAACGGTAATAGCCGTTGGTTTTTCAACTAACTGCGTATCTTTTTGTAATAAGATAGGTTGTTGATCTTTTGGATAGTAAGGTGAATCAGGAATATTTTCAATGGTAGCATATAAATGATGCTTTCCTTCAACCATGAAATAATCACATTCTAATTCTTTATGAAAATCTAACATGTCAAAAACAATCTCTTCATCTAATGTTACGTGAAATTCTCCTTGCCAATTTTCGTCATTTGGAATATGACATAGGGCACCATTGAAGTTTACTAGCGGTCCACCTAATCCTAATTCTTCATATAAATGTTTTGAACTTCGATAAGGACGTCCAGTTACAATGGCGATTTTATGCCCAAGTTCTGTTAAACGATGTAAGGTTTGAATCGTAATGGGGTTAAATTCTGATTGTCCATTTAAAGTTGTGCCATCTAAATCTAGTGCAATTAATTTTGGTTTCATGATTTCCTCCTAAAGTGATTTATCTAATCGATTTTAATTGACGTCAAGTTGTCAATTTAGTTACAATATCTTTATGAGTGTACCATATTTTTTATAAAATATGAAGAAAGAGGTTAGTTATGATTATTATTCAAGAAAAAAACATTGAGCAAATTCCAATTTTAGAAATTGTTCAAGAAGAAAATAAAGATAAAATGATCCCAACAGTTGTTTGTTATCATGGTTGGACTGGAAGTAAGGAAAATTGTATTCACTACGGAGCAATGCTTGCGAAAAATGGGATGCGTGCAATTTTACCTGATCAATTATATCATGGCGAGCGAAAAACATCTGAATTAAATGGCTTTGAATTATGGGAAATTATTGGGCAAAATGTTAAAGAATTTCCAACATTAGTCGGAGCTTATCAAAAAGAAAATTTAGTCGATAATAAAATTGGAGCAATTGGTTTCAGTATGGGTGGAATGACAACTTACGCATTATTAAAACATTTTCCCTTTTTATACGCTGCAGTTAGTTTGATGGGGAATGCTGATCCTGTTGAATTTGCAAAATGGTCGCTTACTTCTACTTGGATGAAAGATAAACCAGCAGTAGAATTAACTCCTGATTTAATGGATAAATATATTCCAATGTTACAAAGTTTATCATTAGCAGATAATCCTGAAACAATTGCAGGACGTCCAGTATTAATTTGGCATGGAGTAGAAGATAAAAAAGTTCCTTATGCATTAAATCGTGCATTTTATGAAAAGATTAAAGATGAACCGTATGCCAGTCGTGTGAAATGGATTGAAACACCAGAAGTGCCACACTTTGTTACGTTTAAAGCCATTGAAGCATCTGTAGAATTTTTAAAAGAATCATTAGTAGAGGAGTAATCGTATGAGTGAAACACCAGAATCAATGAAGGAAAAAATTTTAGAAGCGTTAGAAACAGTGATTGACCCTGAATTAGGAATTGATATTGTTAATTTAGGATTAATTTATGGAGTAGAGCTAAATGAAGAAGGACATTGCCAAGTAAATTTAACACTAACAACAATGGGATGTCCATTGGCTGATATAATTACAGATGAAATTCATCGTGCATTAAAGGAAATCGAAGAAATCAAAACAATTGATGTTAAATTAGTATGGTACCCAGCTTGGTCACCAGAAAAAATGTCCCGTTACGCAAGAATTGCATTAGGAATTCGATAATGAAATAGAAAAAGGCTTAAAATCATGAGTAGATTTTAAGCCTTTTATAGTGTTTTAATGAGTTATGTTAATCTTCACCCGGTCTCATTGGTCGTTTATATTTACTCTTTTTTTCTTGACGGATGACTGTTTGAGGAATCTTTCTTCCAGAGTTATACGATTTAAAAATTTCTTGCATTCGTTGATCATCAAATAGTTCTAAATTTTTATCAACGAAATGCATGGCATCTTGTTGCCAATCTGAATGATAATAATTAAATAGTTCTGCAACAGCCATTCTTTTATCTGTGGCACTTCCTTGGAAGTTAGGATCTGTAATTTCTGCTAAATATTGTTGCATTTTTGCAATTTTTTCTTTATCAAATTCAACCATAAATCTTCGCCTCTTTTCGATTGTATTGTAACATAATTTGTAGGTCTAAAAAAGGAAAAGTTTATCGTTACAATGAGAGAATGCTATCATTTTTCTAAGGGTATGACTGTCAAATTTATGTATATTTTAGTATACTATATAATTGAGTATGTGTGTAGAAAAGAGGAGTACAATGGCGAAGGATATGACATCTGGAAATCCGATGAAATTAATTTCTCGGTTTACCTTACCATTATTAATTGGAAATGTTTTTCAACAATTCTATAATATGGCTGATACTTATTTTGTTGGTAGATATATTGGAGTACAAGCACTTGCAGCAGTTGGTTCTACTGGAAGTATTGTTTTCTTTATTATTGGCTTTGCCATCAGTATGACAGCAGGATTGGCAATTCCTCTTGCCCAAAAGTTTGGGGCTAAAGATATACAAGGAGTAAAACGAAGTTTCTATGTTTCTATCTTAATATCTGTAGGAGCTTCGATTCTATTAACTGCATTAAGTATGCTATTTTGTCGTCAAATATTAGAGGTGATGCAAACTCCTCCTGAAATTATTGACTATGCTTATAAATACTTAATGGTAATTTTTGCAGGGATTTTTGCTCAAATTGCGTTTAACTTATTATCGAATATTATTAGAGCAATTGGAGATGCGAATACACCGCTCTATTTTTTAGTACTATCTTGTATTTTAAATATATTGTTAGATTACGTATTTATTGTTCATTTTAATATGGGAGTTGGAGGTTCTGGATTTGCTACTGTAGTCAGTCAATTATTCTCTGCTATTTGCTGTTATATTTATATTAAAAAGAAAATTCCAATTTTACATATAGAAAAAGATTCAGTTCATTTTACAAAAGATTTTTTATGGCATCATATGAATATTTCGTTCCCAATGGGATTTCAATCCTCTATTATTGCGATTGGAACAATCACAGTGCAAATTGTTTTAAATCGTTTAGGCCATGAAGCTGTAGCTGGATATACAGCTGCCCAAAAGATTGACCAATTAGGAATATTACCAATGATGTCATTTGGAATTACAATGGCGACTTATTCAGCTCAAAATTATGGAGCAAAATTATATGGTCGTATTTGGAAAGGTGTTAGAGATTGTATTAAACTTTCCCTTACATTTAGTTTTTGCGTAGGATTCATATTAATTCTATTTAGTCCACATTTTATGAGAATGTTTGTTGGTGTAGGGCATGAATCGGTAGTAGAATATGGCAGACTTTATATTTTAGCGAATTCTTCATCCTATGCTATTTTGTCTTTATTATTTATTTATCGTTATACATTACAAGGGGTAGGAAAAACCGTTATTCCAACAATTGCAGGAATCATGGAATTAATGATGCGAGTATTTGCTGCATTAGTTTTAACAAAAATTTTTGCCTATATTGGATTAACAACTGCTAATCCATTAGCGTGGTTTGGTTCCTTAGTTCCATTAGCAATTACTTATTATGCATTTAAAAGAAAATATCAACGTTACAATGTGTTAGAGGAGGGGTAAAATGAAATCAGATATCCAAATTGTTCAAGAAGCTGTTATGAAACCGATTCGTGAAATTGCTTTAAGTATTGGCTTAGATGAAGAACAAATCGAGTTTTATGGAAAATATAAAGCAAAAATTGATATTAATCGAATTTCTAAAGATAGAAATGGAAAATTAGTGTTAGTCACAGCTATGAGTCCAACTCCTGCTGGAGAAGGAAAATCAACTGTTACGATAGGATTAGCAGATGCTTTAACGAAATTAGGAAAAAAATCCATTATTGCACTTCGTGAACCTTCATTAGGACCTGTAATGGGCATTAAAGGAGGAGCTTGCGGCGGAGGTTATGCGCAAGTTGTTCCAATGGAGGAAATTAATTTGCATTTTACCGGAGACATGCATGCATTAACTTGTGCTACAAATGCATTGGCAGCATTTATCGATAATCATATTTATCAAGGAAATGAATTACAAATTGATAGTCGAAGAATTATTTGGAAAAGAGCAGTAGATTTAAATGATCGAGCGTTACGACAAGTCATTGTAGGATTAGGGGGTCCAATTCAAGGTGTTCCTCGTGAAGATGGATTTGACATTACGGTTGCGAGTGAAATGATGGCAATTTTATGCCTAGCAACAGACTTAAAAAACTTGAAACAACGATTAGAAAACATTGTGATTGGCTATACTTTTGAAAAAAATCCAGTTACTGTGAAAGATTTAAACGTTCAAGGGGCTTTGACATTATTACTAAAAGATGCTATAAAACCAAATTTAGTTCAAACCTTAGAACATACGCCTGCTATTGTACATGGTGGACCGTTTGCCAATATTGCGCATGGATGTAATAGTGTGATTGCAACTAATGCAGCTCTAGCACTCGGAGAAATTGTTGTAACTGAAGCTGGATTTGGAGCTGATTTAGGGGCTCAGAAATTTTTAGAAATTAAAGTTCCTCAATTACAAAAAGCACCCGATGTCGTTGTGATTGTGGCGACGATTCGTTCGCTTAAAATGCATGGAGGAGTTTCCCTTTCTGGATTAACAAAAGGAGAAAATTTAGAAGCTTTAGAAAAAGGCTTTGCTAATTTAGAAAAACATATTGAAAATATGACAGAACATTATGGACTTCCGGCAGTTGTTGCATTAAATGAATTTGTAACAGATACCCCACAAGAAAAAGAATTAGTACAAACTCTTTGTCAGAGAAAAGGGATTTCTTGTATTTTTACTTCTGTATGGGAAAATGGTGGAAATGGTGGAGTAGCATTAGCTAAAGAAGTGTTACACTTATTAGAACATTCAACCCCTCAATTCCATTCAGTCTGTGAAGAAAATAGTTCGATTGAAGAACAAATAGAAGCGATTGCAACTAAAATTTATGGAGCAAGTTCTGTTCAATATACAAAAGAAGCGAAATTACAGTTAAAACAATTAGAGAAAAATGGTTGGAATCATTTGCCAGTTTGTATTGCTAAGACGCAATATTCCTTCTCAGATGATGCAACTTTGTTAGGAAGACCAACAGGCTTTGAATTAACTGTTCGTTCGCTCGTTCCTAAGTTAGGAGCAGGATTTGTTGTAGCTTTAACGGGCAATATATTAACGATGCCAGGATTGCCAAAGAAACCAGCTGCATTAAAGATGGATGTATTAGAAGACGGTAGAGCGACCGGTTTATTTTAATCATAAAAGGAGAGTATTATGAAAGATTTTCGTGTAGATCATTTGAAAAAAACATATGGTGCTAAAACATTATTAGCAGATGTTTCGTTCATTATTAATGAAGGAGAACATGTCGGCTTAATTGGTCAAAACGGTACAGGAAAAAGCTCACTATTAAATATTTTAGCCGGAATAGATGAAGCAGAAAGTGGTACGATTACTTGTTCAAATGATTTTAGAATTGGTTATCTTTCACAAAATCCTTCTTTAAATCCTGAACATACGGTATTTGAAGCCATCTATCAATCAGACAATCCACTATTAAGATTAGTTCATGATTATGAATGGAGTGTCGAACAATTACAACAACATCCACAAGATGAAAAATATTTAAAACAATTTGAAGCATTGGAACAAAAAATGAATCAAGTGGATGGCTGGCAATATGAAGTGAAAATAAAATCCATTTTACAGCACGTGGGAATTGAAGATATTCATCAACAAATTGCTACTTTATCTGGTGGACAAAAGAAACGAGTTGGTCTTGCTAAAGTTTTAATGGAAGAGCCGGATTTATTATTATTAGATGAGCCGACAAACCATTTAGATATGCAAGCCATTCAATGGTTGGAACAATATTTAGCTTCTTACAAAGGTTCCTTATTATTAGTCACTCATGATCGTTATTTCTTAGAACGTGTCGTTGACCATATGTTTGAATTAACCCAAGGTAGAATTGAAGCCTATGATGGGAATTATCAATCCTACTTAGAACAAAAATCTCAACGAGAACAAATTGCGCAAAAGATGTCTCATAAACAGCAACGTTTGTACCAACAAGAATTACAATGGATGAGACAAGGCGCTAAAGCAAGAACAACTAAACAACAAGCTAGAATTCAAAGGTTTGAACAATTAGAAAAAGAAGTGAAACAAACCGATTCTAAAGAATCACTAGCTATTCGCTTTGATCAAACAAGAATTGGAAAACGAGTGTTTCAATTAAAAGATGTCAGCTTACAAATTGGAAATAAGTCAATTGTTCGCTCATTAGAGTGGATTATTCAAAGCCAAGCCAGAATTGGAATTGTTGGGGAAAATGGAGTTGGAAAATCTACTTTCCTAAATGCTCTTGCTGGGCTGTATCCGTTTAGTGAAGGAGAAATGACCGTTGGAGATACGGTTCGCTTAGCATACTATAAGCAACAAGATGAAGATATTCCAATGGATAAGCAATTAGTGCAATATTTAAGAGAATATGCCGAAGAAGTAAGACAAAAAAATGGTGAAGTAGCTTCGATTACAGAATTACTAGAAACATTTTTATTCCCTCGATATATGCATGGGGCATTGATTGGAACATTATCAGGTGGAGAAAGAAGAAGATTATATTTATTACGTCTATTAATGACGAAGCCAAATGTCTTATTACTTGATGAACCGACGAATGATTTAGATATTGATACATTAACCGTTTTAGAAGATTATTTAGAAGAATTTAATGGTGCAGTCATCGTAGTTTCTCACGACCGTTATTTCTTAGATAAAACAATGGATCAATTATTTGTCATTAAAGGACAAGGAAATACAGAATTGTATTATGGTTCTATGAGTGATTTTCTAGAAAAACAAGGTTACTTAAGAGAAGAAGAAACTAAAGCAGTTGAAGTTCTAAAAGTAACAGAAACTCCAAAAGGTTCCACTTCAGAAAAAACTAAAAAAATGACATATCATGAGAAAAAAGAATGGGAAGAAATTGAAGGGAAAATTGCTGGATTAGAAGAATCGATTGAAGAAATTCAAGAAGAAATGAATCAACAAGCACAAGACTTTGCTAAATTACAAGAATTACAAACACAATTAGAAACATTAGAACAAGAATTAGCTAATTCCTATGAAAGATGGGAATATTTAGCTGAGTTAGTTTAAATAGTAGGGAGCTCATCAGATGAAACAATATTTAGAATTATTAGAAAAAATTAAACAAGAAGGAATCGAAAAATCAGACCGTACTGGTACAGGAACAAAAAGTATTTTTGGGTATCAAATGCGATTTGATTTATCAAAGGGATTTCCAATTTTAACAACTAAAAGAGTTCCATTTGGACTTATTAAAAGTGAGTTATTATGGTTTATTAAAGGAGATACAAATATCCGTTATTTATTACAACATAATAATCATATTTGGGATGAGTGGGCTTTTAAACGTTATGTAGAGTCAGCGGATTATACTGGAGAAGATATGACAGATTTTGGTCGTAGAAGTTTACAAGATCCAGAATTTAAAGAAGTGTATGAAAAAGAATTAGAAACATTTTGCCAAAGAATTTTAAATGAGGATGATTTTGCTGCAAAATATGGAGAATTAGGAAATATTTATGGTTCACAGTGGAGACATTGGAAAACAACTCAAGGGGAAACGATTGACCAATTAGCACAAGTGATTGAAATGTTGAAGACCTCTCCTGATTCAAGAAGATTAATAGTATCTGCATGGAATCCAGAAGATGTTCCAAGTATGGCATTACCTCCATGTCATACAATGTTTCAATTTTATGTAGCCGATGGGAAGTTAAGCTGTCAATTATATCAACGTAGTGCAGACGTCTTTTTAGGAGTTCCATTTAATATTGCGAGTTATGCATTATTAACTCATTTAATTGCAAATGAAGTAGGATTAGAAGTAGGGGAGTTTGTGCATACATTAGGGGATGCGCATTTATATTTAAATCATTTAGAACAAGTGGATCTTCAATTAAGTCGTGAAACGTATGACTTACCACAATTAGTGTTAAAACATCCTGAAAAATCATTATATGATTTAGAAGTTACAGACGTTGTATTAGAAGGATATGAATGTCATCCAACGATTAAAGCACCGATTGCTGTTTAATCTAAAGGAGGAAATTGCATGTTAATTTATATTTGGGCACAAGATGAAAATGGTGTGATTGGTAAAAAAGGAGTTTTACCATGGCATTTACCAAATGATTTGAAATTTTTCAAAGAAGTAACATTAGATCAAACGATTGTAATGGGACGCAATACTTTTGAAGGTATGGGGAAGAGATTATTACCAAGAAGACATAGTATTGTTGTTTCCAATGTTGAGGATTATGATGCTAATGGAGCAGAAGTGATTACGGATGTTGAAACGTTAATCGAAGATGCCAAACATGAAGATATATACATTATTGGTGGAGCTGTATTATTTGGTTCTTTAAAACATCAAGTAAATACACTTTATTGCACAAAAATTCATGAGCAATTTGACGGTGATACGTATTTCCCAAAAGATTTTCCATGGGGAAAATTTGTAAAAGTCAAAAGTATGGATGGAACAGTGGATGAAAAAAATATTTATCCACATACATTTGAAATTTATCAAAAAATTGAGGATGAATCATGACAACATGGAATGAAATTTTAGCAGAAGAAAAGCAGAAAGAGTATTATCAGCAGTTACAAGCTTTTGTCCAAAAAAGAAGACAAGAAGTCAGAGTATTTCCTGAAGAGAAAAATGTTTTTAAAGCGTTAGAACTTACACCATTTGAATCAGTAAAAGTCGTCATTTTAGGACAAGATCCTTATCATGGATTTGGACAAGCGCATGGATTAAGCTTTTCCGTTCAAAAGGGTACTTCACTTCCCCCATCTCTTAAAAATATTTATAAAGAATTACAAGAGGATATTGGGGGAGAACGTCCAACAGAAGGAGATTTATCTCATTGGGCAAAACAAGGAGTATTATTGTTAAATACCGTTTTAACAGTAGAAGAAGGAAATGCAAATAGTCATAAAGGAATGGGATGGGAAACATTAACCAATCGATTGATTGAGTCTTTAAATGAATTGAAGCATCCTGTTATTTTCATCCTTTGGGGTAAACCAGCTCAAGATAAGGAAAAACTGATTACAAATCCGAATCACGTCATTTTAAAAGCCCCTCATCCAAGTCCTTTATCGGCATATCGAGGGTTCTTTGGAAGTAAGCCATTTAGTAGAGTAAATGACATTTTAATTCAACAAGGACAAACTCCTATTTTTTGGAAGGAATAAAAATAAAAGGAGAATGATATGAAAAATCGTTTTTTTAAACTCTTTCTTTTATGGATGACCTCTTTAACATTCGTTGCTTGTTCGACGAATACCCAAAAGGAAGTCCGAGAAGAGACAACGACTACAACCGTTCAGATTGATCAATTACATGATTTACCAGAATCTCTTTTACCATTTAAACGAGAAAAACAAATGGTATTAGGAGAATTAGATAATTATAAGCGTTCAACTCAAGCACATATTCAATTACGATATGATGATAAACCAACAGAAGAAAGAGATAGTAGAATTAATGTAGATCCAGTAGGGTGGCATAACTTTAAATTTCCAGTTGATTATACAGGGAAAGAAGCTTGGTTCATGAATCGTGGTCATTTAGTTGGTTATCAATTTAGTGGATTAAATGATGAACTTAGAAACTTAACACCTATGACAGCATATTTAAATACAGGAAGTATGACAGGAACTGATGAAAAAAATCCTGCAGGAATGTTATTTTATGAAGAAAAATTAGCTGCATGGTTAAAACAAAATAAAAATGCATGGCTAGATTATCGAGTAACTCCTCTTTATACAGATTCAGAATTAATTCCACGCCAAGTAGAATTACAATATGCTGGAATATCTGCTAATGGAAGATTGATTTCAATTCAATTGAATAGTTCACTTGAAGAAGTGAATGAAGATGGAACAACTCGAGTCATTTTAAATAATGATGCACCGAATGGTATATTGGATTATCAAACCGGTTTAGCTGAACCAACTATTGCAAGCGAGGCTCAAGAAACAACTCAGAGTGCAGCAAAAAGTAGGAATGAGCGTACAGTTTACGTTGCAAATGAAGGAAAAGCAACGGTATATTGGTATGACAGAAAACGAATGCCAGCTAAAACGAATCAAGCAAAAGTAGTTGAAATGAGTGAATCCCAAGCCAAAGCACAAGGAAAGACTCATGCTGAAAAAGAATAGATAAGAATAAATTATCTAGTTTTAAAAAATATACCAGAAATTTCGCAACAGTAGATCAAATGATTAACTCTATTAAAGCACTCTAATAAAATAATTTAAGTGGAAAAAGACGACAATGTCGTCTTTTTTGTCTTATAAACTAAGAATGTTATTTTTTTAACATAAAGCCTTTACATTTCGATAATATTGGATTATTATTAACATAATTATGGGGAATTAGGGTGTAAAAGGAGAATATACTGTGAATAAATTATTTACTAAAGTAAAAGGGCATGGGTATTTAAAAAAGACTAAATTAGGACTAGTAAGTGGAATTATATTAGCCTCTTCTTTGTTTGTTAGTCTAGGCAGTAACACATTTGTATTAGCTGAAGAAACTAATACAAATTTGACAGGAAATGTTGCTTCTAATGGAAATAATGAAAAAAAAGATGAATTTGTTCGAGAAGAAACAGTTCCTGTTAAGGAAGCTGAATTGACAGATAAAGTTAAAGAGGTTAAAGAGGCTGGAGTTTCTGTTGAAGAAAAGCCAGTTGAAGTAGTTGGAGTAGCAAAATCAGAAACTGAAGAAACTACTTTAAAGAAAAAGGCAGAAACTAAAGTAGATGAACAAATTAAAGCTTTAGAAGAAGCAAGAAAAGAAGAATTAGCAAGACAAGAGAAAGTAAAAGAAATAAATTCTATAAGAGAATTTTACGTAAATAATAATTCAATGAAACATTTTTTAGTCCATCATTTAAATTCAAGAGAATTTGATGAAGATTTTAACAAGACAGTAGAACTTTCAGATTTTAAATCTGACAAAGGGGACGTTCATTTTGTTGAAGGAAAAAGAGCTATATTAAGAAATCCAAAATCTTTTGTAAATAATCCAATTACTACGGTACCTACAAAAGTAAAAACCATATTATATCAAAATAATAGAAGTTTAACACCTCTTCAAGATGAAAGATTAAATCATCTTATTGATTCATACATTTTGAAAGTAAAAGACGGAGAAACAATTTCTTACAATGTAAAAGTAAATGATGAAAGTAATCTCAGAAAAACTTATGGTATTGATACTATTGAAGTAAAGCGTACTTATAATTTTGGACTTGCAAATAGTCCTGATTATTTTAATGTGATAACAGATAAGATGATTGAAAGTATTTATGTTTTTTCAAAAGACTCTAAATCAACTAATCAAAATGAGGGAAGTTCTAATGTAATTACGGAATATTCATACAAAGATTCAACAGGTACAATTATTCCTTTAAAAGATTTATACGCTAAAGTTATTAATATTTCAGTATTTAATGGACAGGAAATAATCAAACCTTCTGATATTAGTGATGAAAATATTAATGCAGCGGAACTGGTGAGAGTACAAAATGATACGTCAAATGTTGAATTCAATAGTACTGAGGTAAAAGTAACTCCTGAGGGAAGAATTTCTCAAAAATTTAATTACACTATTAAAGATAATATAGGAGGTTTCATCAAAAATACTTTCTTTACAAGAAAAGATGTTTTAAAAAATATTGATTACAAGAAGTTAATGGAACATGTTTCTGCAAATTATCATTTAGTAACTTATAAAAAACTAATTGATACTGGAGTTGTACAACAAAAATTTGTTGATGAAAAAGGAAATGAAATTGCTCCTACAATTACTAGCGAGAAAAGTGATAAAGGAACTACAGTTACTGTAGCAACTCCTCCAAATGAAATAACTTATAAAGGTCAAACTTATTTATTACAAAAAGAAAATATTCCAAATAGTTTAGTCATTGAAAAAGGAATTAATTCAGTAACTTTTAGTTACAAACTACAAGTTGTTACTGATAAAGGAAAGCCAGAACCTCTAGAAGTACCAGAGTTTAACGGTGGAGTAGTACCAAATGAAGCACCAAAATTAGAAGTGCCAGAATATAATGGATCGGTAAGCATGAAAGGTGACCCTTTAATTTTTGAAGTACCAGAATATAATGGACCGATAAGTATGAAAGGTGACCCTTTAACTCTTGAAGTACCAGAGTATAATGGACCGATTAATCAGGTAGGTGAACCGGAAGTACAGCCTGAATTACCTAAATTTGTATTGAATAATGAACAGACTAATTCTCAAACTAAAGTACAAAAACCAGTAGCAGCTGTAAATTCAAGTAAACAATCTTTACCAAATACAGGTTCATCGGATAATGGGGTTTATTATACAATTAGTGCTAGCATTTTAAGTTTATTCGGTGTTTTAAGTTTAAATTTCAAGAAGAAAGATATGAAATAGATAGATTTTAACAGTATAGAATAAGTATTTATTCAAATGATTTTAAATAAAAAATTAAAGACTTTTCGAATGTAGCAAGCTAGTTCGAAAAGTCTTTTTTCTTGTAATATTCATAAAAACTGATAGTATGGTGTTTGTAGTAAACGATACCATTTACAAATAACAGTTTATTTCTAAAAATAATGAGGTGAATACATGAGTCAACCTTTAATCAAAGTGAAAAATATTCATAAACGATATGCGAAACATCATGCCTTAGATAATGTATCTTTTAATATTTATGAAGGTAGAATTTGTGGCTTAATTGGTGAAAATGGAGCAGGGAAAACGACCTTAATTCGTATTATTTCTGGTCTAATTAAACAAGATTCTGGAGAAATTATTGGACTAAAAGGATGTAAACTAAGTTCGATTGTGGAAGCACCAGCTCTTCATTTGAATCTTTCTGCTTATGATAATTTACATTATCAATTAATACTTTGTGGAGAAAATCCTTCTCATGAAAAAATAGAGGAAGTATTAAATTTAGTTGGTTTAGCCGATGTAGATCCAAGGAAAAAAGCCAAAGATTTTTCTTTAGGAATGAGACAACGATTAGCGATAGGGTTAGCCATTATTGACTCACCAAAATTATTAATTTTAGATGAACCAATTAATGGATTAGATCCAAAAGGGATTAAAGATATTCGTGATATTCTAGCAACGTTAAAAAATGATTTTAATATTACAATTTTAATTTCCAGTCATATTTTATCTGAACTAGATCTTATTGCAGATGATTATGTCATTATGAGTAAAGGAAAAGTTATTCAGGAAGACTCAAAATCAACAATTTTATCTTCGTTAGCCAATAAAACTATCGTTTCAACAGCGTCAAATCATACAGCAATTGATATTTTAACAGCAAATAATTGTGACTGTACTCTTTTGCCTGACAAAATCGAAGTGACCCATACACCAATTTCGATTAATCAGATGATTGATGTATTAAGAGAAAATCAGATTGAAATTTTTGAAATTTATAAAGAACAAGTTTCTTTTGAAGAATATTATTTTAGTTTGGTTGAAGGAAGGTAAGAGTAATGATTTCAAATTTTAAAGCGGATATTTATAAAATTAGAAAAGAGAGAGTCTTTTCTATCTCAATATTTCTATGTGTTTTATTAGAATTCTTGTT
>ERZ772906.1202-NODE-1202-length-14360-cov-18.856204_pt1 | contig 14360 bp, 8 predicted proteins | sample MGYA00511338_ERZ772906 | MGnify/ENA primary metagenome ERZ772906 (study PRJEB29015, sample SAMEA2738076) | human oral metagenome | biome: human oral; feature: human-associated habitat; material: saliva | place: China | collected 2212 ... | reverse complement strand
TTGAGCACCTGGCGGAGGGTACGGGTACTCCGGTCAACCCGAAGACCCTCCTGGGTGAGTAGAACATGATGATGAACCCCGCAGGCTGGTGTGTACTGGCCTGCGGGGTTCATGATGTTCTTTATCATTTCGTGATAATCTGAACACGGACAGCTACACAACGATGTAAAACGCGGCTGTCTAGGAAATTTATCCACCAACAAAGTTGTCGGAAAGGAACAAAAGGAGACATGAATTTACTACCTTTGGCTAATGTTGTAGCCGCAGGGTTTGATTGGGACTATTTGTGGCATTGGACGCATAATGATGGTCTCGTAAAGGCTGTTATTGGTGCTGTAATTGCAGGAATTGTGTCGCTAAGTGTGGCATGGTGGAACGGTCGGAAGGTTGACAAGCAGATGGAGCTGTCAAAAGAAGCTACTCCACCAGAGCTGACGCGATATAAAGAATGGATTGAAATATCTGAAAAATATAAAGAGCTTGTCAACTCCGATAATGTAGATAAACTTTCTAAAAAATCCAAGGAATATAAAGGAATTAAGGCTTCACGAAAATTAGCTTTTGAGATTGCGGTTTGGGAACGAAAGGTTCTTGCCGCGTGCCCGAATATTCAAGCTCAAAAACGCATGGTTCAAATCCCAGCTTCAAAAATTAATGAAATATCAAATCCTGATGTTTCTAATGATATTTCTTTGCGGATAGATTCCTATTTTCGTCCACTAGTTTCTGAGCTTTTGTGGATTATTGTTCCATTATTATATTTTTCACCGTTAATCTTAATTTCAGGTTTTTCGGTTGAAATGATTATTTTTTCTTCTATTTTGTATATTGTGGTTTGGCCCACGTTTTACTCTATTGTTCCGAATCGTAATAATGGAACCCTTGAAGCGAATTTTTATACTAGAAAAATGCGAGTTGAGTTCCTTGAAGAAAAATGTAAATTGCAGAGTGTGGATTATAATCCTTGTTCTTTGAAGACGCATGACTATTGGGAAAAATGGTGTATGAAAGAGGCGCTCCGATATTCGATAATTTTTGACGAGTGGGAAGATTATGTACATTGTCCTTGGGTGGACAAAAAATGGTATAAAAAGATTTGGCATAAATTCTGGTGCTACTTCTGTCCTGGGCATTATGTGAGACGTAGTTTGAAAGGTAAGACTGAAGTTTCATGGGGTTCTTACAAAGACGATAAATTGAATGGCGATTTGAAAGAAAAAATTGAATCAAAGAAAAAATTGGGGCGTAAAGGTACTCAAGTGCCAAATTCTGATACCCCAGAAGAATCTCAACCTACGCATCCGTAAGGGTAAACGTTGAGAAGCCACATGTGTTTCGAACAGCCACATCATAAGTGGCTTTTGGAAACACATGTGGCTTTTCGCTATTGGGCTGTAAGCCGTGCAGAATTTGTGCCATGGTTTAGCGTCTTCTGCCATGGCTTTTAACTACGACCAAAGACACTAACCTATGGCACGAATCCGTACCCCTTGACCGGATCTCCATCTGCGCCAGGTAGGTGAGAGCCGGTTATTGGTTATGACTTAGCCTTTTCGTCGATAGGTTAGTGTCTTCACAGCGGGTTACAGACCCACGGTGAAGACACTAACCTATCGAAAACCTCGGTCTAAAAAGCAAACGGCCCCGAATACTTCCGTATCCGTGGCCGCCTGCTATGGTTTATTTATATGTTGGGTCGGAACTGATTTACATATCGGGCCAGTCGCGATGCAGTGAGTATTCCGTGTCCCCGTCGCCGTTATCGTTCAGATGCCAACGCTGACCAGTGCGAATATCGGCCTTGCGTAGGCGCGGGTTCGGGTTATCCGGCTTGCCCATGGTCGGGTCGTTCTTGCAGCCCCACCTGGTGTCGTCGTAGCTGCAGTCACCAGCCACGCGGCCCACATCAACCCACCACACACGAATTAGCAGTGGGTCTGCAGTGTCCTTCTTGATAACAGTACGCATAGCCTGCCACGGGCCGCCATTGACTCGGTATCGGCCAGCATAAGAAACCGTTGCGTAGGCGTGGAAATTGCCCGAACGCTTATACACATAACTGGTCGCGGTCGGTCGTGCTTTCGAGCCTGACTTCGGGTAGATGGGCTCACCGATGGTGTAGAAGCTATCCTCATCACCGTTGCCGTACTGAACGGTCATCTGCACCGGATAAGACTCGATTTCAACGTGACCGGCCGAGAGTTCGCCTTCCCAATAAGCGGTGGGGGCTTCAGCGTAGAAATTGACGTTGTCGCCCTTATAAATATTGGGGTCGCCCTTAGCTCTGCCGGAGCCGTTACCGGAGTTATAGGACTGTTTGAGGATAGGGGGTCGAATATCGGTGTTGGCGAATTTGTCTTCAATTTCTTGAAGCATTTCAGCAGGGTTTGGCTTGCGAGGTTCTCCGGGATTATTGGCGGTTAGGGTGCGGGTTTCTACTGGGTTGCAGTAGGTTCCGATGCCGGAGGTATTGTAGTAACCGGTGTAGTCGTTGCCGTCGTCAGGCATCATCCAGGTGCGGAAATACTGTCCTGGTTGACCGTCAGCGGTGACGCAGGAGTCCTTATTGGTGGTTGAAGCGTAATATTGACCGCCCATGCCATCATTTGCAAGATAATGCGTCTCCTCAAATTTTTGTTGTTGCTGTTGCTTTGCAGTTCTAAGATCATCTTGGGCAGACTCATGATTAGGATAAGCATTTGTTTGAGCTATATCATCTACGTCATCATATGAAGAGGGAACGCTATATGGTGCTTTCACATCGGAAATACTATGATTGTTGTTATCTGAGGTGTCCTCTAAAGCGTAAATTAGATGTGAAGCAGGGCCAATAAAACCTATTACACATGTCGCGCAGAACAGGGATAGTTGTTTTTTGTGCATTATTTAATAACTCCTTGTTCGCGGAGCTGCTTATTGGAAACATAACCAGACAGATACCAATAACCATCCTTATAGCGATAACGCATCATGAAAACTTCGTTATTATCATGCTTGGTATTAGAATGCTCCGTCCTGCTTCCATCAGGATTGACATAGATGGCATAGGTCCACAGACGCCGAGTAAGAACCCAATACTCTTTTGCTTTATCGTCGTAATTGAGGGTGCTCTCTGCTTGAAAATCTGAGGTTCCCGCAATAACCCAGCCGCCACGCTTATAAAGGCCCTCGATATCCTTGAGGAACTTAATATCCTTCTCGTAGGTATCCAGCATATAGGGCCATACATACTGCATATCACCGGTCTGAATACCGTAGTTACGGGCTCTGACCCAATCAGTCATCATCTCACGGAGACCAGCGAAGGTTTCGGGGTACTGTTGCGGCTTAGCCTTGGGAAGAGGGACGTTCTGAGCCATACCGTATTCATCAGCTTCACGGTATTCCCCATCCGGTGCCTTTGATCCGCCAGAGTAGCCGCGGGTAATGACCGGGCTCGGAGTAGCGGAAGCCGCATCAGATGCTGCGGCAGAAGCCGAAGCCGTTTCGCTCGGCGCGGCGGAGGCGGTAGCTGCTGCCTCGTTATTTGCCTGCTGACCACACGCCGCAAGCAGGGCACCCAGACCCACAAATGCGCCGCTACCCAGCAGGGTACGGCGGTTGAAAATGGTCGAATCCATAGAAGATACGCTCCTATCGTCGGTGATGGTGTGATGCATATATGCATGTCGGGCCGTTATTCACAGGTTGCATTGACTGCCGGAAGGAAAACAGCCCCGTAGTGCACCCATCAAGCGCATCAATGCGCTATGGAAGACTACAGTTACCACCCTACCGCATGTTTGCCGTCGTTTGCATTCTTTTGGGTGCAATAGCAACGAAACACCACTATTCGGACCTTTCATTGCTTTATGCATCAAATAAATCTACACTCACCGAGGCGCCGCCCCTGCAGAATTTGTGCCATGGTTTAGTGCCTTCGAGCATGGTTTTTAACTACGACCAAAGACACTAACCTATGGCACAAATCCGCAACTCATGACCGGATCCCCATCTGTGACAGGTGGGCGGGCGGGCTACACGGCGAGCGCATACATGTCGCGGAGGGCCTCTTCCGCCTCGTCAAGGGCGTATCCGCTCTGGCAGAGAGCGTCACAGCCATTACCGTAGCGGAGGCCGGCAAGGAACTCACGGTCGGTCACCTCCGGCAGGTACACCATGAGGTATTCGCCGTTGTCAGTGAAGAAATCGTCAATGTTGGCGGCGTCCTGACCGGAGTAGAAGGCGCGGAAGTCTTCGTCATTGTAGTAACCAACCGTGTACATGAGGGGCTCCTTTGGTCGCTCGGCGGAGTGGGCGAGAACGCGTCGTTGTTCTCTACCACCAAAGGTATGGGGCGCCCCTGACAAGATAAGGGGGCTGCACCGCACGCGCCGGAGAAAACACACAAAAATATTGCGTGACGAGGGGTTTTCTGGATGCGCGCTCCCCTGCTAAATTCCCCCACCAAACTCCCCCGCCGCACGGAAGATTAGGCGCGGACGGGCTTGCCCCCTGTGCGGCGTTGCCCCGCCTCCCACACACCGGGCGGAAAATTCGGTCATGGATTACGGACTTCGACCATGGGTTAGTGACTTTGGGCTGGGGTTTTAACCCTCACCAAAGTCACTAACTCATGACCGAAAATCGGCACTGTGCAGAGGGGGGTAGATTACACGGCGGGTAGCTGGCTGTTTCGATAGGTTAGTGTCTTCGCCGTGGGTCTTTAACCCGTAGTGAAGACACTAACCTATCGAAAGTTCCCCCGGCCCTCCCCTATGAACGGCGAGAAGCCACATGTGTTTCGAGAAGCCACCAAAGAAGTGGCTTTTCGAAACACATGTGGCTTCTGGGCGGGATATGAATCCGGCTAAGACTCTTCCCCAGCAATAACCTGCAGGTTCTGAATACCGCCCTGGTTCACAATATCTAGAGCCAGGGTACGCAACGGCGGCAAGACATCTTCAATCGGTGCCAGCGGATCAACAAATGTAGACACAGGCTGAAAACGATTAATGGGTTCAGAATATTTTTCATCCATAAGAATATTTATCAACCCTTCAAAGGTTCTCACCAAGATCGGGCTATTAGAATCACCCACCAAACTAACACGAATACGGGCTCCCCCAGACACACGACGTTCTTTCGCGTGTTCCCGAAGAAGGGAGAAGAAATCTATTAGCGCATGCTCAATATCTCGGGACATACAATGATTAGGTTTTCCGACTGGATACTGGTCCGAAGGGGCTGACTCGTTGTATACACCCCCGAGCTGATAGGCTCCCAACAAAGTTCCGTCATCGTGCAGGTATTTGCGATATTTACCACCGGTTGTTTGCTGTAAGTTTCGAATCACCCACCGGCGCATTCCTTTAACACGTTCTCCTTGGGTCCACATAAAAGTAAAGTCAGTATAGGTTTTTCCTTCGTTAGGATATTTTCCTCGCTGTGAAGCCATAAAGTATGGATATACGCCCGGGGTAATATGTTCCATAGCCGCGTTCCTACCCGCTGAATCTGGAGAACTACTAGGGGTAACAGGAACAGCTGCGATGGCAAGGAACACTCCCTCTTCTGGTTTGAGCGCTTCTTTCGCTTGTTCAAAGTACCCCTGCAGGGTCTTTTCCTGATCAACGCCACGCTGGAAACGCTCACGGAAACCACGCTCAATATCCCTGTCAGTCATAAACTCGGTATGCGGTCCATTACGTTGCGGAGCGACAAAAGCATCGTCGCCTTTCCTTGCAAAATGGGGAGCATCCGCTGAATCCGGAACGTACATGAGCACAACATACCCATCATCAGGATTTTCTCCGCAAGGGACTTTAAAGAATTCGATACCCACAACCGGCGGACCAATCTTACTGTATGCAGCTTTAAGAATGCGCTGTTCATCAGTTGCGGACCATTGAATGGGATTTATTGAGGAAGCACCATTATTTTTGCCGTCTTCTCCCACTCCAAAGACAATCCAGCCACCACCGCTATTAGCCATAGCAGCGATATCCTTTGAGGATTCTTCAAACCATGCCGGTTTTTTGTAGTTGTACAGTTCCTTCTTCCAGTCAAGGTCACTGGTCTCTTCCAGGCCTTCCTCAATGGCCTTTTGAATAATCTCAAGAGTGAGATCCCCAGGCTCCAAGCCCAGGGCGCGGTGAATGGGTGTAAACATTAGAACTCCTTATCAAAACAGGAAATACCCATGGAATCTGAGTGCTATCCGCCCTCAAATCTCAGTATAGATTCCTTACGAAATTTCTGCCCCTGAATCGGTCAAATTGTGCAGGTAATGCGGGAGGGCTGCGCGCACGCCGAGAGCAACTCAGCCAGCACGCAGCCCTTCACCCATCGAACCAGCTACTTAGCGGCTCGCTTGCGAGCGCGCGGCTTCTTAGCCGGCTTCGCAGCTTCCTCAGCCGCAGTCAGTTCCTGATAACGCTCAAAAAGAATCTTCAAACGCGCCTCATCAGAAGAACAACGGCGTGATGCGCCAAAAGCGACATCCACCGCAGAATCCAACTCATCATGCGCCGCACGCAACGCCGGATCCATCGTCGCCAACGAAGCATACATCTCAGCCAGAGACACCGGCTCACCCGCACGCTCCTCAATGGCCTCACGCGCAGCCAACACCTTATGGCCCGCAGCAATCACCTTACGACGTTGCTCCTCGGAAACCTCAGGCAAAGGAAGGTTGTTCCATACTACTTCCTTTGAAAAACTCAGATCCGATTTCATCTGCCCGCCAACTGCTCGTTGCCAAGTAATAAACATAGATGAGCTCAAAACACCGAAGAGGAACATATCCGGTCGAGCAGTATATATTTTATTACCAGCAATGAGAGTAGGACTCAAAAAAGCAACAGTATAAAACGGTCGGCCTGCTGACACCACTACAGGAATACCTAGATATTCAGTAGACGGCTGATGATTTTCTCCGAAAAGGTGAGGTGTTGAAGCAAGCTTACGAGTTGCTGGACGTGAACTAGATGAACGCGCATCCGCGACATCTTGAACGCGAGCACTTAGCTCTGGGCTCGAAGCAATCTCTTCTTGTGTTGCATCCTCGAGCCACAGACACCAGCGCTCTTTCGCATTCACAAATTCTTGTCCCATGCTGAAAGGACGCAGGAACCTTGCGGCTACCGGGTCAGCTGCCACAGCAGGATAATCCTTGGCTTCTACGATAAGCCGTACTCCGTTAGCCATAGAGCCAGCATAGACGTCTTCAAGGGCTGGGGAGAGAACCTTAGTGCGACTTCCCACAATAAGATTTGGGCCCTCTATCAGATTGGGGGTTAGCGACCTAACATAGTCTGGCCCTTCAGTACGGCGAGTTTCCCAGTTGTAGCTGTATACACGTACATCCCTAACCCCCTCTTTAGGAATGGCACGAGTAAAGCCAGTAATTACGCAATGCACAGCTGCCTTACCTGTTGCCTCCGAAACCCATGGGAACGTGCGATATGCAAATTTAAGACGCCACCCAGACGCAATGAGAGGTCCAAAAAGCGGCTCCACCTGCGCGCCTTGAACAATCGAGTTCGTTGAAACAAAAGCAAACTCGCCCGGTACCTCAGTCACGCCCAGTGCTTCAGCCTGATCTTGTAATGCCTTCAGGTAACGAGCAGCCTTAGCAAACCAGCTCGTCACAAAATCCATCTCATACTTATAGTTGTTCCCCCAAGCAATCTCCATGGCTGCCTTTTGTTCTGGCGTTCGTTGTTTCTTCCCGACAAAAGGCGGGTTACCCGCAATGTACACGCGCACACCGTCCACCACGTCCTGCGGGGTCACCGGCAGAACCTTCGACCAGTCACGGTCCACACGCTCACCCGAAGCAGGGTCAACCTCCGTCAGAGCATCGCCCTCAAGAATATGGGCGCTATGAGCCAGAGGAAGACGCACCGGAGCATAGCCGAACTCCTCCATCATCTTCTGGTCCATCTGACGCTCGACCAGGAACATCGCCGTACGCGCAATTGAGGCAGGCCACGGGTCAAGCTCTAGGCCGTAGAAGTTATCGATGGTTACTAAAGGCTCAATCGAACGGGCACGCTTACGCACGTCCTCGCTCACGCCAGCCTTACCCACCACCAGGGAGCTCAATTCGCTCTCATCAATCTGACCCAGATTACGCAGGCGCACCAGAATATCCAGCTCCAGCTTACGCATCTCACGGTACGCAATAATGATGAAGTTACCGCAACCACACGCAGGGTCAATGAAGCGGATATTCGCCAGTTCACGGCGCAGGTTACGCAGACGAGTCACCTCATCCGACTTACCCTCTGCACCCGTGAGCTTATCACGCAGTTCATCCAGGAACAGCGGACCAAGGGTCTTCAGCACGTCCTCCTCCGAGGTATAGTGCTCACCCATTTCACGGCGAGTCTTCGCATCACGCACCGACTGGAACATCGAGCCGAAAATAGCCGGAGAAACCTTCGACCAATCACGTTCCGAAGTCGCCAGCAGCTGCTGACGGAACGTCTTCGCCACCACGCCGCTCATCTCAGCAGGAAGCGGCACCGCGTCCGCAAACATGCCACCGTTCACGTATTTAAAGCCAGACAGATACTCCGGAGCATCCGCTACAGCAGAAGCACCCGAAGGCTTCGTATTCAACAAGTCAAAAAGCTCATTCAGGCGCTGCGCCAGATCCGTACCCTCCTGGTGAGTGCCACGAATCATCCGCTCAAACGAGTTCGAATCCTCAGACTCAGACCACATCTGCGTATCATCAGCAAAGAGCAAGAACAGCAGGCGCGCCATCACCGTCGAAATCTGAGCCTCAGATATGCCAGCCTTCGCCAACGACTCAAAAAGACCCGCCATCTGATTCGACGCAACACGAGTCTCATTCACCGTCTCAACGTCAAAACCACGACGCATACGGTCCAAAAGATCCAGAATCGACACGCCATTCGCAATGTCGTCAGAAGTCAGATAGAGCAGAGCACAACGCTCCAACAGCGCCTCAACCTGAGCCTCATCCGTCACCAACAGCTCATGACGAGTCAAACGCGACGACGAAGCACTCGGCCAACGCCACACCTGACGCGGCGTAAAACCAACGCCCTCCTGCACAAAAATGCACAGGCGGTGCATGCTCAACGCACGCAACGTACGGTCAACCTCAAGCTGCGAAGTGTTCGACGGAATACGGTCCACACGGCACACCCACACCGGAATGCCCGACTGCGCCGCCACACACTCCACGTTCAACACGCCAGAAGGAACCAGCGGGTCATCCACCTTCACAGTCTGAAACGAGGAATCTCCCAAATCCGACTCATCCCAGCCCAGAGATTCCCTAAAGAAATCACCCAGGCGACCCTCCACCAGGTACGAACGCGCCTGGTCCAGGTCATCATCAGGCCACACAACGGCCATAAAAATACTCCTTCACAAGAGAATAGTGAACCAACCGATTCACAGAAAAACTACACACAGCCCCGCGGTGCGAGACGCTTCACCGCGCCCCGCACCACAGGCCATAGCACCCACCAGGGGCGCACTAACGCACGGGATTCTCACCCTCAAAATCAGGATCCGAAATCGCCAACGAACACACCACACGTGCCATCTGCATATCAGATTCCTTCACCAACAGCTCATCGTCCTGCTGCATACGCAACAACGCATCCAGCAAAGAGCGGTTATCCGCCTTACGGCGCAACATACGGCGAAGCTCAGACTCAGCCTGACGACGCAACGGGTAATGGTACAGCTTATCCAGCACCTTCCGCTCCCGCTCCTGCAGCTCCAAAGTATCCAGCGAAGCCGTACTATCAGCCCCGTAGAAACGACGGAACACCTGACGGCGCACACCACGCAGATTACCATGCGTCGTGCCCTCCTGCCGCAAAACATACTGAGTCAACTTCTGCTGCAGGTCATAATCCTTAGAATCAGTTTCCTGACTCGGAGTCGAATACTCAGCATAGAACAAGCCCAGAGCCTTCGCCGGCGGCACCATGCTCTCCTTCGTGCTGTCCGTAGCCGGGTCATACGACCTCACCGCAAACAAGTCAATCTCAGAGTTCGTGCGCACATACGACACCATCAAAGCATTATCATCCGCCGGATGAACAGCCGACTCACCGCGCAACGCACGAGTCGCCAAACGCTTATCCTGCATCTTCATAATCCGCTCAGCATCCTCAGGATACTTCTTCGCAAAATCAGCCCAACGCTCCGCAGCCTCAGACACCGCGTCAATACCCTCTTCATCAGGTTCCGAACTATCCAGATTGCCCGAATAGAAATCCTCAAGAGTACGAGCCGCAGCATCATCAGAAGACATATCAGTAAAGAACGCCTGATCAGCACCAAAAGCCTTAGCGGCAGACTCCAAACGCTCACGAATACGCGAACGCAACTTCAAAGTCCTCTCCACCGTCTGATGCGAAATCAGATACACGTTCACCTCATGATGAACCTGACCAACACGGTCCACACGACCCGCACGCTGAATCAGACGAATAATCGCCCACGGCAAGTCATAGTTCACCACCACGTGAGCATCCTGAAGGTTCTGACCCTCAGAGAGCACATCGGTCGCTACCAGCACACGCAGCTCAGGACCATTCAAGGCAGGAGCCTCTGCGTCAGATGCCTGCTCCGTCGGCACACGGTTCGACACCGGCGAGAAACGACGAGCATACGAAGCCGGATCATCAGTATCACCAGCCACCGCCGCCACATTCTCAACGCCCAACTTCCGCAGGCCCTCAGCAATGTAGTACGCAGTGTCCTTATACTCCGTGAACACCAGCACCTTATCATTCGCGTGCTTCTGCTCAATCAAATCACGCAGAGCATACAGCTTCGAGTCAGTCTCAACCTGCCACGCGCCAAAGCGCCCCAGCATAGCCTTAATCAGCTCGCTATCATGCTGCAAATCATCACGCAGACGAGACGTAAACACCGTCGAGGAAACCCACTTCGTCTGAGCCGGTGCACTCTGAACCAGGCTCTCATACATCTGCTCCAGGTTTCCGCCCAGGTCCTGAACCTGCAGACCATCCACAGACTCAAAGTCAGCCGCGTCAGAACCCTCCAGACCCAACTGGTCATCCGAGAAACTACCCGTCGGAACGCTCAGCTGATGGTCAATCGCATAAATCCACAGCTCATTACGAATCAACTGACGAGTCAACGACTGAATAAACGAATAACCCGAAGAGCTCAAACGCTTATACAGGCCCGAAAGTACAAAGCCACGCACATTACCGCGACCCGAACGAGCCGCCTCAATAATCGCCCTATCCTCCGGAGAATGGTATGCACTCGGGTTGTCATACCCCGAAATGTCATAACGCGGCAGACGCAAATCCCTCAAATCATCAAGGGTCTGGTCATCCTCCATAAAACGAGCAGGGTCATCAGCCTTAAAACTATGGCTCACCGGCTGCGACACCCAATCCGGGTAATAGAACTTACCCGTCGACAGCTCCAGGTAGCTACGCTCCTTCGTCACCGAACCATCAGGAGAAGTCCACATCTCCGTCGGCGCCTGGCGCTTCGTGTACGCACGAGTACGACGCACCAGATGGTCACTCATCAGCGTGCGCCAATCCTCCGGCTCCTCAGAAATCTCAAAAGCACGCAGGGTCGACAGGTTACCCTCCAGCTTATCGAACTTCCTCGGGTACTCCTTCAAACCTGCCTCAGGAATGATGCCCAGGTCAGCGTCCTCATCAAGATACAGAGCCAGCTGCGCTTTCACATCACTAAACGACAGGTTAAACGGGGTCGCAGTCAGAAGCAGAACACGCGACTCATTACGCGAGACATACTCCTTAATGGCACGCCACACCTGAGTATTCTCATTACGCAGATTATGCGACTCATCACAAATCACCAACTGATAACGCGCCAAATCAGGCAACTCAGCAGCCGCCATCGAATAGCGAACCACCTTACCCACCACGTCATACTCGCTCAGATGCTTATCCCACATCTGCTCCAAATTCTTAGGGCACAACACCAGAACACGCATATTCTCTTCGTTCTGCAACATCGACGCCACAGCAATCGCAGTCAAAGTCTTACCCAGACCCACCACGTCACCCAACATCGTGCCACCACGGCGCATCAAACGGCGCGCCAAAGTATGAGCAGCCGACTTCTGATAATCCATCAGCATATGCTCCAAACGCGGAGAAAGCGCATACTCCTGCTCACCAAAACGAGCATCCTCAGACAGCTCATAGCAGACCTTCATATACACGTCATACGGGTCAGCCGGCTCAACCCACGACTGATCAATCAAATCAATAATCTCGCGGGTAATATCAAACGACGTACGCTCACGCCACAGCTTCTCAAACCAATTCTTCAACTTCGCCGCATGATCCGAATCAGTCAACTCAACATTGAGCTCCAAATTCGTGTGCAAACCCGGACGAGTAAAGTTCGAAGAACCCACAAAACTCATCACCGGATGCATATTGCCAGGCTTCGGAGTATGCGCAACATACGTCTTACCGTGCAACGCCTGCTTCGTGTACACCTTCATCTGCACACGACCAGACTCCAAATGCTCCTTCAGGGTCAACAAAGCCTGGCGACGCGAAGAACTCGTACCACCAGCCATCAGCTGCCCACGCAAATGCTGAACCAGCTCATCACGATAACCAGCACGCTCATCATTCTTCGGTGACGAAGACACCGACTCGCCGCGCATCTCCGCCTGCGCCTCACGATGCATCTGCTCCGTAATCGAACGAGGCACCATACCCAGCAGAATACGAGCCACCGGAGTGCCCGGCTCAAACGGAGCCTGACCAATCTCATCAGCGAACTCATCCCACGCGCTCAAGTTCATATAGCCCGTCGCAATATCCAGACGGTCATAGTACTCCATCGTTCGATGCAGCGCGTCAGCAAGCTTCACACCCCTACCTTCCTCCTGCGGAAGGTAACCAAGATTGTCGTAAATTTCAGCCATGAAAATAACCTTTACACGTGAGTGATTAAAAAGTGAGTGAAAAAACTACGCCGCAAGCAGCGCCTTAGCCAGCTCCAGCTGAGCCTTAACCTTCGCAGTACGACGCTTACGGCCAAAAGTCGCCAACACAGCCGACTCAACATCCTGACCTTCATCCATCAGCTCAGGATCCTGCTCATAGAAGCGCCAAGCATTCGCAATCTCAACCGGGCTAATCTGGTCAAACTCGCGCATCGCACCATCCACCGAAGGGCGGAACTCGCCATACTCCTCACGCGGCGCCTCAACATGCCACACGAACTTATGCTCATCCACCTGCAGCTCAGGCATACGACCCGCCAAACGGATAATCCAGTCGCGGTTCTTCTTCGCCAAACGGCTCACACCAAAGCACTGCGCCGCCAAAGTCGCCAAACGATCCGTCTGAACCGGTCCCTCAAAAGACACAATCTGCTCAAGAGCAGCAGACATCTGATCCTTAGAACGCTTACTGCGCAGCGAATCAAAAATATCGCGGTCACCCAGCGGCATCGGCTCCCACGGCTCAAACGAGTAACGGCCCTCCCCCACTGCAAGACACAGCGGAGCAGGCGAAGAAGAAGCCGGCTGAGAAGTTGAAGAAGGAGCCGCAGGCTGGGCAGGCTGCGGAACCGGTGCCGGACGTGCCGGGCGAGTAAACGCACCACGAGGCGCAGACACCTCAGCCTTCGACGAACGCGCCGCCGAAGCCGCCTGGCGGACTTCCTCATCCAGCTCACGACGAACCGGTGCCGCCTCACCAACACCAAACAACTCAGCATGCACACGGTCCAGCTGGCTTTCACACCATGCCTTCTGCTCCGGCGCACCCAACGCCTCAAAAAGACGAGCCGCCGAATCGTAGATACGCACCGCGTCGTTGCGATCCATCTCCATGTAATGCATCTTCTTATTGCGGAAAATACGCAAATCCTGCGCATACGTACTCACGGTACGGCTCGAATCAGGCTCAAACGGGTGCTTCCGCTCAGAATTACCTACCGGCTCAGTCAGCATACGCAGCTGAACCTGAATATCGCGCGGATTGTATCGGCTCAACTCAACATTGCGATTACGCTGATCATCCAAGTACCACAGAATAGCGGTCCAGCCGTACTCCTTAACCTGCGACTGGGACATCAGACCCTTCTCAACCACCAGCCGAGTCAGCAGCGGATCAAGCTCACGGCTCAAGTAGTTCAAACAAGAGGAAATGTGAGCATCAGACATGTCAGACATATAAAAACCATTTCGTTGTATGTGTTGCAGCAACCATTGCCACCACATTCATTATGCCCAATGAGAACAACATGTGCGTACTGGTTCGTCATTCTGGACCCGAACCTGTTTAACGGCGAGAAGCCACATGTGTTTCGAGAAGCCACCAAAGAAGTGGCTTTTCGAA